>Ga0105047_10004017_pt1 | contig 25789 bp, 30 predicted proteins | sample MAT04_FD_78384 | JGI IMG/M metagenome (GOLD analysis project Ga0105047, IMG submission 78384) | Freshwater microbial communities from Lake Fryxell liftoff mats and glacier meltwater in Antarctica - MAT-04 (megahit assembly) | ecosystem: Environmental > Aquatic > Freshwater > Ice > Liftoff...
CTCACTTGGGCGTCGGTTACGGTCATTGGCTCTCCTTACCTCAGAGAGTCTATCCCTTCCCTCGCCCCTATTTGTGGGCATTTCTAATTGTCATCGTTGTGTATTTCTAATTGTCGTTCGCCGGTATTCATTAAAATGGAATGCCTTCCGAACCTCACCGTAGGCTTCTTTTCGTTCCTTGACGTGTGCTTCGTCTTTGTGGATGTAGCCGGCTGATTGGTAGGCTTTGGATTGGCGCATCAAGTCCAGTCGTTTCAGGGCTTCGCCCAAACAGGCGTTGTAGAGTTGGCGTGCAAACCCCAATCGAACCAAAATGGTCGATTCCTGGTTCGGGGTTATCCGCAGGGAAAGCTCGGTGATGAATGAGGGGGTTGAGTTTCGCGCCATAATTAGTAGATGAGTTTACTGCCCCATGAATAAAACATACGTTCTATTATACCGCAAAGAGGGCAGTTTCGCCACCTCGCCGTAAAGCGCTCGAGGCTCAGCTCAGCGATCTGCAAACTGCCTGGATCACCGTTGAATGGATGGTCACGCATCCCGATGATCTCATCTGCGTCTCGAACTGCAATCAGTTCCTGCTGGATTGCGACGTTCTCGCCGGCCCTGGCCGCGACTGCGCTGGCGATAGTCATGGCGATTGCCAGCGCGGTCACTCTCGCTCGAGTGGCATGTTATCGGTGTACCGGATGGCGGCTGCCACGGAGGTGAACCAGGTCTCGTCCGAATTTTGAATTTACCGCCGGCCGGGTGGAGAATGCCCAGCCGGCGGTATCAATCTAAAAAGGAGAATTACATGGGCAATGAGACAAAGCCTCGAGTTTTTGGTACCATCGGCATTCTTGTCTTTGGGCTTCTGGCGTTTGGTGGGCTTTACTCAACACTTCTGCGAGATCGGACGGCGACGCCGGTCGTTCAGGTGGCTGGCGAGACTGTTCGCCCAACCCCTGAGCCGGCGTAGCAGCCGATTAGCATCCGCCAGATGGGGACTGTGCAAGTTGAGATCTATTACAGCGAGTACAGCATTTTTTTGTATATCTGCCGAGAAAATGGAGTGATCGTTCCCTGCTCGGCCGTTCAGTGAAAAGGGAGGCTTGTTATGGTTGTTTACGTTTCGATATCGACGAAGGCGGGGGATCAGGTCGCCAACCGCTTGATGGTCAACGTCTTGCCCGGCGGAACGGTCGTTCAGGCGGCAAAGATGGTCCGCAAGACGATGGCGAATGAACGCAATGTGAAGCCGTCGCTGCTACGGTTCGCTGCTTACGCTACCGCGACTGAGTTGAACGCGCTGGCTGTAAGCGCATAAACTCACGCCTCTTGCTCCATATTGCGGAGCGTTTTGATTCCTAGAACCAGGCTACGCCGTGCTAGATTAGACGGCGCGCCTGGTCTTTTGTTTGACTTTGTCCAGGAGGTTTTATGCAAGGGACAGTCGCTCACGAATCTACGCCGCCTCTCGTTGAGGGTGCTCGGCTTGGAGAGAAGTTCGTACTTACTATTCCGGAAGACGCTCCGGCTTATCCATCCGAAGTTGCGAAATACGCCGCGGCAGCGTACGGGTTTCTTGTGCCGTTAGGCCAATCCATCGCGCTGACCGCTTTCGCGGATTTGATTGGGCAGCGCTACGATCTCGCAACTCCCCAGAATGCCGAAGTCGTTCGGGCTCTGAAGATGTGAGGCCTCCCCACGGGGAGCAGGATTTGAAACGAATTTTGCATGCAAAACTGCAAGGAGGTATCGATGAAAATTTCACGAATTGAAGTTCCTGGCTACGTGATGAGGATCTGCCGCCGGCTGACGGATGCCGGCTATCAGGCAGTTGTCGTCGGCGGGGCTGTGTGCGATTCGCTGAACGGTAGGGTGCCGCATGACTGGGATCTGGCAACCTCGGCTACTCCCAAGGAAGTTCGGCAGGTGTTCGTTGGCGATGTTCGTTCCAATAACGGCGAAGACCGCGGTACGGTGCTGGTCTTGTCCGACGGCGTCCCGGTTGAGGTTACAACGTTCCGTCTGGATGTCGAAACGGATGGCCGCAATGCCGCTGTTCGCTTTACCCAGGACTTGCTGGAAGACCTGGTTCGCCGTGATTTGACGGTTAATGCGATGGCCTATGATCCTATTACTGGCGAGTTGTTTGGCCCTGGGCCAAATGGCGATCCGTCTGGCGCTTTGGAAGACCTGAGAAATAAGTGCGCCCGGTTCGTCGGTGATGGACTGGCTCGGATTATCGAAGACCGCCTGCGCGTAAAGCGCGCCATCCGCCGGGCGATCAGCCTGGAAGGCTACCTGCATCCGACCGCTGTTTATGCAATTGATCAGGCACTGGAAATGGGATTGTTGCCTGGCCCACTGTCAGCGGAACGAGTACGCGACGAGCTGCTGAAGCTACTGTCGCTGCCTGGGGCTGATAAGGGTCTGCGGATGTGGAAGCGCTTCGGGCTGCTGAAGATGTTTTTGCCCGAGCTGGCTGCCCTGGATGGGCTGAAGCAGAATATGCATCACGTCGATGACGCATTAGAGCATACCTTGAAGGCGACCGCTAACGTTCGGCCGGCGCATGCGCCTTACCCTGGGCTGAGCGGCGACTTGATCACCCATTTGGATTTGTCCCCCGAGAAAGCTGCCTGTGCCGCTCTGCGCTTTGCGCTGCTGCTGCACGATACGGGGAAGCTGGCTACGGCTGACCTGCGCGAAGGGTATGGGAACACCTTCCTGGGACACGAGGTCGTAAGTTCTGAAATCGCCGCAAAGGTGTGCGCGCGCTTGAAGATGGATTCGGACCTGACCGCGCTGATCGTGTCTGGCGCGAAGAGCCATATGCATATCCCCGGTGAGGATGGTCAGCCCAAAACGATCCGTCGCTGGGCCCGCGGGGTGGGGGATTACGCCGGGTTCGCTCTGGATGTGCGGGCGGCTGATCGCGCATCGGTTGGCATCGAGCATGCTCGCGCCGCATTGGCTGATAACGCATATGTGGACAGCATCCTGAACGAAACGCCCGTCGAGGTCCGGCTGCCCGTAGACGGCAACGATATCATGCGCGTCCTGGGATTGAAGCCGGGCCCACGAGTCGGCGAAGTGATGCGCCAGCTGTTTCAGATAGCCGATGATCGTCATGGAATGACGCGTGATGATCTGCTGCTGTACTTGGACGAGATGGCTGTATAACCAGATAAAAGGAGCCGGCCTGGCGGATGGATCCCCCGGGCCGGCTCCTTTTGATGAGGAGGTGAAAATGTTAATTCTCGCGACTGTGAAGGACGCACATGAGGCTGCCCGCCGGTTTCGGTTGTTGAAGCAGGCGGTGGACGAGCCAGACAGTATCAGGGCTTTTGCGCGCGGCGTTTGGACGGACGATAGGGGCGTGCCCGTGCATGCCAGCTATCCCAACGTGGAGGTGACCCGCTTTACCGGGAGAACCTTCATGACCGCCAAGGTCGACGGCGAGCTCGTGAAGATCACTGCAAGTCCGATTCCGAAGGATCGGGAATTCGAAGAGGTCGCCATCTACATTGTTTGATTAGAGAAAAAGAGGATCTGTGGAGAGCCAATATTATCGACAAATAGCAGATACCACTCTCGAAGTAGTGGAACTCGGACGGTTCGCCAAAACCTTCTGCCTCCGGAAATACCCTGGGCGGTCTGATATGGCGACATACCTGATTTTTACTCCCTTCAGCATCATCATCACTGGGGATAACCGGGTGGAAAATCACGGCGTCCAGGCTTTGGGATACGGGCTGGACTGGTTCAAGAGAAATCTCGATTCTGATTACCTGGCTGAGAAATTTCTTGAAACACGGTGGGTTCCGGAGTTCGCCCAGAAGTACTGGACCGACATTCTCGAAGAGTGGAGGGGCCGGCGGAATGAATGGCTGGCGAAGCTTGCGGAAGAACAGCAGGATCTGAACGCTGAAGACCGCGAGATGTACGAAGAACCAGTTCCAGACTGTCCAGAACTCCAGCCGCGCACCTGGCATGTTGGACGGACTGAACTGGACAACGCCACGATCGTGGAGGCACTCGAGACGCTCTTCGAACTCGATTGTTTCTCCTCGCCAGGCGAACTTTGGAACACACTGCCGGCTTACGAAGAGTCGTGCCTAGAGCTGGTCCATTCTCTCTCATTCCTATGCCCGTTCAATACTGACAGCATGGGCGGGTATGGATATCTGGAGGCGAAGGTCGGCTGGCTAGCGGCGATCCACCAGCGATTCGCTGAACTTTATCCGCAAGTAGAAGCCACCTTGGAGCCGCTCCATGAAAAAGCTCCTGCTTGAGAGGTGGGTAGACTTCGCTAAAGAATGATCTACAACGGCGGGCTCGGCGACTTGACTGCAGCCCGAAAAGATCGCCTTTGGTCTGAGGCCGCGTTCTTTATCGAAAGCTACCGGGCTGCACCAATGGGTAGGTGGGACGGCGAATTCTGTCTGTGCGATTCGTTTCGCGAGGTCTTCGGAGAAACTTACAGAATGGATATCGCGCACTTCTACTCATACCTGATGGGTTCGAGAGATGGGAACACAACGATAACCCGCGGAAGTTCTATAACCAACTGGAGATCGTCGTAAGTGCAAGCATCGACGCAGTGACTGGCAGTTCTGGGGTTCTCGGCTATACCATTGGCGATATTCGCCAGATGCTCGATGGCCGGATTCCACGCTGGCTCGCCAGGTAGTATGAAAGACTTTCTTCTCGGAAGCCTGACGCGGCTGGCATTTGCTTTTAACTTCACTCATATCACATTGAAGGAGGAATATGAACCAGGATGAGTTTGAGAAAATCGGGCGACTTCAGATGGCAAGGCCGGTTTTGAAGGGGGCGGATCTCGCCGACCAACAAGACTGGACTTTGATGTACGGTTACAACGTTGCCAGGCAGACTTTCCACGTTTACTTGCGCGCAGGCTGCGTTCCACCTGACAACCAGTTTTGAGACATTGGTGAAAATCCTCGCAAAACCAACGGCAGCAATACCAATCCACCCGTTGCCGGGCTTCCCCCAGATCCAAAATTGGCAATGAACTGAGCAACACCCATTCCACTGCTTCCACATCTGCCGGAGCATCCGGCTCCCACGCACGCAACACCCACGCGGAGACTGGGGCGTGTTGAGCGATTTCAGCCGGAGATCCGACTGGGGGTGCAACCACCACCTGCGCCCAGGCCAGTGCCACACAAGCCTCTCGTGCCGCATGCTTTTTGGTGGCTGCAACCTGGATTGTGTAGGCACTGCCAGGGTGTTCTGGCAAACTGCGTGCATAGTCGAGTAGTTTCTGCGCTTCTTTCTCCCCTCCCTCGGGCCGCCCATCTTCCCAATCCAGCTTGCGATTGTGAAAAACGCGCACCAAAAAGTGCTTTTTTGCATCCACACACGCCACCATGTATTCGAATATGTCGCTGCCTCGATCCCCCACATGTACCCATAAGATACCTTCTGGCGGTACTCCGATGGCTTGCGCAGAATGCTCCCACACCTGGCTCTCAGGGCTCTTTCGCCACCCCGATACCTTCTTGGAATATTTCTGCCGCAAAACCACTTCCATATACCCTATTCCCAATACCGTGCGACTGTTGGGCAGGATCCCCAACGTGCTGTGCTGCAACATGCCTTGTCCTTTGCCATCCCCTATCGGTCCCAGTCCCGTCGTATTGCTATGGGCAGTGTAGTTTAGCTCTGTCGTATCCTCCACCCACAGCACGATCGATTGCTCTCGCGCTGCCGCCAGGGTTTGCTCACAATGCGGTTTCATCAAATCTGCCATGCTCACATGCCGATTGTTGAGCAATCGATAGGCCGCCTCCAATTCTGTCGCACTTTGCATCTGTTTCGGCAGTGATTCTTCCGGCTCTGCTGCCATTCGTTTGCCCATCATCACCGCTCGCCGATTCAACCGCTTATCCCCCAGGTCTACTCGCTCCCATTGTTGTTCCGCCCACTCACTCGCTGTAGGTATCATCGCTGCCTCTTTGTTTCTTTCGTCTCACGTTTATCTTACCAGATTAGAACAAAGTTGCGATATAGGATCAGGGGAAAGGGTGTTTTTTGTGCGGCTTCACCGCACAAAAAACACCCTTTCCCTCCAATCATTGATAAGTTACGTTGATTCGATATAACTAGTGGGTCATTTGGTTTGCAGAATGCCATTTCTGGATGAGATTCGGTTTGGCTCGAAGCGAACGGCGCGAGCAGGCGCCTGAACCACCCAAAGCATGGCGACGTATTCGACTGCGTTCCCGGCGGGCTGATCGCTTCTCGCCCCACTCAAAGGGCGTCGGATCCTCATTCCATCCTCGCGCAACTGCTTCGAGCCAATCAATGATCTGGGCAGGAGATTCTGGATTTTGTCCTTCCAATGCCCTGCGCACCAAAATTCTCTGAATTGACTCAGCCATATTCAGCCAAGAGCCTGCCACAGGCGTGTATAAAGGCATTATCCCCTGCTCAAACAACCATACCATCATCTCTGGGGTATGATGCCCCTTGAGATTGTCCCAAATCAACAACATGCGCAAAGGCGGAAGCTGCTCTGACAAACTGATGGGCCTCGATAACCCGGCCTGCCAGGTATCCCATAATTTTCGGTTGGTTTCTGGGTCCAAAATTGGCTTTTCAGGAATGCCTTTCAGGATTTCACTGAGCTGTTCCTTGAACCAGGGATGCAAAATAGCATTGGTTGATTCGGTCACACCCTCAACTCGCACCTCCCCTGTGGCTGGATGAAAAAGGTCACCAGGGCGGTACTGGCCGAATGCAACCATTTCAATCCCCCCTGGCGCATGCCACTTTCATCGAAATGCACGGCTGCTTCGGTTTGGATCAGATACGTTTTGATCTTTTCGTTCACCGGTTCCACGTTGTGGGCAACTTCCTTGACAGCGGCCAGCACGGCCCCCTCGGACGCCTCTTGCTGATACAGGTCGGCGATGATTTCGGCGGTGCGTTCGAGCGGCACCAACTGGTAGGTGTTGAAATAGGCCATCTGCGCCCGCACCCGCGGTCCATACTGCGTCTTCTGGCCCACCCCTTCCGGATACTCAGCCTGGTTCAGTGCATCACAGTGCGGACAATGCACCACCGCTACCCGGTGCTCCGTCACTTATATTTTCACCTTCTCCGGCAGATCGAACACCTGCCGCATCTCATACGTTTCGGCCTTCACCCCTTCCAGCGATGTGTGACACTTTTGACAGTGGGTGACCCGATGTTCGACAATACGCTGGGGATCCCTCACCGGTTCCAGCCGGTGGCCCTCGTGACCTGCCTGTCCGCCGGTCTTCTTCCCACTCTTTTGACGCAGGCTATGCTTACGCCCTTTTTTCAACCCATCACTCGTCGGCGGCTTGCTGCTGTTGTGGCTATCCTTGTTTGTCCGCGCTTCCAATTCCTGGATCCGGGCTGCTTGTTTCTGGATCTGAATTGCCTGTTCCTGGATCAATGCCATTAACCGCTTGACCATCTTCGCAACGGCTTCTTCTCCCTCGCGGTAGGCGTCTTGCACTTCTTCAGGCAGAAACAGGTCTCTTTCTGGCATATCTTTCATCATAGCAGGTTTTTATTTGATTCCCTATAACTTTTTGTTAGAATCCTCATAGGCTGAGTAGTAACGATTTTTGACTAGAATAAATAGTTATATGTACTAAAAAAGTAAAGTTACTGTCCTTAAAAACCCAACGGCACCAAAGCCACCGGCAGCCTGAGCGGGTCAGCCATAGTCGCGGTAAGTCCGGCTGTCCCGTGTGGCATTATGGTTTGGATGGTGACCGCCACCGCTGTCGGCGAGCTGCAATTGGAACTGGCCAACTCTACCGGGGTAGTGGACACCTATCGTGTATGTAAAGATGTGCGAATACCGTATATTAGGAGAATGTATGGGGCAGGATTATGCGTAATCAATTCAACTTGACCTTCCCAAAATGCCAAAGATAATTCCTGGAAAAAATTCAAATATGGCCGTTCCCTCTATCAACGTTTGAATCCTCCGAAAAATTGAACCGCACCTCAATCAATTGATTGAAACATATGAATTATTTAATTGAATTACCTGAGGCCCTTACTCGAAATGGTTTCCATCGGGCGATTGGCTCCGTGAATTATTGTGAAGGAATTGTTTTGCTTATTTACCCGATCACCCGCTAACCCTTCTCTTCCGCCACCCGGCGGAGCCGGGCATCTGGGGTAACCGCCACCGGGTGGTTGGAACAGGACAGAATGAGCAGGTCATTGATCGAATCGATGTAACTCCAACTCCCCTTCAGGCTGTACCCTCGTTCCGCGATCCAACTTTCCAACTACTGGACCTGCCTTCGCGGAAAGGTGGGGGCGCGGCCAGCCGTCCGGTCAGCCGGCCGGCGATGATTTCGGCCTGGGTGCAGATCTCGTTGGAAAAATCCAGCATTGCCGCGATGGACTCAACCAGGAAATCGTTCGAGGCAGAAATCATCAGCAGGACGTTACCCTGCTGGCGGTGGCGGTCGACTTCTGCCACCAGTGGCGCGCGCAGCAGCGGGCGAATCTGGCCCAGGAATCAGCCCGCAGCCGGTCCAGTTCCATGGGTAAGAGCGCGATGAGCGGTTTGAGAAAGAATTCGACTTATTCGAGGTAATTCATCGTGCCTGCTTCGTACTGGCGGTAGGAAGCTTAAATCCCCTCTATAAAAGATCGCCCGACCATGTTTTGTTCATAGAGGAACTGGCACCACAGGTTTTCGCAGTCGGCTTCCAGCAGGGTGTTATCCAGGTCAAAGATAGCGAGAATTGGCCGGCCCATACGATGTGACGATCATTTCGGTTGGAATAGACAACGCGCCGATTATAACAGCCAAAGTTGGAAATGAACCGGGCTTCGCTAAAACAGTTGGCAACCGAATCCGATAGACTTGCAATTGTCAATAATATCTTTTTAACCAGAGCAAAGGAGATGATTCGTATTACAGATGAACGTAAATTTCATGACAATCGTTATTTGTCAATATGACTTTCTTGGCGTACGATGAAGCTGAATAAATTAGGGGTAAATAATATATTATTTTATTATATTATTGTTTTAAAATATTAATATTTGATTAAATATTGGCTATATTTAAATTTATTTATTTTTCACCACTTTTCTTTAATTTTTTAACAAATTAATGAATGTATGTGAATTATAAAAAAATTTAAGGAGGGAAAATGTCAGTATTTATTTTAGTGCTGCGGTTTTTCATTGCGTACATATTTATTGTTTCAGGCTATTCCAAGCTGAAGGATCTCAATATATTCACCCAAGCAGTCGATTCTTATCGAATTCTTCCACAGATAATAATTCGGCCATTTTCTTTGGCATTACCTTGGTTTGAATTATTGCTTGGAATTGCGGTTGGGATTGGTCTATATGTTCGCGTTTCTTCTGTAATGTTAGTCCTTCTCCTGTGTATGTTTGCCATTGCTCTATCTATCAATATATTTCGCGGCAGAAATATTGACTGTGGTTGTTTTGGAAAAAAACGCCCGCAAAAAATTAATTGGAATCTGGTGGCGAGGGATGGGATTTTAATATTTATTTTGGTGGCAATTTATTTTCTTGATGACGGATCAATAACGGTTAATAACCTAATATCGTTCATTAACTTGTCGTAGTCGATTTCACCCAAAGATTTGATTGAGCGTAATCTGAAAAGGAGGTCGAACATGTTAATCAAAAAAGAAAAAAATGAACAACTTGGGACAAGCAGCCATTCACGTCGGTCTTTCTTAAAGGCTGCAATCGCAACCATCCTGGCTACCACACTAAACATCTTTCCGGAGTTTGGCCGTGTGGTCAAAGCAACTACTTTCTATAATTGTGTCACGGGTGGTACATCTTACTGCTGTGACATTCAAACCGGATATACAGCCTGTGATTACGACTTTGCATTTTGTAAGAATTGGTTGCTCAAGTACCAGTTCTATGCGATTTGTAACGCAGTTTTTGGATGTGACCACACATGTATGAACCTGTGTACTGGCCCATGGTATACATGTGCTTGGAGTTGCTACGCAGCCCCCTCATGCCAATATTGCACTACTATTGTTTGAGAATAAATATTTGAAAAACCCCGGATTGGCCGAATACGACATTCTCATACTAATTTGGCAAAAAGAATCATATGCTTAGGAGGGATTCAACGATGTCAGACATATCGAAAAAACTTGAAATGGTTTTTGCTCGCACCGGCGAAATTGATTGGTTCCCACCCGTTGCAAAGGAAGGTCCAAAACCTAATAAACCGATTGAATTGGTTGTAGAAAATGTAGAGATGAAAGTTGGGTTTTTACTTAAGAAGTCTAATCACCTGAAAGCTAAATTGGTCAAATCTGCCTGGATTGATAAGTTTGCCACTTACTATGGTGAATTCAGCGAGGGTATTTGCGTGAAGTATCAGTTCGGAGACGATGCTGATCAATATTTTGTTGTTGAACAGCATAATATCCTGAATAGTGGAACACCGGAAATGTTCATCTATCCTCCGAATGTGGTTGCATACCAGAAAAATATCAATGGTGGATTCGCTACAATAGTATTACCGCCTCCTGAATTATCAATCTCGTTCGCCCAATTGGTCATTGATGATATGCTCATTAAGGTCTTTTTCTCCTGGCAAGTTGACCCACAGACTGCCGAAGAAATTCTTAATTCGTTGGCATAGATTCAGGAGAAATAGGGAATTTTGGTATCATCTCAATAAAGTGGGGGAAGTGGTGTGTTTTTCGCGGGTGAAACCCGCGAAAAACACACTACTTCCCTACTTATTGAAATGATACGAGTTTTGTTATTTTCCTGTCAACAAATTCAGAGGGTGAGTTGGGGTGCGCGCACCCTCATAACTTTCTTTTTTAAGAGGATAAATGAATCAAATGAATATATTCCTTCAACTGATCCTTATTTTTATCCTTATTCTTGGGCTTTGGATAGGCAGAAAATTCCTTCCTTCTCTTGCGTTTTGGTTGGAGCAAATACCCAATCGACCTCTCTCGCTCACGCCAACAAGTAAGTTTCTTCTTTGGTTAGCTACTGGCAGTCTTTTCACAGGAGCATTCTTAAGTATTTTTGGGATGTTTTTTCCATTGGTGATGGTTCTGTTCAATCCTGATTGGTGTACCCGCCAACCCCGCTTTGTTACTATGTTTGGTAACATAGGCGGGTGTTTCTACGTAATTCCATCGATCTTGTTATTTATGATCGTTTTTAGTATAGTCTTTTGGCTCGGCAGGTCTTTTTTCAAGCGTGAAACAAAAAGACAAAACAAATTCTACGTAGTCCTGATCTTACTTACAATTTCGAATTTAATTTACCAATTATTTTTTTCTTTGCTCTCCCAGATTTCTGCGATTTGATTTTTAAATAACGGCTCGCTTCAGATTCGGTTGCGTCTGATCGTGGGAACCCTCTCTGGCTTTCGGACTGGCTTGGTTGGGCAAAGCCCTCTAGCGTAACGGTTGTGCAATCAGAAACCGAATCGTGAAAAGCGGCTAAAAAACAGCTAGAAAAAAGTAGAACCTTACCAACTGAATCAGGATGACGTAAGCTATTGCCACCTCAAAAGTAAGAATGGCAATGGAAAATCCTCGGGAACTAGAAACCCAACACGCCCTATTGGTCGTTTTGGGTATTTTTTCGCAAGAAATAGGTCTCATTTCAGGCATCGAAGGCGTGAAACTGGGACAGAAATGCTGTGATCATTCACCTCAATCGGAAGCTCTTGAATTTCTGGTGGCCATCATGTCGGGTGAGAAGTATTTGCAACACATCAGTCTTTCAGCAAGCACACCCGTTGGACAAAGATGTAGCGGTCGCACAAGCCTGGGGACAGCGCAGTTGGGCCGACTACAGAGGCGTGAGCCGAACGATGAGCAAACTGAGTTGGGTCGAAGCCCGGGCGCTGGTGGCGGTGTTGGAACGGGTGAGCGCACCTTTTATCGAAAATGAGTTGAAACTGATCCAGGAACTGCGCCAAGTCATCGAGAAAGAGGGCGATCTGACCGGTATTCCCGTTTCGAACACCAGTCGCACCTATCCGAATGAGGCCTACGAATACATGGATGATGAAATTCGGGCTCTTTGGGATTTTGAGTGGTTACCCCCGTATATGGGGGTGGTATAACTGGTGAAAAAAAGCGGAGATGGTAGCATGCGAAATCATCAGGGTCTCAAATCACGAAATCTGATTTCATTTCCATTGGACATTCCAGATGTGGATGTGATCCGTGTGGAAAAGAATGAACATGGCGATTATATCGTCATGGTTGAAAGTACGCTAAAAAGCGCCATCTGCCAATCCTGTGGTGGTCGGATTACAAAGTCCAACGGTTACGGGCGAGAAATTGAATTATGGCATTTGCCCATTTTAGGACATCGATTGTATATTCGTCTGCGCCCAAAGCGCTATGAATGTCCAAACTGTAAAGGCAAGACGAGTACCCAAGAGTTGGACTGGTACAATCCAAAGAGTCCGAACACGAAAGCGTACGATCGGTCCCTGATGTTGCAAATGGTCAATAGCACCGTGGAAGATGTCAGCCGCAAGGAAGATATAGGCTATGATGCCGTTGGTGGTGCAGGCGTTATCCACCAGGTGACCTATCGGGATGACGTTGTCCTCGAGCATAAGACGGAGAATGAGATCACTTCTAATGACTTTTATGTTCCTGAAAAACGCGCATATCCGGGCTGGTGTGATCTCGAGTTCTGCGCAGCGCTGATTCTGCGCGGGGTCGAAATTCCGTTCACGACTTTCGACCCCAGTGATGTCCAGCTCAATGGCGCTTGCCCTGGGAAGATCTTTGAGGAATTGGTTCCCGGCTCTGATGGGAAGGAGGTTTGATGGGAAACTCTGGTAATTCTATTTTTATTGTTCTGGTCGAGGCAGACCAGAAGTTTTATGCCCTGTGACACTCCCCTGCTGATAAATCAGCGGGGCTTCTCGTTTGCACGAGCAATTTGCATGGCGTCTGCATGTCTACGCTTGCCCGTTTTATACGGGTGACGATACTTTGTTGTTGACACTTTCACTCTGGAAAGCTCGCCGTACAAGCGACGCGAGAGGATATTACATGCCCCTACCACGTCCCTATGCCCCACAACCCCGCAGTTCTTACACGTATAGGTTCTGCCGCTCGGTTTTTTCTTTTCACCGCAACACGGACAGGTCTGGGTTGTGTAGGCTTCATTCGTGATGCTTATGGTTATCCCCAACATCAACGATTTGTACTTGATGTAATCAACCAGCTTCCCGTGTGGCCAAAGGCTTATCTTTTGGTTTGTCCTTTTTCCCAGGTTGACTTCATCGCCGACATCTCGCACATCCCCAATACTGATCTCCTTTGCATTCGCGCTTACTCCATATTCCACCACGGCCCGGCTTACCTTGTGAAGCATATCCTTTTGCTTTGCTGATGTGTTTCGCCTTGCTTTTGATTTGGCTTTGCTTAACTTGCGGTACATTCTCGAACCGCGCTTGCATTTCGCCATCCTCGAATCCAGGGATGCGATCTTCTTTGCCAATCCCTGCCCGGTTGAGCGTAATTCTCGGGCTGCTATCACCAACGCAGTCCTGCCGTCTGTGATGGTTGCAGGGTGAATTTCCCCTAAATCCACCGCGACGATTGAACCTTCGACTTTCATTTTTGGTTCAATGCCATCATCTACCACAAAGTGCCACTCGTAATGAGACTTCTTGCGATTATAGACAAGTCTTGCTTCTACGAATTTCTTGCCGCATATACTTCCTGGAAGATCAACCCGAACGGGTTCATGTCCCCTGGCCCTGGCAAGCAAGGCGGTTCCTTGCTCTGCCCTTATTCCGGTATTCTTCCAGACCGTGGTTTTCCAGAACTTCCGCTTGTATGGAAATCTCGCTTTTGGGCAGCCAGCCTTGCGCAGCCACGGGTAGTCTTCACCGCTTTTGCGAATGCTTGTTGGGCCGCATCCTTGCTGTGCGAATGAAGAATTGTAGCTGGGTGAAGATAATCGTTATATTTCTCCTCACCAGAAGAACTCAGCCAAACAGCGTGCTTGCGATATACACGCCAATGCTCTACCATAGTCTCGGAGTAAACCCGTCCCGACTCTCGGTTAAGTTCATCGAGTATAGATTTTGGCTGGGTGGCTCTGAAAACCTTGGTGAGAATCATTACATCCCTTTTTGATCTGAAATATATTTCTGGATTGTTTCAGCCGATACATTGCCAGCGGTTGCGGCAAAATAGGATCGCGTCCATAATGACGGCATCCGGTGCAGAAACGGGTATTTAATTCTCAGTTCGTGGGACGTTACACCTTTGCAATCCTTGACAACATCAGCAGCACTCGTGGCGGGCCATACCCTTACAAATAGGTGCACGTGGTCTGGCTGAACCGCCAGCTCCAATATTTCCCAGCCCTTATCGGCGCATTTCTTTTCGATTAGGGACTTACAATCCGCGCCAACACTATCGACCAGGACCGGTTTCTGCCGCTTGGGCGTCCATACCAGATGGTATATGATTAGATGGACCCTGTTTTCGTCTCTTTGATATTCGTTGTTCATGTCTATATAATATCATAAATCAACACAATGACAAGCTAAAGCAGCGAAATAAACCCGCCTATCCACTGCCATTGAAATGGCGGAGCTTGCGCCGGGTTGGGTTACGGTATATTGAATAATGCTCTCACTCCCTCGTTTGCGACCACCTACCGGCAAACACGGGTTTACTCAGTGAATTGCCGAAACGAAAGGGGCCGCCGCTTGCGAAAAGATCGCATCCTTCCGGACGGCGTGCGATTACCTGTCATCTCGTCGGGAACGTCCACCGGCGTGCTCGTGCACGGGGCCCCTTACTACATTGTGCTGGACGGCGACGGCAACCAGCTCACTTTGATGGGGAACCAGGTTTACCTCAGCGAGCGCTTTGACACGCCAGCGCCTGAGTGGGTTGGTAAGCTAAACCAATTGCTGCACCTCCCCGGCGCCGTTGATCCTGAAGAAGTGAACGCTCTGGTGCGCTCGATGGAAGCATCCGGAATCAAGGAGCTACCTGGCTTCTTGTATAGCGAGCTTCCAGATCGGGGCATTTCGAAATGCGATTACTGCGGCTGGTGGAGGAATCGCGACGGCCGTGGCCATCAGGCGGGGTGCTACGCCCCGGAAACTAGAGCTGCTTGACGGCAGCATGATATCTACAAGGAGCAGATTATGATTAGGATCAACGTAAGCGATCAAGAATTCCATACCATTGTGGCCGCACTGCGGTTCTACCAGGAAAAAGGGCAGGGGGGTCCGGGGAATCGTTCGGATTGGATCCACGACCTGGCTACCAATGGCGATAATACTGTCTCTTTGGACGCTATCGGCATCGATGACCTCACCGAGCGGATCAACACCACCGCCCAAACAGTTCCGGACTCTGACCCGCGGGCGGAGAATTTGATTGGACAAGATCCTGCGTTTCCGCGCGCTGCCTGGGAACGCCAGAAACAAGCTGGCCAAACGGACCTGACTTATTGGGCCTGGGTCCAGGCTCAAGCATCTCTTGCTTCTGTCAAACCTCGTAATGTGGAAGTGATGATTTGCGAGGCGTACGACGGCGACAACGGAAACTGGTACACCGAGTATCTCGAGATTCCGGACGGCACACCTGATGATCATCTCGACCTGGTGGTGGAGGAAATCTACCGGCAGAACATGAAGCCGGATGACAAGCGGAATATCGTTCGCGTTATGATCTACTGCGCGAATGACCCGTTTGAGTGCGATGAGTGCGAGGACGAGTAGGCGGTTCTCGACAGAATCGAGAGAGGAGATTTTGCATGCAAATTGATCAAGCTGCATCCAGCGCTACGCCTTTGTTTGGCGAAGTTGCCGTGGCGCTTTCAAAAGGCGTTTTGTTATCGGACGGGGTTACTCTCCGGGTTGAAAGATCGGCTGCGGGGATGGTGCAGATCCTCCTGGATCTGGAGGCCGGCGGCCAACTTCGAATCGAGCCCGACAAATTAGGCATCGACATCTTCAATTCGGTCGCTCCTTGGCTGAAGACTGCTTTGGGCTTCGAAAAGGATCAGGCCCCGCTTGATGATAGCGATGTCGCGAATCCTCAAATCTGGGTCTCGATCAACCATGCGCACGATGACGATCTAACTTTCGTGGCGACGGCTAAGGCTGATGGCTCAAACTTTGAGTTCGCGACTGAACCTAGCCTGGGCGAGCCAGGTTGGCGCGACGATGGGGCGTACTTCGGCTATAGCATTTAGCTAGCGTCGAGCTTCAGCTCAATACACTCGTTTGACCCGCAGGCGGTAAAGCGTTGCTGCCTGCGGGTCACTTCAAACAGGGTCTCACTAAACGGGGTTTGAAACATCTGAATGGCCTTGACGCGAACTCAAATCCCTCCTTTTTTTATTTAGGTGAGAATTGGATAAAATCTACCATATTTCATCGATGCAGTTTTTTCCTTCGGTGAGCTCTTGCTGCTATATACTCGGCTCGCATGGAATACAACCCTTCCTCTCTCTCTGATTTCGCAAATATCACCCAGCTCGTGGCGACTAAAGCAATGCAGGCCGCCAGCAAGCGTAGCAACTTTGTCTGCTCCCCGTATGCATTGACCTTGTCGCTGCTCACGCTGTTCCCTTACCTGGATATGAATGGGAAAAAGCAGGTGGCATCTGTCCTGGGAATAAAGAAGCATATCCAAAATTTCCAGGCTTTCTTGGGATTGCCTGCGCATATCGATAAACGGGGTACCGGTGTATACCTGGCGGCGAATCGAGTTTGGGCCCCTCCGGCGCCTCCGCCTGACTCAATCCCAGGGAGAATGATATCCGCCGGCGTCGAAAAACATCTCGGTCCCCTGAACTCGAGGACGAATTTCTATGCGATTTCAGATGAGATCGAGGGATGGTATCGCCAGAAGATGGGAGAAATGTATCCTGCCCTTGGACCTATCCTGGGGGAAGGGGATATCAAAACTCCACCTCCACCTTTTCTAGCAACATGCGTTTCTGGCTTTTGCGGAGGGTGGGAAAACAAATTTCATAACAACCTCATCTGCAAGTCTGATTTCAAAACAAACTTCGGCCAGGTTCTGCTTACTCCCTTTATGCAGCGCGGAGCAATATTTCGCTCCGATATCAACCCCCAGTGCAAAACACTGGAGATGATCGTCGAGTCCAAGTCCTTCTCGAACAAACTGGGGATGGTGCTGCTCTCACCACGATATGTGTCGTTGAAAGACTTTGAAGCTCGTCTTTCGCCGGATTTCTTTCAGTGGGCAGTTTCGCGGATTATTGAGGTGGAGAGTATTTTTACGATGCCTTTGTTTACGATCCAGTCGACAAAAACTCTTCCTCAATTGTTCGGGGATAAGGTGCGCTTAGACGCCCTGGATGAAAAAGACGGCGCCAGCGGAAAGCTGCTGCACAAAACGGGGATTGTTGTCAATGACTACGGGGTCGGGATCTCTGAGAATACCATGCCTCTGAATACAGAACGAATTGAGGCGGTCCTTCCTCCAGCTATATTCTTTTTTGATTCGCCGTTTACGTTCTGGCTTTGCGATCGCGATTCGGGCATGATTCTTCTCGCCGGACATTATGCTACGCCGTTCCCGAACCCGGTCTAAACTCCCGGCCGCTGATAGCTTTGAGCGTAAACGAGGTTAAAGCCTTTCTTTTCTTATTTATCAGTCGATCTATCCAAACGGGGTTTGCCGTTTGCGCTATTGAAATGACAATGTTCGGTTTTGCGGAAAACCGGGAATTCTTTCCAAGCCCAGTTCTTCAACTCGGCAATATGTATGGCATTCACCAGGCTACTCAGTGTTTCAATTAATCGGTTATACAATTCTGGCTCTACAATTTTTGACGAGAAAACTTTGACAAAGTAATTCAAGGTGGTTTTTAAACCTCAATACTGCTCAATCCCTTGGCAATCTACGGGCAGTCGGCAATATAAATTCTTGCCAAATTAGTTTGCCCGAATCTTCCCTCTAAAAACGGTAGAGCCACTATTCTTCACTGCTGTCATTGCCTGCCTCCTTGAAATTTCACATATTCTTATTATTCCGTGTGCCGAGGGTATCAGCAACTCAAATCTGTAAGATAATCAAGCGAAAACTAGAATGTCGCCGATTATATACTTATTCTTCATCCTCAATATGGAATACACGTCCCAGAGCGAGCTTTTCTGCCAGCTCGATCAGGTCCTCGCGTTTTGCCTTGGATAAGGATACATCCCAATCAGGATCTTGAGCGGATGCCGTCCAACTGGTAATCGCTCTTCTGAAGAGCGTTTGCAGCCTTTCGGGCCCAAGGTCGGTCAGACGTTGATAAACTCCCGGAGCGCTTTCGGGGTTTTTGCGAAGCTTTGAAACCAGTACCGCGATTCGCCCGGCCGTAAATTTTTCTTTGGGGGTCGAGAAAAGCTCTAATGCGCAGGTAACAAGTGATTCTGCGGATACGCCAACATCTTTCAGGCTTTTTATGTCTGTAATGCCTAAAGACTTAGCTACTTTATCGAATTCCCAATCAGAATCAGATGACTCCTCCGTCCACTGCATGTAATAACCTTGGCGGTTGCCGAATTGCTCAAGCGAGTCAACGTTCTCAGAGAGATTAGGGATGGAAGGAGTTTCTTCTCTGATAGAGTTGTTTTTAATTCCATAGAGGTTAAGAATTAAGAGCTTTAATAGCATGCAGAAAAGTGCATCAGGTTCCAGGGCCAGAGTGCTGAAAAGTGCATCAGGTTGATTTTTCATCATGCGGAAAAGTGCATGTCCTTGTTTTTCCAGATTGCGGAAAAGTGCATGTGTTTCATTTTCCAGAGTGCGAGAAAGTGCATCAGGTCTACTTTCCAGATTGCGGAAAAGTGCATCATTCCAGACCTCGAGATCATAGAACTGCTCATCAGAAATCAGCTCAATGCCGTCAAGATCGCGGTCCAGCGCCTTAAGAACGATAGGATCCGATCCGCCGAACCGTTGCTCGCCGGTGTGGGAATAGCGCAAGGTCCGCCCACCTTTTGCATACAAAACAAAATCTTCGGGCGTGATCTCAATTGCCAGAATGTTCCCTTCGGCGTCGCGCACCAGCATCCTGGTCATGCCCATCTTCAGTGCAAATTTGATCGTGTCTTCAGGAGATAAGGGAACGATTGGAAGTACCTTAAGCCTGATCTGGCTGGATTGATCTGCGTTTTTGGCTCGGCCGCCATTTTGCGATCTGATTTCAGACGCGAATACCGAGAACCAGGTGTTGAATACCGCCCCAGGCCCGCCGGCTTCTTTTGGAGCCTGGCTAAAGGGGTGAAGCCACTTCGTAATCTTTCTGGCTGCGCCGACGGTGGATTCGTCCTCGAGCCAAAGCGTCATTTCGTTGGCGCCCCTCTTGATGACCGTGGTGTCGCGGTATTCATTGCCGGAGCTGTCGACGAAAACCCGATCCATCAAAATAATGACGGTCCAGAGCTGGGCAGGACTTAGGTACGGCCCCCATTTTTCCAGCAGGTAAAACGGGATCTTCAGCAAATCGTTTGGACGAAGTAGATAGTTCTCGAGCACCTTAGCTTGCGCTGAAACCTGCGCTGCCAACGAGCGATCGGAAAGCCCCCAGGTTTCCATCACCAACTCTTGAACTGTGACGAGCCTCTTCGGATTTTCCGTCAATTTTTCCGGCCGGTCAGGGATGATTTGGTCGCGCGGTAATGCCAGGCACTGAGCGATGGCTTCCAGCGGGTTTGTTGTAATTCCAAATGCCAGCAGGTTGTCACGGAGGGATCGCGCATCTTCTGGCGCTAATGGCATCGACATTTGCACCCGATAGATTGCGGGAGCCTGGCGCCATGAAGTCTCTCGAGTTTTGTAATCGGTGTAGAACTGGGAGCAATCATCAGACGGGTGACCGTCCTTTTTCCAGATGATAAATGATCGGTCTTTAGTCTTCCAGTGATACCCGGCCGCATCCTCCCATTTTTCGCCCTTCGGCAAAGTCTCCCAGTGCTCAATGTATTTGGTTCGGCCTGCTAAAAGATAAAGGTAAGAACTGGCCTCATCAAGATTACCCGGTAGTATCCGCCGCGAAAGCGTGGACCATCGAACCAGCTCGTCGAGGGTTGCGGAAACAGTTCTCGCTCCGTTGGCTTCTTTGAACCCACGTTTATATGCGATTTGGCGTAAGGCCATAAATCGCAATCCATCTGAAGCCCCCATGTGCCGGAGGTGTCTAACAAAATACGCGGGCAGGTACACAGCAGAGTGGCTGTGTACAATTTCATCGTATACGGTTGCGTATGTGGGATCGACAAGGATGTCGCTGAGCGGGGTTCCCGCCACTGCCGCCGGTTTGATGTCGGACGGCCGGTTGCTCTCGCTCTGACCAGGCGCCTCAATATCTGTGGATAGTCTTTCTGCCTCGAGAGCCCGGAGTCTCGCAGGATCCGTTTGTTTTAGGGCAGCCAATACTGCGGATAGATCTTGCTCGCTGATCTCGATTCCGAGCTTTTGTTGGTAATAAGCCAACATGGGCAGAGCGGAGGTCTCGCCTTCTTGATTGAGTTCGACTTTTCCAATGGGGTTTGGCGCATCTGCTTGTCCCTCGCTAAGTCGATCGACACCATCGCTTAACGGGGTATCTAAAGCCGATTCAGCTTCCACTGCCGGTTCCGGTACAGCGGAAAGTGAACGTATCTTCTCATCGGGCTCCGCAGGGACTGAGGCCAGCTCAGGGAAAATTCCCCGAATTGTTGCTTCGCGGTTTTTGAATATTTCACTGGACAGCAGGTAATCGAGAGTAGGGCGGATCTTTTCAACTTCCTGCCATCGATGCTGATTGGAACACTTTAGCAGAATGCAGACCTGTGCCTCTTTTTCCCATGCAGAGATAAATTCCATCGGCTTAAACCAGGTCGAAAATTTTGCCCGGAGATCGGAGTGTCTCAAAGAAATAAGACGTTCCAGAGATAGGTAAATTTCTCCCCAGGATTTGAGCGGTAAATCGGTGATTTGCTGCCAGCCCTCGTTGACGAGTACTTGTTGAGTGGATTCTTCTGGCACCATTTAGTAGTACCCCAATCTTAGATGCGGCGCGTTGAAAGACTCGAAGATGATCGCAAATCCGCACTTAACTCTGTCTAAACGGGAGGTTTGCGGAATGTAGCAAGCTTGCCTATTTAGTTCGTTCGCTATCGATAAAAATAAACATGCAGCCACATGGTTGTCCTGAAATTGGAATATTATTTGCCCCGTCGAATCTCGCTGGATCGTCGTAAATACGCTCCTGAGATTGGATCCCAAACGAGTGCCCCATTCTATTACTGCGGCTTGGGAATCTTGGAAGGATTTTTGAACGAGTTTCATGGCTGCGAAAAGTGGTCCAGGTCTTTCCTGTTGAACCTGACATAATTAATAGATAACCAGGATCGTGTATCCGATCTGGCGTATGCTCGAATCGCGGCTTGAGGGTGGGTTGGGGAAAATAAAACTAGAATACTTGCAAGACTAACAAAAGTCTGCTATACTCTTTTGAAGATTTGTATATCCCGGTGTCGCCACACACCACCCCAGCCCTACGTTACCGCGTCGGGCTGGCTTATTTAATTGACTAAGTCGTCGCGTTTAGCATTATTGTTCTTTAGGCTTTCTCCTTCTAATATCCTCTGGCGGCTTCGCCGCTTCAGCTACTGGCTGTCTGAACCCTCTGTCCAGATAGTTCGCCAGGTCGGTGAAAGATTTTATGCTCTCAGGGAGAACTAACTTGTTTTCATCGTTCGGGCTGAGAGCGGTAATATCGTCGATCAGTTTGTGAGCCATGAAAGAAATGATATCGGCTCGAACGATGTCCGGCCCAATCTGACCTTTCAAAAGAGTAACCAAGGAATCGATGGCTCCGATTTCGAGCTCCGTCATCGTCATGTCCAATCTCTTGGTTCTTGGAAATCTGCGGCTTGGGCGTCCCTGTTTCTTTTTCGGCAATGGTAAGGGCTGTTGCTTCTGCTGCTCCAAATCCAGTAATTGAATCCAGGGATGCTTACTAGATTCTTCTTCGTGTTCTCTTGCTGTGGTCCGTTTTACCGGCATAAAAGCCTCAATCGTCTTCGTGTATTCGTTGATTGTTTGTGCAAGGAAGTGAGAGTTTACTTACAGAAACAACCCGGTGTTTTTCTGTGCAAACAAGCCAATGTTTATGTGTGTAAACAATTAAATGTTTTCTTGTGTAAACAATCCCTCTATTTCCTCCACAAATAATCTCATAATTTCTTGTGTTTATAATTAAATAATTATTTACACAATAAATTAAAGGATTGTTTGTGTAAATAATTTGGGAACTGCCCGTGAAGAATAACATTACTCTCCGTCGAATAGGGCGGGCTGGTCAGGGCGGGCCGAGACTGCTTTTTTGAATATTTCGATAGCAGCCAAGACGATTTCGTCTTCGATAAGCGCAACCCCAGGATTGCGTCCAGTTCGAGTGATCTCGTCAATGATGAGGGAGCACAGGTTGACGATGTCGCGCGGAATTCCTCTCGTGATCTGGCTGACATGCAACAACGAGCTTTGAGAAAGGATCGGATAATCGCGCCCGGCAACTTTGCACCGGAATCGGATAAGTTCAATTGAGTCGGCGAGCGAGAGGGAGTTGAGGGTGAGCCATGTATAAACGCGGTTCGACACTTCTGGTCGGCTCTCAATCAAGTTTCGTATCTCGGGCTGGCCGAACAGAATTACCTGGGCCAGCTTTTTGTTGACATCGAAGTTGTAGAGCGTATGCACCAATCCCAACGCGTCGGGCTCCATTTTCTGAGCGTCATCCAGGATGAAGACAACCATTTTCTCTTTCTTCATCATGCTGACCAGATAACTTTCCATCTCGCGCCATTGCTGAGTTAAACCCTTGCGTCGCTCGAGACCGAGCTGATTGCAAATGTCCACCAGGGCTGCAAATTCGCTAGGGTAGGTGGACGTGTGAGCATACACAACAACATTCTCATCTGGGTTCGCCCGATAAATCGATTCAAGCCTTCGAGCTATCGTGCTTTTCCCGACCCCTATCGGTCCCTCTACAAGGGCTAGCCCGCGACTAGTTTCGATGACGTTCTGCGCACGCAGGAGTACATCGGCATGCTGTGCCGACAAATATAAGAACCGAGGATCCGCAGCTGGGGCGAAAGGGTCCTCCCTGAAGCTCATGTTTAGCATGGCATCTCTGCGTTTTAGTTCCCAAGTGCGGTCACGAGCCACGTGAATCCCTCCAAAAAAAACAATAGATTACGACACTCATCTACTATAGCTTAATTTATGAAAAGAGTCAATTGAATCGTGTTGCAATATTTATTTAAATCTGAAAACGCTTTAAAATTTTTACACAAAATGGAAATCAAATGAGCTGGCTTCGGCTCAGGACTCGATGAGGGCTTATTGTTCTCTGGTTTCGTGGCACTGGACTGCTTTATGAACAAGGCTGATCGAGAAATTTGCAGCAAATCTTTTACCTTCTTCTCGAAGGGCGATTGACTCGTCCGAATGGCGTTCTTTGAGGTATTTCTCGGCGATTGTGCTCGCCGATATTATTTTTCAAAGATTGAAGGAGAGAATTTGCATTATCGTCAGTTTTGCGGTCGTGAAAAGATGGTTTTCCAAGCCGTTTCAGGGGGAAAAATTTCTTTATAAACTCATTTATAACAAAAACCTCTTTTTTACAAAATAAAAAATTCTTTATTTTGTAAATCGGATCCAGTGTTAAGCCGCCATGCTAGAATGGCACAGCATCGGACACTTCGTCGCCGAAAATTTATTTGGCGACTTTCGGAGGAATAGATGAACAATAGCGCCTATCGGAATGGCGAAACTAACAAAGTGGTGTTCGGAATCCTGCTGGCTTTCGCGGTTGGTTCCTTGTTCGGCTTGGTCGTGCTGGGGTGGGGAATTTATCCTGTCACCTGGACAGATGCCACTGCAATGCAGTTGCGCCCCGATTTGCAGAATGATTACCTGCGAATGGCGATCGAGTCTTTCTTGTATCATCCCGATTCTGGCCTGGCTTCTTTTCGCTGGCAGATGCTGGGCGGTAACGCATATCCAGTATATAAGGAGATCGAGATTCAGCCTAAAAATCTGAAGCTGCTGGATATCAGCCGGTTCTACAATGCTGTGAGTCAGCCGGACGGCGCACCTCAGTCGCTTCCGTCCAGGCTGTTCTCGACTCAATATTGCGAGAACGTCACATCGACCGCACATCCGCTTACGACAGGCCTTATTTTTGTTACAGCTTTCTCTCTACTGCTAAGCTGCGGGCTGTTTTACGTGATCTTCTTCCGGCCACACACCAACCCTCGCAAGAAGGAGCGCTTATCGTCAACGGCTGGCGGACCGATCATTGATAAGGATAAACTACCGCAGCCAATCGGGTCGTATGCTGCTACCTTTGCTATCGGCGGGGAGGGATATGACAGTTCGTTCTCGATCAATACTGCCGCTGGGCGTTTCATGGGCGACTGCGGCGTTAATGCGTTTGCCTGCACCACGATTGGTGACGCCAAGGTGCCCGACGCATATATGCTCTGGGTTTACGATCGCATGGAGCGCCAGATGGCCGGCGTGGTTCTTGCGACACCGCGCGCTTTCCGCAACGCTTCGATTCGAGCCAAGCTGGAAGAGTCGGGCGAGGTGTTCATGATGGAACCCGAACAGGTCGTCTTTGTTCGGACGGCTTACCTGCAAGTGGCGATTAAGATTAATAGCTTGATGTACGGAGACGGCGCTTATCCGAAAGGGACTGTTCAACGCGTGGATTTTTGCGTCAATGCTTGGATGCTGAATCCGGAAACCATTTCCTGATTCGCGGACCTGGTGTGCTATCCTAGTGTCCGCTTCGGGCGGAAACCGCGCGGGCGTAGATAGTAGAAACTGATCACGAAAAGGTGCCTGGATGAAAAGTATTGGTGGACCGCGTTTTTCTTTTTCTGCGATCACGGTTCTGGCGATCGCGGCCGTTATAGCGTATGGGTTCGTGTTTTGGCAGGGAACAATCCAAAAGAGCCTCGAAAAGAGCCCCATCGCTTGCTCGACCGCATCGGCGAATTTCTGCCAGATAGGAACTTATTGCAAAGCTGCCGCCGGCCCCGCGCAGATTGACTTTGGCGATCAGCAAGTTGATCCGAAGGTTCCCAATGGGCAATGCGCACCAATCGTGTATCGAGCGCTCGACGCGGCGACTTTGAGCTCTGGAACTGGAAATTAGGCATCTAAAGGTAGGAGCGAAATGAGTAAGTATCAGGACTTACTGCAAACATATCCAGGTATCGACGGCACCTGGAATAAGCTTTCTGACGCCGTGATGAAAAGCGATCTTTCCTTGCCGGAATTCATTGGGACATACATCGACGCCTTGGGCGGGATGAGGGCCTGTTTCAAGCCGGTGGCGATTGACGCAATGTCCCTTCGGTTTCTGGCACAAAGTACGTTAAATAATATCCAAATGGATGAGACCATGATCGAAACCACCTGGACAGGGGAGATCATGCGCGCGTGCTCGGACGTTCTGACGGCCTTGCCTCAAGGCCCTCTGAATGAGGCAGACTTTAGGTCGCCATCTCCTGAGCCAAGCGCATCCATGGCTGAGCCAGCCAGAATCGCAGTGCCTTCGCGTCAATTCTCGAACCTCTCGGAGACTCCCGTCTCGATGGCCGGGCCGGTTCCGCCTTTGACGCTTTCAGAGACTCCGACTGCCCCCTTCTCCAGCGCTGATGTATACCAGGAAGAGACCGTGCGCCCGGTAGAGACTTTTGCTCCAGCTATGA
>Ga0105047_10004019_pt1 | contig 25786 bp, 25 predicted proteins | sample MAT04_FD_78384 | JGI IMG/M metagenome (GOLD analysis project Ga0105047, IMG submission 78384) | Freshwater microbial communities from Lake Fryxell liftoff mats and glacier meltwater in Antarctica - MAT-04 (megahit assembly) | ecosystem: Environmental > Aquatic > Freshwater > Ice > Liftoff...
TCGCCCCCCTCAGCACCAAGCGCCCCGCTGACCACATAGCGCAGGCTGACCACTGCTGCCCCCGGTCCCAGCACGCGAAGACCCGTCCGACCCGTCACCAGCCGTGCCCGCGCCAGCAGCCCGGCAAACTCCGCCGCCCAAGCCGTCTCCATCGCCGCGCGCCCTTCGGCCCATTGGCCGGATAACGTGGCACCCTGCCCATCGGGGTCCAGCAGCGCCGCCACCGCCGCCCCCGAACCGGCGGCGAATGCGAGCGTAAAGGCGCGGGGGAAGTCTTCGGCGGCAGCTGGCAGCATCCGCCCAGCACAGGGTGCCACTTGGTCCACAGCAACTGGCCCCGCAGCGACCCGTGCCTAACCCGCGGCCTGCGCGATAAACGGCAGCAGATCGCCGTAGCCGGTGAACCGCCGTTCATAGGCCAGCCCCAGCCGCCTTGCGCAGTCTTCGGCCTTGGCCGATAGGGCCGGGTCTTCCGTCTGGGCCTGATAGACCAGCTTGGTGTAGTTGCCGAACATCATCGGGATCAATTCGGGGTGGCGGTCAAATCCCATCGGTTTCCAGACAAAGGCATCGAACTGACGGACAAGGAAATCGGTCAGATAGAAGGCAGTGAACTCGGTTTCCGTTCGCGGAAGAAAGACTGCGTTGCCTTCAAAAAACGAATAACAATGCGGGCCAGAGATCATCACTACGCCCAATTCCTTGCACTTTTCCTGCAAAAGGCCGCCGGTGCCGCAATCGGCGTAAAGAACATGGATAGCCGCGAAGTTGGCCCGTTCCGCCAGCACCACACGCTCGACTTCCGCCGTGATCTTGGGCGGATACAGATGCAGTTTTGCGGGCAGGCATTGCAACACCAGATGGCTCCAGCCATTGGCGCGGATCACGGCCAGCACCTCGTGCGCCAAGGCCCCGCAAGCGAGCAGCAGGACGCGGCCCGTGCCGGTTGCCTCCAGCCCGGCCTCGGTCAACGCGGTATCGCTCAACTCCTTGTCGTCCAGCGGTTCCATGATCCCGATATGGGCCCCCGACCCGAAATGAAAAGGCCCCCGGATGCGCGCGGCAACCGGGGGCCTGAGTGCCGCTAAACCAGGCTCAGGATTGCGCCTGATTGTGCTTGCGCGCCATGAACTTCTTGGCAGTTTCCACCGCAACGGCGGCGTCTCGGCAATAGGCGTCTGCGCCAATCGCCTTGCCAAATTCTTCATTCAAAGGCGCGCCGCCCACCAGAACGATGTAATCCTCGCGCATGCCCTTTTCCTTCAGCGTGTCGATCACGACCTTCATATAGGGCATCGTCGTGGTCAGCAGTGCCGACATGCCAAGGATATCGGGTTGTTCGCTTTCTATCGCTGCCAGATATTTCTCGACCGAGTTGTTGATCCCAAGGTCCTTCACCTCGAACCCGGCGCCCTCCATCATCATGCCGACAAGGTTCTTGCCGATGTCGTGAATATCGCCCTTCACCGTGCCGATCACCATCTTGCCCATGCGCGGCGCGCCGGTTTCGGCAAGCAGTGGCTTCAGAATGAACATCCCGGCCTTCATCGCATTGGCGGCCAGCAGCACTTCGGGGACAAAAAGGATGCCGTCGCGGAAGTCCGCACCCACGATCGTCATGCCCGCCACCAGCGCCTTGGTCAGCACGTCATAGGGCGTCCAGCCGCGTCCGAGCAGGATCCTGACGCCTTCTTCGATCTCTTCCTTCAGACCGTCATAAAGGTCGTCATGCATCTGCAACGAAAGCTCGTCGTCGGAAAGCTCGGACAGGATGATTTCGTCGTCGTCGGCCATGGGGCGCGCTCCAAAGGGCTTGCGTATTGTCAATGAGGCCAAAGGCCCACCTGGACTCTTCGGAATACGACATGCCCCGGATGAAAGCCGACAGCAAGGCCCCGCGTCGAAAGGACCGTGGCGTACGTTCCCGTTATGTTCTAATGTGGCGCCATGAAAGATGGTGATGACTCGGTCCTTCCCGGCACAAGGCTGCGCGCGCGCGGCGCGAATGGCAATCAGGTTGGCCGGTTCGAGGGGTATGCCCGCGAGGCGGTGGATGACGGCTGGCCCACCGAACGCGAGGACAAGCTGCTGCGAACCGAAGTCCGGCTTGAGGTTCCGCGGTCAGCCCTGACTTACAATCGCTCGCCCGATCTGCCGTTTGACCGCTCGATCAATCCCTACCGGGGCTGCGAGCATGGCTGCATCTACTGCTTTGCCCGGCCGACGCATGCCTATCTGAACCTGTCGCCGGGCCTCGATTTCGAGACGCGGCTGATCGCGCGGCCCGGCATCGGCAAGGTGCTGGACAAGGAGTTGCGGGCGAAGTCCTACAAAGTGGCGACCATTGCGATTGGCACGAATACCGACCCCTACCAGCCCTGCGAGGCGGAACACAAAGTCATGCGGGAGGTGCTGGAGGTGCTGCAAGCCTTTGGTCACCCGGTCGCCATCACCACCAAGGGCGCGCTGATCTTGCGGGATGTGGACATTCTGGCCCCAATGGCCGCGCAAGGGCTTGTCCGCGTGGGAATTTCCGTCACGACACTGGACGCGGACCTTGCCCGGCGGCTGGAGCCGCGCGCGGCGGCTCCATCGCGGCGGTTGCATGTGATCCGGCGTCTGAATGAAGCCGGAATCCCGGTCCGTGCGATGGTTGCGCCGGTGATCCCCGGCCTGACCGATCATGAGATGGAGCCGATCCTCGCCGCCGTGGCCCAGGCGGGAGCCGTCGCTGCCTCGTTCATCACGTTGCGCCTGCCGCTGGAGGTGTCGTCCTTGTTCCAGGCTTGGCTTGCGACACACGAACCGGGACGGGCGGCCAAGGTCATGGCACGGGTGCGCGATCTGCATGGCGGCAAGGATTATGACCCGGAATGGGGCAAGCGGATGAAAGGGCAGGGGATTTGGGCCGACCTGCTGGCACGGCGGTTCAAGGTGGCGGCGCACAAGCTGGGCCTTGATGCCGGGCAGCCTGCACTTCGCACCGATCTATTCGCCGTGCCGTTCAGCAAAGGCGCGCAACTGGGGCTGTTCTGAGGCCCAAATTTCTTCGATGAAATTTGCAAGATCCTTCGAAGGATATTGGGTGCCCAATGTCAGGCAACTCGGCCATAAAAACCCTTCTGTTCTTCCGGCGTCATCCGCACGCCTGGCCGGTCGTAGAACGAAAACACCGCGATCATCCGGTGGATCTTGCCCTCTACCGGTGTGACGCGGTGCGCGGTGTTCTTGCCGCGAAACACGTTCAGCGCCCCGGCGGTCAAGGTGATCCGCCGGACTTGAGAGTCGAGGCCCGCCAGCATCCGCGCCACGCCGTCATAGTTCGGATCGGTGTCGGAGCGAAGGTCGGTTCGGTATTCGAACCGGCCACCCGCCTGTGGGGCTTGCAGAAGCACGGTGGTGGTAAATTCCGATCGGTCGAAGTGCCAGTTCAGAGTCTCGCCCGCGCGGTAGGTCATCACGTTCACCCGTGCGAGTGGGTCGTCCATCGTGTGCAGCGCGGGCTTGTCCATGCAGGCGGCGAGGAACGCGGCGAAATCCGGGACCTCATACAGCTTCTGCATGATGCCGCCAACCTGATCGCCGCAAAGGGTGTGGTTCACTGTCTCGAATCGCTTCAGCGCGGGATGATCGGGGTCGAGGCCCGGCACCTCTTTGCGGAAATAGATGTTGTGCTGGCGGGAATGGGTGAACGCGTCATCCCGACTGCGCGGGGTCAGTTCGGCGACGGCTTGCGCCAACGCGGCGGGACGGAGGAATCCGGCCAGATCAAACATGCCGTCGCGTGCAAGATCGGCGCGGCAGCGGGCAACCAGAAAGTCCCAGGCGGGGGTGCCGGGCTTGTCCAACGGATAGCGGTCAAGGTCGATCAGGTCTTGCATGGCGTTCTCCTTCGGTTGGCCCAAGGATCGCCGAAGCAGGCTTGCCGGGCAACAAGAGAAATTATAGGTTATCCCAAGAAAAACTTGGGGAAGCACAAGATGCCGCACCTGCCACCCCTGACCGCGCTGCGGGCATTCGAGTCTGCGGCTCGGCTTGGCTCTTTCACCAAGGCGGGGGGCGAACTTGGCGTTTCGTCTGCGGCGGTTGGGCTGCAGGTCCGGGCGCTGGAAGAGCATTTCGGCAAGCAGCTTTTCCTGCGCCAAGGCAATCGGCTGACCCTGACCGATGCCGGACGGGCGATCCAGCCGCGGCTGGACCTTGCGTTTTCCGAAATCTCGGCGCTGGCGGGGGACCTGGGCGCGGGGGGTGGCGGGCAAAGGCTGATGGTGTCCTGTATTGCCTCGCTCGCCGATCACTGGCTGCTGCCGCGGTTGGCCGGATTCGCGCAAGTGGCTGACCTTAACCTGCGGGTAGAGGATGACCCTGTTGAACTTGCTCGCGGCGGTCTGCGCCTGACCTATGGCGGCTTTCTTTACCCCGACCATCAGATCACCGAGCTGTTTTACGATCAGATCATCCCTGTTGCCGCCCCCGGCCTTGGTCTTGCCGCGCTGATCCACACCGATTGGGGCCCTGCACATGCCGCCGCGCCAAGCTGGCAACGCTGGTTTGCCGCCTTCGGCCTTGGTGCGGCACCCGAGTTCGGCCTGCGCGTGGATCAAACAGCCATGGCACTGGCGGGCGCGCGTGCTGGCCTTGGCGCGGCACTGGTGCCCGCTCATCTGGCGCAGGCCGATTTGCGCGCGGGTTTGATCGCCCGGCTGGACGGCCCCAGCCTGCCGATGCCCTGGCCCTATGTGATGATCACCCCGCAGACGCAAAAACGCAGCAAGCTGGCTGCCGCGCTTCTGGCACATCTGCGGGACAGCTGACTTGAGCGGACTTACACCCGCCGCCCGCGCCGTTCCCGTTTTGGGTCGCCCGAAGTATCTCCCGTGCCGTCCGAGGTCGAAGAATATGCCCCCAGCTTGGCTTGAATGACCTCTGCAGTAGGCGCCCCACCCTTCGGGCGGCTTTCCAGTGCGGCGCGCATCGCTTTCAGATGATCCGGCATCGTGCCGCAGCACCCGCCGATAATCCGCACCCCGGCATCGCGCGCCAGCACCGCATATTCCGCCATCAGTTCCGGCGTCCCGTCGTAATGGATGTGCCCATCATGATATTTCGGAATTCCGGCATTGCCCTTGGCAATCAAGGGCCTGGCCGACCCTGTTGCCGCAAAGCCAAGCACCGTCCGCATCAGGTCGGACGCGCCAACGCCGCAGTTTGCGCCAAAGGCAATCGGCGGGTTCGGCAACCTTTCCACCATTTCTGCCATCGCGGCAGAGGTCATGCCCATCATCGTCCGCCCGGCAGTGTCAAAACTCATCGTGCCGGCCCAGGGCATTCCCGACAGCGCGGCGGCTTCGGCGGCGGCCTTGTATTCCTCGGGCGCCGACATGGTTTCAACCCACAGCACATCCGCGCCGCCGGCTTTCAGGGCCTCGGCCTGTTCGTGGAAAATCTCTACCGCGACCGAATGGGTCATCGTGCCCATCGGCTCGAAAATCTCGCCCGTCGGCCCGACGGAACCTGCCACCACCACGACGCGTCCCGCTTTGTCCGCAATCTCACGTCCCAGTGCCGCAGCGACCCGGTTCAACTCTCCGACGCGGGACGTTGCCTGGTGCAGTTTCAGCCGCGCCGCATTGCCGCCGAAGGAATTGGTGAGGAAAATATCCGAGCCCGCGTCCACAGCAGCTTTATAGAGCTGGCGGATGTTGCCCGGCTTGTCAGTGTTCCAGAACTCCGGCGGCTCGCCTGATTCCAGACCCATGTTGAACAGGTTGGTGCCGGTGGCCCCATCCGCCATCAGCCACTCGCGTTGGCTGAGCAGTTTGGTCAGTGCATCCAGTGCCATAGGCTGTCTCCTTCACGCAATACCGAGCCTATCTGCCACGGAGGGGGTGTCAGAGGCAAATTCATTTCCGCCATGATGATGTTCGCGCCCGCTCAACTCGGAGCCCGAGACGGGACGGCAGGCGAGCTGTCAGCCCCCCCGTCGATCAGCCCCCGCCGATCAGCCCCCGCCGATCAACGCTCGGCCATCAGTTGTGCTTGCGCCAGGGGCAGCATCTCGGCCAGCTTGGCCCGGATTTGCTCGGGAGAGGCTTTTCCTGACAGATCGGCCGCAAGTTTCGCCACGACATCTTCAGTGCCCGGCTTTTCCAGATCGGCGACCACCACGCTTACGGCATATTCCTCTGCTGCGGCACCGGTCATGCCCAGAAGGTCAGCCGCCCAACGGCCGACCAGCTTGCCACGCAGCACTTCGGACTTGAAGATCATGTCGGCGTCACGCGCAAATTTAGCCTCGAAAGCCGTTTCGCGGTCGTTAAAGGTGGTCATGGATGGTCCTCCGTCAGGGTTATCCTCTGATATGACTGCGCGAGGGCCACGCTGCAAGGGCTGCGCGTCACCTTGCGGGACGCAGGCGCTTGGCCTATAGCGCGAGGCAGGTCCCGAACGGGGCGCGCAGGTCACACCGGAGCAGTCATGGCACGCCGCAAGAAGGTCTATGAAGGCAAGGCGAAGATCCTGTATGAGGGCCCCGAGCCGGGGACGCTGATCCAGTATTTCAAGGACGAAGGCGCGCCCAAGCAGGACGAAGCGCCGACCAATGCCGCCGCCGAAGGCAAGGGTGTTCTGAACAACCGCCTGTCGGAATTCTTCATGTCGGGCCTGAACTCGATCGGGGTGCCGACGCATTTCATCCGCCGTCTCAACATGCGCGAGCAGCTGGTGCGGATGGCCGAGATCGTCCCGCTGGAAGTGGTGGTGCGGAACTTTTCCGCCGGGGAGCTGGCGGTTCGGCTGGGGATTCCCGAAGGCACCGCGTTGCCGCGACCAATCGTGGAATATTACTACAAGGACACCCGGCTGAATTCGCCGTTGGTGTCCGAAGAGCACATCATTGCCTTTGGCTGGGCCAGCCAGCAGGATCTCGACGACATCATCGCGCTCGCGCTGCGGGTGAACGATTTCATGTCGGGCGTGATGATGGGCGTGGGCATCCGCCTCGCCGATTTCCGAATCGAGGTCGGCCGTATCTGGGAAGGCGATTACATGCGCCTGATCGTCGCCGACGAGATCAGCCCGGACAGCTGCCGTCTGTGGGACCTGCGCGGGACCGCCGACCGGGGCGAGGGCCCGCTGGAACCTGGGCCTTTGGCCGATGTCTATACCGAACTGGCACGGCGGCTGGGGGTTCTGCCCTCGAACGTGACCCACGCGATGAAACCCACGCTGATCAACTGAACTTCGGAGCGAACCAATGAAAGCCCGCGTCACGGTCATGCTGAAGCCCGGAGTGCTGGATGTGCAGGGCGAGGCAGTGCGGCACGCTTTGGGCTCGTTGGGTTTCGGGGGCGTGAACGGCGTGCGGCAAGGCAAGGTGATCGAGCTGGATTTGGCATCGGGCGATGAAGCTTCCGTGAAGGCGATGTGCGAGAAGTTGCTGGCGAACACGGTGATCGAGAGCTACCGGATCGAAATCGCCTGAGGGCGAAGTTTTCGGCATTTCAGGCCAAATTCCTTCGCAGGAATTTGCGTTTCTTTTCGAAAAGATTTGTGCTGCGCCCGGCGCTGCGCGATCTTTCTCGTGTTCCGCAGGAGAGTTCCATGCGCGCTGCCGTCCTTCGCCAATACAATGCGCCCCTCAGTCTTGAGACTTTCCCCGATCCGGTCTGCGAGGCGGATGGCGTTGTGTTGAAAGTGCTGTCCTGCGGCATCTGCCGCAGCGACTGGCACGGCTGGGTGGGCGAACATCCGCGCGTAAAACTGGGTGCCATACCGGGCCATGAATATTGCGGCGAAGTCGTCGAGGCCGGCCCCCTCGCCAAGTGGAAGCTGGGCGATCGGGTGATCGCACCATTCATCCTCGCGTGCGGGGAATGTCCTGAATGCCGTTCCGGCCAGACCACGATCTGCAGGGCGCAGCGCGTCCCGGGGTTTGGCGAGCCGGGGGCCTATGCCGAACTGATCTCGGTTCCGCACGCCCATAACCTTGCGCGGTTGCCGGACAGCTTGCCTCCCGTGCTGGCCGCGGGGCTGGGGTGCCGGGTGACGACGGCCTGGCAGGCGCTGACGGGACGGGCCGCGCTTCAGGCGGGAGAGTGGCTGGCGGTGCATGGCACCGGAGGCATCGGTCTGTCGGTGTTGCTGATCGGCCGCGCACTGGGCGCGCGGGTGGTCGTGGTGGATGTGGTGCAGGAACGACTGGATCACGCTTTGAGCCTTGGGGCTGAAGTCGCGGTGAACGCCACAGACGGCGATGTGCCTGGACGGATCATGGAGCTGACCGGCGGCGGCGCCCATGTCAGCGTCGAGGCGTTGGGGATTGAAGCCACCACCAACGGCTCCATCGAATGCCTGCGGCCCTTTGGGCGGCATGTGCAGGTTGGTCTGCCGACCGGCCACACGGCGGTGATGCAAATCAACATGAACGCGGTCTACATGAAGCAGTTGGCGCTGTTCGGCACGCGCGGGATGCCCGCCTGGCGCTATCCGTCCTTGCTGACAATGATCGAGATGGGGCGGATCGACGTTGCGCCCATCGTGGCGCGGCAAGTGGCGTTATCGGCGGCCTCGTCAGAGCTTGCGGCTTTCAATGGGCCGATGCCTCCCGGCGTGGCGGTGATCACCGATTTCAGCACCTGACGGGGCGCCTGAACGGGTGTCCAACCTGTTTTCGCTCTGGATCGGGTCGGTCCGATCGGTTAATCGGCGGTCAGCGAAGCACGGCATTGAAGACTTGGGAGAGCCATAGTGAAAGCTGCCGTCGTCACCTTCCCCGGATCGAACTGCGACCGCGATCTCGCGCTGGCGTTCGAGCAGGCGGGATTTGAAGTCGCCCGGGTTTGGCACAAGGACACCGCACTGCCCGCGGGCACCGATGTCGTGGGCGTGCCGGGCGGGTTCTCGTTCGGGGACTATTTGCGCTGCGGTGCCATCGCAGCGCAGTCGCCGGTGGCAAAGGCCATCCGCGCGCATGCGGATCGTGGTGGGTTTGTGCTTGGCGTCTGCAACGGCTTTCAGGTGCTGACCGAAATGCGGCTTTTGCCCGGCGCGCTGATGCGCAATGCGGGACTGAAATTTTTGTGCAAAACCGTCACGTTGAAAGTCGCAACCACGTGTTCGCCCTTCACCTCGGCTTACAGTCAGGGGCAGAAGATCGACATTCCTATCGCCCATCACGACGGCAATTACACCATTGATGCCGACGGGCTGAAAGCCCTGCAAGCCGAGGATCGGATCGCTTTCACTTATGAGGCGACCCCCAACGGTGCCATGGCGGACATTGCCGGCGTGTTGTCGGTCAACCGGCGCGTCCTTGGGCTGATGCCGCACCCGGAGCGGGCGATGGATGCGGCGACGGGCGGCACCGACGGTATCGGAGTGTTTGCCTCGCTTCTGGGCGGGATGGCGCTGGCCTGAAGCCGCTTTGCCGAGGCAAGCTTGAGCCTTCACGGGCTTGGGCCTAAATCGAGCCCATGACGATCTTTGGCTATTCCCTGCTGCCGCGCCGCCCGCGCAATCAGCACGCACCTTGGGCGATGCGGCTGGTCGTGGCCGCGATCGTGCTGTTTGCAATCGCCGTGGTGATTTTCACCAACCGTTGGCTGGCGGACCGTTTTACCGAGACGACGCGGAACAAGGCGGAACTGAAATTGGCCCTTTATTCGGGCAACCTGCAATCGGAACTTCAGCGCACATCTGTGGTGCCGCTGCTGCTGGCACGCGATCCGGAGATTTCGCAAGCGCTGTCCTCCGGGGACTATTCCGGCACATCGCAGCGGCTGATGCAGGTGCAGGAAGAGATCGGCGTCGCGCAGATCCTGGTGCTGGACCGTGATGGCCGCACGGTGGGGGCAACCAACCGCAACCTTCTTGGCACGAATTTCCGCAATGCCGACCCGTTCGTGCAGGCACAGCGCACCGGGGATACGGTGTTTTCAGCGATGCGCCACGACGCGGGCGGGTTTGATTTCACCTATTCGCGGGTGGTCGAGGATACCGCGGGCGAGGTGATCGGGGTCATTGTTGTCTCTGCCGATCTGATGAAGTTTGAACGTGCATGGTCGGGTCTTCAGGACACGGTTATGGTCACGGACAGCGAGGGCACCGTGCTTTTGGCCACCGAAACGCGTTGGCGGGGCCTGAAGCTGGACGAGGTGCTTGCCGCCTCGGGCGTGTCTTCGGCCTTTGATCAGGCGCTGAACCGGGCGATGTCGGTCACGTCCAATTGGGCGCAGAACCCGCCGGACACCTATCTGTCCGGCACAGCCGTGCTGCGAGCCGACAGCCGGATGGCGTTCCGCGGTTGGCACATGACCTCATTCACCCGGTTCGATTCGGTGCGCGAGCGGGTGAACGGCATCCTCGCACTTGAGATCATGGGATTTGCGATCCTTTTGGCGCTGACCTTCTACTGGTTGTCGCGCCGCGCGTGGTCGCAGAGCCTGAGTTTCCGACGCGAGTCACTGGAACTGAGGCAGCTGAATGCGCGTTTGCAAAGGGAAATCGCTGAACGCGAGAAGGTGCAAAAGGATCTGGAAGTGGCCGAGCAGACGTTGGCGCAATCGTCGAAGCTGGCAGTTCTGGGTGAGATGTCGGCGGCTGTCAGTCATGAATTGAACCAGCCCCTTGCGGCGATGAAGACCTATCTGGCCGGCGCGCGACTTCTGTTGCAGCGCAAGCGCGTCGAGGAGGCGCTGTCCTCGTTCCAGCGCATTGACGACCTGATCGACCGGATGGGCGCGATCACCCGGCAGCTCAAATCCTATGCCCGCAAGGGTGGTGAGGCGTTTGAGCCGGTGGACATGCGGTCCTGCGTTTCGGAAGCCCTGGCGATGATGGAGCCGCAGCTGAAGCTGAAGCTGGCCAAGATCACGCGCATCCTGCCGCGTCACAAGGTGATGGTGCAGGTGGACCGCCTGCGTCTTGAACAAGTGATCATCAACCTCTTGCGCAATGCGCTGGATGCGACGAAGGACACCGGAAACCCGCAGATCGACATGATTCTTTCGGTCGGAAAAACCGCGACACTGGCGGTGCGCGACAATGGGCCGGGGATCGGCGATCTCGACAAACTCTTCGAGCCGTTCTTCACCACCAAGAAAGCTGGTGAGGGGATCGGCCTGGGGCTGGCAATCTCGTCGGGTATCGTGGCTGATTTTGGCGGAAGGCTGACGGCGCGCAACGCCGAACAAGGCGGCGCGGTGTTTGAAATGCAGTTGCCGCTTATGGCGGGCAGCGAAGATGAAGAGTTGAAGGCAGCGGAGTAGAACATGGCACGGGCAATGAAAGTGGCGATCGTCGACGACGAGGCGGACATGCGGGCCTCGATCAGCCAGTGGCTGGCCTTGTCCGGGTTTGATACCGAGACGTTTCCATCCGCCGAAGAGGCGCTGAAGTCGATCGGACCGGAGTTTCCGGGCGTCGTCGTATCTGACATCAAGATGCCGGGCATGGACGGGATGGCGTTCCTGAAAAAGCTGATGGGGATGGATTCAGGACTTCCGGTCATCCTGATCACCGGACATGGCGATGTGCCGATGGCGGTAGAGGCGATGCGGGTTGGGGCCTATGATTTCCTTGAAAAGCCGTTCAACCCGGACCGGATGACGGAACTGGCCAAGCGGGCGACCCAGGCGCGGCGGCTGACGCTGGACAACCGGGCCTTGCGCAAGGAACTGGCCGACGGCACGATCATCATGAAGAAGCTGATCGGCGCTTCCCCGGCAATGGAGCGGCTGCGCGAGGATATCCTCGACATCGGTCAGGCCGACGCACATGTGCTGATCGACGGCGAAACCGGCACCGGCAAGACGCTGGTAGCGCACGCGCTCCACGCAGTTGGCCCGCGCGCCCTGCGGAAGTTCGCGACGATTTCCTGCGCGGCGTGGAGCGAGGATCAACTTGCAGCGCGGCTGTTCGGGCCGACCGCTGATGGCACCATTCCGCTGGTCGAGGAAGCCCGTGGCGGCACGATCTGCCTTGAAGATATCGAGGCGCTGCCGCAGGCACTCCAGGGCCGTTTGCTGACGTTCATCAGCGATCAGGGTACGCCGCCCGAAACCCGCATCGTGGCAATCTGCAACCATCACGCACCCGACAAGACCGTAGCCGACGCATTGCGGCCGGATCTGTATTACCGGCTTGGGGCAATGACGATCCTTCTGCCGCCGCTCCGCGCGCGGGGCGAGGACATTCTGACGCTGTTCACCCGCATGTCCGAACAGTTCGCCGAGGAATATGGCTGCGATGCGCCGCAAGTGACGGCACAAGAGGCGGCGCAGTTGTTGCAGGCACCTTGGCCGGGCAATGTGCGCCAACTCGTGAACATCTCGGAACGCGCCGTGCTTCAGAACCGGCGCGGCACCGGGTCGATCGCGTCGCTGCTTATGGCCGACAACGAGGCTGCGGGCCCGGCGCTGACCACAGAAGGCAAGCCGCTGAAGGATTATGTCGAGGCGTTCGAACGCATGCTGATCGACAACACGATGCGCCGCCACAAGGGCTCCATTGTTGCCGTAATGGACGAATTGTGCCTGCCTCGGCGGACATTGAACGAGAAAATGGCCAAATACGCACTGACGCGGGCCGACTACGTCTGATCCGGCGGGCCAAGGATCATCGGCGTTTCCCCATTGTCTTTGGCCCAAGTTTCCCGATAGGGTTGAAAAAGCGGCATGTCCGCTACGGAATTCCCTGGACATCGCAGGGTCATGGGCCAAGCGCCCGGGCAGCGACGACCAGACCGGATCGGCCCGCAAGGGCTGACGTAACGCTTGCAAGCCTTTGGTAACGCAGGCTTTTTAACCGGACGGCCTCGGCCGTTCTTAACGGGACCGCGATGATGTCTGCGGAACGGACAAGGCCAAGCCAAGGCGGTGCCACGCGCGCCGCCGCTTTGCCATGCTCTGCGACCATCGCCCAAACAAGTCGTCCTGACCCCGCCTTCCTCCCTCGGGTTTTGCCCGGAAGATCGGCCCGCGCAGGACGCGATGGACCAACATGTCGAAGATGCTTATCGATGCCACCCACGCTGAAGAAACCCGTGTGGTCGTGGTGGACGGAAACAAGGTCGAAGAATTCGATTTTGAAACGGTAAACAAGCGTCAACTGGCTGGGAATATCTACCTGGCCAAGGTGACGCGGGTGGAGCCCTCGCTGCAAGCGGCCTTTGTGGACTATGGCGGAAATCGCCATGGCTTCCTTGCCTTTGCCGAAATCCACCCGGATTACTATCAGATCCCGGTGGCTGATCGCAAAGCGCTGCTGGACGAAGAGCGCGCCTTTGCCCGTGCGCAGGATGAAGAGGATAACCGGCGCAGCCGGCCCAATTCCGGAGGCGGGCGAACTCAAGCAGCGCGGACCTCGGTGCGTTCGCACTCCCGTTCTGCCCCGGCAGAGATTGGCGGGATGGAGGTCGTTGACCTTGATGCCGAGGATGATACGCCGAGACTTCAGCGGAAGCGCCGGTCGCGGTTGCGCTGCAGGACCATGAACCCGGACATGATCCTGCAGCCCATGACCACGTCGCGCACGACCATGCCCATGACCACGCCCATGTGCATGATGCCGATGACGCCGACGCGCCATTCCGCAACATCGACCATGCCAGCGACCACGACGATGAGATCGAATCCGTCGCTGAAGAAGATGTTCATGAGGAAATCGCCTCGTCGCGCAAGCCGCGTGCCCGGCGCTACAAGATTCAGGAAGTGGTCAAGGTCCGGCAGATCATGCTGGTGCAGGTCGTCAAGGAAGAGCGCGGCAACAAGGGCGCGGCGCTGACGACTTATCTGTCGCTGGCGGGCCGCTATTGCGTCTTGATGCCGAACACGGCGCGGGGCGGCGGGATTTCCCGCAAGATCACCGTCGCTGCGGACCGCAAGAAGCTGAAAGAAATCGCGGGCGAGTTGCAGGTGCCGGAAGGTGCGGGCCTGATCGTCCGCACGGCAGGGGCCAAGCGCACCAAGCCGGAAATCAAGCGCGACTATGAATATCTGATGCGGCTATGGGAAGAAATCCGCGAGTTGACGCTGAAGTCGATTGCCCCGGCAGGGATCTATGAGGAAGGCAATCTGATCAAACGCTCGATCCGCGACCTTTACAGCCGCGAGATTGACGAGATTCTGGTCGAGGGCGAGGCGGGCTACCGCACTGCCAAGGACTTCATGAAGATGATCATGCCGTCCCATGCCAAGACCGTGCAGCCCTATTCCGATACCACTCCGCTGTTCGCGCGGTTCCAAGTGGAAAGCTATCTCGCCGGCATGTTCAACCCGGTGGTGCAGTTGAAATCGGGCGGCTACATCGTGATTGGCGTGACCGAGGCGCTGGTGGCCATCGACGTCAATTCTGGCCGGGCGACGAAAGAGGGCTCGATCGAAGAGACCGCGCTGAAGACCAACATCGAGGCCGCCGAGGAAGTGGCGCGGCAGTTGCGCTTGCGTGACCTTGCCGGCCTGATCGTCATCGACTTCATCGACATGGAAGAGCGGCGCAACAACCTGACGGTTGAAAAGCGCTTGAAAGACAAGCTGAAAACCGACCGCGCCCGCATTCAGGTCGGGCGGATTTCCGGCTTTGGCCTGTTGGAAATGTCGCGTCAGCGGCTGCGGCCGGGGATGCTGGAATCCACGACCCAGCCGTGTTCGCATTGCCACGGCACCGGCCTGATCCGGTCCGATGACAGCCTCGGCTTGCAGGTTCTGCGCGCGCTGGAAGAGGAAGGCACGCGGAAGCGTTCGCGCGAGGTGCTGCTGAAAGCGCCGGTCGGGATCGTGAACTTCCTGATCAACGGCAAGCGCGAACATCTCGCCCTGATCGAAAGCCGCTATGGCATGTCGGTCCGGATCGAGGCTGACCCGGCGATGATCTCGCCCGATTATTCCATCGAGAAGTTCAAGACCGCGACGCGGGTGGTGCCCGAGGCATCGCCGGTGATTTCCGGCAACGCCAGTCTGATGGGCGCGCCGGTGGCGGAAGAGAATGAGGACGATCTGACCGAAGATGAGGACATCGACGAGGTCGAAGAGGTCGAGGTGGTTGCGGCGATCGCCCCGGCTTCGTCGGCAGCGTCCGGGACTCAAGTGACGGTTCCCGGCAAGAAGCGTCGGCGGCGTCGGCGGAAGAAAAAAACTGACAGCGCTGGCTTTAATGCAGGAAGCGGTTTGGCCGATGCATCGGGCGAGAGCGACGACGAAGACGATGACGGCGAAGAGGACGAGGCCGTGATTGCGGTTGAGGCCGTGGTCGTGGTTCCGGTCGCTGTCGAGTCTGCGCCAGAGCCTGCCGCTGCGGCGACCCCGGTGAAGAAGACCGTGACCCGCTCACGCAGCCCTTCGGCCAAGGCCAAAGCGGCGGCTGCAGAAGCGGCGGCTGTGAGCTTGGCAAGGGTTGCTCAGGTGGCTGAAGCTGCCGAGGAAGGGCCGAAGCCGGCGGCGAAGAAGCCGTCGACCCGCGCGCCCTCGACTCGCAGTAAGGCCGCTGCCAGCAAAGCCGCGGCTGCGGTGGATGCGTTGCCGCCGCTGCAAGCCGATCCGGGCGAAGCCGTTACGCCGCAAGCGGCTCCGGTGCTCGATCCGGGTTTGGCCGAGGCATTGTCCGAACTGGAATCAAGCCAGGACGATCCGTCCAAGCCGAAGAAAAAGGGCTGGTGGGCGCTGGGTCGCTGACCCAGGAACGCTTGCGGGACCGGTCTAACCGAACCCCCGAAGGTGAAAGCCTTTGGGGGTTTTCTTTTGTCAGAAATCCAGGTCGAAAAACTCCTGCCCACAGCGGATGACGTGCCGCGTGGCCTCGCCCTGCGGCTCCATCCCCAGATAGATATGCCCCGACTGGTCGCAGAAATGCGGCAGGTCAATCTCGGCCATCCGGTCGGTGGCAATGACGGCGAGCACTGCCCCTTCGGCCATGAAGCGCAGGCGCTTCTGGGCGCGAAGGACCGGCAAGGGGCAGAGAAGGCCCGCGCAGTCAAGGGTTTCATCGGCCTGGGGCAGGGCAGTCATTGCGAGTCCATCTTTAAGGTACGCACCGTTGGCTTCGCGCCCCGGACCCCTGCGGGACATTTGACCGACATTGACAAGGCTTTCCAGAGCAGAGTGCCAATGTCGTGAGGATGGGCGGGGGTGACGGCGCGGGGCAAACCCGCTAGGTGAATACCATGTTTGGGATCGACATTCTGGATGCGGGGCTGATCCCCGCCATGCTGGTGGCGCTGGTGGCAGGGCTGTTGTCCTTCATCAGCCCCTGTGTTCTGCCCATCGTGCCGCCTTACCTCGCCTATATGAGCGGGATTTCCGCCAATGACATGCGCGAGGGCAAGGGCTCGCCTCTCGCTGCCGCGTCGTTCTTCGTGTTGGGGCTGTCGACGGTGTTCCTGTTCCTCGGCTTCACCGCCTCGGCCTTCGGGACGTTCTTCGCCACACACTCAGACGTGTTTGCAAGCGTGGCCGGAGTGATGGTGATGGCCTTCGGCGCGCATTTTCTGGGCGTGATCCGCCTGCCCTTCCTGAACCGGGACATCCGGCTGGACGCGGGCGACCGGGGCGGCTCGGCTTTTGGCGCCTATGTGCTCGGGCTGGCGTTTGCCTTTGGCTGGACACCCTGCATCGGCCCGCAGCTTGGTGCGATCCTGACGCTGGCGGCGCAGGAGGCGTCCTTGACCAGGGGCACACTGCTGCTGGGGGTCTATGCCATGGGCCTTGGCATCCCGTTCCTGCTGGTCGCCGCCTTTTTCCCGCGCATGGGGCCGGTGGTGAATTTCCTGAAGCGCCATGCCGATTGGACCGAGCGGGCGATGGGCCTGCTGCTCTGGACCATCGGGCTTTTGATGCTGACCGGCGGGTTCTCGCAATTCTCCTACTGGCTGCTCGACCAGTTCCCGAGCCTGGCAAATGTCGGCTGAATAGGGGCTCCCTTTCGCCGCAAAGTCGCGTCACATTGGGTCCATGAGGCAGGACACCGCGATAGACCCGGATCCCGCGCCGCCGAACCGGCAGGCGCCTTTCCGGCGCAAGGTGTTCTACATCCCCGGCTATGATCCGTTCCCGCCACGCCGCTACCGCGAGCTTTACCGCAAGGAAGGCGCTGATCAGGCCCGGATCTCCGGCTATGGACTGCACCTGCAGGCGAAATCGGTGACAGGCGGCTATGGCTGGCATGTCTCTGGCCAGATCGGCCATCCCTGCGAGGCCGAGGTGGAAGTACTGGTCTGGACTGACCTTGTCCGTGCCAGCATGGATCAGGGACTGCTTGCCACCTATGGTCAGATGCTGCGAACTGCCTGGGTCTATATCGGCTCAGGCGCGCTGTTCCGGCTGGCGGGCCTCAGGAAGGGACCGACCATTGCCGCGCTTTATCCCGTGGCGATGCTTTTGGGACAGGCGGCAACGGGGCTGCTGCTGGCCTGGGGGATTGGTGCAGTGTTGGCGCGGGTCTCACTGCTGTTGGCCTGGCTTGCCGCGCCCCTCGTTGTTTGGGCAGTGCTTTGGGGGTTTCGCCGCCAGGACCACCATTTGTTCGCGCATTACCTGATGCACGACTACGCCTATTCGGCGCTGGGTTGGGGTGCCAACACGCCCGAGCTTGAGGTCCGCCTAGCCATCTTCACCGCCCGGTTGCGAGCCGCAATGGCCGAGCCGCTGGACGAGGTGCTGGTGGTCGGTCATTCCTCGGGCGCGCATATCGGTGTTTCGGTGCTGGCCGATCTTTTGCGCGCGGGCCTGCCCAAGGCGGGGCCGGCGCTGGCCTTTCTGTCGCTTGGCCATGTCGTGCCGATGGTGTCGTTCCTGCCAAAAGCACAGCGCCTGCGCCGCGATCTGGCTTTTCTGTCGGCACAGGACAACGTGACATGGGTCGATGTCACCGCCCCCGGCGACGGGTGCGCCTTTGCGCTGTGCGATCCGGTCGCAGTGACGGGCGTGGCCCCTTTGGATCAAAAAGGACCATTGGTGATCTCTGCCGCCTTCACCCAAACCCTATCGCCCCAGAGATGGGCCGCCCTGCGATGGCGCTTCTTTCGGCTTCATTTTCAATATCTTTGCGCCTTCGACGCTCCCGGAGATTACGACTACTTCCAGATCACCGCCGGACCCTTGACGCTCGCACAGCGCTATGCCGGGCGGCCCCCGTCGAAAAGCCGGATCACCCGTGCCGCCTCGGGATACCGCGATACATGATCCCGCCGAAGCCGCCTGCCCGGGCCGACAAGGTCTCGCTGCTGACCTACCTGCGGCTTTTCCGCGCAGATATCCTGTCGGCCCAACCAGCGCGGCTTTACCACGCCTGGATGGCCGAGTTCCGCACGTTGTTCTTTCACAGCTTCCTGATCAACGACCCGGCTTTGATCGCCCGCGTCCTGACCGACGAGCCCGAGCTATTCCCCAAATCGAACCGCATCCGCGAAGGCCTCACTCCCCTGCTGGGAAATTCCGTCTTTGTGACCAACGGTGACGCGTGGAAGCGCCAGCGCCGCATCATCGACCCGGCCTTTGAAGGCGGTCGTCTGCGCCTGACTTTCCCCGCGATATTGGCGGCAGCCAAAGCCGCCGTCCTGCGCATGCCCGAGGGTCGCGTGGAAATTGAGGCTGAAGCCAGCCATGCCGCCGCCGACGTGATCTTCCGCACCTTGTTTTCCATCCCGATCGACCACGCGGTCGCGGCCGGGGTGTTTCAGGAATTCCGCCGCTATCAGCGCAGCCAGCCGATCCTGAACCTTGCCGCCTTCCTGCCGCTGCCCAAATGGGTTCCGCGCCTGCACCGGAGGCAGACCAAACGCTCGGCCAAGGCGATCCGCGATATGATTGCCCGGCTGACCATTGAACGGGCCGGTGAAATCGCCCAAGGCACCGCACCGGACGATCTGGCCACCAAGATCATGACCGAGGTGGACCCGCTGACCGGCGAAAGCTTCAAGCCGGCCGAGATGGTCGATCAGGTGGCGATCTTCTTTCTGGCCGGTCACGAAACCTCCGCCTCCGCGCTTGCCTGGGCGCTGTTGATGCTGGCGCTTGCGCCGGACATTCAGGAACGCGTCGCTGCCGAGGTCGCCTCCCTGCCGGATGCTCCTGATTTCTCTGACATCGCGCGCCTGCGCTTTACCCGTGATGTGTTCCGCGAGACGCTTCGGCTTTATCCCCCCGTCCCGATGATGGTGCGCGAGGCGTCCTGCCCGGTGCACTTCCGCAGCCGCAAAGTGCCCAAAGGCGCGCAGATCGTCATCTCGCCCTGGCATCTGCATCGGCACGTGCGGCTCTGGACCGAACCCGACAGCTTCGATCCGGATCGCTGGAGCCGCGACGAGAACCGTGTTCCAGCGCGCGAGGCATTTATACCGTTCTCCGCTGGTCCACGCGTCTGCCCCGGTGCGGGATTTGCGATGATCGAAGGGCCGCTGCTGCTGGCGCTGCTTGTTAAAGACTTCTGCTTCTCACCGGCTCCGGGTGCCGAGATCACGCCGGTTGCCCATCTGACCGTACGCAGCAAGTCCGGTATCCCGCTGATCGTTGAAAGGCGCGCCTGAGTCCCTGCATTTTTCGTGGAAATGTCCAACTGGGGTCCAAGGGGTATGCTCCCAACTTGTCTGCCAGAGCCGCGTTCCGCTATCGCCGACCGTCTTGTCGACAGATCGGACATGATCAATCACCGGAATCGATCTTGCACGCAGTCCGGTCTAGGCCGTAAAGGCAGCGCAGGCACCTGGCGCGGCAAAAAGCTGAAAATTTAGGCGGAATATGGACAACTTTGCTCGTTAGACGGGCGTTTCAAATTTAAATCACTCTAATCCCGATAGGGTTTCACGTGATTTATCGCTCGCCGGATTGACTCAACGTCGGCCCGGACAGATAGGTATTGCTTCGAAAGACCGGCTTCGAAGGAAGATTTGTCATGGATTTTGCCGCCATCAACTGGCTTTACTCCCTGTCCGGCCTGGTGATCGGCTGCATCGTTGGCATCACCGGGGTAGGCGGCGGCTCGCTGATGACGCCGCTGCTGGTGCTTTTGTTCAACGTCCATCCCGCGACCGCAGTCGGCACCGATCTTCTCTATGCCGCCGTCACCAAATCGGTTGGCACGGCGGTACATGGCCGGGCAAAATCCGTGGACTGGCGCATTGTGCGCAGGCTGGCTGCAGGGTCCGTCCCAGCCACGCTGGCGACATTCGGGATCATGCAATCGCTGGGTGTGCAATCCAGCAAGGGCGGCACGCTGGCCGTGGTGTTGGGCGCAGTGCTGCTGGTGTCGTCTCTGACGCTTTTGTTCCGCAACCAGATCGTCACCTATCTCAGCCACGGCATGGACCGGCTGAGCGACAGCAATATTGTGGTGATGACAGTTGCGACCGGAGCGGTGCTTGGCGCGCTGGTCACGTCCACCTCGGTGGGTGCCGGGGCGATCGGCGTTACCGCGCTGCTGGTGCTTTATCCCAGGCTGCCGACCCTGCGCATCGTCGGATCGGACATCGCCCATGCCGTGCCGCTGACTCTGGTGGGCGGGCTTGGCCACTGGTGGCTGGGCGATGTCGATTTCAGCCTGCTCGCCTCGCTGTTGGTCGGCTCGATCCCCGGCATCATCATCGGCAGCCTGATTGCGACCCGGTTGCCGGAACGGGCGCTGCGCAGGGCCCTGGCGGCAATTCTGGTGCTGGTCAGCTTCAAATTGATGGGGTTCTTTTGATTCGCGGTTGGTGCGTGAAATCACGCTCCAACCCAATCCGTAGGATGCGTGATTTCAAGCACCTCGCCTACGTCCGAACGCCTGAGAACCTGGACTGCCAATCGACGCGCTCCTCGTCCGTGATCTTGCGGAACAGGTTTTCCGGCACCGAGAAGGCGTGACCGGGCGGAAGGATCTGCAGCGCGAACGGCAAATCCCTTGGCCAAGTCCAGTCCGTACAGCCCATGGCCGTCATCATGGTCTGCGCAGCATCCGGGATGAACGGCGCTGACAGCACGGCGTAGACGCGGATCAGGTTCAACGCCAGCCGCATCATCGCCTGTGCCCGCTCCGGATCAGTCTTCACCACCGTCCAGGGCGCCGCGCTTTGCAGGTATTCGTTGCCAAGCACCCAGATCGCGCGAAGCTCTCCCGCCGCCTTGCGCACCTCCATCGCCGCCATGAAGCCTTCATAGTCGCGGATGCGCGCACTCATATCTGCAATCAGTGCGGTTTCCTGCGGCCCGAACGTGCCGCCCGCCGGAACTTCCGACCCGAACTTCGATGCCGCGAACTTGGTCACGCGGCTGACCAGATTGCCCAGCACATCGGCCAGATCCTTGTTCACCGAGGTCTGGAAATTCTCCCAGGTGAACTCGCTGTCCGAGGTTTCCGGCGCGTGCGACAGCAGCCACCAGCGCCAGTAATCCGCAGGCAGGATCGACAGCGCCTGATCCATGAACACGCCGCGCCCTTGCGAGGTTGAAAACTGGCCGCCATCATAATTCAGATAATTGAAGGACTTGAGGTAGTCGACCAGTTTCCACGGCTCCCCCGAGCCAAGGATTGTCGCGGGAAACGAAAGGGTATGGAAAGGCACATTGTCCTTGCCCATGAACTGGTAGTAGGTGACATCCGCCGCGCCCTTGTCGGTGCGCCACCAACGCTCCCAGTCCGCATCCGGCAAACCATGCGCATCGGCCCATTCTGCTGTTCCGGCGATATATTCGATGGGTGCGTCGAACCACACGTAGAAGACCTTGCCCTCCATCCCCGGCCAGGGCTGATCGCCTTTCTTCACCGGGATGCCCCAGTAAAGATCGCGGGTGATGCCCCGGTCCTGCAAGCCATCCCCGTCGTTAAGCCATTTCTTGGCGATCGAGGTGGTCAGGATCGGCCAGTCGGTTTTTGAATCGATCCACGCCTCAAGCCTGTCCTTCATGGACCTCTGCTTCAGGAACAGATGCTTGGTTTCCCGCACCTCAAGGTTGGTGGTGCCCGAGATCGCCGATCGCGGGTTGATCAGGTCGGTCGGGTCAAGCTGCTTGGTGCAATTCTCACATTGATCGCCGCGCGCATTGGGATAGCCGCAGTTCGGACAGGTGCCCGTGATGTAGCGGTCGGGCAGGAAACGGCCGTCGTCGATGGAATAGACCTGCTTTTCGCTGACCTCTTCGATCAGCCCGTTTCCGTCGAGCTTTCCGGCGAAATGCTGGGTCAGGCGGTGGTTCCTTTGGCTCGATGACCGACCGAAATGGTCGAACGACAGCCGGAACCCGTCGGCCAAAGCCTTCTGCACCTTGTGCATCTCGGCACAGTAAACCTCAACCGGTTTCCCCGCTTTGGCGGCGGCCAGTTCCGCCGGGGTGCCATGTTCATCCGTGGCGCAGATGAACATCACCTCGTGCCCCATCGCGCGGTTGAACCGCGCAAACAGGTCAGCAGGCAATTGACTGCCCACCAGGTTGCCCAGGTGCTTGATCCCATTGATATAGGGGATGGCCGAGGTGATGAGGATGCGTGCCATGAAGCGCCCTTTCTTCGTCTGCCCGGCGCTGTGTAGCGCCGGGCAGGAAAAAGGACCAGAGCCTTGGCTTATTGGGACGTATAGCCGCCATCAACAAGGTGATAGCTGCCGCTAATGAAGCTGGCTTGATCCGACAGCAGGAACAGCGTCAGCGCCGCGACTTCTTCGGCGCGGCCGAGACGGCCAACAGGATGCAGCGCCACCAGCCCGTCCTTTGCGCCTGGGGGCAGGGCGGCCAGCAGCGGCGTGTCGATGAAGGCGGGCCCGACCGCATTCACCCGGATGCCTTTGGCCGAATATTCCAGCGCCGCGTTGTGCGTCAGCCCAACCACGGCATGTTTTGCCGCAACATAGGCTGCCGATCCGGCAAAGCCGACCTTGCCCAGAATCGATGCCATGTTGACGATGGCACCGCCGCCTGCCTTCAGCATTTCCGGAATGGCAAAATGCATGCCGTAGAACACGCCGTCGAGGTTGATCCCCATGACCTTGCGCCATCCGTCCAAAGGATACTCGCCAATCGGTGCCGAAGGGCCACCGATCCCTGCGTTGTTTACCAGCAGCGTCAGCTTGCCGCCGAACGCCACCGCAGCCGCAACCATGGCTTGCACCTGGCTTGGGTCGGACACATCGCCGCCTGTCGCCTTGGCGACGCCGCCCGCAGCGGTGATCGCCGCCGCCACCGCCTCGGCCTTGGCCAGATCGATATCCTGCACCATCACTTTGGCCCCCGAGGCCGCCAGTTCCAGCGCAATCGCCTCGCCGATGCCAGAACCTGCTCCGGTCACAAGGCCCGTATGACCGTTGAATGAAATTTGCACGATGCTCTCCTGTATTTGCGTCCCCCCTTGTGCACCGGCACCCGCCACGGTGTATTGATCCAGAGCAAACGCCCGCAATCATTTGCCCCGTGCCCAAGCCTTGAGCGGCGCCGCGCTCAAACGGGGGGTGAAACCCCGGAAAGCCAGCCCATGCCGATGATCCTGAACGCAGCTGATGCCGATTTCGAAGCTCGTTTTTCCGAGCTGTTGAGCATGAAGCGCGAAGAGGCGGAGGATGTGGACACAGCCGTGGCTGCGATCATCGCGGATGTTCGCGCGCGCGGCGATCAGGCGGTGATTGACCTGACCCAGCGATTCGACCGGCTGGCGCTGACGCCCCAAACACTCGCGTTCTCGCAGGCCGAGATCGAGGCGGAAGTGGCCAAGGTCTCGCCCCAGGATCGGGCCGCATTGGAACTCGCGGCCCGTCGTATCCGCAGCTACCACGAACGACAGATGCCGGCGGATGCACGGTGGACGGAAGCCTCGGGGGCCGAGCTTGGCTGGCGTTTCACGCCGGTGTCTGCGGCTGGGCTTTATGTGCCGGGGGGGCTGGCGTCCTATCCGTCCTCGGTGCTGATGAACGCCATTCCGGCCAAGGTGGCGGGGGTCGAGCGGTTGGTGGTCGCCTGCCCGACGCCGGGCGGGGTGGTCAACCCGCTGGTGCTGCTCGCCGCGCGGATCGCCGGGGTGGACCTGGTGCTGCGCGTCGGTGGCGCGCAAGCAATTGCGGCGCTGGCCTACGGGACCGAAACGATTGCGGCGGTGGACAAGATCACCGGCCCCGGCAACGCTTATGTCGCTGCGGCCAAGCGGCGGGTGTTTGGCCGGGTCGGCATCGACATGATCGCGGGCCCATCCGAGATTCTTGTGATCGCGGATGCGGACAACAACCCGGACTGGATCGCGCTGGACCTCTTGTCGCAAGCCGAACACGACGCAAGCGCCCAAAGTTTCCTGATCACCACTGACGCAAGCTTTGGTCGCGCAGTGGCTGCGGCAGTGGACAAGCGCCTTGAAACCTTGGAACGCCGGGCCATTGCCGGGGCGTCCTGGGCGCAGAATGGCGCGGTGATCACGGTGGAAACTCTGGATCAGGCCGTTGCCCTGGCGGACCGCATTGCCCCCGAGCATCTGGAGCTTTGTGTCGCGGACCCCGAGGCACTGGCGGCCAAGATCCACCACGCCGGCGCGATCTTCCTTGGCGCTTTCACGCCCGAGGCGATCGGCGACTATGTGGGCGGGCCAAACCATGTGCTGCCGACGGCACGCTCGGCCCGGTTCTCCTCGGGCCTGTCGGTGCTGGATTTCCTCAAACGCACCACGATTGCCAAGATGACCCCGGCCGCGCTGGCTGAGATCGGGCCTGCAGCAGAACGGCTGGCACGATCAGAAGGCCTTGAGGCGCACGGGCTGTCGGTTCGGGCGCGGCTTGATGCGCTGAACTCGGGCGGCGGCGGGCCATGACCAACTGCATTTTCGCGATCGACATCGACGACCGCGGCCTCGCGCCTACGACTCCCGAGATCGAACAAGAGCGCAATGTCGCGGTCTATGACCTCTTGGAAGACAACGCCTTTGCCTTGCCGCGTGCGGGGGACCTGGCCGGGCCGTACCGCTTGGGCCTCGCGGTGCGCGAGGGGCGGCTGGTGTTCGCGGTGCGGACGGAAAGCGGTGAGAAGGTCGCGGAGTTTCATTTGTCGATGGGGCCGTTCCGGCAGGTGGTGAAGGACTATTTCCAGATCTGCGAAAGTTATTTCGAGGCGGTGAAGCGGCTGCCGCCTTCCCAGATCGAGGCGATCGACATGGCCCGGCGCGGCATTCACAACGAAGGCGCGCGGGTTTTGCAAGAACGGCTGGAAGGCAAGGCGGTGGTGGACAAGGACACTGCGCGGCGGCTGTTCACGTTGATCTGCGTTCTGCACTGGCGCTGAGATGGGATCAGGTTTCCCCCAATCCGTGCTGTTTTGCTGCGATCACAACGCCGTCCGCTCGCCCATGGCCGAGGGGATGATGAAGAAGTTCTACGGTGCCCGGGTCTATGTGCAATCGGCTGGGGTGAAGAATGACATTGAGATCGACGGGTTCTCGATCGCAGTCTGCGCCGAGATCGGGGTGGAATTGTCGCGGCACCGCAGCCGAAGCTTTGACGAGATGCAGGACTGGGGCGATGATCTGGGGCAGTTCGACCTGATCGTGGCGCTGTCCCCGGCCAGCCAGCGCAAGGCACTGGAACTGACCCGGCTGGCGCATCTGACAGTGGAATACTGGCCGATCCTGGATCCGACTGGCTTGGGCGAGACGCGCGAGGCCAAACTCTCGGCCTATGCCCAGGCGCGCGATCAGATACGCGAACGGATGATCGCCCGCTTCGGTCCGCCGGACGGTCCCGCCGCCATCGCGTAAGGCGGTGCCGGGGGGGGGGGGGGAACAGGCGCCGCTCGCCAGGGCGTTTCTCTCCCCTCGGGGCCTTTCCCCTCAGGGGGGGAGAATGGGGGCGCTGTCCCCA
>Ga0105047_10004020_pt1 | contig 25781 bp, 25 predicted proteins | sample MAT04_FD_78384 | JGI IMG/M metagenome (GOLD analysis project Ga0105047, IMG submission 78384) | Freshwater microbial communities from Lake Fryxell liftoff mats and glacier meltwater in Antarctica - MAT-04 (megahit assembly) | ecosystem: Environmental > Aquatic > Freshwater > Ice > Liftoff...
GACTCGCACCTCCATTCCATGCCCATGCCGGGCGCACCTAAGGAACCCAGGAACCCAGGAATCGATTCGAGTGCGGATCCGAGAAAAAAGTCCGTCTTTCTTCGTCTGGATCTTCTTCCTGGGTTCGTGGGTTCCTCAGCGGTCATCCGATCTCCGCCCTGGCTCCCCACCCCCGCTCGGGGTAATGCGCGACTCGATGCGTCCCCCCGTCGCGCTCGGCGAAGCTCCCGGAAAGCTCATCCTGTTCGGTGAGCACAGCGTCGCGTACGGCCAGCCGGCCGTCGGGGTGCGGCTCTCGCGCGGCGTTCGTGTCGCGCTGCGCGCCGGGAGCGGGCACGTGGTCGCCCAGCTCTCGGCCGGGATCGAAGGCCACAAGCCGGTGGTGTCGCCCGAGTCGCTCGTGCGCGCCGCGCTCGGCCCCGACGCGGACGGGCTCGACACCGCGATCGAGATCAACCTCCCCCCTTCGGCCGGCCTCGGGACCTCCGCCGCGCTGGCGATCGCGCTCCTCCGCGCAAAGGCGACGCTCGATGACGTCCCGCTGTCCGGCGAGACGCTGCTCGAGCGCGCGATCGCGGTCGAGAACGTCGCCCACGGCCGCTCTTCGGGCCTCGATCCGTCGATCTGCCTCAACTCCGGCGTCGTCGAGTTCGCGCGCATCGAGGGCCCCAACGGCCCCGAGATCCGCGTGCGCGGCGTGGCGCCGGCGGCCTCTTTTCACCTCGTGATCGGGGTGATCGGCTCGCACGGCGGGACCGGAGCGCGCGTCGCCGAGGTCGCAGCGCAGCACCGCGCGATGCCCGTCCTGATCGACGCAGTGATGGCCGTGCTCGGCGAGGCCGCGCAAGCCGGCGGGGCGGCGCTGATCAGCGGCGATCTCCCGCGCGCCGGCGCCGCGATGAACGTCGCGCACGGCGCGCTCACCGCGCTCGGCCTCGTCTCGGAGTCCGTCGAGATGGCCGCCCGCGCCGCCCGCGCTGCCGGTGCGCTCGGCGCGAAGATGACCGGCGCCGGTGGCAGTGGCGGCGCCTTCTACGCGCTCGCCAGCGACGTCTCCTCCGCGATGACCATCCAGGCCGCGATGGAGGCGATGGGCGCCCGCGCGTGGATCGAGACCGCGAGCTAGATTTGATCGAACATATCCGGCGACCACGCCGCGAAGATCTTCTCCGCCCGCGTCTTGGCGCTCTTCTTCCCGAACAACCAGGCGCGAAATCCCGCGCCCAGAGCGCCTTCGACGTCGAGATCCTCGCGATCACCGACGTGGATCAGCTCGGCCGGCGGGATCTTCATCCGCTCCGCGAGCGCCACGAACGCGCGCGGGTGCGGCTTCAACGCGCCGAGCGTGTCGCAGCCAAGGATCACCTTCCACGGCAGATCATCGAGCCCCAGCCAGCGCAGCTTGTCGCCCGGATCGTAGTCTGAGAGCACCGCGAGCGAGAGCCCGCGCGCGTGTGCGGCCTCGAGCGCGACGCGGACGTGCGGAAACGGCGGGGTGTTCTTCGTGAGCGCCGCGGGGAGCGCCGCGTGCAGCGCTCGCAGCCGGGCCTCGGCCTCCGACGGGTGCAGACCGAACGACGGGGCGACCAGCTCGGTCTCCCGCCGGATCAGCGCGGTGCTGTCCTCGAGCGGCGGCTCGTGGCGCATCCGCTCGCGCGCCGCCATCAGCGCCACGAGCAATCCCCGCTCGCGCCGCAGTCGCCACAGCGCCCGCGCGCGGGACACCGGATACAGCGTTCCATCGAGATCGAACGAGAGGCCGCGGATCATAGCGCCAGCAGCGCGGCCGGATCGCGCATCACGTGCGGCGGCTTCACGTGGCTCTCCGCCGCGCCGGCGCGCACCCGGGCCGCGCGGTAGCGCTCGAACGCGCCCGGCTTCAGCACCACCAGCCGCGGAGGCCCGAGCCGGAGCGAGTCGCGCTTGGCGGCGTACTCGAGGTTCGCGTCGCGCAGGCCGGCCTCAGCGGCCGCGAGGACGCGTTGCTGATCTTCGGACGAAAGAGGATCGCGCGTCTCGACCGCGAACAGATACCGCGGCGGCTCGAGCAGCTCGACCGACACCGCAAAGCCGAGGAGCGGAATGCCGGTGACCGCCGCCGCCTGCGAGAACGCGTCGACGACGTGCCGCTCGCCGACCTTCTCGCCGGTGATCGACAGCATGTTGCCGCCCTTGTGCACGAAGGCGATCTCGGCCGTGTTGTTGTAGCGCCCGGTGCACTCGATGACGTCGTTGATGTCGTAGCGGTAGAGGCCGTGCGATCCGCTGATGATCACGCGGTAGCGCCGCCCGGGCTCGAGCTCGTCCGCGAGCATCGCCGGGACCGCTTTTCCGCGCATCGAATCGGCCTCGTCTTCCGGGACGAACTCCAGCAGGTGCCCGGTCACCGCCGCCACGCCCGAGGCGCCCTGCGGCGACAGCGGGATCGAGAAGCCGCCCTCGGTGGCGAGGAAGCCGTAGTCCATCACCGGGAGCTCCGGATAGAGCTTCGCGAGCTGCGCCAGGTAAAACGGCGCGCTCCCGCCTTTCCAGCACACGCAGCCGACCATGCTCGGCCACAGGTCGCGCGGGCGCACGTGGCCGCTCGATCGCCGCGCGGCGCGGATGCGCTCGGCTGCGGCCTTGTTGGCGCGCAGACGCGGCTCGATCGCCGCCCGCACTTCGGGCGAGAGCCGATCCAGCATGATCCCGCGCGGATTTTCCAGATCATCGGCGATGGCTTCAGCGTGCTCGTCGAGCTTCTTCGCCAGCAGCACCAGCGTCGACGGGTTCACCGCCGCCGCCAGCCGCACGTCGCTCTGCGCAGCCATGCGCAGCGCGAAGTAATACTTGGCCTCGAAGTCCTCGGCGAGGAACAGCGCGCGCGGCGAGGGATCGAGCGAGAACGCCGACGGCTTGTGGGTCTCCAGCTGCGGCGAGCCGCTCATCGCGACGGTGATCGATCCGTACGGCACGCCACTCGCCGTGCGCCCGTCGACGCGCGGGCTGTGCACGCCGAGGATCTTGCCGCGCACCAGCCCCGGGAACGCTTGCATCACCTGGCGCGCCCAGACGCGGCGCGGCGTGCGGTACTCTGCGAGGTACACCGGCGTCACCGGGATCGACTTGGGGATGCCGGTCGTGCCGCTCGATCGCGCGTAGAAGAACGGCTCGTCGGGGATGAGCACGCCCTTCTCGCCGGCGAGCATGCGCGCGATGTACGGCTCGACGTCCTCCCATCCGCGGATGGGGATGCGCGACTGCCAGGCGGCGAGATCGGCGAGCTCGGAGAAGCCGTGCTCCTTGCCGAAGACGGTGTCGCTGGCGCGCGACGCGAGGATCCGCATCCGCTCGATCTGTGCTTCGCGCGGGTGATGGGTGGCGTGCTCGAAGCGGGTCCACGATCGGCGAAACAAGCCGCGCGCACCGGACGCCAGCGCGCGGTCCGGGAGCCTGCCGAGGGCCCACAGCGCGGCGTCGAGGATCATTTCTTGGCCATCGTCGGCAAGACGTCGCTCATCAGATCGAACAGCCGCGACTCGATCCCCTTCGCGGTGGTCTGCACCTCGTCGTGCGTGAGCGGGTGCCCCGAGAGCCCGGCCGCCTGGTTCGAGACGCAGGAGATGCCGAGCACGCGCGCGCCCATGTGTCGCGCTGCGATCACCTCGAGCACCGTCGACATGCCCACCGCATCGGCGCCCATTCCGCGCAGCATCCGCACCTCGGCCGGCGTCTCGTAGGCCGGCCCGAGCAGGCCCGCGTACACGCCCTCGCGCAGCACGAAGCCACGCGCTAGCGCCTTTTCGTGCGCCAAACGGCGGAAGCCGACCTCGTACGCGTCGGTCATGTCCGGGAAGCGCGGTCCGAGCGCGTCCTCGTTCGGCCCCATCAGCGGCGTGGTCCCGGTGAGGTTGAGGTGGTCGCGGATCGCCATCAGATCGCCGGGCATCAGCGCCGGGTTCGCGCCGCCCGCCGCGTTGGTGATCACCAGCCGCGTCGCGCCGAGCGTGATCATCACGCGCGTCGGCAGCACGACGTCCTTTGGACCGTGGCCTTCGTAGAGGTGGATGCGCCCCTGCATCACCACCACCTCGACGCCCGCGAGCGTGCCGAGGAGGAGACGACCGGCGTGACCGGCCACGGTGCTGGGCAAGAAGCCGGGGATCTCGGAGTACGGGAGCGCGTGCGCGATCTTCATGCGATCGAGCGCTTTCCCAAGGCCCGATCCGAGCACGATGCCGACCCGCGGCTTCACCTTCCCCGCCTTCGCGCGGACGTGTTTCACCGCCAGATCGATGCGTGCTTTTTCGTTCGCAGCGCTCATCCCAGTCGCTCCCGCACCAGCGGCGTCGCCGGCGGTGCCTTGTCCCCGAAGGTGAACGCGTCGACCAGCGCCTTGGAAGCCGCGTTGAACCGCGCCTCGTCGCTGAACCGCGCGCGCGCCAGCGCCTGGCCGGCCTCCACGCGATCACCGAGGCGCACCTCGATCTCGAAGCCGACGCCGAGATCGATGACATCATCGCTGCGCGCGCGTCCGGCCCCGAGCAGCATCGCGGCGCGACCCACCGCTTCGACATCACACGCCGAGACCAGCCCACCGCGCGGGCAAGCAATCACCGACTCGTTCGGCGCCTCGGGCATCACCGCGCGATCATCGAGCGCGCGCGGATCACCGCCCTGCGCGACGACGATGCGGCGGAAGCGATCGAGCCCGCGGCCGTCCTTGATCGCGCGGCGGATGCGGGTCTTGCCGTCGTCGATCGACTCCGCGACCTTGCCGAGCAGCAGCATCTCCGCGCCGAGCTCGACGGTGAGCTCGACGACGTCGTCCGGCCCGCCGCCCTTCAGCACCTCGATCGCCTCCCACGTCTCGTTGGCGTTGCCGACCGCGCGTCCGAGCACCTGATCCATGTTGGTGAGCAGCGCGCGCACGCGACGGCCCATGCGCTCGCCGACGGTGATCATCGTCTTCGCGAGCGAGCGCGCGTCGTCGAGGTTCTTCATGAACGCGCCGCTGCCGACCTTCACGTCGAGCACGAGCGCGTCGATGCCTTCGGCCAGCTTCTTCGAGAGGATCGAGGCGGAGATGAGCGGGATCGACTCGACCGTGCCGGTGACGTCGCGCAGCGCGTAGAGCTTCTTGTCGGCGGGCGCGAGCGTGCTGGTCTGGCCGATCAGCGCCACGCCGATGTCGGCGATCTGCGCGATGAACCGCGCGTCGTCGAGCGCGACGTCGAAGCCGGGGATCGCGCCGAGCTTGTCGAGCGTCCCGCCGGTGTGGCCGAGGCCGCGGCCGGAGATCATCGGGACAGGCACGCCGCACGCGGCGACGAGGGGCGCGAGGCAGATCGAGATCTTGTCGCCGACGCCGCCGGTCGAGTGCTTGTCGACCTTCAGGCCGGAGATCGCCGACAGATCGATGACGTTGCCCGAACGCATCATGGCGTCGGTGAGCGCGGCCAGCTCCGCCCCGCCCATGCCGCGGAAGAACACCGCCATGGCGAAGGCGGCCATCTGATCGTCGCCGACCGTGCCCTCGGTATAGGCGCGGACCAGCCAGGTGACCTCGTCGGGGGTCAGCTCCTTGCCGTCGCGCTTTTTGCGGATCAGGTCGACCGCGCGCATTGGGCGCAGACAATCAGATCGGCGGTATCTGCGCCAGTCCGAGGCATGATTTGGCGCGACGGCCCGAGGGGGCCTATGCTGCCCGCCGATGGCCCCGCTGCGCCTGATCGCCCTCGCCCTGCTCATCCTCCCCGGCTCCGCCCGCGCCGACGAGTTCATCAAAGGCGGCGGTTGGGTGGAGCCCGGCCAAATCCGTGTGCCGGCCGCGGACCTCCCATTGGAGGGCGTCGACACGCACGGCCGCACCGCGTTTCATCTGACGATCCGCTGGACGCCGGCAGACGTCGCGCACGTCTGGCACTTCGATCCGACCCTCGCGTTCCAGGTCATCCCGGGCCTCGCGATCACGGCCGGCGTCCCGATGACCCTGCTCGCGCCCCAGCGCAGCGGCACCAGCGATCGCTTCGCCCTGGGGAACATCCACTTCGGCGTCGTCGGCGGCATGGGGCTCGCGCTGACGAAGCCCACCGAGGAGCGCCGCGGCATCGATCTGCGCTTCGGCGGCGGGTTCGATCTGTACGTGCCCACCGCGCCGATCCCGAGCGAGGATCGCCTCGCCGCCGCCGCCGCCCAGAGCTACCGCATCCTCGATCCCGCGAGCTGGAACGTGCGCGGCGTCGGCGGCCGCTTCCGCCTCGCCGTGGGCCTTGAAGGCGACTTCTGGGGCGTCGCCGGCGAGCTCGGCATCTCGCCCTCGTTCAACGTCGAGGAAGAGGCGAACAACGCGTCGCTGTGGATCACGCCGCTCCTCCGCGCGCGCGTCGTCCTGCTCGACACGATCGAGCCGTTCATCGAGCTCGGCGGCAGCGTGAACGCGATCAGCCGGGGCGTGACCCTGGGGAGTGTCGGCGGGACCGGCAGCGCGTTCGAGTTCCAGATGACGCCCGGCATCCGCTTTCACTTCCTCGGCGTGGATCCGGCGATCTTCGTCGCCATCCAGCCCGACGGCGCGAGCGTCTACACGCTGGCGATCGATCTCGCCGGCGCGGTGCCCAAGAAGGTCCGCGCCCGCGACCCGGACGAGCTCGATCGTTTCTAGCTAGTAGCTCTTGGGAGCGGAGCCGGCCTTGGGCCGCTCACACTTCACGATCGCGACCGACGACGACGCGCCGATGCGGCTCGCGCCGGCCTTCACCAGGGACTCGACGTCGTCGATCGTGCGCACGCCGCCCGACGCCTTCACGCCCATCTCGTCGCCGACGATCTGCCGCATGAGCGCGATGTCCTCGGGGGTCGCGCCACCGCCGCCGAAGCCGGTCGACGTCTTCACGAACGCCGCGCCTGCGGCCTTCGACAGCGCCGAGGCCACGACCTTCTCGTCGTGATCGAGCTTCGACGTCTCGAGGATGACCTTCACCGGCACGCGCCCCGCGGCGTCGACGACGGCCTTGATGTCCTCCAGGACCGCCACGTAGTCCTTCGACTTGAGCGCGCCGATGTTGATGACCATGTCGATCTCTTGCGCGCCGTTGCGCACGGCCTCGCGCGTCTCGAACGACTTCGCGCCCTGCGTCGACGAGCCGGTCGGGAAGCCGACGACGGCGATCGGCTTCACGTTCGATCCTTCGAGGCAGGCCGCGACGTAACGCACGTTGGCCGAGCTCACGCAGACGGTGGCGAAGTTGTAGCGCCGCGCCTCCTCGCAGACCTGACGGAGCTCGTCGCGCGTCGCTTCGGGCTTGAGCAGCGTGTGATCGATCAGCGGCGCGACGTGGCTGCACGGCGGCGCTTCGATCCCCGGCGTGGCGCCGATGCGGGCGGCGCCAGCGTTCACCGCGCCGATCACCATCTTCGGATCGCAGCTCCCGCGCGCGGGGCACGTGTTGCACTCGGCGACCTTGCCGGAGCCGGAAGCCGCCGACGGCGCCTTCTTCTGCGTGCGCCGTCCGAGCTCTTCCTCGACGCGCTTGGCGATCACCTCGACGAGGCGGTCCATGTCCTGAGTCATCGTCGTCCTCCGAGCGCTTTTTTGAGCTCGTCCTCGACCACCGCTCGCACACTCGAGGCGCTCGGGACGATCGACGTCGGCTTCGAAACAACAGCGGCCGGCTTTGCGGCAGTCTGCGGACCGAGGCCCGCCGCTCTGCGCTGCTCGAGCAGCTGAGCGATCACCGCCGCATCGAGCGGCTTCGGCCCGCCGATCGGCCCAGCCGCCGCGAGGATCCGCGCGTAGTGCTCGAGCAGCTCGAGCCGCAGGAACGCCTGCTCGAGATCGCTCCCCACCACGAGCACGCCGTTGCCGGAGAGCAGCATGACGTCGGCGATCGCCAGCGCATCGGCCACCGCTTGCGGCGCCCTCGGGTCCTTCGGCAAAAACAGCGGCAAAAGAGGGATCTTGTCGCCGAGCGACACCACCACCTCGGGCATCGCGACCGGCTCGATCGCCCGCGCGGCGAGCGCGAACGCCGACGCCTGCGGAGGGTGCGCGTGGATCACCGCGTGAACGTCGGGGCGCGCCTGGTACGCCGCCATGTGCAGGTTCAGCTCGCCCGGCGGCTTGCCTTTGCGCGGCCCGGAGCCGCCCGGCTTGCCGTCGGACTCCACGAGCACGATCGACTCGGGCGAGCACTTCCGCTTGCTGGTCGCGGTCGGCGTGATGAGCAGCTTTCCCGCCTTGTCGAGGCGCACGGAGACGTTGCCGTCGTGGTTCGCGGCCCACCCGCGCTGGTGGACGAGGATCGCGTAGCTCGATACCTCGCCCTTGTGGTCGTGCGCGGTCTTCACCGCGCGGCCTCACGGTCGTCGAGGACGCCGATCTCGCGGTCGTCGAGGACGCCGATCTCCACGTTGTCGACGACGCCGACGACGGTCTCGAGCACCGGGAAGGCCACGCCTTGCTTGCCGAACACCTGGCGGACGCCGTTGCCCTCGGCCAGCACGATCACCACGTCGCCGGGGCCGGCCAGCGCGGTGTCGAGCGCGAGGAAGGGGTCGCCGGTGTTCGCGCCGTTCTCGTCGATGGGGACCACGATGAGCAGCTTTCGCCCTTCGTACGCCGCGTGTTTGTGCGTCGACACCACGGTGCCGGTCACCTTCCCGAGGATCACTGGTTCTCCACCGCGTCCACGATGCCGACGATCGCCGCGTCCACGGGGACGAACGGATCCGGCATCGCCAGGGTCGCCTCGCGCTTGCCCACGCAGAAGACGTGATCGCCCGGTCCTGCCTGGGCCTGATCGCAAGCGACCTGCGGGCCACCGAGATCCTTGCCCGCGGGGTCGAGCGGCTGGATCACGAGGAGCTTCGCGCCTTCCAGGCCAGGAGCCTTCACGGTCGCGACCACCGTCCCGATCACGCGCGCCAGAAACACTTCGCCGACTGCTACCCCCGGCGGACCCTCACGGCAAGTCCGCCAGCAGGAACGGCGGGGAGAGCACCAAGAGCAGGCGACGCCGGCCCGCGTCGGTGCTGGGATCCAGCGAGGCCCGGACCGCCTCCACGTCGGCCGTGGCCAGCGCCGCCTCGAGGACGCGCCGCTCCTCCGGGAGCTCCGGATCGACCTGCGGTGCGGCCGAGTCGCGCTCCAGGCGCACCGCGTCGACCAGCAGACCGTCCCCGGGATCGTCGACCCCGAGCGCCAGGCGCACCAGCGACACCACCGCCGCGCGGCGGATCGAGCGGGCCCACAGGTAGCGATCGCGCATTTCGGCGAGGCCCTCGGCGAGCCAGGTGATCTCCAGCGCCTCCGCGCCCAGCTCCGCCAGGCGGCGCGCCGGCTCCACGTCGAGCGGTGAGGCCTCCAGTGCGCGCTGCAGGGCCGCCGCCGAGCGATCGAACGCGCTCTCCGCGGCCTCGAGATCCGCAGCGCGCAGCCACCACTTCGCCCCGGGCTCCGGCGCGCCCAGGCCGAGGCTCAGCCACTCGCGGGCGGCCGACCGATCTCCGCGCGAGAGCGCCCGCGCGTACAAGATCGCGGTCGCGTCGGTGGCGTGGGGATCGGCGCGCGCGGCCGTCTCGAGCCACGTTTCCTCGATCGGATCGCTCCCATCGGCGCCCCACATGCGGGCGATCTCCGCCGCGCGCACCGCCAACGCGCGCCCACCGAGCCGACCGAGCTCCAGCATCCGAAGCGGCGTACGCGCCGGCGCGAGGACCTCCGGGACATCCGCCGTGCTCCCGGACTCGGGGACCCACGCGCCATCGATCAGCGCGGCGGCGATGCGCTCGACGCCCAGCACCTTTGCGCCGTCGAGGGCGCGCTCGAAGCAGCTCCTCGCGTTGAGCGGATCGCCGGCCAGCAACGCGCGGCGACCCGCGGCCAGCCAGCGCGCGGCGCCGATCGGCTCGCCCAGCACGATCGCGTCCGCGAGCACGTCGAGGTGCGCGCCGGGGCGCGGAGGCGGAGGCGCGCTGGTGACCTTCGTCGGGAGCGCGACCCGCGCGTGGGAGTCGGTGACCTCCTCGGCGGCCTTCATCGCGCGTGCCGCGTCGGTCGTGGCCTCGGCGACGTCGATCGGGACCGCGCCCCCTTCACCGTCGTCTGGGGCTGCGATCAGAGCCGGCCGCGCGGTGTCGAGGCGGTCCGCCAGGCTCGGCTCCTCCACCACCGGCATCGGCGGCGGGATGAGGTCCGGAGTCTCGTCCGACTCCGTGACCGCCGGCGCCGCGAACGCCACCGGCTGTAGGCCGGGCTGGGTCCGCTCAGAGGGCGGCTCGCTCGCGATGGCCGGGGTCGGCTCGTCGACGCCCATCACGAGCGGCGTGTCCGAGGAGTCGATCGTGTCGTCGCTGAGCGGCTCGGCCTGCGCGAGGATCGAGTCCGCGCCGACGGCGGTGAGCCCCGCGCGCAGCTCGTCGAGCTCCGGCTTCACGTCGGCGCCGAACGACACCGCGCGCGCGAACGCGGTCTCCGCGCCCTCGATGTCGAGCAGCTCGTCACGCCGAAGCCGCGCCAGATCGGTCAGCCACTGCGCGACTTTTCCGCCGCGCGGCCGCTGCGACGCGGCCTCGAGCGCGCGTACGACGTGGGTGCGATCGTGGGCGCCGGCAGCCAGCCGCTCCACCGCCGCGAGCACATCCGAGACCTCGTCATCGGTCTGCGCCTGCACCACCAGCTCGAGGAGCGGCTCGAGCGCCTCGCGCCAGCGACCGCGACTTTCGCACAGCGCGGAGAGCTCCCAGGTCAGCGCGCGCCGCTCGTCATGATCGGTGACGAGGCCCAGGCGCCGGACCAGCGTCACCTCGGTGGCCTCGACGTCGCCCAGCTTCGCGAGCACCTGCAGGCGCGCCTGGAAGAAGCCCACGTCGGCCGGCCGATCGTCGAACGCGGCCGCGCGCAGCGCCATCGCGACGTCGGGATCGCCGGCCGCCGAGATCGCCGAGGCGAGCTGCTCCAGCCGCTCGGCCCGCACGACCGGGCTCATCTCGATCCACAGCTTCTGCGCCGCATCGAGCCGACGGTGGCGCAGCGCCAGTCGCATCGCCGCGCCGACGCCCGCCTCTTCCTGCCCCGGATAATCGAGCGCCCGCCGGTGGAGCGCGATCGCGCCGTCGAAGTCGCCGAGCGCGTCCGCCGTCGTGTCGGCCGCCTCGCGCAGCGCCTGGGCCGCCTGTCCCGGGTTCGGGGCCTCCTCCGACTCGACCACCAGCAGCTTGATGAGATCGTCCCAGCGCCCCTCGCTGCGCAGGATGTCGTGGCGGATCGTCAGCGCGGTCGGGTTCCAGGGCCGCATCGCCAGCGCTTGCTCGACCCAGGCGCGCGCGTCGATGCGGCGGCCCTCCTCGAGGGCGAGCCGCGCGGCGCGGTTGTGGTGGTCGACCTTTTCCTCGGTGATCGAAGGGCGATCGGAGCCCGGCGGCGGCGCGTGCACGCCGTCCATGCTGGGCGCGCGGAGTCGGCCCACGAACGTGCGCTCGCGCGGCGCCGATCGCTGCTGTCCGAGCAGGCCGTCGATGCGCTCGACCGCCTCGCGCGCGGCCTGCACCAGGCTCTCGTCCTGCGAGAGGCGCACGACATCGCGATACATGCTGCGCGCCTCGGCGATGCGTCCGAGCTTCTTTCCCAGCACATCACCGCGGTGCGCGAGCACCCTCGCCCGCTCGTCGCGCGAGCGCGCGGCCCGCGCCGAGAGCTCGAGCACATCGACCAGCTCGGACCAGCGCTCCGCGACCGCACACGCCTGGGCGTAGCGGTTCAGCGCCGTGCGATGGCCGGGCTGCACCTGGATCGCGCGCCGCAACGCGCTGATCGATCCTTCGACGTCCTGGAGCTCGTTCTTGCGCAGCGCCGCCAGCTCGAGCCAGGCGTCGACCGCTTCGTCGGCGGACGTGGCGCGCCCCGCGGTGTTCTCGAGCGCGAGCGCGCGTTCGTGGATCGCTTCCGGCCCGTCGACGCCCTCGGTCATGGCGCTCGGGCCCTCAGGGCGCGTCCGCCCGTGACGTGGTCAGGCGAGGGCGTCGAGGCGCTCGCCCGGCAAGGCGCGCCGTCCGAGGGATACTCATTGTATGTCGACGCGGCGCAACGCAGCCGGGCGAGATGCATCGGCGACCGCAGCGACCACGTCATGGGTGGACGGGCCCTCAGTCGCTGGTGAACACGAAGGGCACCACGATCGCCTGTGCGGGGCCCGAGAAGGTCGGGAAGCGCCAGTTCTTCATGCGGTCGGAGATGCACGCGGCCAGGGATGTACCCCGGAACGCGGGTGTCTGCACCGTCACCTTGGACACTCCGCCGTCCGGCTCCACGGTCAGCGAGAACTCCAGCTTGCCCTTGAGATCCTGCTTGGCGGTCCGCTCCCGGCGGGAGCAGTCGATCACGGCGCTGACGTTCTCCTTCACGATCCGGGAGATGACGTCGTTGGTCAGCGTGCCGTCGGGGGCCGCGACCACCGGGCCGCCGCTCTCGGGCAGCCGGGTCTCGGTCTTGAGGTTGTTGGCGCTGCCACCGCCGCCGAGACCGCCGATGCTGGCGCCCTCGGGCGCGTTCGCGCCGCGGCTCCCGCCGGGGTCGGTCCCCCGCGGGTCGTCGCTCACGTAGCCGATCGGGGTCTTGGCCTTCGCGACGCGCTTCTTCTTTTTGATCTTCTCGACCAGCTCCTCGCGGTCCTTGCCGAAGAGCTTCTTCAGCTCTTCCTGCTCTTCCGCGGTGAAGGCGAGCTCGAGTTCCTCGGGGACGGCCGGGCCGGTGCGCTCGAACGGGTTGCCGATGCCAGGGATGGAGATGGGGATGACGCCGCCGGCCCATAGGCCAAAGAACGCGACCACGGCGATGCCGCCGATGACCGCGCCCGCGATGCCGAAGCGGTTCTTCTTCTTCTGCGAGTTGACGCCGGCCGCGGCGACGAAGAAGCGCGTGCTCTCGCGCCCGACCATCTCGTTGGCGCTCGCCCGTGGGACCTTGTCGAACAGATCCTCGGGGAGGAACGAGTCGCTGCTGCGCTCGCCCTTGAAGGCCTCGTCGCTCAGCGCGCCGGACGGCGTGCCCGCCGGAGAATTCAGCGCGTTCGCGCCGGGCGAGGTGTGATCCTGCGCCGTCGCAGCGGCACCACCGTTGAGGATCTTCGCGGCGGGCGTGGTGGGCGCGATCGAGGCCGCCGGCACCTGGGCGCCGGTGTTGGGCTCGGCGCGCGCCGTTTGGCCCTCGTTCTCGATGCCCAGCGCCGCGTTGAGGACGCTGTCGAGCTGCTCCTCGCGATCGCGTCCGCGCACGCCGGGCTCGGGCCCCGCGGGCGACGGCACCGACTTGGCAGTGAGGTTCTCGAGGCCCGCGGTGAGATCGTCCGCCGGGCCCGGCGCAGCGCCGACACGCTTGTCGCGCTCGGCGCGCTTCTGCGCAAAGTCGACGACCTTCGCGCCTTCGTCGGCCGGCGGAGAGGGCGGCGGCTTCTTCTTGGCCGCGGGATCGGGCGGGATGTAGCTGGCGAGGTCGGCGATCTCGCGGACGCGCCGCCAGTTGTCGAAGCCGTCGTGCCACGCGTAGTGGCGCCCGATGACGTCCTTGTTCTGTATCTTCTTTATCAGCTCGCCGAAGGCGAACGGGCCGACCTGCGATCCGTCGATCGCGACGTACCACTCGATGCCCGCGTGAGCCTCGTTCTGCGGCGTCGGCGCGATGCTGGTCGGCATGTCGTCGAGCCCGCCGCCCATGGCGACGTCGAAGGCCGAGGACAAGCTGGCGCTCGAGACCGAGCCCTGCACCGAGGCGGCGCTTCCGCCGAGCGCGAGCTTGGGGGCCGAGACCTCGGCGCGCGCCTCTTCGTCGGCCAGCGGAGCGATGACCAGGTTCGACTGTCGCGCGAGCGACTCCTTGACCACGACCTTCGCGCCGCACTTTTTGCAGCGGATCGTGAGGATCTTGCCCCGAACTTTGTCGTCCGAAATCTGGTACTTCGTACGGCAGCTACCGCAGAGAAACTTCATGCCCGGCCTCCCGGGACCCTAACGGTGCGCCCACTCTTCACAATGTCGTCCATCATACGGGGGTCGGTCGATCGGCCTATCGGATAACTGGTCGGTCGACAGTTTGCGATGGCCCGCGGTCCCGGGGCAACGCCTGTCGGCCTCAGAGAAGCCCGATGATATGCGCCTTGATGGTCTGGCGGACCGCGTCGGTCGGGCTGAGGTCCAGCGCGCGGGTCCACATCTCGACCGCCTTCGATCGAAAACCCTGGCGCTCGTAGAGGACGGCGAGGTTCTTGAGCGCACCGAACATCGTCGGCGCGAGCTCCACCACGCGCTCGTACTCCGAGATCGCTTGGTAGAAGTGGCCCTGAGCCTGGAGCACCGAGCCGTAGATGAAGTGGCCACGCGCGTCGAACGGATCGGCCTTCACCGACCTCTCCGCCGCCTCCTTCGCCTCGGGCAGCTTGCCCGCGGTGTAGAACTCGGACGCCTTCTTCGCCTCGCGCACGGCCTCGCGGCTGGCCTGATCCACGACGCTGTGGGCGCGCGGCTTGGCCTTGGTCTTCTCGAGCTGTTCCTCGACCTTCCGCACCAGCTCCACCACGCGAAACGGCTTCGACATGTAGTCGTCGGCGCCGTAGAGCCGCTTGACGTCGGAGGCCAGGTTCCAGCCGGTGTAGATGGCCGAGATGATGATGACCGGGATGTGCTTGAAGCTGTCGGAGCTCTTGATCTTGCTGCAGATCTCGAACCCGTGGATCTCGGGCAGCATCGCGTCGAGCAGCACCACGTCGGGCTGCGTGGCGCGCAGCTGATCGAGCGCTTGCCGGCCGCGCGTCGCGCGCACCACCTCGATCTGCCGCGATCCGAGCGCCTTCTGGATGAGATCGAGGATCGCCTCCTCGTCGTCGACCGCGAGCACGCGGGCCGGCGATCCCTCGGGCCGCGGCACCGCACCGACCAGCGGCTCGAGCGCGGGCATCGGCGTCTCGGGGATCATCGGCTCGATGCGCGGTGACTCGCGCGCGGGCAGCCGCACCGCCACCGTCGGCAGCACCGCGCTCTGCGCGTTTTTGCCCTTCCACAGCTTCTCGCCGGCTTTTCGTGCGGTCTGGGCCTCGTCGATCGCCTCGTCCAGCGGACCGCGCAGCGCCACGAACGGCAGCACCTCGAGGCCCGTGGCAAAGGCGATCTCGTCGAGCATGCCCTTCTGATCCGGGCTCGCGACGGCGAGCTGGAGGGAGCTGTCCTTGCGACCCAGCGGCAAGATGTGGTGCGAGCGCGCGAGCTCGACCGGCACCAGCGACAGGAGCTCGGTGTCGATCACCGTCGCGCCGAGCTCGACACCCGGCACGCCGAGCTGCTCGCTCAGCACCGCTGCGAGCGTCGCCTCGGTGGCCCAGCCCAGCTTCAGCACGGTGGAGAGCAGCGGCATGATCAGCCGGCCCTCCTCGATCAGCGCGCGCTCGAGGTCGGCCTCGGTCAGGATCCTGCGGCGGACCATGATCTCGCCGACCTTGCTGCGGCTCTTGGTGTTGGACATCAGCGACGACCTCCGATGGTGATCGGATACTCGATGTTCTGGACTTCGCCGATGTATTTGCGAAACCTGAGCTGCCCGAGCTTGGCGCCCATACAGTCCTTGATCGGAAGCTTCTTCAGGTTCCGATCGTCGATGTCGAAGTCTTGCACGACGCCCGCGTTGTTGACGGCGAACGACAGCCGGATCACGTCGGTGACCGAGTCGGGGTCACGGGTGATCTGCTCGATGATGCACTGCTTGAGGCCACCGAACACCTCGTTGACGCCGGCGACCACCTCGGAGCGCTGGATCGGCACGGTCGGCGGCAGATCGCTCCCCGGCCGCGGCGCCGCTCTTTTCGCGCCCTTTCGCCGCTTCTGACCGGGCTTGATCGGCTCCTCGGGCGGCTCCTCGTCGACCAGATCGACGAGCGGAGGCTCGATGGTGAGGTTGGCGAGCAGGTTGGCGAGCTCGCTCTTCAGCTTCTCTTCTTGCTCGCGCTTCTCGCGCGCGGCCTTCTCGACCCGCGCGTTGGCGACCGAGGTCCACACGAACCCGCCGCCGGCGCCGAGCGTCACCACCACCGCCACCGCGACGATGGCCCAGCGCCGGAACTGCTTCGACTTCACCTCGCTCTCGCGACGCGCGGCCTCCATCGCGGCCGCGCGATGGTCGACCACCTTCGGCAAATGCAGCGCGAAAGCGCCGTAGCGGCGGAGCGCCATGAACTCGCCGTCCTCGGGCGCGATCGGCGATTCGGCGTCGATCTCGCCGGCGTAGAGCTTGTCGAGGAGCTCCTTGGAGCTGACGGGACCGAAGATCTGACCGTTCGACTTGAACAGCCACGAGGCGTCGAGGGTGAGCGGGTCTTCGGAGGCGGCCGGCGCTACGAGATCGGCGTAGAGCGCCGGATCATCCCCCTCGACCTTGGCGCTCTTGTCGGGGCGATTCTCGCCCTCGGGGAAGTTTTCGTAGTCGGCGGCATCATCGGCCATGCCGGGCCCAGACGGCGGACCAGCCATGCGGTGACGATGGTATGTCGAGACCCTGCGGGCGTCGAGCGCTCAACCGATCATCGGGTTGATGCGGCGCGCGACCACGATCAAGTGCGACTCCCCAGGGATGCGTACATCCTCCTCCGGGGCCGCCTGCGTCGGACGCACGGTCGGGTTCTCCGACGGATCGAGCGCGTAGTACTCGGCGAACGGCGCGTCGCTGACGGGAGGGGCGTACCAGGAGATGGGACCGTGCGGGGCATCCATGCGGCGCACCCTAGCGGCGGCCGATCGGGACGTCTAATTACTCGTCGCTCGACTCGAGCCGGTCCGCGACGCCCCGCAGCTCTGCGCTCATCGCGTGGTTCGGCGAGATGGCGAGGGCGGTCTTGTAGCTCTTGAGCGCCTGCCGGCCGCTGCCCTGGAACTGAGCGATCGAGCCGCGCAGGATGTGCCCGCGGTAGCTCTTCGGGTCGATCGCGATCGCCTTGTCGATCGCGGCGGAGGCCTTCGAGAAACGGCCCAGCTCGATCTCTAGCTGCCCAGTGAGCAGCCAGACCAGCGGATCGCCGGCCTGCGAGATCCGCAGTGGCGCGAGGATCGCCTCCGCCTCGTCGTAGCGGCCTGCGTTGATGAGCCGCTCTGCCTCGCGGAAGCGGCGATCGGCCTCGGGACCGGCGAGCGGCGGGGGGCGAGAGAGGCTGTAGCCCTGGCCGAGGTTCGGCGGCGGCGTGACCACGGCTGTGACGGTCGCGGTCTTCGGCTCGGGCGGAGACGGTGGTGGCGGGGTCTGCACCGGCGTGGGCACCGGCGCGATCGCGACTTCCGGCGGAGGCGCGGATTGCCAGCGCCACAGCAGCACCAGCGCGACGGCCACGACGATCGCCGCGAGCCAGCCGAACGTCGAGCTCTTCGGCCCGCGGATCCCGGCGGCGGCGTAGTCGGTGTTCTCGTCGCGCTCCTCCGGGATCTCGGCGCGCGGCGCGGTCTTGTTCCACGGCGAAGATCCGAGCGGCGGTGGGCGGCTGATCCGCGCGGGCGCAGCGGGCGCGGGGGCGGGCACGCTGACCCGCGCGGGCGGCAGCGTCGGTCCGTCCTCTTCCTCGTCGTCGACCGCTTCGGGCACTTCCAGCGGCTGCGGCCGATCCGGCGGGCGCGATCGCATCGTCGGCCCGCGCGCGCGACCGATCGAACGATCCGCGATCGAGCTCCCGCTCTTCGGCGGCAGCGATGGCATCGGCGGCGCGGCCTCGTGGATCTCGAGCACCCCGAGATCGCGCAGCTGATCGAGCAGGCGCGCGGTCGCGAGATCGTCGCTTCCCTTGGCCAGCACGTCGCCGACCTTCTTCGGGACGTCGAGGAGCTGGTTGGCGAGGGTCAGCGCGCCCTTTCCGAGCTGCGCGGCGGCCTTCATCACCTGCGCGCCGTGGGTCACCACGGTCACGCCCGGTCCGCCGAGCGGCGCCAGGAGCGCATCGAGCGCGCGCGCGGCTTGATCGGCGTCGACCATCCCGCGGCGGATCGGGACCGCGCTGGCCATGTCCGTCGGACTGCCGTCGTCGGTCTGGATCTCGACCCGGCCCGCCTTCGCGGACGCCAGCCGCATCAGCACCCGATCGATGCCGAGGTTGGCCGGGGTCACCGAGAGCACCCTGCCCTGCCAGAGGCGCAGTCCGAGCTCGCCGGCCAGCGCGCGGGCATCGCCGTGCAGAACCACCCGCAGCAGCACCGGACGCTCGCGGGTCGCGAGCGTCTCGAGCAGCACGAGGCGGCCGTCCGCGTTGAAAGAGAACACCTCGGACATTCGCGATCCCCCTTCAGCGGTAGACCACGCGGAGCCGCGGATCCAGCCCGTAAAGCGCGCGGAGGTCGAACCGGGCCACGCTTCGCGCTATGTTCTGGGCGTGCGCGCACTGATCGTCCTGGCCCTCACCGCCTGCGTCTGGGCCTGCTCGGAAGCATCCACGCCCGCGGCGGAAGCGCCCGCTGCGCCGCCGGCCGCACCCGTCGTCCACGCCGATTCGAAGGACCTGGTGTTCAGCTACGCGGATCCGGTCACCGGAACGTTCGCCACCACCAGCTCGATCGGCGCGATCCCGGAGGCCGCCCGCGCGAGCGTCACTGTCACCGATCTGTCGCGCAGCCCCGAGGCGCGCCAGGCCGCCCGCTACATGTTCGTCGCGGATCTGCGCGCGCCGGGGCCCGACGGGAGCTATCCGGTCGCGGTCGCGAGCCGCCACGGCAACAACGCCAAGCCCGCCGAGGGCGGCGCGGCGACGAGCGGCGTCGTGCTCTACACGACCAGCTGGTGCGGCGTCTGCAAGCAGACCAAGTCGCTGCTGAAGCGGCTCGGCGTACCGTTCACCGAGAAGGACATCGAGGCCTCACGCAGCGCCGCCGAAGAGCTGGCCGGCAAAGCGCGGAAGGCGGGGATCTCGACCGGCGGGGTCCCGGTGATCGACGTCGGCGGGATCATCATGCAGGGCCTCGACGAGGTGACGCTGCGCCGCGCCCTGCAAGAAAAGGGCTTCCTCAAGGGCTGAGGACGCGGGTGATCTCGGCCGCCGCCCGGACGATCATCGCTTTTTTCGGCTCCCGATCCAGGAACGCGGCCTTGAAGCCGTTGAGTAGCAGCGTCCGCACCTCCTCCACGCCGAGGCCGATCTCGTTCACGCAGCGCTCGATCTCGCGGGTCACGGTGGTCGCCGACATCAAGCGGTTGTCGGTGTTGAGGGTGACGCGCAGCCCCAGGCGCAGGTACTGCGCCAGCGGGTGCGCCGCGAAGGCGTGCACCGCGCGGGTCTGCTCGTTCGAGGTCGGGCAGACCTCGAGGGCGATCCGGCGATCGTTCACATGCCGGAGCAGCCGCTCGTCCTCGAACAGCCGCGTGCCGTGGCCGATGCGATGCGCGCCGCAGATGTGGACCGCCTCGCGAATGGAGTGCGCGCCCGCGCCTTCGCCGGCGTGCACGGTGAGGCCGAGATCGTTGGCGCGGGCGACGTCGTAGGCCGCCACGTGGGCGCTCGCCGGGAAGCCGTCCTCGCCCCCCGCGAGATCGAACGCCCGCACGCCCTTGTCGCGGTAGCTCACGGCGAGCTCGGCCAGCGCGACGTTGATCGATGGCGGGAGGTGGCGCAGCCCGCAGACGATCACGCCGGTCTCGATCGGCGTCTTGGCGCGCGCCTGCGCCAGCCCCTCCAGCACCGCGACCAGCGCGACTTCGGCCGAGAGCCCGCGCGCCTGGTGCAGCACCGGCGAGAAGCGCACTTCCAGGCACCAGACCCCCTCGGCGGCCGCGTCCTCGACCAGCTCGCGCGTGACGCGGGTGAGGGCCGGCGCGGTCTGGAGCACCGACAAGGTCACGCCGAACGCCTCGAGGTAGTGCTCGAGGCTCTCGCAGATCACCCCGACGTGGAGCCGCTCGGCGAGGGCGGCCGCGTCTTGCGCTGGGAGAGCGATGCCTTGCTCGCGCGCGAGGTCGAGGATCGTCTCTAGCCGCAACGAGCCATCGAGATGGCAGTGGAGGTCGGTCTTCGGGAGCGCACGCAGCCGCTCGGGGCCGAGGAAAGGGGTCGCAGTCGGCAAGGTCGTCTCCTCGGGCGCGTGGTCACGCCCACCACGCGGGGGCGTGGCTAGCGTACCGCCACCGCCGGATCCACGAAAGAATACGCCACCTGCGGCGCGGAACACGGCTTGCGCTCTGGGTCTGCGATGCTCGCCCTCGCCTCCTCCCACCCCACGCCTCCCACGCCCTCCTCCCGGACCGGCCGGCGCCAGCGCGAGACCGCTCGCCTGACCCAGGCGATGGGCGCGGCCCCTGACCTGCGCCTCGACCGGCTCGATCCGGTGCTGATCCTGCTACGCGGCTACCGGAGCGGCGCGCTGATCGGCGTCGCGCCGATGGAGGCGCTCGTCCGCGACATCGACCTCGAGGTGCGCCTGCTCGAGTGCGCCGTCGCGCGGCGCGACAAGAGCGAGCACCGCGCGGGGCCGCAGATCCGCCGCGCGCTGACCTTGCTCAAGACGTTCGGCCGGCTGAGCGCGCTCGACTTCGACGCGGTGCCGATCGAGTCGCGCCCCACGCTGGTGCGGCTGCTCGCGCTCGAATATCGCTGGTCCTTCGCGGCCGCCGGGACGACGCCGCGCGCGTTCAAGATCGCGATCGGGCGCACCGGGGCGCGCTAGGTCGCGTTAGGTCGCGTTAGGTCGCGTTAGGGCGCTACGAGTCGACGATCTCGAAGACGACGCAGGTGATGTTGTCCTTGCCGCCGCGGTCGTTGGCGACCTTGATCATCCGCTCGCACGCCACGTCCATGCTCACGCCGTGGACCAGCGGGCCGATCTCCGGCGTCTCGACGTACCCGTGCAGACCGTCGGAGCAGATCAGGTAGCGATCGCCGATCACCGACGGCACGACGAACGTATCGACCTGCACGTAGTCGCGCGGACCCACCGCGCGCGTGATGACGTTGCCCTTCGGCGAGACCTTGGCTTGCTCGGCCGTGACCAGGCCGGCCTTGAGCTGCAGCTGCACGAGCGTGTGGTCTTCGGTGACCTGCCAGGCGCGCCCGTCGCGCACCAGGTACGCGCGGCTGTCGCCCACAGATCCCACGATGACGACGCGATCGACGACCAGCGCGGCGGTGATGGTGGTGCCCATGCCCTTGTGCTGCGGATCCTGCTCGGCGATCCCGAAGACCATGTAGGTCGCGGCCTGGATCCCGCTCTCCAGCAAGCGTCGCAGCGACGAGACGGTCTCTTCCGACGGCGCGCGACGATGGGTCTCGATCCGATCAGCGCCCTGGCGGATCATGCCGAACACCGCCTGGACCGCCTCCCACGAGGCCACCTCGCCTGCCGCGTGACCGCCCATGCCGTCCGCGACCACGTAGAGCTGGACCGCGTCATCGTGGAAGTACGCGTCCTCGTTGTGAGGACGTTTCATTCCCACGTCTGTGAGCGCCGCCGATACCGATCGCACGTGCGTATCATGCTTGCTTTCGCGCTGGATTCAACTCACGACAGTCGCGCTCATGCGGTTCTGGCCCGTTTCCCTCGCCCTCATGCTCGCGATCCCCCTCGGCTCTGCCTTCGCGCAACACGACCCGGACGAGCCGCCTCCCGTGACGCGGTCGCCGGCACCTACTCCGGCGCCGTCGGCAACGCCCTCGCCTTCGCCCACGCCCGTCCCGACGGAGGCGGACGTCACCGAGCAAGTACCGCCGGAGAAAGCCCCGCCCTCGCCCGCCGAGGCGTCCGTCAGCTGGACCGCGCTCGGCGCCCAGGCACCGCAGGGCACCAGCGTCATCAGCGTCGCGTTCGGCCTGAGCGGTCTCCCGCAGGCCTCGTTCCACTACGCCATCGCGGACAACCTCAGCCTCGGCGTCGCGGGCGGCTTCGACTTCGCGCGCTACGTGCCCCGCGGCGGCTTCAACGCGGCGGCGAGCGTCGCGGCCTCGCTGAAGGGCTCGTACTTCCTCGACGAAACACTGCACCTCGGCTGGCGCGCGGACGTCGGCTTCCTGATCCCCGAGGTCCCCGACTTCGCCATCATCATCGACCTCAGCGCCAACTTGCTCGCGCCGGTGAACCGCCAGCTCTTCGTCGGCGCCGGCCTGCACATCCCGATCACGATCGGGATCGGGAACGGCGCAGCGTTCGTGTGGCCGATCCTGGTCGGAGGCGTGGCGGAGTTCCGGGTCCTTCCCCCGCTGTCGCTGTTCGCCGAGGCGATGCTCGGCCCGGCGTTCAACTCTGCGGACGGCGTCTTCGTCGGCGCGCGCCTCATGGGCGGCATCGCCTACAGACTCTAGTCCCTGGAACAGAAGTTTCGCACGGATCTCGCTCGGCCGCGATCACTTCGCGACATCCGCACGGAACTTCTGTTCCAGCTGACGAGCTCAGACCAAGTTGCGGTGGTTCGCGCCTTCGTAGCGCGAGAGGATGACGGAGGCGTTCGTTCCGCCGAAGCCGAAGGAGTTGCTGAGCACGGCGCTCACGTCCTTTCGCTGCGCTTCGTGCGGCACCAGGTTCAGATCGCATCCGGGCGAGGGACGATCGAGGTTGATCGTCGGCGCGATGATCCCGGTCTGGAGCGTCTTGGTCGAGACGATCGCTTCGATGGCGCCGGCCGCACCGAGGCAGTGGCCGTGCATCGACTTGGTGGACGAGACCGCGAGCGTCTTCGCGTGGTCCTTGAAGACGTCCTTGAGCGCTTCGATCTCCTGCGCGTCACCGATCGGCGTCGAGGTGCCGTGGGCGTTCACGTAGCCGATGCGCGAGAGATCGATGCCCGAGTCCGCGAGCGCCATGACCATGCAGCGGCGGGCGCCCTCTCCGCTGGGCTGGGTGATGTGATACGCGTCCGAGGTCGCGCCGTACCCGTTCACCTCGGCGTAGATCTTCGCGCCGCGATTGCGCGCGTGCTCGAGCGACTCGAGGACCAGGATCCCTGCGCCCTCGCCCATCACGAAGCCGTCACGATCCTCGTCCCACGGGCGGCTGGCCTTCTGGGGCTCGTCGTTGCGCGTGGAGAGCGCCTTCATGGCGTTGAAACCACCGACACCGAGCGGCGAGATCGTCGCCTCGGTGCCACCGCTGATGACCACGTCCGCGCCACCGCGGCGGATGAGCTCGGCTGACTCCCCGATCGCGTGCGCGCTCGTCGAGCACGCCGACACCGGAGACCAGCTCGGCCCCTTCGCTCCGAAGCGGATCGAGATCTGGCCCGGGGCCAGGTTCACGATCAGCGCAGGAATGAAGAACGGGTTGATCTTACCCGGCCCGCGCTCGAGCAGCGCCTGGTGGTTTTTCTCGATGGCGTTGATGCCGCCGAGGCCCGCGCCGACGATGACCGCGACGCGCTCCGCGATCTCCGGCCCGATCTTCAGGCCGGAGTCCGCCATCGCCATGTCGGCCGCCGCGAGCGCGAAGTGGATGAACCTGTCGTTCCTCCGCACTTCCTTCGCGTCGAGGAACTGCGTCGGATCGAAGTCCTTGCACTCACCTGCGAACTTCGTGTCGAACAGCTTCGTGTCGAACCCGATGATCGGGCTGATGCCGCTCTGACCAGCGATCAGCGCAGCCCAGGTCTTGTCGAGGCTGGCCCCACAGCAAGTCACCGCACCCATGCCGGTGATGACGACGCGTGGACGACCCCGGTGGTCTGTCGCGGCTTCCATGCGGTCAGCTCTTGTGCTGGCTGATGTACTTGATCGCGTCGCCGACGGTCTTGATGTTCTCGGCCTCTTCGTCCGGGATCTCGATCTCGAACTCTTCCTCCATCGCCATCACCAGCTCGACGATGTCGAGCGAGTCGGCGCCGAGATCGTCGATGAAGGACGCCTCGGGCTTGACCTCGTCCTCGGAGATGCCGAGCTGCTCGACGATGATTGATTTGACCTTGTCTTCGATCGAAGCCATCTAACGCCTCTCGCGGTCCGCGCGGGACCGGCTCAAAAAGTGAGCGCGTGGTACATCGATTCTTGTCCACGACGCAATATGAATTCGCCTTCCGAAAGCGACCGCAACGATTGTCGCGTCGCGCGGTGCTCAAGTCCCCATGACGCCGATGTACGGTAGATTTCTGCCGCGACCGTCATAGTCGAGGCCGTATCCCAGCACGAATCGGTCCTCGATCGTGAAGCCGAGATAGTCGATCGACACCTCGACCTGCCGCCGCGCGGGCTTCGAAAGTAGCGATACGATCTTCAGCGACGCAGGGCGTCGGGTCCGCAGATTTTGCAGCAAATAAGCCATCGTCAGGCCCGTATCGATGATGTCCTCGACGATGAGTAGGTGACGTCCGTCCACCGGACCGGAGAGATCCTTGGTGATCGCGACGACGCCCGAAGATTCGGTCGCCGATCCATACGACGACAGTCCGAGAAAATCACAACGCAGGGGCAAACGGATGGTGCGCACCAGATCCGCCATGAAGATGAAGCTGCCATTGAGGACGCCGAGGACGGTGACCTCCTGGCCGGCGTAGTCCGCGGTGATCTGATCGCCGAGCTCACGCACGCGCGCCGCGATGGAGTCGGCGGTGATCATGACTTCGGGCTGCTGGTCTTTCATGCGATCATTTCCTCTCGTACCTAAACGTAAGCGTTGTTCATCAGCTCACCGAAGCCACCGCCACCGGGAACGATGTAGTCGTGGTCGTCGAGGCCGTTCTCTTCGTCCCAGCGCTCGCCGGGGATCGTTCGCAGCACGTCGGGCGCGCTGAGCCCACGATCGAGACGAACCGCGAACACCTCGGCGTCCGGATGCATCGCGGCCACCTTCTTCAGATACTGCGGCGTCACGATCAAATTCATCAGCAGGATGTTGCGGGGCGGGACCATGCCCTTCTGCTTGTAGAGGTCCATCGTCGCGCACATCGAGCTACCGGTGGCGCCCATGGGATCGGGGACCATGAGGATCGCTCCGGCCGCGTCGCCCGCGACCTTCGATCCCGCCATCGTCACGCCCGTGACTGCACCGCGCTCGTCGGTCTTGCGGCTCATCACCACGTGATCCTGGCGCACGCCGCGCGCGTCCAGCAGGTGATTGAGCGCCTCGAACACCACCATCGCCGGGAGGATGCCAGCGCGGGCGACGTCGACGACCACCACTCGCGTCGCAGGCTCGATCACCTGGCCGACGTACACGCCGTGCGGCGTCGATCCGATCATGCGCGTGGGCATCTCGACCCGCCGCCGCGGGAAGGTCTGCGCGACGACCCGCGCGACCATATGCGTATAGATCTCGCGGACGATCCGGTTGATGTCCGGCTGCACGGTATCGGGGGAGCAGAGACGTGCGAGCATCGTGAGGAGGAACGGATCCCTCAGGAGATGCACGTTCGGGCCGTAACGATGCTCGATCTCGTCGACTCGAGCCGGCACTTCTTCGTAAACCCAGTCGCCCATCGCCGAATGAGTGGCCCAACCCTGGCCGGAGGGCAAGGGCTGGAGCGCGAGCAGCTCCGGGTCCTCGAGCGCGGCGCGCGATCCACCGAGAGCGTCACCCGCCGCGAATCGCGCCCGCCATCAGCGACGGCATCGGCTCGAACGGCCGCCGCGCCTGGCAATCCAGGTCGAGCCGGCCGCGATCGCGCGCTTTCCCGCACGCGCGCGGGTCTCGGCCGTCTGGACGATCCCGGCGTCGAAGACTGCGCCACCGCGAGTGGCTTTCTCCGCCGAACTCGGTCCGTAAAAAAAAGACAAAAAAAGGGCCCCAAGGTCAAAACGACCTTGGGGCCCAGAGAAAAATCCCGGCGGCGACCTACTCTCCCACAGGGAGGTCCCTGCAGTACCATTGGCGCAGTAGAGCTTAAC
>Ga0105047_10004022_pt1 | contig 25780 bp, 19 predicted proteins | sample MAT04_FD_78384 | JGI IMG/M metagenome (GOLD analysis project Ga0105047, IMG submission 78384) | Freshwater microbial communities from Lake Fryxell liftoff mats and glacier meltwater in Antarctica - MAT-04 (megahit assembly) | ecosystem: Environmental > Aquatic > Freshwater > Ice > Liftoff...
CGCAGCGGCGTTCGCCGGTGCTTCGCCCGCCGACTCGCTGACGGTCTCGGGCTATCTGGGGCCGGACACGATCGAGCCGTACCTCAAGCATGCAGGCCGCGGGCTGTTTGTGCTGGTGCGGACGAGCAACCCGGGATCGGATGCGGTGCAATCGCTGCGGCTGGCGGATGGAAGAACGGTGGCGGAGATGATGGCCGATCATGTGGCCACGATCGGCGCTCCGCGGATGGGCGCGTGCGGATTGAGCGATGTTGGCGCGGTGGTGGCGGCGACGAAACCGGCGGATGCTGCGGCGCTGCGGGCGCGGATGCCGAATCAGGTGTTCCTGATTCCGGGCTATGGAGCGCAAGGTGGAACGGCGGACGATCTTCGCGGGCTGGTGCGTGGCAAGCGCGAAAATGACAGGCCGTCGTCATCGGGGCTACTCGTGACGGCGAGCCGGTCGGTGATTTATGCGTTCAAGGATGGCGAGGCCCGGTGGGCGGATGCGGTGGCCGCGGCGGCGGCGGGGTTTGCGGCGGAGGTTGCGGGGATTGTGGGGTGAGGAAGAATGAGGAAGTCGGCGAGTGTTGTCCTTGCCGTTTTAGGGATTCGAATCGGTTGCGAGAGGGAGAAACTCCGGGCATTTTAGTCTTCTCTGGGAAAGACGGTGCAGATCGCGTGATACATGCCTCCGCCGACCAAACTCCAGATGATGAGCCACAGCAGCGTTGCGAGGCAGATTCGTATTTTTGCCGAGAACATGCACGCGCAAGCAGAGGCTTGATAGCTCAGCCATACTGAGATGAGAACTGACAACGTGAAAACACCGCCAAGTGCTACTAATATAATGGCGATCGGCACTTGTCCGAATGACACAGTACGTGTAGACACACGGACATACCACAGAAGCAGAAACCAGATAATGGCCGGAAATAGTGCCTTTATCGCGCCCCAGATGAACAAGAGAACCGAACGTATCCGTGCGATCCAGGTTGGCCCCACGTTGGGGACCGCACACGCGTCATAAAGAGGGCGCGGCGGGGCGTTGAATTCGAACGGAGTGTTTCGAAGCGCCAGGACCGCAGGAAGCCCGGCAACCCCGCAAAGGAACGCGAGAATCGTGACGATAATGAAGGTGACCATTGCGCGTTCTCAGACTGCGACGGACGACCGGAGCGGCGTAGTGGTGTATTCCGCACCGCACTCAGGACAGCGATGCGTGCTCGCGGCCAACGGATATCCGCATTGCGTACATCGACCTGCCCGGCTGCGTGCATATTGGCGGATGAGCCGTATCGCCCCTCGCAGCAAGGCAATCAGCGAGGCTGCGAGCATCAGCGAAAACAGAATACCCAGAAAGTCAGGCCGCGGTTCAACTGGCAGCCGTACCCGGCCGGCGAAGGCCCGAAGCTCGACTGTTCGCCAAGACGCGACTCGAAATGGGAGGTGCACCTGTCGGACAGTGATCGCGGCAATGGTTGTGTTCGCGGGGGGAAGCTCTTGAACAACCGGCAAAGGGCGAGCCTCGATTTGAAGCAAGTATTTAGAGGGGAATCCGTTCAAGACCTCGTCCGATGGATAGCCGGTGAGCGGGAAATGCACCCAATCCTGATGAAGATCTACTTCATAGTCCTCGATCACGAGCGATCCGGTTGTCAGCCGCCGCCATGAGCAGTTGTCGGGGGGATCTCCGTAAACATGGCGAGCCCGACCATTGGGAACCTGCGACGGCCTGAGTTCTGGATGATCCACATAGACCTGCCCGGCGCGGCCAGCGGGCAATCGTGACCAGCCGAGTGTCGTGGCGAGCGCGGCCAAGGCGAGCCAGAACGTCATTTTCATGAATCGCTGGTTCATGGGAGTCGCTGACGCGAGCGAGCGAGCATGCTGGAACGAAGTACTTCTGAGAACGTCCCGAGTGCGACTCGAACGCACGACCTGCCGCTTAGAAGGCGGCTGCTCTATCCAACTGAGCTATCGGGACTTGACCCCGGAGGGTATTCGCCCCGCCCCATACCCTTCTGGTGCTGTGCAAACTGCGCTCAAAGTCATTGTGATTGGTGGTGGGCATGCCGGGGTGGAGGCGGCGTGGGCGGCGGCGAACCTGATTGGGGAGACGGGGAGCGTGGCGCTGGTGACGCTGAATGCGTCGAAAATCGGCGTGATGTCGTGCAATCCGGCGATTGGGGGGCTGGCGAAGGGGCAGATTGTTCGCGAGATTGATGCGCTGGGCGGGGTGATGGGGCTGGCGACGGATGCGACGGGTATTCAGTTCAAGGTTCTGAACACGAGCAAGGGGGCGGCGGTGCATGGGCCGCGGGCGCAGTGTGATAAGCACGCCTATGCACGGGTGGTGCAGGGGATGATCGGGGCGCGGCGGGAGATTGTGGTGATTGGCGGGGCGGTGGAGCGGCTGATCGTGGAGGCGGGCGTGATTCGGGGGGTTGAGATTTCGGTTTGGGCTGGAGCGGGTGGGGCGGGTACGAATGTGGGTGAGCGGGCGGGTGAGAGGGTGATACTGGGCGCCGGGGCGGTGGTGCTGACGACGGGGACGTTCATGCGCGGGCTCATGCACACGGGCGAATCGAAGACCCCGGGTGGCCGGTTTGGGGAGTCGCCGGCGGTGGGGATTTCAGCGGCGCTGAGCGGGCTGGGGTTTGAACTGGGGCGGCTGAAGACGGGTACGCCGCCGCGGCTGAAGCGGGGGAGCATTGCGTGGGAGTCGCTGGAAGAACAGCGGGGTGATGCGGTGCCGGCAGCGTTTAGTGATTTGAGCGGATTGGCGGGCTTGGGTTCGGCGAGCGGAGAATCGGAAGTTGCTGCGGCCGGGACTGGGGCATCTTGTGCTGCTAACGCGGGGTCGCTGGCGAAGTTCCCGGTGCTCGAGCAGGTGGACTGCCGGCTCACGGCGACGAACGCGGCGGCGCACGAGCTTATTCGCGCCAACATCCATCGGGCGCCGATGTACAGCGGGCAGATCGAGTCGGTAGGGCCGCGGTATTGCCCGAGTATTGAGGACAAGGTGGTGAAGTTTGCGGAGCGGACGAGCCACCATGTGTATCTGGAGCCGGAGTCGCTGAGCGATGACTGGATTTACTGCAACGGGATTTCGACCTCGCTGCCGGCGGATGTGCAGGATGGGATTGTGCGCTCGATGGCGGGGTGCGAGCGGGCGGAGATTTATCGGTATGGCTATGCGGTGGAGTATGACATGGTGCGGCCGCACCAGATCAGCGCCTCGGGGATGACGCGGCTGGTGCATGGGCTGTTTCTGGCGGGGCAGATCAACGGCACGAGCGGGTATGAGGAAGCGGCGGCGCAGGGGATCATCGCGGGGATCAATGCGGCGCGGCTGGTGGCGGGGCAGGAAGCAATCACGCTGGGGCGCGATGAGGCGTACATCGGCGTGCTGATGGATGACTTGGTGACCAAGACGCCGGTGGAGCCGTATCGGATGTTCACGAGCCGGGCGGAGCATCGGCTCTCGCTACGGGCCGACAACGCGGCGGACCGGCTGACGCCGATTGCCGAACGGCTGGGATTGCTGGCGACGACGGACCTTGGGCGGATGCGAAGCCGCGTATTTGCAGCGCGGCGTGAGCAGATGGCGGCGGTGACGATGCGGGTGCATGGGGCGCGGGTCGAGGGGCGGCCGCTGGCGGATATTGTGCGGCGGCCGGAGTTTGGGGCGGGGGACTTTGCGGCGGCGGTGGGCACGATTAACGGTGAGACGCCGGACGCGGGCGTGATGATGACGGTGCAGACGGATTTTTTTTATTCGCACTATTCGCGGAAGGCGCAAGGTGCGCTTGCCAGCGCGGCGGATCTGGATCGGCGCTCGATTCCGGCGTCGTTTGACTTTGCGGCGATCGCGTCGATTCGCACCGAGGCGCGGCATGCGCTGATTCGGTTTCGCCCGCAGACGCTGGGGCAGGCGAGCCGGCTGGAGGCACTGACGCCGGCGGATGTGACGCTGCTGTCGGTGCTGATCAAGAAACACCGGGCCGGGCAGGCCGATGATGCCAACGGGCTCAGCAGGGATTGAAGAACGCCGAGACGAAGTCGGCGAGGTCGTCGGGGGTGGTCTCGCCGTCGCCGTCGAGATCGGTGCTCGTGGTGCCAGGACCGGCGGCGAAGTAGGCGATGATGAAGGTGGCGAGATCGTCGGGCGTGGTGGCGCCGTCGCCGTCAAAGTCGGCGCTGGGGCCGATGGTGAGCAAGACGACGGGCATGAGCGTGACGGGGCGGCCGCCACCTTGGGCGGTGATGACGAGGCGGTCGGTGCCGAAGCGGGGACCGGCAACGATGGGCACGGTCCAGGTGCCATCGGGGTTTTGGTGGGCGAGGCCGATGAGCGAGAGGCCGTCGGAAATGCCGGCGTGGGCGATCTGCAGGGCGGTGATGCCAGAGCCGACGCCGACAAGCGCGCCGCTCAGATCGCGGAGGGTGACATTGAGGGCGAGCAATGTGCCGGGGCGGGCGCAGGAGACACCGAACGATGCGGTGCTGGCGATGGCATCGGGCCGACCGGCCTGGGCAGTGCGGAAGGCGTTGAACTGGGTGCGGAGCTGCAGGACGGGGTCGGGGCTGCTGTTTTGCTGGTTGGCGATGTTGAGGTTGAGGTAATAGTCACCGGTGGCGCAGCCGCCTGCGGCGGTGAGCCGCCCGGCGCGGGAGGCGACGGTGACGACCGCGGCGGAAGAACCGGTGACGACATCGGCCGCGCCGTTGCCGTCGAGATCGCCGACGGCGAGATCGACATTGCCAGAGAGCGCTGGGAGCGCGGTGGAGGGCTGGGCGACGAAGGTTCCGGGCGTGGTCTGCGTGAGAGCGACGAGGGTGCCGCCGACGAGCGCGACGAGGTCGGGGCGGCCGTCGGCATCGATATCGCCCGAGCGGAGGCGAGAAGGAGAACCGGTGAGCGAAACGATTTGGGTGCTGAAGCCGCCGGCCGCAAGGGCGGTGAGGATGCGGACCTGGCGGGCTGCGCTTTGGATGACGGCGAGATCAACGCGGCCGTCGCCGGTGAGGTCGCGCGCGACGAGGCCGAGCGTAGAGGCGGGGAGCGTGAGGGTGCTTTGACGCGTGAAGGTGCCGTCGCCATTACCGCTCATGATGGCGAGGGAAGGGGGATTGGTGATGGCGATGACAAGGTCTTGCGTGCCGTTCCCGTCAATGTCGGCGGCGGCGAGGGTGGTGGGCGCGGCGTTCAGGCCGAGCGCATTGGCGGGGACGGTTGTGAAGCCGCTGCCGGTGGCGAGGCGGACGAGAAGTGAGGAACCGGTGCTGGCGACGATGGCCAGATCGGGGCGGTTGTCGCCGTTGAAATCAGCACTGGCCATGGCGGTGGCGGGCGATTCGAGGGGGATATTGATTCGCTGGTTACTGAAGGCGAGCGCGGCACGGACGCCGGGGAGAACGGAGGCGGAAGAGCCGGAGGTGGAGAAGACGGCGACGTCCTGAATGCCGTCGCCGGTGAAGTCGGCGACGATGGGGTTGCGGCAGGCCGAGCCCGCGCTGGTCGAGACGAAGTTTGAGGCGAAGGCGGGCGCACCGGCGAGCGCGGGGGGCGGGGTGTGGTTGCGGTAGACGAGGACCTGCGCGCCGCTGGTGACGATCATTTCGGGTGGGCCGTCGCCGGTGAGGTCAGCGATTGCGAAGCCGGAGGGCGCGGTGGGGACGCGATAGAGGCCGTCGCAGCCTTCGAGGTCGCCGGCGCGGGCGGAGAGCATGTAGGCGATGTGAGCAGACTTGCCGGGTGTAGCGGGAGGGCAGCCGCAGGCTTCGGGGCCGCCGGCATTGCACGAGCAGCGCCCGTCGCCGCCCATGAGTTTGGCGGCTTCCATAGCGAGCATGAGGCGCGTGGGGAGATCGGCGGAACTGGTCTCAATGGCGGTCACGGCGGCATCGACGACGCAGGGGCCGGTGAGGACGTTGCCCTGAACGGCGTAGATGATGTCGCCGATGCGGCCGGTGCGTCCGCCGGCCCAGGCGCCGTCCTGCACGCCGGAGAAGGTCAGGGCGGAGCCGCCGCTGAGGGCGCTCACGATGCCGTACTGGCGCGACTCGTGGGCATCGGCATCGAAAACGCTGAGGCCGGTGAGGATGGTGCTGAGCGGGGTGCCTTCGGCGAGGCGGTCGCGGATGTAGGCACGGTTGAGGCCGGTGGCATCGACGGCGGATTGCGCGGTGGCAGCGCCGACGAGGGGGATGAGAACGGGCGTGTTGGCGCGGAGGTCAAAGCCGGTGAGGCAGGTGGCGGAGCCGAGGGCGATCTCGCCGGTGCGGGTGTTGACAATGAGGATGGACCAGGTGGCGGAGGCGTGCTGGGCGGTGAGGGCAAGCGAGGCGGTGAGGGCGAGCGCAGCGCGGAGGGCACGGTGCGGACCGGATCGAGCGGGCGCGGACGTTTGGCGGGAGGGGCGAGGGGGGGTGCAGGGTGTGCGGGGGGTGGGGCGCTTCATATGAAAGAGCATACCTCAGGATCGGGAGCGGGGGTGAACAAAAATCGGCTGGAGCGGGGGCGGAACGGTTAAGGACGTACGCCAAACGAAAAACGACCCCGCGTCGGGGAGGCAATCCGACGCGGGGTCACTCGCAGGGACAGGTTGGGGCCTGCGAATCGTTTCGCACCGCACTTAAACTATGCCATTCGTGAGGTTCTCAAACCAGCAGAAACCCTGCGGGGGGCGCGAAGGTGTGCGGGCTGCGCGGGCTGAGTGCGCTCGACTACGGTGAAATCTACCGGGCTTTGGCAGGTACTCGCGCCGGCGGTGAGCCAGCCGGACCGACGCCGATGATGACGCGGCGGAGGAGGACCTGATCCTGCACGGGGCCGCGCTCGCCGGATTCGACGATGATTTTCAGACGCTGGGCGGCGGGCCTGACCGAGCCCGTGGGCAGGGCGACGTTGAAGGCGACGACGCTCTCGGTTCCGGACAGATTCTGGGCGAAGAGTTCGGTGTTCTCGAGGAGCAGGGTGACGCGGCAAGCGCCCCAGTCGCGGCAGGTTTCGGGGAGCACCAGCCATCCGGCGAGACGATCAGCACCCACGGGCAGAACCCACTCAGCGGTCATGGGGCCAGGGAGGAGGACATCGGCGATAGCGAGGGGCGCATCGATAAATGAGCCGACGATGACGGGGCCGCCGAAGAGGCGATCGGACGATGGGCTCTGCGCGGCGACTTGCAAAGTGGAGAGGGGAACGAAACGGGCACCGTTGATCGAGAGGGCGCGGAGGCGGCCGAGGGAGACGGAATCGGCGCTGGTGCCCAGGGCGGGACGGCCGCGGACTTCGGCACCGATGCCGCCGAGGAGGACGCGGTCGGAATCGCCGCCCATGCTGAGCGAGTTCGCATCGGCAGCGACGAGGGAGCCGTCTTCGAGCCAGACCAGCGAGCGCGGGAGCGGCGGAGCGGCGGTGATGGCGGGATTGGCGAGGCGGAGTTCGCAGACGCGCCCGAGGGGCGTGCGGATCGGGTCGCCCTTGCCGCCTGAGCCCTTGGGAGTTGACCAGACTTCGGTTGCGGTGATTTTCTCGATCAGGCCTGAGACGGTGTCGCCGTTGCCGAGGAGCACGATATCTTGGGCGGCGTCGATGGTGGCGGGCACGGTCACGCCGGGGCCTTCCATGCGGACGCGGCGGACCATGTCGAGCGGAAGGACGACGCGGCCGATGGAGCGGTGCGACCAGACGAGGGCATCGGCGGGGGGAGGCTCGCCCTGGGTTTCGAGCGAGCCGATGAGACGCTGACCATCGACGAGTTCGACAATGCCCAGGCCGGAGCGCTCGGCGGCGGTGGCGAGGCGCGTGCTTCGGGCATCGGCGGGCGCGGCGGCTTCACCGGTGTCGGCAGGTTCGGCCATGGCGGCGGCGGAGTCGGGGCTCGCGCGCCATGAGAGAGGACGATCTTCGCCGGGGATCCAGATATCAGGGGGGAGGAAGGCGGCGAAGTCGGTGAGGGGTCTGGTGACGGGGTCGGGCTTGTTCTGCTTGCCGCCGAGGGGGAGGAACGTGACGGAGCCGGCCTCGATGCGCTGGACATCGATGAGCATCGCTTTGAACTGGCGGTCGAGCGCGAGGACGGGCCCGGCGAGCGAACCGGCGGCAGTGGCGAGCACGGCGGCCGCGCTGATGCAGAGGGCGGCGCGCGATGGGCGGTTCGTGGTGGTCTTGTTCATTTCTGGAAGATCGGCAGATAGCGCTTGGGCATTTGCAAAACGATGAGAGCCATGGAGGTGCCGTAGACGGCACCGGTGCTGGGATCGTTCCAGCTTCCGGAGGCAGTCTGGCGGTCGAGCAGTTCGCGGCGGATGGCGGGCCACCACGAGGCCCAGTGCTTGCCGCCGGCGAGATACATGCTCTGAACGGCGTAGTACTGGCCGTAGAAATAGTGCATTTCCTGGCGGCCGGCGTTGTCAGGATGGGCAACACGCTCGATGTAGTTCACACCTTTTTCGATACCTTCATCTTTGAATGCGCCGGCGTAAAAGAGTGTGGCGACGCCGGCGGCGCTGCGCGGCCAGCCGCTGATGCCGCCTTCGGCCTGATAGCGGAAGCCGCCGTCGTCGTTCTGGCATTTCTTGACGTAGGCGACGGCTTTGTCGATGGTCTGCTTGGGGACTTCGATGCCGGCGTTGCGGGCCGAGCGGAGGGCCATGACCTGGCAGATGGTGACGGAGGTGTCGGCGTCATAGGGGACGGGGTTGTAGCGCCAGCCGCCCTCGTCGTTTTGGGTGCGCTCGATGAGTCGGCAGGCCTTGAGGAGCGCGGCGTGGGTTCGCTCGGCGAGGCGGGTGTCGCCGCCGCCGGCGGTCATGCCGTAGACCTCACCGAGGAAGAGCGTGGCGAAACCGTGGCCGTACATGGGGCCGCTGTTGGCGTCGGTGGTGATGAGGCCGGTCTCGGTGCAGTTGGCGAGGATGTACTCGACGCATTTTTTGACGTTGTCGCCGAACTGGCCGCGGCCGGGGATGTTGCCGTCGCCCATGAAGGCGAGGCCGGCGAGGGCGGTGATGGCGACGTTTTTGCCGTATCGGCCAGCGCCGAAGGAGCCGTCGGTATTTTGCTGGCCAGCGAGCCAGGTGAGGGCTTTTTTGGTGGCGGCTTCGAGTTCGGGGGTGATCTCGTTGGGGAGGACGTTGTTTTGGGCGGTGCCTTTGGGGTCTTTGTCGGCGGGCTTGGGGGGCTTGGCGGGGTCGGCGGGGTTGGATGCGTCGGCGGGTTGGGTGAGATCAGTCGCGGGGGGTTCGGTTTTGGCGGGCTCGGCGGTGCCGGGCTGAATGGCAATGGGCAGCGGAGCCGCGGAGGTGAGCGCGGCAGCGAGGAGCGCGGCGACCAGAGAGAGGGCGGGGCGGAGGCGGCTGGGATCGTGCTGAGGACTGGTCACTTCTGCTGCTCCGCGAGTTTTTTGTAGTATTCCTCGGTCATCTTCTCGTAGGCGCTGCTGAACTTCTCGCCGGTGCCCTGGAGGAGCATCTCGCGGACGCGGGCGGGGAGGGCGCCCCAGGCGGCGCGAGCGGCTTCGAGGGTCGGACGCAGAGCGCCAGTGCGGCCACCGGGGGGAGTGTTGGTGGCACTCTCGCCCTGATTGGTTTCTTCGGGGGAGCCGGCTTGCTCTTGCTTGGGCTGCTGCTGTTGCTGCTGATCTTGCTGGTCCTGGGGGTCTTGCTGCTGTTGCTGTTGCTGCTGTTGTTTTTGCTGCTGCTTCTTGAGCTGGCTGATCATTTGATCGAGTTTTTTGAGGGCCTCTTCCTGCAGGCGCTGGGTATCGAGACCGACATCGCTGGCGGTGCTGATGCGGTTGGCGCTGCGGGTCATGAGTTCGACGGCTTCGCGGAACTGTTCGTCGGGGCCACCTTTGGGGGCGTCTTTGAGAGCGCGGTCGAGGTTCTCTTTGCTCACGCCGTCGCCGCCAGCGGCATCGGGCTTGGTGAGGCCGAGGAGTTCGTCGAGGGTTGGTTCGCGCGGGGGGGCGGGGTCGCCGGGTTTGGCAGGGGTTGCGGGAGCAGCGGGTTTGGTGGAGGGTTCAGACTTGGGCGGAGTGAGAGTCGCGGTACTACCCGCAGTTGGCGCAGGCTGGGCTGGTTTTTTCTTGGAAGGGTCGCGCGGCGGCATAGCGCTGGCGGATGCGGCCAGCATCGATGCGCCGAGGGCCAGCGCGAGGCCGGCGATGCTGATGAGGCGTGCGTTCATTGGTGTATTCGTCATGGCTGGTCGCCTTGTGGTTTGCCGGGTGGTTGGCCGGGTGGTTGGCCGGGTGGCTCGTCGCCTGCGCCTTCTTCGTCGCCGGGCCCGCCACCGCCCTCAACCCCCCCACCGCCTCCGCCGCGCTCCATGAGCTTTTTTAGGAGCGCTTCGGCGCGCTTGGCGAGTTCGCCTTGGACTTTGCCGGCATCGCCGGCGGCTTCGGCCTTGGCGGCGGCATCGCTGCCTTCGGCTTCGCGGGTGAGTTGGAGCGCTTCGGCCTGCATGCGACGGAGGAGTTTCAGGTCCGCAACAGGGGGAATGAGCTGCGGTTTGTTCTGCTGGCCGCCGCTATCACCGCCGGGCTGGTCTTGCTGTTGCTCGCGGAACTCGTCGTCTTTTTGCTTGTCGTCGGCGAGGGCGTCGAGCAGGGCTTCGAGGACGCGTGCAGCGGCGGCCTGGCGGCCGGTGACGCGAGCGCCGACTTCGCCGGCCGTGAGTCGCTCGGCGGCGGTGGCCATGACTTCATCAAGGCGAGCGTGGGCCATGGAGAACATTTCGGACTCACCGATCTCGGTGGTTTTGGAGGCGAGGTCGCTGGCCTTGCGGCGGATTTCGTCTTGAAGGGGCGCGAGTTCGCGGGCGGCGGCGTTGCGTTTGCGGCCGGGTTCCATGGCTTCGAGCTCGGTCGCCTGCTGCTTGAGGGCGACTTGCTCGTCGAGGAGTTCTTTGTAGGCTTTTTTGAGCTCGGCCTTCTTGCGGGCGTTCTCGCGCTGCTCGGCGGCCTGCTTGGCTTTCTCGGCCTTCTCTCGCGCCTCGCGGAGTTTGGCGAGGGCTTCCTGCTCGCTGGTGACGGCGTCGGCGGCCTTGGTGGGCACGGCCCGGAGGTGACCGACGGCGTTGCCCATGGCATCGGTGGCGGCGCCGATGATGTCGGCGGTTTCGCGGGCTTCGCGGCCGGCGGCTTTGGCCTGCTCGGCAACGCCGAGGGCGGCGGAGCGAATCTTGATCTGCGACTCATCGCGGCCGGTGAGGTTGGCGGACTCCATGGCGTTAGTGAGCGTGGCGATTTCGGCGACTTGCCGCTTGATGAGCGCATCGAGGGACTGGATGATGCTGGCGAGTTCGCGGGCGAGGGTCTCGTCGCGGTTCTTCTGGGCGTCGTTCATCTCGGCGAGCATTTCCTCCATCGTCTTCTCGGCGGCCTGCTGCTGCTGGCCGGCGTTCTGCTGCTTGTTCTGCTTCATGTCTTTGGCGGCCTGCTCCATTTTCTTCTGGAGTTCCTGGCGCTGGCCTTTGGCGGCGGCTTCGTTGAGCGCGCCGGCGGCGGAGGGGTTGTTCTCGCGGATTTGCTCGGCCTTCTCCTGCATTTTGCGGATGGCATCTTCGGCGCGCTGGGCGAGGTCGTCTTGCTTCTGGGCATTCTGGTCGATCTCGGCGCGTTCCTTCTGGGAGAGTTCGTTGGTCTCTTTGCCGCGGGTTTCGGCGGCGGTTTTTTCGGTTGCTTCGCGGAGGTCTTTTTGATCTTCGAGGAGGCGCTCGACTTCGCGCTTGGTGGCCCAGGCGTCCTGGCCACGGTCGAGGGCATCGGCGGCTTGCTCCAGGGCTTTCTGGGCGTCGGCCTGCTGATTTTGGGCGTCGGCGCGGCTGCTTTGTTCTTTGGCGGATTTGCCAGCCTGCTTGGCCTCGGCGGCATCGCGGAGTGATTGCTGGGCCTTGGCGGAGGATTCGCGGGCCTCGTCGAGAAGGGCGCGGGCATCCTTCATGAGTGAGTCGAGTTCGGGGTCGTCAAGTTTGTTGGCCTGGGCGCGCTGGGCGAGACGTTCGACGGTTTGCTGCTGGCGGGTGGCGCCCTCGGTGACAGCGTTCTGGTCGCGGGCGGCGGCGGAGGCGTCGCGGCCTTCTTTGACGTTGTCGCGGTTTTTTTGTTCCTGTTCGGCGAGCGAGATGGCGGAGCGGCGAACGCCGCCGAGTTCGTTCCAGATTTGCTCGACGAACTGCTCGGCGGAGATGACACGGAGTTTGCGCACTGCCGAGCGGGTAGGCTCGTGGGTTTTGCCGGCGAGGTCGAAGGAGTCTTTGGCGAGCGCGGTGAGCCAGAGTTCTTCGCCGGGCTTGACGGCAAGCGTCGAGAGATCGAGTGTGGTGGCGGCGGTAAGGGTGGTTTTGGTGCCCGCATCGGCGGAAGCGGTCGCGGTGGCGAAGGTGGCCTGCTCGGTGTCGGGTTCGGGGGCGGCGCCTTCAGACCCGGCGGGGCGGCGGGCGATTTGCATTTGGCCCAGGACGTTAACGAGGCCGACATCGTCGCGGCCTTCGGCGGCGGCATCGATCACGGCGGTTGGAAGGACTTCACCGTCTTCGGCGGGCTTGGTGATGGTGGCCTCGGCGGGGCGATCATCGCGGGCGTCGACGCGGTAGACGGGTTCGTTCTCGCTCTTGATGCCGTAGTGATCGGCGACCTTCACCGGGAGGCGCATGGGGGTGGTGACGGTCCAGTTGAGGAGCCACCGGGTGGAGCGGCCAGCATCATCGGCGGCTTCACCTTTGGTGATGGTTGCGGAGCCAGCGGAGACGTCGGCGGCGAAGTCATTGCCGAGACTCTCGGCGAGGGCCGGGCCGGCGGGTACGGGGACGGGCTTGCTGAACTCGAGCGTCATGGCGACGGTGGAACCGACGAGGACACCGGCGGCGGTGGCGCGTTCGTCAACGCCCATGCCCAGGTCGAGATCGACTGGGGTGGCGCTGGCGTAGGCGGGGGGTGTCATGGTGAGCTTGGCACCGGTGACGACGGGCGGACGGACGAGCGTGATGCGGTGCCAGGTGGTGCGGTCGTCGGAGGATTCGATGGCGTATTCGATCTGGCCGGGCTCGGAGCGGTGGGCAGTTGGTGAGGTGGTCGATCCACCTGCGAGAGTTTCGGCGGGGACGATGGCACCGGGCTCGATAAGGCGTTCAAAGAGTGTGCCGGTGGTTTCGACGGTCTGGCCATCGCCACGGTCGGCCATGAGGGCGATGGGCTTCTCTTGGCTTGTGAGCACGACGCGGCGGGTGGGGCCAGCCTTGCCGGACGCATCGATGAGGCGGTAGATGGCTTCGACGCGGGTGGCGGCGGAGTCGCGATCGCTGCGGACGAGGGCGGCGCGGATCGGGAGGGCCGAGCCGATGGGGTGAACAGCGAGTTTGGTGACGTCTTCAACGTCGTTGCGCATGGGCCACTGGGCGCTGCTCCACGGGGTGAGCACGCGGTGGGCGCCGATGCTGACAAGGCCGGGCTGGGCGGCGAAGAGCATGGCGAAGCCCGCGACGACGGCGGCGAGGGTGCCGCCGGAGATGAGGAGACGTTTGGGCTGGAGGGTATCGCCAAGGCCGACGCGGGAAAGGCCAGCGGCGGCTTGGTTCATGACATTAGGGGAAACCTGGCCGGCGGCGCCGAGGTCGATGGCGGAGGCGAGGAGGTTTGAGAGGCCAGCGGCGCGACCGCCGGCGGTGCGCTCGAGGCGGAGCGCGAACTCGGTGAGCGATGGATTGAAGCGGGCGGCTGGGATGACGCGGGTGACGATGACCCATCCGGCGCCGACGAGCACGGCGCCGAGAAGACCGCCACGGACCCAGCCGGGCCAGCGGAGGGCGAAGTCGACCAGGCCCATGCCGATGAGACAGGCGATGCCGACAGCGATGACCCAGGCGAGGGTTTGGAGCGTGAGCATGCCGCGGGCGGTGGCGCGCAGGCGTGCGAGGCGGGCCAGCGCGGCGTGAAACACGGTGGCGCTTGGGTCGCTCTGAGATCCGTTGCTCATGAGGGGGTCTGCTTTCGTTGACACCGGCGCGGACGTTGCTCACTCGAACAAGGGCGGGACAGACTGCTGGGGTTCAGACCCAGCGAGACGAGCCTGACCATCAGGCAGCCAAAGACCGGCATCCGAACATCATGCTATCGACCAACTTACGCCGTCAGTGCCGGTTCGGCTCGGTTTCACGACAGGTCCACACTCAAGTTACACGCCTATTGCGCTCTCGGGTTGCGGTGGGACCGGCCATTTGAGGCGATTGCGAGATTTCGGTCCATTTGCACCGCCTGGGCCATTGGGCAATATACCGGTCGGATCGGTCGGCGATTGCCGGTTTCGCATCTACCATTCCCCTTCCATTCCCCTTCGCCGCGGCGTGACCGTGGGCGGATTTGAGTCAATGCTCCTTTTTTCATTCCCTCGGAGTTCCCCGCCAATGTCACTTCGCACACTTTCGGTTCCCGCCGTTCTGGCCGCCTGTGGCCTCGCGTTTGTTGCTTTCGCAGTTCAGCCCCCGGCGACCCCGGCCGAGACCAAGCCGGCGGAGGCCAAGCCCGCCGCCACGGCCCCTGCGGTGGCGGCTCCTGCCCCGAAGGCTGACGAGCCCAAGGCTCTCAACCGAGTTGAAGTTCCTGGCGGCGTGATCACTGAAGACCTGGTGATGGGCACCGGCGCCGAGGTGAAGAACAACGCGGTGGTGATGGCGCATTATCGCGGCACGCTTAAGGCTGATGGCACCGAGTTTGATTCGTCATACAAGCGTGGCGAGCCGGCGATCTTTCCGCTCAAGGGGTTGATCGAGGGTTGGCAGGACGGCATTCCGGGGATGAAGGTTGGCGGCAAGCGTCGGCTGACGATTCCCTTTACCAAGGCGTACGGCGAGGCGGGTCGCCCGCCGGTGATTCCGGCGAAGGCCGACCTAGTCTTCGAGATCGAGATCATCGATATGCTGGTGGTTGAAGATGAGCGCGTCGGCGAGGGCGAGGCGTACACGATGGGGCAGGGGTGCAGCATCAAATACGCGGGCAAGCCGTTTGGGGCCGAGAAGGCTTCGATGAAGGGCGGGGTAGAAACCGCGGCGGTCTCGACTGCACCCTCGATCAGTTGTGATGGCAAGGCGTGCGAGATACCGTTTCAGCTCATGATTCCCGCGCTGCAGTTTGGCCTTGATGGCATGAAGGTTGGCGGTAAGCGGAAGCTGGTGTTCCCGGCGGCGATGGGGTGGCAGCAGAAGCCGTCGCCGATGGGTGACGCGGCGAAGATGGAGCTGGAGGTTGAGTTGGTGTCACTTATGCCGGCGCAGGGGATGGGCGGGATGGGGCGGTGAGTTTCGATTGACGGCAAGCGCGGGTGAGCCGTTGATTGGATGATTGACGAAGACTGAACGAACCGGAGACCCCGCGAGCATGGCTCGCGGGGTTTTTTCGTTTGAGATTTTTGGATGCTGAACCAAGTTTGGACGGTGTCGCTTCTCGCACGCCAAGACCCAAGATCTGCAAGTTTCGCAGATGACAGCATGCGGGTTCACGCCGAGCGATGATACACGAAACGTATTCATTCTGTAAAGATTCAGCACTCCGCGTGAAGGCCTTCTCACGAGGAAATGGTGGCGCTTCGAATATAATCGCGACGTTCGCAGATTCAGTTTCCCCGATGGAGGCAGCATGCCAAAGCATTCACAACCGAGCCCGACCGGGACGACGCGACGGACGTTTCTGATGACGGCCGGAAGCACGGCGGCGGCGGCGGCCTTTGCGGGGCACACGGCGACGGGCGCGACCGCCAGCGAAGGACAGGGCAGCGCGGCCGGGCCTGATGGGCCGATGATCGAGGGGGCGGTGGCGATCACGCTTCGAATCAATGGCAAGGATCGCCAACTGCGGGTCGATCCGCGGACGACGCTGCTTGACTGCATTCGCGAGACCGTCGTGCTGACTGGGACCAAGAAGGGCTGCGACCACGGGCAGTGCGGGGCGTGCACTGTGCATGTGAACGGTCGGCGGGTGAACTCATGCCTCACGCTGGCAGTCATGAACGAGGGAAACGAGATCACCACGATTGAGGGCGTGGGCACGCCGGACGCGCTGCACCCGATGCAGGCGGCATTTGTGGCGTGTGATGGGTACCAGTGTGGCTACTGCACATCGGGGCAGATCATGTCGGCCGTGGCGCTGCTGAAAGAACCGTGCGGGGCGGATGACGCGTCGGTGAAGGAACTGATGAGCGGCAACATCTGCCGGTGCGGTGCGTATCCGAACATCGTGGCCGCGATTCAGCAAGTTCGCAAACCCGGTTGATCCGAAGGCAGGAGCGATCCATGAAGACGTTTGAGTACATTCGGCCGGCGAACATCGGGGCGGCGTCGGCGACGGCGGCGCAGTCCAAGACGGCGCAGCAGGGCGCGGACGTGCGGTTTGTCGCGGGCGGAACGACGCTGCTCGACTTGATGAAGTTGAATGTTGAGACGCCGTCGCGAATGCTCGATATCAACGGCCTGCCGCTCGATAAGATCGAAGCGGCACAGGACGGCGGGCTCAAGATCGGGGCCACGGTCCGCAACTCAGACCTCGCCAACCACCCAACGGTGAAGCGGGATTATGCGGTGCTCTCGCAGGCGATGCTGGCGGGCGCCTCGGCGCAGCTACGCAATATGGCGACGACGGCTGGAAACCTGCTCCAGCGGACGCGGTGCATGTACTTCCGCGACACGGCGATGCCGTGCAACAAGCGTGAACCGGGAAGCGGGTGCCCGGCCATCAACGGTGCCAATCGCTCGCTGGCGATTTTGGGCACGAGCGAATCGTGCATCGCGACGAACCCGTCGGACATGTGCGTGGCGATGGCGGCGCTTGAGGCGACGATCCATGTGCAGGGCGCGAAGGGCGTGCGGGCGATTGCCTTCGGCGACTTTCATCTGTTGCCGGGCAGCACGCCCGAGCGCGAGACCGTGCTTGAGCCCGGCGACCTTATCACGCACGTCACGCTGCCGCCGCTCATCGCGGGGAGCAAGCAGGTGTATTTGAAGCTGCGCGATCGCGCTTCGTATGAGTTTGCCCTGGCATCGGCGGCGATCGTGCTGACGATCACCGACGGCAACATCTCGCGGGCCCGGATCGCGATGGGTGGGGTGGGAACAAAACCGTGGCGCGCGCCCGAGGCCGAAGCGGCCCTCGTGGGGCAGGCACCAAACCAGGCGAACTTTGCCAAGGCGGCGGAGGCGGCCCTGCGCGGGGCCAAGCCGCGGAGCGAGAACGCGTTCAAGATCGAACTCGCTCGTCGCTGCGTCGCGCACGCATTATCTATGGCGGCGAAGGCCTGATTCCACGAGGGAGCGAACATGCCAACAACACAAACAACTCCGGCAAACTCAACGATCGGTCGCGATACCGTGCGCATTGACGGCCCGCGGAAGGTAAGCGGGATGGCGCAGTACACCTCCGATTACCACTTTCCGGGATTGCTGTATGCCGTTCCGGTTGAAGCGACGATTGCCAACGGCCGCATTGTCAAGCTCGACACGGTGGCGGCCGAGAAGATGCCGGGTGTGCGGGCGATTCTTCACCGGGGCAACATCGGCAAGATATTCCGCTCAACGGCGGGACCGGAGTTCGAAGGCATTTGTGAAGAGCGGCGGCCGCCCTTTGAAGACGACGTTGTTCGTTCGTACGGGCAGTACATCGCGCTGGCCGTCGCGGACACGTTTGAGACTGCCAAGGCCGCGGCCGATGCGGTCAGGGTGACCTACGCGAAAGAGAAGCCCAACGTCGAGAACCTCTTGAAGGCCGACGACGACCCGGAGGCGGTGATTACGACCTTTGGCCTTCGCAACCGCACGGACAACGAGCGCGGCGATGTGGAGGCGGCGTTTGCGGCGGCGCCCGAAAAACTCGACGAGACCTATGTGACGCCGACGGAGTCGCACAACCCGATAGAGTTGCACGCGACCACGGCCATCTGGGACGCGGGGTTGACAACGCTGACGCTCTACGAATCGTCGCAGGGGGTGGTGAACCTGAAGGGCGTGCTGGCGCAGATGTTCGGGCTGCCGAAAGAGAACGTTCGCGTTATCACCAAGTTCGTGGGCTCGGGTTTCGGCAGCAAGTTGTTCCCGTGGTCGCAGTGCCCGCTGGCGGCGGCGGCGGCGCGGCAACTGGGCAAACCGGTGAAGCTTGTGCTGAGCCGAAAGATGATGTTCCAGACGGTGGGCCACCGGCCGCGGACCCAGCAGCGGGTGCGGCTGGGCGCGACGCCCGATGGGAAGCTCGTTGCCCTGGCGCACGATTACCTCTATCAGCGGTCGATGCTGGATCTCCACCACGAAGATTGTGGTGAGACCACGCCGTTTCAGTACAGCGTGCCGAACGTTCGGGTGAGCTTCGGGCGGGCCAAGCGGAACATCGGCGCGGCAGCGGATATGCGGGGGCCGGGGGCGGTACCCGGGCTTTATGCGACTGAATCGGCGATGAATGAGCTGGCCGACAGGCTCAAGATTGACCCGGTGCAACTGCGGATTTTGAATGAACCGAAGATCGATGAAGGGAAGAAGCTCCCGTTTTCGTCGCGGCATTTGCTGGAGTGTTTTGAGCTTGGCAAAGAGCAGTTTGGGTGGTCAAAGCGGACGCCCGAGGTCGGCTCCATGAAGCGCGACGGGCTGACGCTGGGGTGGGGCATGGCGGGCTGCTCATGGATTGCGGCGCGGTTTGCGGCCCAGGCGAGCGTGCAGCTGCGCGATGACGGAACGGTGCGGGTTGCTTCGGCAACGCAGGATATTGGAACCGGGACGTACACGATTCTGGCGCAGCTTGCGGCGGAAAAAACCGGTGTGCCGCTGAGCAAGGTTGAGGTTGCGCTGGGCGACACGTCGCTTCCCGACGGGCCGCTCTCGGGCGGATCGCTGGCGACCGGCTCGCTCGTGCCGGCGGTGTATTCGGCGGCTGACAGCGCGATAAAGTCGCTCTTGACGCTGGCGGCGACGACGCCGGGGTTGGGGTTTGAGAATCGAAAGCCTGACGACTTGGCGTTTGAAGGCGGGCAAGTGTTAGTGAAGGCGGACGGCGCGGCGAAGGGAATCGGGTTCGGCGAGGTTCTTCGGAAGGCCAACGTTCGGCTGGTGGGCGGTCATGGCAAAGCCGAGGGGACGTTTGGGAACCCGGAGGCAAAGTTCTCGACGCATTCGTTTGGCTGTCACTTCGTGGAGGTGACCTGGCAGGCGGAGATCGCGCGGCTGCGGGTCTCACGGGTGGTGACAGTGATTGATGCGGGACGGATTATCAATCCGCTGGCGGGGCGCAACCAGATTCAGGGTGCGGTGGTGATGGGCATTGGCATGGCGCTGTTCGAGCACGTCTCGTATGACCATGAAAGCGGGGCTCCGATCAACAGCAACCTGGCGGATTATGCGATGGCGGTGAATGCCGATTCACCGCCGATCGATGTGCACTTTGTGGACTTCCCTGACAAGGAAATCAACGAGCTCGGGGCGCGGGGGATCGGTGAGATCGGTCTGGCGGGGATCGCCGCGGCCATTACGGCGGCGGTGCACCACGCGACGGGGGTGCGGGTGCGGGAACTGCCGGTCAAGATTGAGAATCTGCTGGTATGATCGCCTGTGATGGCGTGATGGCTTGATGGCGCAGGCCGGATCGGTGGAGGGCCCGGATATGGACTATGGACAAAGCAGACAAGTCAGCGGGCGATGCGATTCCACCCGGTTGTGTCCTTATCGAGGTGCGAATCAGCGAACTGTGGCAACTGTTCAACGCGATCGACGCCTCGCCGTTTCGCAGCCGCGACCTTGACCCCGCGGCGGACGAGTTCATTGTGGAATGGGCGCGGGAAGCACCGCTGGACGCCGCGCTGGCGCTGCGGGTGGAACTTGCGCGATCGGCGGGGCCGGCGGATGAACCTGCGGCCGTTGGCGAGGCCGTTGGCGAGTTTTACTCGTATCGTTCCAAGGCGGCGATGCGGCGGCTGCGGCAACTGCTTCGAATCGGCCGCCGGAGCCTGATGATCGGCTTGGCGTGTCTGGTCGCGTTCTTTGGTCTGGCGTCCGTGCTCGGGCTCGTGCTGGGCGATAGCGCGCTGGGGCTGCTGCTCAGAGAGAGTGTGATCATCGGCGGGTGGGTGGCGATGTGGCGACCGCTGGAGATTTTTCTGTATGGATGGTGGCCGATTCGCGCTGAGGCGCGGCTTTATGACCGGTTGAGCGCGATGCCGGTCCGCATCGTGTATAAAGGCGGAGCGGAGGCAGAGGCAGACGCGTGGTGTCGGGACTGGCCGGGGACGGCGGTGCAGAGGCCGGCGCCGAAAGCGGGGCAGGATGACGTGTTGCCGGAGGTGGGGCCGGATCTGGTGGAGCGGTGAAACGCTCCCTTACTCGGGCTCAAGCGGCCGGCTCGGTTGGCGGACCGAAGGATCGCTGTCCCGGCCCGACCGCTCAAACACCGCCCTAACTCCTTCCCAAATCCCCCGCCTGATTTGTCCATTTGCCCCCTTCCCTCCTACCCTTCGCCCCCGGCGCCCCCGGAGAAGCCTGATGGCGGGCTCTGGTCGGTGTTTTTGCTGTTCCTTGCGCTGACTCATGCTCGCTGACGCCACCCAAACCTCGACTGATGCGGCCACTGATTTGTCAGCGGGGGATCGCGCAGCTTCTTTGGCGGGCGACCGCGCAGCGCGGGCTGGGGCTGCCGGAGCGGGGTTGCCGGCGGGGTTGATGGGGCGGTTGGTGGCATCACTGGTGGTGGCGTGCATCTTTGCGCCGCCGGCGATTGCGATTTTGATGCAGACGGGCGGGGCGTCGCAGGGGCTGCCCTCGATGGACTCGCCTGTGATGGTCTCGGCCATGCTGGGCACGCTGGGGGTGCTGCTGGGCGGGGCGTGCGGGCTGGTGATGCTGAGCATTTTCACCTCGCGGGGCGGGCCGAGTGTTTCGATGGGCTTTCTGGCCTGTTCGGGGATTCGTCTGCTGGGGTCGGTCGCCATCGCCTTTGGGCTTTCGCGGCTGATTGAAGTTGAATCCAAACCGTTCTGGTTCTCTCTCCTGCTCGCGGGCGGCATCGCCCTCGTGCTTGAAACCATGCTTGTTATGAAGTCTCTCGGCCGCGCTCCGTCGGCGGCTCTTGGATCCACCCGATGACTCACCTCGCGCTCAACGCCCTCGCGCTCATTCTGTCCGCTGCGGAAGGCAAGGCCAACCCGGTTGACCACGTTGTCAACCACAAGGCCATCACGGGCGACCTGTTTGGCATCAAAGGGGCGTGGCTGTGGTCGGGGCATGTGGGCAGCCTGCTGCTGGCGACGCTGATTCTTTGCATTCTGGGCCCGTGGGTGGCCAGCAAAGTGATGACCGGGCCGGAGAGTCTGGGGAACGACCGCTACGTGACCAAGGGTGGGTTTGCCCACATGATCGAGGTGATCTGCGTCTACCTGCGTGACACGGTGGTGAAGCCGCTGCTGGGTCATCGCACCAATGCGTTCATGCCGTTCCTGTGGACGCTGTTCTTCTTTATCCTTGTCAACAATCTGCTGGGGCTGGTTCCGCTGGTGGACATGCAGCATGTGTTCAGCGAGAAGATGCGGGCTGAGCACATGGCGTATATCGGCGGCACGGCGACGCAGTCGCTGTTTGTTACTGGTGTGCTGGCGTTCATCGCGTTCATTGTGGTGAATATCGCGGGCATCAAAGAGCTTGGGCTGGGCGGGTATCTCAAGCACCTCACGGGCGGCGCGCCGGCCTTTATCTGGCCGATCCTCATCCCGGTTGAAATCCTGGGCACGTTCATCAAGCCGGTGGCGCTGGCCCTTCGTTTGTTTGCCAACATGACGGCCGGCCACATTCTTATGGCGGCCCTCTTCGGGTTTGTTGCCTCCGGCGTGGCCATGCTGGCCAGCGGCGGCGTGAGCGGTATCGCGCTGGGCGGCACGATCTCGATCGTGTCGTTTGTGGGCGTGATGGCGATCTACTTCCTTGAACTCTTTGTCGCGGTGCTTCAGGCGTTCATCTTCATGTTCCTGACCACCGTGTTCATCAGCCAGTTGTCTCACCATGATCATGCCCACGAGGATGATCACGGTCATGGTCACGAGCACGCTCACGCGTGAAGACGGACCCTTTCGCCCCTTCAACCCTGACCCCTCACCGGGCGGGGAACGGCGGGCGTGCATTTGAGTTTCTCGTGGATTTCGTGTTCCGCCCCGTCCGCTGCGATTGGGCCGTTTGAAAGGACTTTTTCATGACCAAGCTTCTCTCCAAGGCCATGCTCGCCACCGGCGCCCTCGCGTTCGTCGCCCCGACGATCGCCAGCGCCGCGACCGACACCGGCAAGGGCCTCGCCGCCATCGGCGCGGGTCTCGCTGTTGTCGGTGGTGGTCTGGGCATCGGTCTCATCGGCAAGGGCGCCGTTGAGTCGATCGCTCGCCAGCCCGAGGCTGCCGGCACCATCTCGACGCAGATGATTCTTGCCGCGGCTCTCGTCGAAGGTGCGACCCTGTTCGCCGTCGTCGTGGCCCTCCTCGCCTGATTCAAACCCCCGAGCCGTAGCGGAACACGCCCCGGCCCGGTTTCATCTGACCTTCTGCTCGATTTGATCCCTGTCCTGATTTTTCCGGAGCCGATCCATGCTCTCATCCATGAAGTCTCTCCTCGCCGCCGTCGGCACTCTTGCTCTCTCAGCCGCGACGTTTGCTCAGGATGCCGCCCACAAAGCCGCCGAGCAGGCCACCGACGCCGCGCACGCCGCCGGCGGGCACGTCGCCGAAACGGTTGGCCCGATCCCGACTCTCTCGCAGGGCATCGTCTCGGCCGTGGCTGCGATCGTGGCGTTCGTTCTTGTTCTTGCCGTCTTCCGCGTGGCGGTGTGGCCCAAGATCATGAAGGGTCTTGACGATCGCGAGGGCAAGATCCTCGGCGAGATTAAGGCCGCCGAGGCTGCGCGGAGCCAGGCCAAGACGGCCCTTGAGCAATATGAGCGGAACCTGGCCGATGCCCGCAACGAGGCCAACAAGATGCTCGAGACGGCCAAGGCCCAGCAGATCATGCAGACGGCGGCCCTGAAGGCGCAGGCTGACATCGAACTGGCCGCCATGAAGGACAAGGCGATCCGCGAGATCGATTCGGCCAAGAAGGCCGCGATCGGCGAGATTCACGCCCACGCGGCCGAGCTTGCTTCCGCTGCGGCATCCAAGATCCTGCGGCGCGAGATCAACCGCAACGACCAGCAGCGCATGGTTGACGAGTGCCTTGCCGAGTTGAAGGCCTGATTCGTCGTTCGCTGTTCTGGCTCGCTTTTCGTGTCCTGCGTCTTACGCCTCGCCCTGAACCCCTCATGTCTTCCCTGAGCATCACCCATGCCGCTTCTTGAAACTCAGCCCGACGCTGCCGCTTCCGTGTATGCCCAGTCGCTGTTTGACGTGGAGAACGCCCGGGGCGGTCAGGCGGCGGTCGAAGGCACGCTGGGCGAGCTCGAAGAGATCGTGGAGATGGCCCGCGCCGATGCCCGCCTTGGCGAGTTCATGGTGTCGCGCATCATTTCGACCAGCGAGCGGCTGGCGGCGCTGGGACGCATCTTTGAGGGCAAGGCGAGCCCCAACGTGGTTCGCTTCCTGCAGGTGCTCAACCGCAAGAGCCGGCTGGGCGAGATCACGGGCATCGTCGCGGCGTATGACCATCTGGTGCAGAATGCGTTCGGCCGCATTGAGGTGGACGTTTACACCGCGAGCCCGATGGACGAGGCCGACAAGGCGGCTATTGCCGCGAAACTCAAGAGCGTGCTGGGTCGTGAGCCGGTGATTCACCCGTATGTTGATGGGAGCATGATCGGGGGCATCAAGCTGCAGATCGGCGACCAGCTTATTGACGGGTCGATCGCCGCGAGCCTTCGCAAGCTGACGGAGAGCCTCAACACGCGCGGCAGCTCGATCGTTCGTGCCGCGGCGGACCGGATCATTGATGCGGGTGGGACGAGCAACGGCACGGCGCACTGAGCGGTGCGGATAATCGAATGAACTTTGCGAGGTCCGGCGGGTGCCGGGCCTTGTTTGTTTTGGAGTGGGGATTGGGGAAGTCGCCCGGCCTGCATTATCGCCCCCCCCCACCATCATCCCGGGCTATGCGGGTCGCTCTCCGCCATCGCACGCGCGGCGGGGTGGGCTGGCTCGCGCCCAGTATGACGTTGGTCGATCAGCCGCTGCTCAAGAGCCGCTGCGTGTGCGTTGTGATTGCCCCGACGATCGCGTCAGCGCCGGCTGGACATGGCGACAGTGCCTCAAGCAGCGCGACCGTGGCTGTCGCGTACCGACGCTTCTTCTCTGCCGACCAGCCGTGCATTCCGGAGATGTTGTCGAGCCGGTCGGCAAGCTTGATCCACTTGGCTTGCTCGGTCATGTGCCTGGCATGCTCGCGGAGACGGGCCTGCTTCTCCTCCATCGAAGCCTCGGGACCAAAGAAGTTGGTCACCTCGCGCACAAGTGAGCCAACCTGGGGCCCAAAGTCTCGAGCAATCTCCTGAAGCAACGCTTCGCAGTCTGCCGCGTTGGAAACACAATCTTCGGGCACATCGTGCAGCCAGGCAGCGGCCAGCACGGCTGAAGCCGCAGCGTGGGTACGAAGCGTCTGCATAACCCGCTCGGGGTGCTTCCAATACGGCTCTCCGTCGGATCGCTTGTGTCCGCAGGCGTCGTGTCGCCCGATCGCTATTAGGCGTGCTCGCTCGACCAACTGTTCCTCGGATTGATTCATGGTTTGCCTGATCAGTTGTGAGTGTGTGAAAGACCACCTCGCATCATTTGCAGTGTATCCCCGTTCCTCGGGAAAAGTCGGGATGCTCACTTCGGGATGCGGGATTGCGGGTGACTGCGGGTGACTGCGGGTGACTGCGGGTGAAAATAAAGGGGGTTCGAGTCCTTTGGGGGTCCGCGGGCGTGCCGGATATTTTCTCGCCCCGCGATGAACCTTCCCCCCGCCTTCGCGCCTTCACTTGAGGATGGCTTCCCTGCCCCCCAACCTGCCTCCCGACTCGCCACCCCCTGCTTCGGGGCCTGGCGATCCTACGAACCTCGCTGATTCGGCTCACACTTCGGCCTCGGCCCGTGGGGGAGGGGGTGGGAGCGCGGCTGCGGCATCGGGCTCGGATGCCTTCTCGGACGCTGATTTCCCTGCTCCGCTGGCGCGCGATTTGGCGTCGCTGTATGAGTCACGGGTGGTGCTTCCGGCCAACCTTGATGGGCGAGTGCTGGATGCGGCGGCGGCTCGGTTTGAGTACCTTCGCCGCCGGAGGATGCGGGTTGTGGTTCGTCGCACCGCGGGCGCACTGGCCGCGGCTGCGGCGCTGGCGATTGGCGTGTTCATGATGGTGCCGAGCAGCTTGCCACCGGCGCGGGATGTGGCGATTGCGAACCGGGCGGAGATGGCGAAAATGGGCGAGGACGGCAAAGAGTTCAAGTCAACATCGAGTATTGACGGTCGCCGAGTCGAAGCGCCGCTGAGCGTTCTGTCGGCGGAGGCCGATGCAGCGGCGAAGTATGGAGCGATTGCGGGCAAGCCGGGTGATCTGGGGTCGCCGGATGATCAGGCGGTACGGCTTCGGAGCGCGAAGCCAGCGGCTGGCGGGGGCGGCGCGGACCGGCGCGACACGGCGGGGCAGCCGTTACCGAGTGAGAGCGAAAAATCGAAGACCGAGTTGAAGGACGCGTCAGGGCGGCCGGGGGGCACGCCGGGGACGACGGGTGAGCCTGCGCCGCAGCGTCAAGTCGCCACGCCTGCTGCGGATGCGCCTGCGAACCGCTCACCGGGAAGTGCTGGTCGCCCGGGGGGCGCGGCGGTTGTGCC
>Ga0105047_10004023_pt1 | contig 25775 bp, 10 predicted proteins | sample MAT04_FD_78384 | JGI IMG/M metagenome (GOLD analysis project Ga0105047, IMG submission 78384) | Freshwater microbial communities from Lake Fryxell liftoff mats and glacier meltwater in Antarctica - MAT-04 (megahit assembly) | ecosystem: Environmental > Aquatic > Freshwater > Ice > Liftoff...
CCGGCGTCCTTCGGTTCGCCGGCGCCTTCGCCCGCTTTCGGCTCGCCTTCCTTAGGTTCGCCGGCTTTGGGTTCGCCCTTGTCAGCCCCAGTGTCTTTCTTCTCCTCGCCGCTCGATTCGCCCGCTTTCGGTTCGGCCTTGGCATCCGCTTTCGGATCGGCCGGTTTCTCGCCCGGCTTCTTCGCGTCTTTCCCGGCGGCTTTGTCGGCGAGTTCCTTCGTCCGCTCGGCGAGTTTCTTCTGTTCGGCGGCGATGCGTTCCGGGTTGCCGCTCTTGGATTCGGTGATCGCTTGGTTCGTTTCGGTGTCCCGCTTGATCGCCGTGGTGGCTTTGAGCAGATCCGCCAAACGCGCAATTTCGGCTTTGATGCGGGCCGATTCGTCGTCGGTGTTCAAGATCGTCAGAATGTCTTGGAGCATCTTGGCGAGTTGCTGCTCGTCCGCCGTGACCGCCTTGAGGTCGCCGATGGTCTTCCCGTTCTTGGACAATCCGATGATCAGCTTCTGAAATTGGCCGTCGACGTTCTCCTTGAGCGCGAGTTCGATGGCCTGTTGGATCGTCTTGGCGGTTTCTTTATCTTCGGCCCGCTCGCTCTTTTCGAGGCGCTTGGCGAGGCGGAACAGGCTCTCTTTGAATTCGACGAACTTCTTCGCGTTGATTTCCTGCTTGGCTTTCAGTTCTTGCTCGCTCGGCCCGGTGGTCGACGGCGCGGGCGCCGTCACCGGAACCACCGGCTTGGCCGGAGTTTGCGCCATCAAAACGGTTGTGAGCAGCAGCAACCCAGCCGTCGAGGCGGTGATCGTCTGCAGCACGCGGGTGAACGGGGACTTCATCGGAAACCTCCCAAGGAGATCGATCGGTTGGTTGAGTCGGGTGAGTCTCACCTGCTATACAGACGAAACTGCAGGGGGTTTCCAACTCCGGACGGACAGATTTTGGCAGCGGGTGGTCAAATCGGCCCGGTTCATTTCGTGACGTTGATCTGCTGCTCCACCGTGTTGCCGACGAACGGCTTCAATTTCAGCGTGTAGCTTCCCACCTTCGCGCCGGCGGTCACGTCGTAGCTGAAATCGTTCTTGTCGTCTTTCAGGGTGATGTCGAGCGCGACTTTCAAGTCCGAATCCTTCGGGGTGTCGATGGCGATGACCAACTGCCCTTGAGCGTAGAGTTTCCAATCGATGGCGTGCTTCACGGTCACCGTCTGACCCACTTTCACTTCGATCGGTTTGTTCGAGGTGATCAACGGCGATTTGAGTCGATCCAGCTCGGCTTCGGTGAGGAGCTTGACGTTCTTGGCCTGTAGTTTTTCAAGGTCGATCAAGTCTTGCAGTTCTTTGCGTAGCTCCGATGCGCCCTTCAAAATCCCCGACTGGTCGCGGAGCCGACCCAAGACGAGCCGCAGGTTGGCGAGTTGCGTCCGGGCTTGTTCGACTTCCGGCGGTTGCGGGGGTTGTTTGTTGTTGAGCGTATTTTGGAATGCGCCGAGGGCCGCTTCGGCTTGCGGAAAGGAGCCGTCCGGGTTGGTGCCGTCGAGGATGCGCCGGGTCTCTTGGATGATCCCCTTGCCGTCGGGGTTGATGTACTTTTCCAAAAGCTTCGGGTTGCAACGGTTCGTTTGGATCTCGCGAAACAGCCGTTCGTAGTCGACGAGCACCGACGACAACTGCTCCTTGGATTTATTCACGTCTTGGAGGATATCCAAAGCGCGGACGGCCGAACTGCTGATCTGATTCAAGCTCGGCGCCGAGAGCAGGCCCAATTCTTGGCTGAGTTTCGACTCGCAATCGACGACCCGCTTCAAAATCTCGTCGAGCTTCACGATCTGGTTGTCTTCGTCCTTCGAAATCTCCGCGAGTAGGTCCCCTTCCGAGACGACCAGCAGTCGGATCGGTTCGACATTCGACGACTTCTTGCCGATCACCGGCAGGCCGTCTTTGCCCGTCAGTTCCGTGTTCACATCGGTCGCGGTGATATTAAGGTCGACCTTGTACCGGGGTTGGATGTCTTCCACGGGAGCGAGGAGGGTTTTGAGCGATTCGCGCAAGTCGAAGTGATCTTGGCTCGACGTCGGGTCGAGGAATTTGATCAGCTTGACGACGCCGGGCGGAACTCCGCGATCGCGCGTCGCGGCCAGGGTTTGATCGAGTCGAACCGCGGTGTCCCGTTGCAGTCGGTCGTACTCCGTCAGGAACCGCCCGACTTTCGCGGAGCCGTACTGGCGCTGTTCGGTCTTGGTGCCGATCTGTTCGAAAATCACCCGGCCACCGGCGACGGCGCCGATCAGCCCGAAGTTCCGCACCGGCCCGCCGAAGGCCGCGGCGAGCCCGCCGGCGAGTTGGGCTTGGACCGTCGAGACGATCGTCGATTCGACCTTCGTGTAGCTGAAGTCGTACTCGACTTTGCTGAGGCCGGTATCGTCGCTAACCCGGCTCTCGGTGATGAACGGGATCATCGCGATCGGCGTGCACATATAGGCGTTGCCCACTTTGCGGAGGACGTCCACGGCGACTTCCACCAGCGGTGGTTGATCCTCGTTCACTTGGATGAGGATTGACCGCTTCGCGGAGACGTTGTCGAGATCGGTGAGGGTGTATTCGAATTCGACCTGCTCGCGCACGGCGTCGTCGCCGCGGAAGCGGACGGTGAACTTCTCGAAGCCGGCGACGGATGATTTCTCCCATCCGAGGATGTCGCGGGCTCCATCTTTGCCCGGCGGGGCGAGCACTTTTTCGAAGCCGTCACCGGGGGAACTCTTCGCCCAAAGTTTCTTGTTGTCCCCTTTGGGCGTGAGGAGCACCTTCCGAATCGGTTTGTCGGCCGTGGCGGTGATCTCAACATCGGTGCCGGTCGGCACGGGGAAGACCGATTTCTCGCCCGTCAGGCTAATTTTCTGGTCGGCGAACAGTTGTTTGCGGCCGCGGAGCGAGGCTTGATCCGACCCCTGCGGGGCCGGGTAGTACAGGTACGCGGGTTGGTATTCGTCGCGGCGGAGGTCGATGAGCATCGGCGGCGGGATCAATTCGATGAAGCGCGGTTGCGTGCGGTAGTCTTCGCCGCGAACCACGAACGAGACGCGGTTCTCTTTGATGCCGTTGACTTCGCCGGTGTATTCGCCGTTGGGTTCGCGCGTGAGGTTGGAAATCCCCGCCGAGCGGGTACCGGTGAAGGTCAGGATCATTTCTTTCGGGAGCACGAGCTTCCGCAGCGTCCGCGACATCCACGGGTCTTCGGCGAGTTCGTTCAGCTTCTCGAAAGTCGCCCGGACCGACTCGTGGTCGGTCGTGAGGGTGCCTTCGACGTCGTCGAGGCTCGCCGTGGACAGATCGACTTTGGTTGACTTGCCGTAGGCGTCGGTGAGCGCCATATCGGAGAGATCGACCGGGACCATGCCGAACTCGGGGCGGACGAGGTCAGCCACGGCGAGCGGACGCCACCCTTCGACGCGATTGCGGTCAGCGATGACCCATTGATAGGCGCGGGCACGGATGCGGGGAGCCCCGGCATCTTTGCCTTGGCGGAGTTCGCCCGATTCCGGGAAGCCGACGAGTTCGATATGCGAGCGTCGAGGCCACGGAGTGTTCTTCATGAGCAGGTTGCGCTCGGCCCAGATCGAGCAAACGTCGGCGAGTTTGTGGCCACCGCGGACGGGCGAGAAGGCTTTGGTACCGATCGCGTGGATGCCGAGGGCGGAACCCGCGAAGAGTACCAAAAAGAGGCTCGCCAGAACCACTTTCATCCAGAGTCGCTTCCAGCGGAAGACGCCGAGGATGTTGACTTGCCCGACACGTTCGTGGGCTTCGTCGATGGTCTGCTGAACCATCTCACGCGAGTAGCCCTGCGCCTCGGCCTTATCGAGGTCCGACAGTTCGATTGCGGTGATCAAGCGATCCCGCAACAGCTCGGGGTGGCGCTTCTCGAGCACGAGCGCCAGCGACGTGTACGACAGGTCTTTGCGAATCAACCGGGTCAGGCGCAGCGTGATGTACACCCCGAGGATCGTCAGCATGAGGGCGATGAACGCCAGCCGCAGGCCCCAGTGCGAGTAAAGCGCGTAGTCGATCCCGGTCGCTTTGAAGACGCCGTAATCGAAGGCGATCCAGCCGAGGAACCAAATGACGAAGAACAGCCCCGCGAAGAGGAGGACGTCGAGCGAGACGAAGACTCGGATGATGCCGCGCAGGCGCACCAGCGGATTCGAGATCTTCGAATTCAGGTTCGCATCGCGGGTCTGGATCGTCGTGCGCTGTGCCATATCGAGTTCACCAACGGTGTATGCGAAAACCACGGGGTCGGGCCGGAATCACGCGAGCCGCAGCAGTTTGCGGGACAACCATTCGACGCAGAGGAACGAGACGATCACCAAGAGTGCGATGGCCACGGGGAACGAATAGCCGCAATAAACGAGATACGCCCCGTTCAGGCCGATGAACAGTGAGCCGATGCGCGAGGCTTGGGCGCGGAACGGGAGCGATCCCCAGAAGAGGAGCAATCCGCTGAAGCAAGCCAGCACAGGCAAGAAGATCAGGCTCGCGATCACGAGTTCCACGGACTTTCCGACCCAGCCTTGGTCGCTGACGCCATCGACCAAGAAGGCGAGGATCGCGTAGGCGAGGAAGCCAGACGCGGCCAGCAACCCGAGGAACAGCGTTCCCAGCCGCAGGATTTGGGCGAAGATCCCCGCCCATTGCCCGAAGATGATCAGCAGCAGGGTCCCCAAGAAATACGGCAGCGAATAGAGCGTTCCGGCGCGGCTCAGGTTCGCGACCAACCCGTATTGATCTCGCGGCGAGAGTTGGCGGTGCGTCTTCGCGTGCAGCTCGCCATTGGGTTCGTATTCGTCGTCCCAGAGATCGTCGATGCCGCCGAGGTTTCGTTGTTTGTTGAATTTCTTGTCCATGCAGTCGGGGATCAACCGGATTTTGTCGGTCTCGCTGAGTTTCATCGTCAGTTTGGCTTTGGTCGGGTCGGTGGTACCGCCCATCAGCTTGGCCAATTTGACGGGGTCGTTCAGTTTGCCTTTGATTTCGTCGACCGTGCCGGCCATGCGCTCGAGCGCGCCGAAGTCGGGGCGGGTCTCGTCGAGTTCGGGATCCGACTTGCGGACGAGAAATTCCGCTTCGAGCAGATCCCCCGGCGAGTCGGGCACTTCGATGCTCGCCTTATACCGGACGTCGCCGTGGGGGAATTGTTTGGGGTCGGCCATGACTTGTCCGAGGTAGTAACCTTCGAACTTTTCGCCCCCCTTGCGCGGCTTCAACTCAAAAGGCCCAAGCGGCGGCAACAACCGCTTCTTTTCGGGATCGGTGGGGTCGACCAGTCGCTCGTTGTTGGCGTTGTAGCGGGTGATGACAAACTTCGGACTGATCGCGTTCTCGGCGTAGGCTTCGCCCGAAGGTTGCAGCACGCGGGCCATCATCCGGATCGGCCCGCCGGAGACGAAGTCCTTGTTGATCAGGATGCGCCCGCGAGCGGCTTTGGCTTCCCGCTTTGCGGAGAGGTAACGCGTGAGCTTGAGCCAGAAGCGGTCGAAGTAGTTGGCGTCGGCCGCGCGGAGGCGGTAGGTCTCGCCGGAGCCGAGCCAGCCGGAACGTCCGGAGCCCGATTGCGAGACGACGAAATACGGGTGCGGTCGAGGGCTGTTCTGGTCCCCGACATCGACGAACTCGGCCAGTACCGTCGCCCCCGGCTTGACGACTTTCACCGGGTAGTACGAAAAAATCCCGCGCTTCAAATTCAGCTCTTCGCCCGGCTTGTCCGACCCGATGAAGAACTTGTCCCAACCGGCGGTCGGTTTGTCCTGTCGGCCGTCGTCTTCGAGCTTCAACAGGTCGGCTTCGGTCGTCGGTTTCAAGTTCAACCGGCGCGGCACGCGCGGAACCCCCTTAGCGCCGAGGAGAACCCTGTCATCCGGCACGACGGGCAGGATGTTCAGGATCGGTTTCAACCGGCCCTCTTCTTGCGTGCGGATCAACTGGAACGTATGCAGGGGCGCTGCGACGATCAGGAAGCCGCCGCCCAAGTTGTTGACCCACGTCTCGATGTTCTTGATGGACTGTTCGGTGATCCGCAGTTGGTTCGATTTATCCACTTCGTTCCAATTGAAGTCGAACGCAATGATGAGGTCGTATTCGTCGAGGTTGTAATATTTGGCGAGCTTCCCTTCGGGCGTGTCGGCGACCACCTTCTTCGTGGTGTCGAGGCGATCCGGGAAGTGCGTGAGCAGCCGCTCCGGCGGTACGTCTTGGACGATCTCTCCGGCAACACCCCCTTCGGTTTGCAGGTAGATGCAGACCTCGGCCCGCTTCTCCCCCATTTCGCGGACGAGCAGAGTGCGGAGCGTTTGGTACTCGCGCGTCGGGCCGCTGGCGATCATCAAAATCCGCACCGGTTTGTCCACGACCTGCATCGTCCGGATCGGGCTGACGTGGTATTCGTCCGGGAAGATTTCTCGCTTGTCGCGGGCCACTTTCGCTTGAAGTTGAAAGGCCCCGGTTTTCAGTTGGAACGCCCGGCCGACCTTCTTCGACGTTTCGACCAATTCCTTGCCGGCCGGGTCTTTGGCCAGCTCGTCGGCATCGAGGGTGAACTCGGCCAGACCGTGCGGCGGGTCGCCGGGCGCGAAGTTGATCTCTTTGGCGATTCGGAAGGTCGGCTCTTTCTCGGTCTTCGGATCTTTGCCGGGCAAATAGATATCTAAGAACACCGTCACCGCCTGGTTTTGCAGGCCTTTACCGTCGACTTCGACGATAACTTTCGTCGGCTCTTCCGGCTGGGTGCTTTCGGGCGCGACGAGTTCGGTGATGGTGATCTCGACGTTTTCGCGCTTCTCGCCGACGGCGACGGTGAAGATCGGGATCTTCTCTTTGGCCGCGCGGTCGCGGAGATCGCCGATGGCGGCGTCCGAACCCAAGTTGCTGCGGCCGTCGGAGAAGACGATGATCCCTTGGACCATGTTCGACGACTCGCGGTTCACGGCGGTTAATAACGAGTCGGGCACGTTGGTGCCGAGTACCAAAGCGCGGGCGACGTCGATGCGTTTCTCGAGCTTCTCGCGGTTCCCCGCCAAGGCTTTTTTGTCCTCGTCGGAAAAAACTTTCGGCACCACGCCGTCTTCGGATGTCTTGCTGCTGGCGAAGGGGGTGGCCCAATCGGCGTTGCCCGGCTCGCCGGCTTTCCACATCGGCATCTTCTTGAGTTCCGTCTGCCCCTCGGCCGAGATCCCTTTGAGAGCGTAGCGTTTGAAATCGTAGCTCGCCCAGTCGTTCCATTCCTCACGCGTCCAGTTTGCCTCCCCTTGGGGCAGTTCGTCGCCCGACTCGTCGAGCCGGGTACCGAAGCGGTACAAGAAGACCGGGTTCTTTTCGGTGAGGGTGTCGATGAACTTGATTTCGTCGTCGGTCAAGAAGTCGAGGATTTTGGCGAGGCGCGTCTTCGGCTTCACCCCCGGCACGCGCGAGAGTTCGTCCGAGACGTTCGCGATGCTCGGCGAGACATCGATGACGATCAGCACGCGCGAGCGCTTCTCGGTCTCTTCCCACGTCTGCATCGCGGGGAGGAGGAAGCAGGCCAGCAGGACGGTGTAAACGCACATCCGGAGCGGGGCCAAGCCGATCGCCCAGAGGCCGATGGTTCGGGAATCTTTGATGTAGTACAGGACCGTCAGCAAGCAGCCGCAGATTAAGGTGTTCGCCGAGAGCGCCCACCAGAGCACCTCGCCGTCGACTTCGCGGGCCACGCCGCAACAGACCGCAGGGATCAGGAATAAGGCCGCTTGGGTCGCGGCCATGACGATCTTGGAGACTGTGATACCGCGACCGTCGCGGTTGCGGAACAGGGCGAGCGCGGCGAGGCCCAAACCGAGGAGCACCAACAGCAATACGGTGCCGAGCCAATAAAACTGGCCCGGCACGGAGCCGTACTCGGGCGCGGCGAACGGGAACGCTTCCCCCAACCGCCGGAGAATGAACACGCTTTCTTGGGTCACGCCGTTCTGGGTCATCGGTATCTCGTTCATCGACGGTGATTCGACTTTTCCGGACGTAGCGGAAGTCGCCAGACTTCCCGTTTTGCTGCTGAGATCCCTTACTCTTCGTAAACGTCTTGGGGAACGGTGGGTTTCCGCATCGCCGCCGCGGCCGAGGGGGACTGGTTAGCGAGGGCGTCCGCGTCGGCGTGGTAGCTCAGCCGGACCGACATCGCCTGTTCGATCATCAGTACCAAGATGAACGCTAGGAAGAGCCAACCGAGTTCGGTGAGGTCGGTCTTCTTGTTCTTCAGTTTGTCGATCCAGTCGGTTTCGTCCGGGGCGTGGATTTCGACCCCGGGGGACTGCTGGGCGATGTCGTCGCTCGACGCCCGCTGCAGGTCGCCTTCGTGGAACGCGTCGATATTCACCGGCACGGCGCGGTATTCTTTGACCTCGATCTTCTCGGTGGGATTGCTCGGGTTGGCCCGCAGCTGGGTCAGCTCGAATAGGTGAACACCGGGCTTTTTCGTATCGCGGATTTTGGCGACGAACAGATCGCGGGTTTCCGTCTTCACGACGTCTTTATCCCCTTCTTTCACGGTGACTTGTTCTTCGAATTTCTCGATCTCGAGGACCTCGTCTTTATCGCCGACCTTCAACGGGGCGGGGTCGACGAGCACGCCCGGCGCTTGGCGGCCGTCGCCCGGTTTGCCGTCGTGCGTGATGAAGGCGTAGCGCGCCTTGCCCGCGTAGTTGTTCGAATCGACTTTCAGCTGGACGACGTCGCCGCACGAGCGGTTTTCGTCGGAGCCGCCGCCCGAGAGGTACTTGGTCATTTCTTGGACGAGCGGGGAGAACGAGGCGCTGCCCGGTTTCTCGGATGGCCAATCGTTCCATGATTCGCCCGCCGTGGTGAACATCACGCTGACACGACCGCGGCCGAAGGTCTTGGCCATGTACAGCGGGTCGCCGTATTTCATCGTGTCGCGCAACCGGCTCAGTTCGGCTTTCAAGTCGGCGTTCTTCGGGTTGGCCCAAAACTCGCGGAGCAGCGCCTCCTCGGCATCCCCTTCCGCGGTTTGATCGCTGAGGATGCGGTCGAACAGCGCGGCCGCGTCGGACAGGTCCCCGGCGGAGCTGATCACGGGGCGGATTTTGGCCGCGAGGTCGGCCAACACCTTTTTGAACTTCGCGAAGTCGGCGTCGCCGGCGAGTTCCTCGATCTTCTTACCCGCGGAGAGGGACTGGCTCTCGAAGTTGCTGCGCGGGTCTTCGTTCGGAAGGCAATAGAGTTCCGAGATCGATTTGTCGTCGCGCCATTTGCCGAAACGCTTGACCGGCCAGTAGCGTTTGATCGTGACGAACCGGTAGAATTTCTCGAGCGCCTCGGCTTCCTTCGGGTCGAACTGGCCCGACTTGTTGATGTAGATCCCTTCCAGGGCTGGGTGGAACCGCATGGCTGGGTCACGCAGCAGGATCTTCTTTTGAAAGATGCTGAACTTCTTCTCTTCGATCTTTTCGGCCGTCAATTCGGGGCTCGGTTCCGTCGGCAACGGCACCGGGAAAACCCCAGCTCCGTCGCGGTAGAGTTCTTTGTTGTACTCTGGCGGCTTGACGTTCGGCCCCAAGAAGAAACCGACCCCGCCGCCGCTCTGAGTGTATTTTTCGAGGGCTTCGCGCGCCGCCGTCGTCATGCCAGGCACGTTCAACAACAGGATGAACGAATACTGGCTCAGCTCGCCCTTTTCCAAATCGCCGACGACGCCGGGCGTCCATTGGTAGCCGGAGCCGTTGGCTTGGAAGTGCCCCTTCAAATAGATGCTGTCGCCGGCGCGGGTGTCGCGGAGGCTCGGTTGGCCATCGATGACGAGCACCGGGAGTTTCTTGCGGACTTCGACGACGGTGTGCCGGGAGTTGTCGACGGCGAGACCGCCGGGCTCCTCGGCTTTCATCACGGCGCTCACGAGTTGGAACCGCTTGAACGGGTTCTCGGTGTTGAAGTCTTTGTCGGTGTTGAAGGTGAGGTCGAATTTCTTCGTGATGATCTGTCCGGGCGGCAGGCTCGCGATGTTTTCCGACTTGCCGAGATTTTCGTCCCCGTTGACGCGGATCGAGAAGAGGACGTCTTTGAGTTCGCTCGTGCCGAAGTTTTGCACCCGCAGGGTGAACTCGACCGGTTCGTACTGGGCGACGACGGTCTTGGACGGTGCGAAGTCGATGATGGCGATGTTGTCGTTGAACAGCGGGACGCGCTTCTCCGCTTTGCGGAACGGCGCGGAGGTGTCAATGATGTGAACCTTGATCCCGGCTTTGTTCATCTCCTCGACGACGCCCTTGATGGCGGGTCCGTGCTCGGCCCAATCGTTCGAACGGCAGTCGGTCATCACGTGCAAGGCGCGGGCGGTGTCGGAGCCGCCCGTCTTCAAAATTTGCTCTTTGGCGTTGCGTAAGGCAGCGGCGAGATCCGTCCGTACCGTCGTCGGGGCATAGTTCGTCAAATACACTTTCATTTCGTCGGCACTGCCGCCATTCAAGCGGGCGAAGTTGCGGGTGTTCGCGGGGTCGGACATCCACATCACTTCGAGGCTCTGCGGTGTGGTCGCTTGCGAAGCTGTCGGGGCGATTTGATCCGTCAGCACTTTTTTGGCCTGCTCGAGGGCGTCGGTTTGTTGCCCGTCGTCGCCCTTGTAGCTATCGGCCATACTCGGGCTATCGTCGATCAACACGAGGTGGTGCGTGCTGCGGGCTTCTTGCCCCGAGAGGTCGAAGCCGAAGAAGCGGGCCAGGAGCAACCCGATGAGGAGCATCAGCAAAATGCGGAGGAGCAACAGCAGCAATTGCTCGATGATCATCTTCCGCTTCATGCGCTTCTGCGCCTTCAGCAGGAACTCCATCGCGGCCCAATGGACGCGCTTGAAGCGCATCCGGTTGATCAGGTGGATGATGATCGGCGCGCTGACCAGCAAAGCCCCCGCGAGGAGCGCCCAAGGAAACAAGAATGCGGTCGAGATCCAGCCGCCGATCGAATTGAAAAACGTATCCATCGAGGGTCATCTCGGCTGTGGAGAACTCTGGACTGGGAATCGCTCGCGAATCACCGGCGGACGGGGGCTTTACGCTCGGCCATTCGGCGGAACAAGAACTTCGACAGGATCGCGTCGAGGTAGTCGCTCGTGCGGACGAGGTTGTAATCGACGCCCAACCGGGAGCAGCCGCGGCGGACTTCGACCAAATACTCTTCCAGCGCTTCGAGGTAGCCGTCGCGCAGGGCCTTCGGGTCGCAGAAGATATTCGGGAGTTCTTCCATCCCCTCGAACTTCGTCATGCCGCCGAAGGGGAAGGTCAGTTCGTCGTCGTCTAGGATGTGGAAGACCGCAACGTCCTGCTTCCGGTGACGGAGCATTTCGAGGCCTTTGAACAACTCTTCGCGGTCGGTGAGCAAGTCGGAAAAGACGATCACGACGCCGCGGGAAGGCATCGTCTCGGCGACGGTTTTGAGCGACTTCAGCATGTCGGTCTTCTGCGCCGGCTTCGACAGGTGCAGCGTGTTGGCGATGGCCGTGAGTTGCCGTTGCGAGCTTTTGGGCGGGATCGCTTGCTTGACATCCCAACCGAAACTGACGAGGCCGGCGGAGTCTTGCTGGCGGACGACGAGATACGCGAGACAGGCTGCGCCGGTGCAAGCGTACTCGTATTTGTTCATCGCCCCGTTGCCGTAGACCATCGATTCACTGGTGTCGACGACGATGGCGCAGCGGAGATTGGTTTCGGCTTCGTACTGCTTGATGTAAAACTTGTTGGTCTTCGACCAGACTTTCCAGTCCAAGTGGCGGATGTCGTCGCCGGGGACGTAGTCGCGGTGCTGGACGAACTCGATGCTCTGGCCGAAGAAGGGGCTTTTGTGCATCCCCGACAAGAACCCTTCGACGACTTGCTTGGCGCGCAAATCGAGCTGCGTGATCTTGGAGATCGTCGTCGGGTGGAAGAACCGCTTCGGGTCGTCGGCGTCGGTGCGGGCCATAGCGGATTGCACTCGGGTGTCGGAGGCCAAGGGTGCGGAATTCGGAGTGCAGAATGGCAGAGAGTTTTCCACTCCGCATTCCGCACTCCGAATTGGTCAAGACGCGAAGATCTTCTTAAAGCGTTCGTCCTTCTCGAGTTCGCCTTCGCGGCTCGGGGTTTCATGGAGGATGCGCTTCACCACCATGTCGGTCGTGACACCTTCCGAGGCCGCCGTGAAGTTCGTCGCGATGCGGTGCCGCATGACCGGCAGGGCGATTTCTTGGACGTCTTCGACGGTGACGTACGACCGGCCGAAGAGGAGCGCCCGGGACTTCGCCCCGATGATGAGGTTCTGCACGGCGCGGGGGCCGGCGCCCCAGCTCAACCAATCGCGGATGTACTTCGGCGCTCCCGGCATGCTGACGCGAGTTTGCCGGACGAGCGCGAGGGTGTACTTGATGATGTGGTCCGTCACCGGAACCTTCCGGACGAGCGTTTGCAATTCGAGGATCTGCTCGCCGCTGAGGACCGTCTTCGGTTCGTCCATGTGCGTCGAGGTCGTCCGCCGGGCGATTTCGAATTCTTCGTCGAAGCTCGGGTAGTTCACGAAGACCTTGAACATGAAGCGGTCTTGCTGGGCTTCAGGCAGCGGGTAGGTGCCCTCCTGCTCGATCGGGTTCTGCGTGGCGAGCACGAAGAACGGGTTGCCGAGTTTGTGGCGGATGCGGCCCACCGTCACCTGGCGCTCTTGCATCGCTTCGAGGAGCGCGGCTTGCGTCTTCGGGGGCGTCCGGTTGATTTCGTCGGCGAGAACGACGTTGGCGAACAGCGGGCCGTTGAGAAAACGGAATTCCCGCGAGCCCGTGGTCCGGTTCTCTTCGATCACGTCGGTGCCGGTGATGTCCGACGGCATCAAGTCCGGGGTGAACTGAATCCGGCTGAAGTCGAGCGACAAGCACTTCGCCAGCGTCGAAATCATCAGCGTCTTGGCGAGGCCGGGCACGCCTTCCAGCATGCAGTGACCCCGGCCGAACATCGCGATGAGCAACTCTTCGATGACCTGGTCTTGTCCGACGATGACGCGGCCGAGTTGCTTCTTGATCTCCCCGAACGCGTGCTTCAATTTCTGCACGCTGTCCATGTCGGAGTTGGTCAGCTCGGCGTCGCCCACGCGGACGGCTCGGGCCACTTGGACGTCGGGATCACGCTCGCTCATTCGTCGCTCGCAGGGTCGTGGTGAAGTACGGAGGGATTTAAGAATTCGTTCGGTGCTTGGCCTTGGGGAGCCAGGGGAAGTTTTAGCGTTTTACCGGTGGTAGAGGGGGAGAATGCTCTTCTCCAATTGCAGAATCGTCAGGGCGAAGGCGGTGGAAAGGATGGAACCGGTGTAACCGCCATTCCAGCTACCATCGGCCGCTTGCGTCGAACGGTAGTGCTCGAAGATCGTTTCCCGGTACTTGCTCCAGAGCATGCCGTCTTCTTTTTTCGTATCCGGGAAGAGCTTTTGGTAGCGGTCGTCGCCCAAAACGTACACGGCTTGGGCCATGTAATAGCTCTGGTATTCGTCGTGGCCGCCGCCGCGGCCGCCGGTGCCGTAGATGTTCTCTTTGCAGTATTTAATCCACATTTTGGCGTATTTGTCGTCGTACTGCCCCGAGCTGAACGCACAGGCGACGGCAGCGGCGGTGATCGGCGGACGCTCGGCACCGGCTTGAGCGACTTGGCCTTGCCCGAGGTTGTAGATCACGCCGCCGCGGGGCGTGGTGCACTTGCGGAGGTATTCCGTCGAACTGTCGATGATCGACTTCGGCACGACGATTCCGGCATTGCGGGCGGCCCGCAGCCCTTGCAATTGGGTGATGGTCGTAGACCCTTCGTCGAAGCCGCCGCCGTCCGCCGCGGAGACGTAACCCCAACCGCCCTGTTTCGTCTGGGCTTTCCCGCTGAACTCGACGGCTTTCTTGATGATCGCTTCCAGTTTCTTGCGGCGTTTGTCATCTTCCTCTTCGCCATAGGCGCACGAGAGAAACATCAATCCGAAGCCGTGCCCGTAGATGTACCGAGACGATTCGGTCGGGTTTTGCGGGTTGCCGAGGAGACCGTTGTTCTGCGAGCGGGTCAAAAACCAATCGACGGCTTTTACGATATTATCGCTGTATTTTCCTTCGCGGAGGGTGCTCCCTTCCATCAGGAGCGCCATCCCGGCGAGGGCGGTCATCACCGTAGGATAGCTACCGCCGCCGGCGTCCCAATGGCCGTCCGGGTTTTGGCTCCGCTTCAAGTATTCGAGGCCCTTTTCCACCATTTCATCGGTGTTGAGTTTCTTTTTGTCTTGAGCCCACGCAGGTTCGGCTGGGGAAACCAGCACGATGATCGCCGCGAGGGCGGGTACGACGGCGTACCGCAAATGGGCCAAGCGCATAGCCAAACTCCACGGCGGGATCAGCGGAACATGGGTAAGACGATCCGCGCGGCGATTTCTGTCACCGGGCGGACACAAAAGAACCGCGCGGGTGGGAGAGGAACGCGGTCTGATAGCTATTTTATACGAGCAGAACACCCCCGGCCGGTGCCGGGGGCTTGGAAAATACCAAAGAGCCGGTCATTCGGCGCTGATTTTGAGCCGGAGATTATAGTTCCAGAATTCGAAGCCGCCGGTCTTGCCATCGTGCACGAGCGCTTGGAAGGGCCCCTGCGATTGGTTATTTTTGTAAACCTTCAGCAACCCCGTGCGCTTGTCGACCGCGAGCACTTGGTGCGTGTACTGTCCGTTATTGATCGCCGCCTGTTTGCCGTCCGGATCGACGTAAGCCGGATTCGAGGCCACGAGGCATGGCATGTCTTCGAAGCGTTCGAGACAAAGTTGCTGGCGAAGGAATTGGCCGTCCGTGTACCAGAGTCGCTTGCCCGTGGTGCGGTCGAACGCGTAACAGGCGCCGTTGACGATCGCCATCTTCACGGGCGTGTAACCCCAAAACACTTGCTGGACGTTTTGGCCGTCCTCTTTGTTGAGAAACACGTAGAACCGCTCGGAGTCGCCCATGAGCAGGGGTTCTTTGAGAGCGAGCTTCCCTTTGATCTTGAGGTGCTCCTCGACTTTGTCCGCGTCGACTTTGCCGTCGAGCAGCACCTTGCCGGTACGGGAGTTGAGGACTTGGATCGCCCCGGTCGGTGTGACGATCCCCGTGATTTCCGGATCGTACGATTTCATCATGACCGAGTCGACCGGGTAGTCTTTGCTCCAGATGTCTTTGCCTTCGACGATGTCGTAGAGGCGGATTTTCGTCTGCGTATCCTTAGTGCCGGGTTCGCCCAAGAGCAACTGCCGGCCGAACACCGCGAGGCGGGTCTTGCCGGTGATCAGGGCGCCGAAATCTTTGATCCCTTCGACGGTGGCGCCGTCCGAAGCACGGAGGACCCGGGAGGTCGTGCCTGTCGAACTGGCTTCGACGAGGTAGATGTAGCGGGAATCGCCGTAGATCGAAGACCGGGACGAAATGTTGCCGCGGGTCCAGAGCTTAGTGCCGGTGCGCGGGTCGAGCACGAACAACCCTTCGCGGGTGATGATCGCGGCGTACGACGATTGCAACACCGACGACCGCCCGAGGCGGAACGACCAGCCGTCTTGGGTGCGAAACATGACATCGCCGTCGGCGTTCGGGGCCGGATCCAACTGGAGTACCCCCTGCGGTAAAACTTCTTGAATGAGAAGGTTCTGCTTCCAGAGTTCCTTCCCTTTCTCTTGCGAAAGGTCGTAGCAGTAGACGAATTGGCCGACGTGCAGCATGAGCAGGTGGCCGCACGCTTGAGCGATCCGCGCGGTACTCGCGTTTTGCTGCTGGCCGTTTCCGTTCTGCATTTGCATTTGCGGGATGCCCGTGAACTTGGCACGCTCTTCGCCGGTGACACGGTCGGTCACGCGCAATTCTTGCAATTGCGTGCTCTGGTTCAAATCGAGAGTCAGCCGGTGGCGTTTGAAGAACGGCAACAGGTCGCCATCGGGGACGATCACGGTCGACGGCGGGCGGTAAGACCCGTTGTTGCCGGGGATATTTTCGACCTTGTATTTGCCGAGGCCGATGACACGAGCCGGCTCCAATGACGGGAGCAACCGCTTGTCGGTGATGATGTCGCCGTAAATATCGGCCCCGGTGCGGCCATCCTCTTTGACCACGATGGTCGGGAATTCCGTCCCCAACCGGGAGTACATCCCCACGGCGTCTTCCATCATGTTCCGGCTCGTGAGCAACCGGGCCAAGGCTTCGGTCGCCCGCGCGGCCGAGAGCTTGCCGTCCTTGGAGTCGTCGGCATCGCCGACGAGGTTGAACAGGTACGATTGCGCTTTCCGTTTATCGTCGTCGTTGTTGGTGAGCATCAACCGCTCGGCGAGTAGGAACTGCGCCTCACGGCCGGATGCGAAGTAGGGGCCGAAGGTCTTGACGAAGCTCTCGAGTTGGACGAGGTCGTTCGCGCCGCGGACGGCGTCCCATTCCTTGTCGACTTTGTCTTTGAGCGGCTTACGGACGGTGTCGTCTTTGGCGGTCCGCATCATGGCGTCGATCCGGCCGCTGGCCCAAACCGACGATTGGGCCAAGGTGTTGGCGTCTTCGGGGACGGGCAACAACCGGCCCTTCTCGCCGAGGGCGGCGTAGGCGCGGTAGTTGTCGAAGGCTTCGACGAGCCTGCCTTCCTTCTCGCACCCCTTGGCGACGAGGCTGTAATACAGGCCTTTGCGGCGGGTCTGCTCTTCGATTTCGCGGGCGCGCTCCGGGCTTCCCTCGTCCGCGGTCGGGGTGAATTCGCAGAGCTTCTTGTATTCTGGCAGGAATTGATCCGCGGCTTTGAAGTCTCCCCGGAGGATTTCGGTATACGCGATGTAGAGCTTTTGGCTAATCTTCCGCTGCGTCGGTTCGCCCGGCTTGTTCGACTCAGCTTTCTTGAATTCGACGATGGCTTCGTTCAATTTCCCTTCGTCGAGCAGCAGTTCCCCACTGGAGGTGAGGCCTTCGGGGTTGTTCGGATTCTCCAAAAGAATTTTGGCCATCTCGCGTTTCTTGACTTCGATCAGCGGGAACGCGCTGATTTCCGTGGCCGACTGCGAGAACATCATGCCGTCGTGGAAGAGCAGGTTCCCGAGAGACAACCTTGGGTCTTGGGCAATCCCGGAATTCGCGTCTTTGCGGCGGAACGGGGTCTTGGCCTTCGCGACGCCGGTGCCAGCGTTGATCGCCCAAACGGCGGGAATATTCGAGTCGGGTTTGTCCGGATCGCCGATGACCGGCAGGTAATAGAGGCCGTCTTTGCTCGTGACCCCGTGTCCCGAAGGCTGGCCGATTTTGAGCGGCTCTTTCCACGCGGCCACCGCTTTTTCACGGCCCGTTTTCTCGTCTTGATCGCCGATGAGCTTGACGGCCCGCACGGTGTTCCGGCCGACAATCACGACATTTCCGGCGACGACGCCACCGATGTACATGTCGTCGACTTGCCGGTTCTCGGTCCATAGCAGTTTGCCCGTCCGCAGATCGAGGCACTGGACTTGATCCGAGTCGTAGGCGCTCATGACCACCCGGCCATTGACGATGATCGGGTTGGAGGCGCGCCAGCGCTCATTCGGCAGCGCTTGGCCACCCATACCGTTCCCGGGGAACGGACGACCCGGGCGCATCCCCCCGCCCCCCGGCCCGATTTCCCCGCGGGCCTCGCCGGCTTTGTAAGTGTGCGCCCAAAGCAAGCTGCGGGCGTTGATATCGACGGCGATCAGCGCCCCGGAATTGGTCGGGCAGACGATGACGCCGTCGGACGACGCCATGAACGACGATTGAATCCGCCGGAGGGAATCTTGTTTGATCGGGCTATTCGCCCGGCCGAGGTTCTGCACCCAAAGCAATTCGGGGACGGGCATGCTGGCCCGGGCGTTCGGGGCGTTGGGCGCCGCGGGTGGCACCGTCGTCTTATGCGGGTCGAGGCAGGCCATCTTCAGGTAGCCTTCCCGCTCGTACAAGACATAGAGTTTGCCGTTGATCGGCAGCGGCGCCCCCATGAAGAAGCTGTTCTCCGTGAGCTTCGCGGAACTGGTGATCTTCTCTTCTTCTTCGGCTTTCAACTGGGCGCCGATGCCGCCGAGCGTCCACGTCAACGCCCCGGTTTCGATATCGACCGCCACGAGCCGGCTGTAATCCTTCATCCCTTTCGGGCCGTCGTTCATGCCGGGTTGCGGCATGCCGCCCCATTCATTGAATACCTGCTGGAACGGCAGGATCGCGAGGTCGTCGACGTAATAGACATACTTGCCGTCGTGGCTCATGCTGCCGAGCAGCGGGTTCTCGAACAACACGCTGGGCATTTGCGCGGCCCAGTATTGATTCCACCAACCTTGGACGTTCGCTTTTTCCGGGGAATTGACCGAGTCGTCGGCCGCCCAAAGGCTCTGCACGCCGCCTTTGCAGGGCGAGAACCACGCAAGCTCGCCGGTGCGGAACGGCTTGCCGGTCGGCCCGACGCCGTCTTTCGTGTAGAAGGAGTAGGCTCCGTCGTAACCGCGGAAGATGATCATGTTCGGCGCGGTGACCGGGAAAAACGAGGGGAGCAGCAGCTTCTTTTTGTCCGAGTTGGCACGCCGGTACGACTCTTGAATTTGCGACTGGACGAACTCGGCGGCGGACTTCAGGTTGGGGTCTTCGGTGCGGTAGAGCAGCGGCATGCTGAACAGCGGGTCGAGAAACGGTGCCCCCGCATCGGCGACGCCGGCGCGCGACATTTCGCCGCCTTTCATAGCGATGTGGGCCGCGCTGACCGTACCGTACAGGAACTTGATGTTCCGGTCGTATTCCACTTTGAGGTTTTCGAGCGAGTAGTTTTTATTCCCGAACACGACTCCGTCGCGCGGGAACTTCTTCTCGATCTTGTCCCAGAGGTTCGTCAACAGTTCCGGCCGCTTGTTTTCCCCGGCGCGGCGGAAGGCCACCGTGACTTGGAAGAGCGCCTTGGAATCGAGGACGTCTTCCGCATCGGAGCGGGCGAGCAGTCGCTGGAACCCGTGGGCCGCTTCGGGGTAATTGCCGAATTCCAAATTGATCCGCGCGAGCAGCAACGTCGCTTGGGCACCGGCTTTCGTGTGGAAGTACTTCTGGGAGACGATCGCGAGCTTGCCGATGTCGTAGCCATTTTGTTGAGCGGTCTTCAAATCGCCGTCGGCCACCGGGCCATAGCTGAGCTGGTAGAATTCGCGGCCGTCTTTGGGGAAGGTGCCGATCAACCGACCGATTTCATCCTTCACGCTGACGCGGCGTTTGTCTTTGTCTTGATATTGGTAGAAGAAGTCACTCTTCGCATCAAGCAGCCCTTGGGCCAACTTCACGACCACTGGCCAATCGATTTTCTTCTCGTTCTTAACGTTGAGGTAATCGAGCACCGCCTCGAATTTGAGGTTCGTATCGCGGTCTTCCGGAAAACTGAACTTCTCGATCAAGCTCTTCGGCTCTTCGCCGGGGGAGCCACCGGGACCCGGAAACGGTTGAGCGAGTTGGATCTGAAGTTGAACCTTCTGCTGTCCGAGGGCCGACCGCGGGGTCGTGAGCAGGGCGGCCCCCAAACCCGCGAGTACGGCCGCCAGAACCACAACTCGGATGTTCATCATTCGCATGGATGCTCTCTCCGTGAATCGGCCGACCGGAGGGCTCGCCCTCCCCGAGACATTTTGACAATTCCGCACCGGGACTACAAGGAGGAAATCCGAATTGCCCCGTCAACGGAACAAGACGATCCGGCGGGGGCGATTCTAACTGCGGCCGCGACCAGCCGGGGCGATCCCCCGACCTTCCGACGATTCGGAGCGCCCGGCGGATCTAATTTTCCGCTATAAAACCGTAATCAATCCGCCCGTCCGCGCCGGGGAGTCACCGTGGTTCTCGTCGTTACCCTCGCCGTCCTCGCCCTCGCTTTGACCGGGGTCTTCTGGGGCTTGTCCCTATTTTTGCAGGGGTATCTTTACAGCGGGCCAGCAACTCGGTTGCCGCTGCGGGCGCTCACCGCCGGCTTGGCCGTGTCGTGTTTCTTGACGCTTTGGACTTTCGTGAACACGCGGGCCGAGTCCGAAAACAAATACGGCACGTTCTTCGAATTCAATCCGACTGGGGCGAAGGAGATCAAAGAATTCGATGCGGTGCGCTTCGGGATCGCCTCGAAAGAAGAAAAGATGGTCCACTTCAAACTGCAAGCGGGCACGAAGGAACCGACGTTCGTCGATGCGGAGGGGCAGAAGTTCAAGCTCGCCGACGCCGGCGGTGGATACATTACGGTGGCCTTGATGGTGCCGAGCCCGGACGGAAAAAAGAACCGATTCGACGCTGCGATGAAAGAAGAACCCCGCGTGGGCAAGGTTTACACCACCGAGAACAAGCTCTTCCAAGAAAAGGGTGGTTCTCGCTATCTCGAAGGGGAAACGCCGAACCAAGTCTTCGCGCCGAGCACCGGGGCGTTGATCCTCGCGATGGGTCTGAACATCCTGATGTTCGTCGTCTGGTTCCTCGCCTGCTGGCCGATCTTGCAATACCTCCCCGGCCACGCTTTGGGCATCGCACTGGTCTTCGGATTATTGACGATGGTGGTCTTGATGCCCCTGCTCTTCAAGTTGAACAAACCGAAACCAGCGCCACCGGTGGTGGCGGGCCTCGTCGGTCCGACGTTGCTGTAAACCTATTCGCGAATATTGACTCTGTTCGGACGCGAAGTTTTTTGAATTTGGGCAACGCGGTGCAGCGTCAATTTGCGGAGTCGCTCCGGTCGCCTCGCCGAGGTCGTGGCCGACTCGCTCGCTTTCGATCCAATTGAAGTCGTTGATCTCGCTCTACTTTCGACGTCAATGCTGGGCGCGGAACATCGGGTTTCGAGTGCAAGAGCGTGAACGGTTACCGAAAATTGCTTCGACCGCAGTGTCCGCAGATGACGCCGATCGTGCAGATAAAAAGAAGATTCGGCGAAACTTCGCCGCGGGCGTTGCAACCGGCGCGTGCTTCTGATGGAGTACCTTCCTTCGATACTCGCATGCCTTCGAGATGCATCATGAAACGGATTCTGTTGGCTCTTCTCGCCGTCGGTAGCTTCGGGGCGATCGCCCTGCTGTGCACCGTACGCACCGACAATGCAGCCGAGAACGCCAAGGCCACCGCGGCGTTCGATGTCGAAATCGATGCCAAGAAAAACCCGTGGACCGGCCTCAAAGCCAACAACGAACCCGACCAATTCCAATTCGCCGTGGTGTCGGATCGCACCGGTGGCCACCGCCGCGGCGTCTTTTCGCGGGCCGTGCAGCAGGTGAACTTGATGCAGCCCGAGTTCGTCATGTCGGTCGGCGACCTCATCGAAGGCTCCGCCTCCGCCGACACGATGAAGAAGCAGTGGGACGAATTCGACGGCTACGCCAAGCAATTCGCCATGCCGTTCTTCTACTGCCCCGGCAACCACGACATGGACAGCCCGATCAAGACCCAAGTTTGGACGGAGCGCCACGGGCGGGCGTATTACCACTTCCGCTACCAAGGCTGCTTGTTCGTCGTGATGAACTCGATGGACTCCGAAGCCGAGGATCCCAAAGACCCGGCCATCGCGCGGAAGGGCCTACGCGTCGGACCACGACAAAATGCTTACTTGCAAGCCGCGCTCAAAGCCGGGGACAAACCGCGCTGGACGTTCGTGTTCATCCACCATCCGATTTGGACCGGCCTAGACCTCGACGCCAACGGCTGGAAGGCCGTGGAACAAACTCTCGACGGTTCGCAATACACGGTCTTCTGCGGGCACGTCCACAACTACAAGAAATTCGTCCGCAACGGCACGAATTACTACCAATTGGCGACCACTGGCGGCGGCAGTGCGATGCGCGGCGTCGAGTACGGCGAGTTCGACCAAATGGCTTGGGTGACGATGAAGAAGAAAGACCCGCTAATGGTGAACCTGCTACTGAACGGCGTCGTGAAGGATGACCTCCGACCGTTCGAATCGACCGAGCCCGGCGCGGAAATCTCCCGTGAGTCGCTGCCGGTCGTAGTCGGAGCCGTGAAGCGCGGCATCAAACCGGTCGAGAGTGCGAAAGTCACCTTCTGGTCGGTCGTCGAAGGCGAGGAACCCAAGGCGATGGGCGACGGCCGGACGACGCTCGACGGCACCTTCGCGTTGTATCCGAACCGACTCTTCAAGGGGTTGAAGGAAGGGAACTACACGGTGACGGTCGAACCGGCCGCGCTGCTCGTCGTCGATCCGAAGGCGAAACCGCTCGAAAGCACCCTCCCCGAGATTTACACCAAGCCCGCGACGTCGCCGCTGAAGGCCGTAGTGAAAGAGGGCGTCCCAAGCCGGTTCGAGTTCAAACTGGAAGAGCCGAAAAAAGACTGATATAGATGAAAAAGGGACAGGCCGGGGACAGGCCTGTCCCTTTTTCTTTTTCAAATCGATGTCAAGATTGTACCGTATGGGATTGCTGAAGGCTGCGATAGTGTGTATTTGTGTATTGCTGACGATCCTCCTCCATTGCGTAGATTTGCCTCAAGCCTAGCTTGTGTCACTCCTGTGGAGTCCCAGCGCATCGACATCCAGATTTTGCTCCACGAGCGGCAGAGTCTCGTGTAATATAAAGATAAGAATTTGCGGTGATTGGAAGGACAGAATGATGTACTCCCGCTGGCTAATGTTTGCCATCTTACTCAGCTCGTCCCCGGCGTTTGCGGAAGAGGATTTCGAAAAAACCATACGACCGTTGCTCGCTCAACGCTGCCTTGAGTGTCACGGCGTCAAGAAGCAATCGGGCGGGTTACGCCTCGATTCCCATGCGTCCATGCTCAAGGGGGGCGACAGCGGCCCGGTGCTCGTGCCGGGCAAACCGGCCGAGAGTCTATTGGTGAAGGCCATCGAATACGGTGATCAGCTCCAGATGCCGCCGAAGGGGAAGCTGCCTGCGAAGGAGATCGCCACCCTTAAGGAGTGGATTCGCCAAGGGGCGGTCTGGCCCGATTCCAAACCATTGCCAGTGGATGGCCCGGCGAAGAGCGTCATCACCGACGAACACCGCAAGTGGTGGGCGTACCAGCCGCTGAAACCCGTGGTCGTGCCGGCGGTGAAGGGCAACTGGGCGAAAACCGACCTCGATCGATTCGTCCTTGCGAAACTAGAGGCCAACAAATTCGCCCCCTCGAAACCGGCGGATAAACGGACGCTCCTGCGGCGCGTCACTTACGACCTCACAGGATTGCCGCCGACGTTCGAGGAAGTCGAAGCCTTCCTGAAGGACGACCGCACGGATGCCTTCGCCAAAGTCGTAGACAGACTGCTAGCTTCTAGCACCTACGGCGAGCGCTGGGGCCGACACTGGCTCGACGTGGTGCGCTACGCCGACACCGCCGGCGAGAATTCGGATCACCCGACGCCACACGCGTGGCGTTACCGCAACTGGGTGATCGAAGCGTTCAACAAAGATCAACCCTACGACGAGTTCGTGCGCGAGCAGGTCGCCGGGGATTTGATCGCGGCTAAAGGCCCGCCGGAGCACCACGCGGCGCGCGTTACGGCCACGGGATTCCTCGCCGTGGCCCGCCGGTTCGATCACGAGATCGAGAAGTCGATGCACCTCACCTACGAGGACATCATCGATACGATGGGCCGGGCCTTCCTCGGGCAATCGATCGCCTGCGCCCGCTGCCACGATCACAAGTACGACCCCTTCAGTTCGAAGGACTACTACGCCCTCTACGGCATCCTCGCCAGCACGCGCTTCCCCTTCACCGGCTGCGAACACACTCAGCAACCGCGCGATCTCGTTCCGCTAGTTTCACCCACAGAATGGGCTGCGATCGTCGAACCCTACCAGAAGAAACTCGCGGCACTCGATGACGAGATCGCGAAATCGGCCGAAGCCGTAGCCCTGCGCGGCCGCGAATTGAAATCGAATCATCCGAAGGCGAGCCGGGCCATCGGAAGAGGGGAGATCGCCGACGGGAAAGAGATGGCCTTGGAATCCGCCGATAAGAAGCCATTCGATGCCGTGGCCGTGAAACCGGGCGAGGCGATTCAGCTTTCGATTCTACCGCTGAAGAACCACGGGGCCGACACCACCCGCATCGAATGGGAGATCGCCGAAGTCGGCGGCAAAGGACGCGTCTGGAACCTGACGAAAGACACAACTGGCACCCTGCCCTTCACCAATCCGCACGCGACGGCCAACGGCGACCCGAACCCGTGGTGGTTCCTCGACGGGCCGCTGCCGCTCCCCGAGTCCTTCCGCGATCTGCAGGGCAAGAAGGGTCTGAACGGCTGGAAGAACGGAGACACGCCCTCGGTCTTCAGCAATGCCACCGACAAGCCGATTGCCGTCTGGACGACACTGGGGGCGAAGTCGTTCTTCGCTCACCCCGGCGAGCACGGCCCGGTGAGCATCGCGTGGATCAGCCCCATCGAAGGCAAAGTGGCGATCACCGGCCGCGTCGCGGACGCGCACACCGGTGGCCCCAACGGTATCGGCTGGGTGATCGACCACATCTCGCTGGATCTCGGCGCCGAACTGAAAAACCTCGGCGATCTTGGCGCCAAACGCGGGCTGCTGATGAAGCATCGCAGTGAACTCGTCGCCACCGCGCCCAAGCAGGACGTGGCCTATGCGGTGACGGAAGGCAAACCGGCGAACGTCCGCGTCCAACTGCGGGGCGATCCGGAGAAGCCCGGCGCCGAAGCCCCGCGGCGCTGGCTCGAACTCTTCGGCGGCTCACCGCTCCCAACCGGCGTCGGCAGCGGTCGCTTGCAACTGGCGGAGTGGCTCACCGATTCTGCGAATCCTCTACCCGCGCGGGTCATGGCGAATCGTATCTGGCTCAATCACTTCGGCAAAGGACTCGTGGCGACTCCCAACGACTTCGGCACGCGCGGGCAATTGCCGAGTCACCCCGAGTTGCTCGATTGGCTCGCGGGGGAGTTCGCCAAAGGTGGATGGTCGGTGAAGAAATTCCACCGGCTGATCGTGCTCTCCGCGACTTACCAACAATTGGCCGAGGGGCGCGCCGATGCTGCGGAGCGTGATCCGAACAATAACTTTTACTGGCGCTTCGACCGCCGGCGACTGAGCGCCGAAGAAATCCGCGACTCGCTCTTGGTGGCCGGGGGCAAGCTCGACCGCTTGCCTGGCGGAGCGCATCCGTTCCCGCCCGAGAGCAGTTGGAACTTCACACAGCACGTCCCGTTCAGCGCCATCTATGAGACCGACAAACGCAGCGTTTATCTGATTTCCCTCCGGCAGCGTAAGCATCCGTTACTTGCACTCTTCGACGGGGCCGACACCAACGCCAGTACCTCTATACGCCAAACGACCACCGTACCGACGCAAGCTCTCTACTTCATGAACGATCCTTTCCTCCATAAGCAGGCCGAGTTGTTGGCTGGCCGTGTGCTTGCGATGAAAGACGACGACACGCGGACGGATGACCTTTACCGACTCGCGTTCCAGCGATTGCCCACTGCGCGCGACCGCGAGAAGGCGACCGCCTTCCGTACGCGTTATGCAACTGAATTGAACGCCATACCCGAAGCCGAGCGGCAGAAGGCGACGTGGGCCGCGCTGGCTCGCGTGCTGCTGGCGAGCAACGAATTCCTCTACGCGGAGTGACAGATGGCGATTCCCAATTTCCGCCAGCACCGCCGGGGCTTCGTGCAGTCGGCCGTGGCCGGGTCAATGCTCATGCCCGGCATACTCAGCGAACTCCTCGCGGCCGATGCGGCGTCCGATCCGCTCGCGCCAAAGAAGCCCCACTTCGCGGCCAAGGCGAAGTCG
>Ga0105047_10004024_pt1 | contig 25772 bp, 18 predicted proteins | sample MAT04_FD_78384 | JGI IMG/M metagenome (GOLD analysis project Ga0105047, IMG submission 78384) | Freshwater microbial communities from Lake Fryxell liftoff mats and glacier meltwater in Antarctica - MAT-04 (megahit assembly) | ecosystem: Environmental > Aquatic > Freshwater > Ice > Liftoff...
ACACATCTGGTACCACAGGTTTCCCAAAAGGAGTAATGCTTTCACATAAAAATCTGGTTACGAATTTTATCACCACTTCCAAGGTTCATCACCTTAATCATCATCACCGGGTTTTATCCTTTCTCCCTATAAGTCACGTGTATGAGAGAATGGTAAATTACCACTTTCAATACAAGGGTCTGAGTATTTACTACGCAGAGAATATGGGTACAATTGTGCAGGATTTAAAGGATGTGCAGCCTCATGTTTTCAATAGCGTTCCCAGACTTTTAGAAAGAATTTATGACCGTATTATAGGCAAAGGTAAAGACTTGCCGTATATTAAAAAACAGATTTTCTTCTGGGCTGTTAACTTGGGATTAAAATATGATATTCAGGATAATAACGCATGGTATAATATGCGACTTAAAATTGCCCGTAAACTCATTTTTTCGAAATGGAGAGAGGCACTTGGGAATAATGTAGAAATAATTGTTTCCGGGGGAGCAGCTCTACAAGCCCGATTGGCCCGCATATTCTGGGCAGCTGACATGAAAGTGCTCGAAGGATTTGGTCTTACAGAGACCTCTCCTGTTATATCCGTGAACAATCTTACAACCATGGAAGTGAAGTTCGGAACCGTAGGCCCGGTTATTGAAAACGTTGAAGTAATGATTGCTGAAGATGGGGAAATATTATGTAAAGGTCCGAATCTTATGCTTGGCTACTATAAAGCGCCTGAACTTACAGCCGAAGTAATTGATAAAGATGGATGGTTTCACACCGGTGACATCGGGATTTTTGTTGATGAAAAATACCTGAAAATAACCGACCGTAAAAAAGAAATGTTCAAACTTTCAAGTGGTAAGTATATTGCTCCTCAGGTAATTGAAAACAAACTTAAAGAGTCCTTTTTTATTGAAAACCTTATGGTTATTGGTGAGAATGAGAAATTTGCCAGTGCAGTTATATCACCAAATTATGAATTTCTGCATAACTGGGCGGGAATGCACGGGATAAAATTCCGTGATAATCAGGAGCTGATTGCAAATCCTCAGACCATTGCCCGTATTCAGAAAGAGGTTAATGAAATGAATAAAAATATCGGACAAACAGAACAAATCAAACGATTCAGGCTGGTTGCAGAGGAATGGACACCAGCAACCGGAGAAATGTCGCCTACTCTCAAACTGAAAAGAAAAGTACTTTCAGAAAAATACAAATCATTGATCGAAGAGATCTATTCGGTTGATAAAGGGGGAATTGATTAATCTCCTGAGTTACAATGCTGATAAATAATAAAGCGCAGTTCCAACAAGGTGACGGAACTACGCTTTATTATATCCGTAAAGAACTTTGTCATAGAAGTTTATTTCCATCAGCCTTGGATAACTTATTGTTTTCCCCTAAGCTAAGGAGATACAAACCTGCAAAAGTGATTGCTCCATTCAGAACAAGAAGTTCAAATCCGAATTTATATCCCCAGAACAATTCTTTGGAAAAATGATTCAGAACCAGGCAAATCAGCGGAGAGGCTATGGCAACAATCGGAACCCACTTGTCCCGGAGTTGTCTCTTTGTAAAAAGGCCGAAAGAATATAAGCCCAACAAAGGTCCATAGGTATATCCCGCAATGGTGAAAATTGCTTTTATCACATTCTGGTCGTTAATTGCCCTGAAAAAAATTATCAGCAAACCCAGTAAAACTGTAAAGGCAACATGTACCAGATTTCTGGTGAGTTTTAAACTCTTTTCTCCCTTTTTCTGAGCATCGAGAATATCAATAGTAAAAGAGGTGGTAAGTGATGTAAGTGCTGAATCTGCGCTGGAATAGGTTGCGGATACGAGTCCTATTATAAAGAAAAAAGCAACCGAAACCGACAAATATCCACCCGTTGCAATCATTGGAAATAAATTATCTGTGTTCGCAGGAACGGGTATTCCGGCAAATGCAGCATAAATAAAAAGTAATGCGCCAAGACTAAGGAAAAGAAGATTAACCGGCACAAGCGAAACACTTAGCCAATACATATTCTTCTTCGCATCGTTTATGTTTTTACAACTAAGATTTTTTTGCATAAGATCCTGATCAAGACCAGTCATTACAATGGCTATAAAAGCTCCCCCGATAAATTGTTTAACAAAATGATACGGGCTTTTCCAATCGTCGAAAACAAAAATCTGACTATATTCACTAACAGAAACGGCCTGTATCAATCCTCCAAAACCCAGCCCCATACTTTTACTTATCAGTACAATGGTAAAAACCAGAGCTGTGAGCATTGCAAAAGTTTGGATCGTATCAGTCCAGATTATAGTTTTAATCCCTCCCCTGAAAGTGAAGAGCCAGATAAGTCCAACGGTAATTAGCACTGTGAGCCAGAAAGGCATTCCTGCCTCTTCAAATATTGTTATCTGCAGAACATTTGCTACCAGAAAAAGTCTGAATGAAGCGCCAATTGTCCGTGAAAGCAAAAAAAATGAGGCTCCAGTTTTATAGGATGATCTGCCGAAACGGGTTTCAAGGTAGGTATAAATGGATGTGAGACCCATTTTGTAATACATGGGCATTAAAACATTTGCAATTACAAAATACCCCACAAGGTAACCCAGAACCATTTGCATATAACTGAAGTGGCTTTCTCCAACCCATCCGGGAATGGAAATAAAAGTTACTCCGGAAAGAGATGCCCCGATCATACCAAATGAAACAACATACCAGGGAGATTTTCTATTGCCAACAAAAAAACCAGCATTATCGGCATTACGTCCTGTTATCCATGCAATTGCGAGCAATAACAGAAAATAAAAAAGAATGATTATTGACAAACCAAGTGAGCTCATATCATATATTTGTTGCAAGAATAATAAAAATAATTGCGAATGCCCGTGCTTGCAGTTATTTTTACGTTTTATTAAAAATGCAAATATGAATTTGAATTTTCCATCAAAATTATTGGAAGACGCTGTAAATGAGTTTGCTAAATTACCCGGAATCGGAACAAAAACAGCATTGAGGTTGGTTTTGTATCTCCTGCGACAGGACGCTGAAGTTTCTGAATCCTTTGGAAATGCTGTCATAAAGCTAAAAAAAGAAATACGTGAATGTAAAATCTGTCATAATCTGTCGGATTCGGATATTTGTCATATTTGCAGCAATCCAAAGCGCGACCATGATGTTATCTGCGTAGTAGAAAGCATTCGTGATGTAATGTCAATCGAAAACACCCAGCAGTACAGGGGCGCATATCATGTTCTTGGAGGCATTATCTCTCCTATGGAAGGAATAGGTCCGGGCGACCTCAGCATTGAATCCCTTGAAAGCAAAGTCAAAGAAAAGAAAGCCAGAGAAATTATCCTTGCCCTTCCAACAACAATGGAAGGTGACACAACAAATTTCTATATTTACAGGAAGCTGAAAGAGAGTGGGATACAAATCACAACACTTGCAAGAGGTCTTGCAATAGGTGATGATCTGGAATTTGCCGATGAAATAACTTTGGGAAGATCACTTATTAACCGACTGGATTTTGAATCAACACTAGGCAGGCCTGGAGGAAGATGAGCATTACAATTGTTCATTTTATACCAGATGACAAGCGTGTTATAATCTGAATGCTTTTTTGCCATTATTTGAAATGTTTCTCAACAAATTTGAACCAAAATACATTTATGCTTTCCAACATATTCTTGTATCTTTACGTGCTTTAATAAGAAATTTCTCCAATGGAATTGAAAGATAATGTATATCTCATAGACGGGATCGCGGTTGAAGACCTGGTAAAAAAATACGATTCCCCTCTTTATATTTATGAAACGGCCGTTATAAAGAAGCAATATATCAGGATGAAAACCGCTTTCAGAAATTCAAAAGTTAAGATTAACTATGCCTGTAAAGCGCTTACGAATGTAAATATTCTGAAATATTTTAAAGATCTGGGTGCAGGACTTGATGCCGTTTCTATTCAGGAAGTTATGCTTGGACTCAAAGCGGGATTCAATGCAAAAGACATTATTTTCACTCCCAATTGTGTATCCCTTGAAGAAATTGAAATGGGAGTTGATAAAGGAGTGAGAATAAACATTGACAATATCAGCATTCTTGAGCAGTTTGGCCATAAGCATGGGAAAAAAGTCCCGGTGTGTATCCGTATAAATCCGCATATTTTAGGGGGAGGAAATGAAAAGATTTCGACAGGTCATATTGATTCGAAATTCGGAATATCCATCCATCAAATTCCTCATGTTCTTCGGGTTATTGAGGCAAATAATATGCATATTGAAGGGATTCATATGCATACAGGATCAGACATTTATGATGTTGATGTATTTTTGAGAGGCGCTGAAATTCTGTTTAACACGGCTATGAATTTTAAAGACCTTGAATATGTTGACTTTGGAAGTGGCTTTAAAGTACCCTACAAAATTGATGATTACGAGACAGACATTGAATCACTTGGTGAGAATCTCTCACAAAAATTCAATGAATTCTGTAAAATTTATGGTAAAAAACTTACCCTTATTTTCGAGCCGGGCAAATATCTTGTTAGTGAAGCCGGTTATTTTGCCGCCCGTGTTAATGTGATAAAACAAACTACTGCCACTGTTTTCGCCGGGCTCGACACAGGTCTGAATCACCTGATCCGCCCGATGTTTTATGACGCATACCACCATATTATCAATGTCAGCAAGCCTGATGGAAAGATGCGCATATACACTGTTGTTGGCTATATATGTGAAACTGATACATTTGGATGGAACCGAAAAATAAATGAAATATCTGAAGGGGATACTTTGCTTTTTAAAAATGCTGGCGCATATTGCTACGCCATGTCATCCAATTACAACTCCCGCTACCGCCCGGCTGAAGTGATGGTGCACGAAGGAAAAGACTACCTGATCCGGAAAAGAGAGGATCTGGAAGATTTACTGCGCAATCAGGTTATTTTATAGGATGGTCGGGTATTTAAAAAATCAATCCAGACACCTTTTGAAAAGCGGGTACAGTTTTTAAAAATTCTAGCTTAATTCAGTTTCCCGGATTAGGTCATTCTAAAATCCTTTCCCCTGAATACCTTACTTAAAAAAAATTCTTACTTTTAAGGGATTTACTTTTTACCTCATGGATCTTTCCATTGTCATTGTAAACTATAACGTTAAGTACTTCCTTGAACAGTGCCTTCATGCGGTCGCAAACGCATCAAAGCAATCTGACACTGAAGTATTTGTGGTTGATAATAATTCAGTGGATGGTTCATGTGCCATGATTCGGGAAAAATTCCCATGGGTAAAGGTCATTGAAAACAAGCATAATGAAGGCTTCAGTAAAGCGAATAATCAGGCTTTGCGGCTAGCAACCGGTAGATATTGCCTTCTTCTTAATCCGGATACAGTAATTGAAGAAGGCACCCTAAAAAAGTGCATTTCATTTATGGATAGCCACTTGGATGCCGGCGCACTTGGGGTTAAAATGATTGATGGAAAGGGAAATTTTTTACCTGAATCGAAACGTGCCCTTCCAACACCTTCAGTTTCCTTTTTCAAAATATTCGGACTTGCACGATTATTCCCTAAATCAAGAGTTTTCGGTCAATATCACCTTGGTTTTCTGGATAAAAACAAAACTCACACAATTGAAATTCTATCAGGGGCATTTATGTTTTTAAGGTCTGAAGCTTTGGGCAAAACCGGTTTGCTTGATGAGGATTTTTTCATGTACGGGGAAGATATTGACCTCAGCTATCGCATGATTAAAGCCGGTTACAAAAACTACTATTTTCCAGAAACTACTATTATTCATTATAAAGGAGAAAGTACAAAAAAAGGTAGCTTAAACTACGTACTTGTCTTTTATAAGGCGATGCTAATTTTTGCCGGCAAGCATTTCTCCCCCAAAAACGCATATGCTTTCTCCATTCTTATTAATGTTGCTATATATTTCAGGGCAACATTGGCGATTATCAGACGATTTATCAAAAAAGTTTACCAGCCACTTATCGATTTTCTACTAATATTTTCCGGCTATTGGTTCCTTACTCCTTTCTGGGAAAATTTCAGATTTGGCCATCCTAATTATTACCCACTATCCTTCTATCAGGTTGTAGTTCCTGTATATATCTTCATCTGGCTTTTATCGGTCTATTATTCCGGGGGATATGAAAAACCTGTAAAAATGTGGAAAGTTTTAAGTGGACATTTAACCGGAACCTTTATTATTCTTATTCTTTATGCGCTTTTACCAGAAGCATACCGGTTTTCCAGAGCATTAATTCTTCTGGGAGCATTGTGGGGAATGATAGTGCTTAGCGCACACAGGATTATTTTATATTTTTCAGGCTTTGCAGATTATGAACTTGCTCTTAACCGTAAAAAAAGGATGATAATTGTGGGTTTCCATGATGAGGCCGACAGGGTAAGCCAATTACTGGGGAAAACTCAGATTGTCCCTGATATAGTTGGTTTTGTTGCTCCAAGGGAATTACACGAAGCCGGCTACCTTGGAAACACAGTTCAGCTTGCGGAAATAGTTAAAATTCATAAAATCGAAGAAATTGTTTTTTGTGCCAAAGACATATCATCGCGGGAGATCATTAGTATTATGACAGATGTTACCGGTTCACCGGTTGATTACAAAATAGCACCACCTGAAAGTCACAGCATCATTGGCAGCAATTCTATTAATACTGCAGGTGATCTATACCTCATCAATTTTAACTCAATTGCCAATGGTAGTAACCGACGAAGTAAGCGTTTGTTTGACATTGGAGTATCCCTTGGTTTTCTTGTAACCTGGCCATTTTTGTTTCCGTTTTTTAAGCCTTACAGAAAAAACATCTTAAATGTATTTCCAGTTCTCTTTTCTCTGAATACCTGGATCGGTTATTGTTCGGGCACCAATATTACAGGCCTTCCAAGCTTAAAAAAGGGGATTTTTAATCCGGGTATTGGAATTGAAAACCAAGATCAGGAAATAAGAGAAAAAATAAATATGGAATATGCACGGGATTACAAATTAAGCAATGAATTTGCTATCTGGTGGAGAGCAATGTTTTCTGAGAATGCATTCCTCCAGCCCTGATAATTTTCTAAAATGTATTATTTGCCTGAATTTGAGAAGTATATGGCAGTATTAGTTTTAATTTTTAACATGGATATAAGTCTTTTGACGGTAATTGATTGATATTAGGTCAAAATCTGACAGAATAGAATAATTCCGCATTTTTTATTATCGAAAACCTCGAACAATTTTTTACATTTGTATATGCAGTTAAAGCCTCTGTTCCTTGCGAAAAACAATTCGTTTAATTCAACAGAGTTTAAACTTCTGAACAGAGAATTATGAAAAAAGCTATATTCCTTATAGGTTTGTGCCTCTCCTTCATGAAGATGGGATACGGACAGCAATCCACCGATTTAAAACAAGTGTTTCTTGCAGCTGAATCTTATTATCTTTTTGAGGAATTTGAGGAAGCACTTCCTTTGTACCTTCGTCTTCATAGGGCTGAACCCGACAACTACAACCTGTATTTTAAAATCGGTGTTTGCTACCTTAACGACCCCTATGAAAAGGATAAATCTATTTTTTATCTGGAAAAGGCAACTAAAAATATCAACCCAAAATATAAGGATAGCAATTACAAAGAGCAGGGTGCTCCTCTTGACGCACTCTTTTTTCTGGGAAATGCTTACCGCGTAAACAATGATCTGGATAAAGCTCGGGAAGCATATAAAAAGTTTCAGTCTCAGATGAATACAGAAATTTATGATGATAATCTAGTGATTGAACAGCTTACTGCCTGCGATGTTGCTGAGAGACTTATGAAAAAACCTGTGGATATGGATGTTGAGATCCTTTCCAATCAGATAAATACACGGTTTGCCGATAAAAACCCTGCTATTTCAGGTGATGAATCAAAAATGGTATTTATCTCTCAGTTACAGTTTTATGATGCTGTTTTCTTTACTGAAAAGATAAATAGAGTCTGGACAAATCCCAGAAATATTACTCCAGAACTTGGCGTTGACGGTGATGTTTATCCAACCTGCCTTTCCTATGACGGAAATCAATTAATTGTATACCGAAACGATGATTTCATCGGAAATCTATATACTTCTAAACTGGTTAATGGATTATGGACTCCTCTGGTTAAAATGAATGACAATATTAATACCAAGTACTGGGAATCCCATGCATCACTTTCAAAAGACGGGAAAACCCTGTATTTTACCAGTAACCGCAAAGAAGGGTACGGAGGTCTTGATATTTATAAATCCAATATTCAGGCAAATGGCGATTGGGGTGCACCTGTAAATTTGGGGTCAAAAGTTAACTCCCCCTATAATGAAGAAACTCCATTCATTACTGAAAATGGTCGTAGACTATTCTTTTCTTCCTATGGACATTACAACATGGGCGGTTATGATGTTTTCATGACGAAAATGCAGCCCGATTCAACGTGGGCAAATCCCGTGAATATGGGGTATCCCGTGAATTCCACAGATGACGATGTATTCTTTTGTCCTGTCAGAGATGGAGAAATTGCATATTTTCCAGTTTATAAAGAAACAGGTTATGGGAAGTTTGACATCTATCGCTATAACGTATACAATGCCGATCATCCAAGAAAATATGATATCACAGGAAGATTGAACTATTCAGGAGAAAATGTTAAAGGAACTGAGATCTTCATTAGTGTGGTAAGCCAAAATCAGAGTGATACACTTGCATTTGTTCATCCGGATGATGCAGGGAAATTTGCATTTAGTATTCCGGCTGGTAAATATTCCATGATTTTTGATAGTAAAAGGTTTGAACAGGTAATTAAGGCGCTCGAAGTCTCGCCTGAAACACCTCATACCGGCATGAGTCTGAATGAACAGATTAAACTTACTTTACTTCCAGAAAAACTTACTCAGGAAGAACTAAATGCCAAACTACAGCTGAAAGACAGCCTTATAATTGTTAAGAATGGAAAAACTGTAAAGATTGACTACGAAGCCGAAAAAGGTTCCGTAGTTGTTATCAAACAGTACCTTGATTCAATATTGGTTAAAACAGATACTGTTTTGATTGACCGTCGCAAACAGAGCTATGCTTTTGAGCCAAAACCTGGAATTAATAATATAGAATTTACTCTTACCGATCAGGATGGTAATCAGATTACAAAAAATGTTATCGTAAATTACCCTAAGGATGGAGATACAAGTCAGGTAATTCCTCAGATCCTCACCAACACAGAAAATACACTTAAAGAAAATAAAGTTGAACGAGGCGTGCCGGACGAGAACCTAAAAGCACTGGTGAACGAATTAGCTTCGAGGACAGATGGACGTTTGAAAGAAGTAATTGAAAATCTTGACTTTGAAAAGGAAGGCATTACAAACACTTCGGAATTGTTTCAATATCTGAATGTCAACGCTGAAAAGCATGGGTATTCAAGGGAGGATGTTGACCGATTGTATGCTGATATGATCAGTAAAAAAGATCTTGCAGAATTCCTTACAAATCTGAAGAACGCGTCAGAAGGCAATCTTCAGAGTACAATTTCTAAAATTGATCTTAAAGCCAATTCGATCAATACACCTTATCAGGCATCAGATTTCCTGATCAGGAATGCTCAAACCTACTCATATAAACCTGAGGATGTAATCAAAGCTCTTGCCACTGTTGGTGCGCAGGGTTCCGACGATCTGAAATTGTTTGTAAATAAGCTAACTCATTCTGCAGATGAAGGTGCATTTAAAGTCTATCTGAAATATCTGGACTTAACAACACTTGAAAACAAGACTCCCGAGGAATTTTCAGTGAATCTTTATCTTAATTCCATTGGTAAACCATACACTGTGGCTGATGTGCTGGTTACCCTTACAAATCTTGCGGTAAGCAGAGACGCCTCAGATGTGCTTAAAAAACTCATCGCTCTAGCTGAAGACCCGGAGTTAAAAGAGTATCTTTCCAAGCTTGATTTGCAGAAGGAAGGAATATATACAGCAGATCAGCTTATTGCGCATCTATATGCTAATGCTGATATGAAAGGATTCAGCACTGAGGATATTGATCTGCTACTTCAAAAATATCTTTATAATCAGGTTTCCGAAATTGATGATCTCAGGCTGAAAATGGCTTCTCTGGCCACAGGAAATCTCAAGAAATTCCTTGAAAAAACTGATCTTAATGAGAATTCATTCGGCTCAAGGGAAGAATTCATTGAATATCTTAAATCACAGGCTGCACAGAATGGCTTTACAATTGATGATGTAAGCAATATACTTCTCAAACTTGCTTATTCAGGTGATTTGAATAATATCATAAAACAACTGACTCTATACGCAGATGGAAATCTCAGGAAAACACTCAAAAATTTAAATCCTGAAAAAGAGGGTATTGTCTCTTTCGACGAATTGATTCGATATCTTCTTGACAACAATGAAAAATACGATTATTCCAAGGAAGATGTTTATACAATGTTATCTGATTACACTGCTGCAACTGATCTTGACTACTTTATGCGCAAGTTGATTCGACTTGCTGACCCAGAAACCAGAACTTATTTGCAAAATGTTGATCTTAAAGGCAATGCAATAGGCGACAGAGCCGAACTCACTTCATTTCTATTGAAAGAAGCTGAGGAAGGAGCTATAAAACAGGAAAAAATAATTCCCCTTCTATTGAATGCCAATGATACCATGCTTAAAGATATTTTGCCTTCGCTTCAGTCCCGGTCGGTTGGAGAGCTAAACAAATTTCTTAACTCAGGAAAACTCCCGGTTAAAGAACTTTTCACCGCAGCTGATCTATATAATTTCCTTATACAAACGTCTACAAAAACCAAATCAATCCTTCCATCAGAGATTAATAAACTATTTTCTGAATACCTCATTGACGATGCTCTAAATCAATTTCTATGTCAGCTAATTGATCATTCAGATGGAAAGCTGAACGAATTTCTTCGTAAATTAAACTTGAAGGAGTCTGGAATAACCAGTGTTTCTGGCCTGATTGAATATTTATTGAGCAATGCAATAGCAAACGGATATACGCAAGATGATGTATTCCGGATGATTCAGAAGGTTTTGGGGAGAGAGAAACTTCAGGATTTCATATCTAATCTTATAGAGTTTGCCCCGGATAAATTAGCTAAATTTCTTGAGCAGATCGATTTAGATAAAGAAAAAATAAACAGCGTCGAAGATTTGATGAGATACCTCTCCGAGCATTCAGCTGAGTTTGGGTTTACCATGGATGATGTTTGGAATGCCATTCTGCAAATTGCTATTTCCGGTGAAGACAAAGCCAGAAATGAAATCATTACAACAGGAAATAAAGGAACTCAGATTTCACTGGGTAAGGGTCTTGTATATACTGGAGTGATTTTTGGAATCCTGGGGATAGTTATTTTCTTTCTCATTCTGTTTAAGCGAAAAAAAAATAAGGATCAATAACCATTTTTTCGGTTTCATAAAATTGTTCAACAAAGTGATTCGTGAAAATTGAAAAAAGGCGCAGGTTAGCCTGCATCTTACAATAGAAAATCAACTCCCTCGTCACAAATTATACTTAGTTTTATCAAATCCATAGGAAACTATTAATAATTAAAAGGATATTTTTTCATTTATAATGTGATAATTACTAAATTTGGTAATTGACCAAAAGTCCGATTTATGAAAAAGTATGTATTTACTATTCTCCTATCCCTTATTCTATCAGGGTTTTATCATTTAGATGCTCAGAAAGATCCAATCAGGGAAAACTTTTTTGATGCAGAATTCTTTCTATCTGAAGAAGATTATAAGGAAGCTCTGTACTCATTTCAGAAAGTTTATGATGCAGGTTATCAGGAAAATTGCAATTTAAATTACCGTATTGGGATTTGCTATCTGAATATTCCTGGTCAGAAAGATAAATCAATTTCATATTTTGAAAAAGCTGTAACAAATATATCCGAAAATTATAAAGAAGGTTCGTACACGGAAATTTCAGCTCCTACAGACGCTTATCTGTACCTTGGAAATGCTTATCGTATTGCATCAATGCTCGATAAAGCAATCGACGCATATAATAAGTATCTTACTTTAGCTGTTAAAATTGGAACCGCAGATTTAGACTTTACAAAACAGCAGATTGAATCGTGCAACCGGGCAAAAGTGACTATGAAAAATCCGGTTCCCATTTATAAAGAAAATCTGGGCAAAAACTACAATTCAAGCATGAACAATTTTCAGCTTATTATGTCTGGAAACGAAGATGAGATGGCTTACATGACTTCCCAGAAATTTTATGATGCTGCCTTTTATGTAAAAAAAGTTAACGGTATCTGGACTAATCCCATTAATATTACACCCCAGATAGAATCAGATGGAAATCAGTATGTTTCTTCATTATCCTTTGACGGAATTAAGTTGTTTTTGGTAAAAATCGACAATTCCGACGGAGAGATTTACGTTAGCGATTTCAGTCAAGGCAGATGGAATCCCTCTAAACCAATAGGAAAACCAATAAATTCAAAGTTTTTCGAATCACATGCATCACTGTCTCCTGACGGTAAAACTCTATATTTTACGAGCAACCGAACTGGTGGACTTGGAGGTATGGATATCTATAAATCTATTCTTTCTGATCGTGGAGAATGGTCTGAGCCGGAAAATTTGGGTAGCAATATAAACTCAGCACTTAACGAAGAAACTCCTTTTATTGCAAATGATGGGAAAACCCTGTATTTCTCTTCTCAGGGGCATACTACTATTGGTGGGTATGATATTTTCACATCTGTTTTGAATTCAAATAAAACATGGTCCGCTCCGGTAGCACTTCCTTACCCGATTAACAGCACCGATGATGACCTTTTCTATTTCCCGGATCCTAAGAATAAAGGTGGGTACATAACATTATATGAAACGGAAGGATTAGGAAATGGTGATATGTACTATTTAAAAACGATTCCATCTGAGGTAGCTGTAAATGAACCAAAGCCTGTAGTCGAAGAAAAGCCTGTAGTAAAAGAACCCGTGGCTGTTCAGGAAGTTGTTAAACAGCCTGTTGTGGCAGAGAAGCCAGTAGTGAAAGAACCTGTTGTTGTAGATGAACCGGCTAAAACTACATCTTTCAAATATTTTATTAAGCCTATCTTTTTTGGATTTGACAGCTATGCCTTGACTGATGCAGGCAAGGAAAAACTTAATGATCTGATTAAAGCTTTAAAAGACTATCCGGGTTTGAGACTTGAAGTAAGAGGGTATACAGATGCAATAGGTGCATACGAATATAATCAGATGCTTTCTGATAAACGAGCCAAGGCAGTTGCTGATTATCTTGTTGCGAAAGGGATTGACAGTAAGCGACTTAAAAATACCGGATTAAGTGAATCAGAAAATATTGCACTAAATGCATCGTCTGATGGAGCAGATTCACTGGAAGGTCGGAAGTTTAACAGAAGAGTTGAATTCAGGATAATTGAGTTGGGTGGAGCACTTCTCCTAATTGAAGAGATACCTATACCTGAACAATTAAAGGTGAAGTAGTGTTAAACACTTGGACAAATTAAACAATGCGTAGATTTATATATATTTTCGGACTGTTTTTTTTATGTTATAGTTCTGCGTATTCACAGCAGGAGTCGGATGATGCTTACAAACTATTCGACGATGCTGAGTATTTCTTTTCTACCGGAGATTATCGGGAAGCTGTTTATCTTTTCGTAAAACTAACAAAGATGCAACCTGATAATGCGAATTTCAATTTTCGCACAGGTATGACCTACCTCAATATCCCAAATCAGGAAATCAAGGCTGTTCCGTATCTTGAGAAAGCAGTAATGAACACTACACTCAAGTATAAGGCGAAAGATCTGGATGAAAAAAAAGCACCCCACCATGCTTGGTTTTACCTTGGAAATGCTTACCGGATTAACAATGATCTCGAAAAGGCTCTTGATAGTTATGCCCGTTTTAAAAACATTAAGGATTTTGAGAAAAAATATAATATTCGAATCGTTGATACTGAGATAAAAGTTTGCGAAAGAGCCAAAATTATTAAAGATTCTCCCTTAAATCTGGTCAAAAAGAATCTTGGGTCTCCTGTAAATTCCGGCACATCAAATTATTCACCCGTGCTTACCAATGATGAGTCAGTTCTAGTTTTCATGAATAGCCAGAAGTTCTATGAGGCTATTATGTTTTCGAAAAAATCCGGAGGAGAATGGAGTATACCGGTAAATATTACGCCACAGATTGGTTCGGATGGCGATATGCGTCCTACTTCGCTTTCATCGGATGGCAAACAACTTTTCCTGGTTAAAAAGGAAAATACTAACAGCGATATTTATGTCTCTAGTTTTGATGGTAATCTTTGGAGTATTGCCACTCCTCTGAATAAAAATATTAATTCCCGTTTCAATGAAACTTTTGCTTCACTATCCCCAGATGGAAAAAATCTGTATTTCACAAGTAATAGAAGTGAGAGCCTCGGCGGGTTGGATATATTTGTTTCTAAAAAACAATCAGTAGGCGACTGGGGCCCTGCCGAAAATCTGGGATCAGTTATTAATACAGATCAGGATGAGGAAACTCCTTATGTTTCAGGCGATGGTAAAACGCTGTTCTTTAGCTCAAAAGGACATTTCAATATGGGTGGTTTCGATGTTTTTTATTCTCAGATAACTAAGAATAATCAGTTTGATGAAACTATTAATTTAGGATACCCCGTAAATACTACAAATGATGATATCGGATATTTCCCGGTAAAAGATGGGAAAACAGCCTATATGAGCCTTTTTGATATTGCTAATATTGGCAAACAGGATATCTATAAACTCGAAATTCTTCCTTTTACTGCACCAAAAGCAAGCAATACTCCAAAATTTGAAAAGTCATTTACAATTACACTTTCCACAGCAGAAAAAAATGAAACCATTGAATTGATTTACGAATCCAAAGCTGATACTTTTAAGGTGAAATCAACCGATGGTAAGTCCTACAAGGTATCTGTTCACGATAAGTAGGTTTCTTCATTTATTTCTTCTTTAAAAAATAGGTAAGTAACTCTGATTATGAAGATTTTAGAAAACAGTACTATTCACCTCAGAGCACTAGAACCGGAAGATCTGGATTATCTATACACATGGGAAAATGATCCGACAATGTGGCATCTAAGTAATACACTCATTCCATTTTCAAAATACACTCTTAAAAAATACCTTGAACAAGCACATCTTGATATCTTTGAAGCTAAACAATTGAGGCTCATAATTCAGAGAAATTCTGATAATCAGATTTTAGGGGCGATTGATCTTTTTGATTTTGACCCCTACCATCTGCGGGCTGGAATTGGCATTCTGATTGGCGCCTCTGATAACCGTCGGAAAGGTTATGGCACGGAAGCCCTGCAATGTATTAGAGAATATGCTTTCGGAACTCTGGGTCTTAAACAGTTGTATTGTAACATAAGTGAGGATAATCTGGGCAGTTTAAAACTTTTTATTAAACAGGGATATGTTATAACCGGACAGAAAAAAGATTGGCTTAGAAAAGGTGACGAGTGGTTTTCGGAGTACATTTTACAGTTACTTCGTCTCTGAAGTCCTGATAATTTCATATTCCGGAATTTCATTAAGAAAACTTACTTTCTTGTTTTCAAAATCCACTGAACAGCAGAAATGCTTGAGTCCGTTTGTAATGATAAGGTATTCAACACGAAATGCAATATTATACACGGAAACCTGTTCAAATGTCTTCTGACCGATGCTAATGCCGGGTGCTTTACATTCAATTATTAAAGTGGGATTCCCGGAATCATTACATACAACTATATCGCATCGTTTCGACATTTTATGAATTCTAAGCGATTTTTCAAGCATCATACGGGAAGCCGGATAATGTTTTTCATTTACTAGATAAAGTGCAAAATTTTGGCGAACCCATTCTTCAGGAGTTAAACGAACATATTTTCGACGGAACTGATCATAAACATACTCCTGATCGTTTTCAGATTTTATTATAAGGGAATTAGTTGGTAAATTTAAGGGCTTCATCTTTCTTGAATCTATTCGAAGGCTAAAGTATAAAAAACATCAAACACATGAAGACTAAACAAGAGATTGTTGATAATTGGCTTCCTAGGTACACCGGATGCAGTCTCGACTCTTTTGGGAAGTATATCTTACTTACCAATTTCAGCCAATATATGGATATATTTTGCGCCACTTATAAAACCAAGATAATCAATAAAAAAGTCCCAATGCCCTGTGCAACGACTGATGGAATTACTATTATTAATTTTGGAATGGGAAGTGCAAATGCAGCTACAATAATGGATTTGCTAAGTGCCATCCTCCCTAAAGCCGTTCTTTTTCTCGGTAAATGTGGAGGGTTGAAAAAGAAAAATGAATTAGGGGATTTGATTCTCCCGATTGCTGCTATTAAAGGGGAAGGAACCTCCAACGAATATCTGCCACCGGAAATTCCAAGTTTACCAGCTTTTAAGTTACAAAGAGCTGTATCGTCAACCATAAGGGCAAAAGGAAAAGATTATTGGACAGGTACCGTTTATACAACAAACCGTAGAGTTTGGGAATATGATGAAGATTTTAAGGAATACCTCCGGTTAACACGCTCCATGGCAATTGACATGGAAACAGCGACAATTTTTACCGTTGGTTTTGTGAATGAGATACCTACCGGCGCATTATTACTTGTAACTGATCAGCCGATGATTTCAACTGGTGTTAAGACCGCTGCCAGTGATAAGAAAGTTAGCAGAGACTTTGTTAGGGAACACCTTCAGATCGGAGTAGCATCACTGCAGGAACTTAAGAACAATGGAATATCAGTTAAACATATGAGATTTGATTAAATTATGGCAGCAGCGCAAAACAGTATAAGTATCGAACAACTTTTTAAGGATCTCCAGAATAAAATCTATCGACCGATCTATTTTCTATGTGGAGACGAGCCCTATTATATCGATAAAATCACTGAATATATTTTAAAAAGTGTTTTAACTGAAGCCGAAAAAGCCTTCAATCAGACGATTATTTATGGTAAGGATGCGGATGCAATTGCAGTAACCAACAGTGCACGGCGGTTTCCAATGATGTCTAATTATCAGCTAGTGGTTGTAAAAGAAGCCCAGGAGCTTAAAAATTTTGAAGAACTGATCCATTATATCGAGAAGCCACTGAAATCAACACTTTTAGTAATAAATTATAAATACAAAAGCCTTGATAAGAGAAAAAAAATCTATAAAGCGCTACAGGATAATGCTGTGTTTTATGAATCAAAAAAACTCTACGATAATAAAATACCCGATTGGATAAGTAATAATCTTACTAAGCGAAAATACAGGATAGAGCCAAAAGCTGCCATGTTACTTACAGAATTCCTTGGGAATGATTTGTCAAGAATTTCAAATGAATTGGAAAAGCTCATTATTGTTATCAACGATAATACAAAAGTAATTACATCTCAGGATATAGAAAAGAATATAGGCATAAGTAAGGAATACAATAACTTTGAGTTGCAAAATGCTCTTGCAGCAAAAGATGTGATGAAAGCAAATCAGATAATAAACTATTTTGCTGAAAATCAAAAGAATAACAATATTGTTCAAACACTTTCTATACTATATTTGTTCTTTAGTAAGGTGCTGGTTTATCATGGTCTTCAGGATAAATCAAGGAATAATGTTGCTTCCCAGCTTAAGGTTTCACCATACTTCCTAACAGATTATGAAACTGCGGCGAGAAACTACAATGGATCTAAAGTAATTGAAATTATTTCTCTTCTTCGTGAGTATGATGCTAAATCAAAGGGTTTTAGCAATGTATCAGTAGGTGCAGGTGATTTGCTAAAAGAACTAATATTTAAAATCCTTCATTAAAAATGGTCACCATAATAATAGTTGTTGTTACCGCCATTATATCATTTATTGCTTTTCAAAATCCAGCTGTAATGAGTCGGTACGATTTTTCTCCCTATAGAATTTCTGAAAGAAAAGAGTATTTCAGGTTTATTTCACATGCCTTTTTGCACGCCGACTGGATGCATTTGCTGATCAATATGATTGTGTTATTCTCATTTGGTATTTATGTTGAAAAAGAATTTTCATATTTGGAAAACTCAGGTCAGATAAAGTCAGCACTAGGAAGTTTTCTATTTCTATATTTTTCCTCAATAATTGTTTCAAGTATAACAACCTTTCTTAAGAAGAGACACGATCCATACTATATTGCTGTAGGAGCTTCAGGCGCTGTATCAGCAGTTCTTTTTACCAGCATTTTCTTTTCTCCTCTGGAAAAAATACTTTTGTACGGAATATTACCTATGCCTGGCATTGTTTTCGGAATTCTTTATCTTGCATATTCTACTTACATGGGAAAAAAGGATAAGGACCACATAAACCACGATGCCCATCTTTGGGGGGCAATTTACGGTATAGTTTTCCCTCTCTTTCTGGATCCTTCGCTTATTCATCATTTTATACAACAACTAGGACTTTAAATTATGAAGAAAGCTGTTTTCCTTGACAGGGATGGAGTCATTAACAATGAAACCGGACACTATTATGTTATTGAATCAATTGATTTTATTCTGAATGAAGGAATAGTTGAACTATTAAGCTGGCTTCAAAATGAAAACTATTTGCTTATTGTTATTACAAATCAGGGAGGAATTTCAAGAGGAATGTACTCAATACAAGACACAGAATTGGTGCATACTAAGATGAAAGAGCTTTTAAAATCCCATGAAATTATTCTTGACGAGATATACTTTTGTCCTCATCATCCTGAAAATGAGAGGTGTATATGCAGAAAACCTGATTCTGTTCAGGTTGAAAAAGCGATTGCCAGATTTGAAATTGACCCTAATCAATCGTGGTTTATCGGCGACAGGGATACGGACATTGAAGCCGGGGCAAAAGCAGGATTAAGAACCTTAAAAGTTAGTACCAATCAAAATATGAGTAGTGTAATTGACAGAATAAAGTCGGCAAAATAGTTCTTAGTTAAGTCCGGGATTTTCAGGAAAATTAGCCCATACCTGATATTTATTATCCATCTTTTCAAGGATTTGATTCCAGAAACCCTCCTCCTCTCCTTTCATAATCATTTCAGAATTAATATTGGTAACGAGCCATGCATTTTCCTTCAACTCCTTTTCGAGTTGCTGCTCGCTCCATCCCGAATATCCAAGAAAGAACCGAATCTGGTCTTTTTTTATTTTTCCTTCAGCAATAAATTTCTTGAGAGTTTCGAAATCTCCTCCCCAGTAGATATTATCAAGAACCTTAACACTGTCAGGCAACAAGTCACCCAATGTATGGATATAATGAAGGGTATTTGTATTAACGGGTCCTCCAATGCTGATACCTGAATCAATAAATGGAAAATTCTGAATAACATCCTGAACTTTAAGTTCAACGGGTTTATTCAAAACAAATCCAACTGAGCCTTCAGCCTTATGTTCTGTAATAAAAACTACCGAACGTTTAAAATATGTATCATTTAAAAAGGGCTCCGCTATGAGCACTCTGCCACTTGTAGCGGTCTCATTATCAGTAATTTTGAAGAAATCAATATTCAGGTTCATGGCTTTTATTTTCCAGCATTAAATTGGGTTGAATTTAATATCCCTCTAAACAATAACTAATAAAAAGCTTTTCTATTTGATAAAGAACATAAATACCTTGTCGGGTTAATGTTTTTAACTGATGTACAATAAATGCACAAACATTTTATGTTTAGTAATTAGACAAGTAATAAAAAGCATTAGTTGCCTCTGCTTTCAGAAAATTAAATAATATTCCGATTTTGGTCAAAATTAGCATATTAGAAAACAACAATTAATTCACTAATAAAGCATTGGGAATTTTATTGGATCGGCTTCGTTCATAATGCCATAAATAGTTTCGAAAACATCTTCCGCATTTGGGTTTGAGAAATAGTCACCATCGGTTCCATAGGCGGGACGGTGTTCTTTAGCGCAAATAGTTCGGGGTTCGGATTCAAGACTGAAGAACGCTTTTTGTTCTTCAAGAACTTTATTCATCATAAATGAAGTCCCTCCGCCCGGCACATCTTCATCAAAAAACACAACTTTATTGGTTTTCTTAACAGATTTTGCAATGGAATGATTTATATCAAATGGAAGTAAAGTTTGAACATCAATGAGTTCAACACTTATTCCAAATTCAGCAAGTTGATCGATTGCATTTATTGCAATACGGACGCACGAACCGTAGGTAACAAGGGTAATATCGCTACCTTCTCTCAGGATTTCAGGAATACCAAGAGGGATTTTAAATTCGCCAATGTTTTCAGGCAAGGCTTCTTTTAACCGGTACCCATTTAATGGTTCGATCACAATTGCCGGATCATCGGCTTCAAGAAGTGTATTGTAAAAACCTGCAGCGCGTGTCATATCTCTTGGTACGCATACATACATTCCCCGTATTGCGCTAATTACAAGACTCATGGGTGAGCCTGAATGCCAAATACCTTCCAATCTATGTCCGCGGGTTCTTACTATCAATGGCGCGGCCTGCCCTGCCTTTGTGCGCCAATGCAATGTTGCCAGATCATCGCTCAGAGTTTGCAATCCATATAACAAATAATCGAAATATTGTATTTCAGCGACAGGTCTGAGTCCCCTGAGAGCCATTCCTATTCCTTGCCCAAGAATTGTTGTTTCACGAATACCTGTATCGGTAATTCTGAGATCTCCGTATTTTTCCTGTAGTCCTTCAAGAGCTTTATTCACATCACCAATTTTTCCGGTATCTTCGCCAAATGTTACCAAAAGCGGATTTTTCTGAAAAAGTTTATCGAAATTATTAAGAATTATTTCCCTCCCATTAACCATTTCTGGATCATCACTATATACTGCCGGAAAGACTTTAACTTTTAATGCCGAGCGCTCGGTTTCATTGTAAAGAGTGGTATTGTAGCGATCAACATTTTTGCGTTTTTCCTTTTCCAACCATGAAGATAATTGGGTTTGCAGCTCCTTTCTCCCCGGACAATCAAGGCAAACATGTCTGAGAATTCGTTTTGCTGTACTAAGATTATCCTTGCGAATTGGGTTAATAATTCTTTTCAAGTCTCTTGCATACGATCCAACTTTATCGAATTTATCGGTTGAACATTGGCATCCACGGTTTTCAATAATTGCCAGAATTTCTCTTCTTTCCTTTTCAATTGGCTCAGTGTAGTTTTTCCATGCTCTGTTTCTTGCTTCCCTGACTTCCTTTTCAGCTTCGCGATCAATTGCGTCTAAAGTCGATTCTGTGGCTATGTTTTTTTCAAGAATCCACTCCTTCATTTTTTTAATGGGATCGAAATCAGCTTCCCACTGAAGTCTTTCGTCACTTTTATACCTTTCATGCGAACCGGAAGTAGAATGGCCTGTAGGCTGAACCATTTCATCGATATGAAATAAAACAGGAATATGTTCTTCACGGCAAATTGCGATACCTTCCTTAAAAATCTTACACAGTGCCGGATAATCCCAGCCATTTGCCTTATAAATTAGTATTCCGTTTTTGCCGTCTTTTTTCTCAAATCCCATTAAAGCCTCGGATATACTAGCTTTGACAATCTGAAGGTCCTTTGTAACAGAAATGCCGTATCCGTCATCCCAGACAGCAACTGCAACAGGAATCTGCAATACAGCAGCCGCATTCATTGTTTCAAAGAAAGGACCTTCGGCAGTACTTGCATCACCGATCATTCCAAAAGCCACTTCATTACCATTTTTAGAAAATTCCGAGTATTTATGGAGATCTGGGTTTAATCTGAAGAGTTTGGAGGCGTATCCAAGGCCTACCAGCCTCGGCATCTGGCCAGCTGTAGGAGAAAGATCAGCAGCAGAATTCTTCATTTCGGTGAGGTTTTGCCACGATCCATCGGGGCGAAGACTGCGGGTGCAAAAATGATTGTTAAAAGAGCGGCCTCCATTTCCGGGGTTGTGATCGAGTCCGGTATCGCCATAAATCTGCGCAAAAAATTCTTCGGGATTACTGATGCCTGAAGCAAACATAAAAGTCTGATCACGGTAATACCCTGATCGCCAATCTCCTGCCACAAAACTCTTCGCCATAGCAATCTGAGCGATTTCCTTTCCATCGCCAAAAATTCCGAATTTTGCTTTACCTGTAAGTACTTCTTTCCTCGCTAAAACACTGCAATGTCGGCTGACCATCGCGATCTTAAAATCGGCAAGTACTTCATTTACAAACTCTTCAAAGCTGTGATCTTTGGATTTTGTTTCGGACATGAAATGAGATCTTTATATTATTCGTTGTACCAAAGGTATTAAGTTAAGCCATAAGTTTGAAAGGAATAAGGTAAATGTCACCAAACTTCCAATTACCATTATTTTTAACTAAATATTTACACCATTTGATTCCATTTTTGATTAATTTCGCACTCTATAAGACATCTGAAAACCTTAATTGTTCAGCCTTTGTTAAAAATATTAGTGCTCTCTGTTTTTCTAATCGCTATATCCCTTGTAGGATTGGCGTTTAACATATTGTTCCGCAAAAACGGAAAGTTTCCTAAATATCAGGTAGGACATAATAAAAACATGGCCAAGTTAGGAATAACCTGCGTCAAACATGACGAGCTAAAATGTTACAGGAAGCTTAAAGCTGAATCCGAAGAAGGATGTGGTTCATGCGCCGGCTAATTTTTTCTGTTTCCCTCAACTTTCGCGGTTACGAATTGTTATAACTTTTGAATCAATTTCAATAAGAAAATGGTTCATTGAAATCATGAGTATTTCAAGATTAACTCATTTTTGAAGACTATACACAGTGTTAATTCAAAAAAGGCTATGTTAAAAGTTCTTATATTATCAGTAATAATTCTGGGATTAGGTCTCCTCGGACTTTCAATTAAGTTGCTTTTCGATAAGAAAGCAGTTTTCAAGGGAGGTAGCTGCAATGCATCGACTCCTGAATTAAGGGAAAAGGGAGTTGGTGATTGTTGTGGTGGAGCTTGTGGGGCCGAATGACACAGGTATTGGAACTTAGAATTTAATTTAAGATTGTTATTCAGTTTGAGAAACATTTGCTTTCATTCCATCTGTAACAAATAGCTGATAAACTCCGGTATCGTCTCCATAAATAAGGTAAGCATCAAGTTCAGGATGTGCCGCGAGAATTTCCTTGCTTTTTTCAAGTCCACCAACCATGCAGACGGTAGCGTAAGCATCAGCCGTAATGCAATCATCTGCAACTATTGTTGCGCTTAGAAGAGATTGTTTAGCCGGATAACCAGTTTTTGGGTCAATTGAGTGAGTGTATTTAATCCCGTTCTCCTCATAATATTTTCTATAGTTACCTGATGTGGCAAGGGATTTATTAGTTAGTTCAAGGATTGCTTCTAGTTCAGCACCGGGCATAATATTTCCGAATTCTGGTTTATCTATACCAATGCGCCAAAGTTTCGCACTTGGATTAACTCCTTTGGTGCGTATTTCACCACCAATTTCAACCATATAATTTACAGCGCCGCAACGGTCGAGAAATTCTGAGACTATGTCAACTGAATAACCTTGAGCAATTGCATTTACGTCGAGTTGGACACGTTGATCAGTTTTCACAATCCTGTTGTTTTCTAACTTAACTTTTTCCATGCCTACAAATTCCAGCAGGCTATCAATTAAGGATGAATCAACTTTAACTCTGGATTTAGGTCCAAAACCCCATGCGTTAACAAGAGGCATTACGGTAATGTCGAAAATTCCTCCTGAAGCTTTGAATACTTCACCTGACTTATTAAAAACCTCAACAAAGAGGGGATCCAGAATTACGTCTTCATTCCGGTTAATCTTTGATATTACCGATAAAGAATCATATGATGAAAGTGATTGGTCGAATGCCTGCAATATTGAATCAATCTGGGGTTGCAGATCGATTGTATCTTTCATTTCGTAGGTAATATGATATGTGGTACCCTGTGCAAAACCAGCAATTTTAATATAAACGCCTTGTTTATCATTTGAACTGCAGGCTCCAATAAATAAAAGAAAAAGCAGAATAACCGATTGTCTAAATAACATAGAAATAAATTTTGACGTGTAAATTACTGATAATTAAACTTTCTAGATCATTCTGTAAAACATTATCAGCGAACCTATCAACAATTGCAGAATGCTTAACCAGAGAAGTGGGTCAATCTTTACCCGCCAAAATCATCAAAATCCACCATTTCTTCGGGTACACCAAGATTGGAAAGCATTTTCTGAACTGCATCGTTCATCATTGGTGGTCCGCAAAGGTAAAATTCAATATCCTCAGGTTCTTCCTGTTTGCTAAGGTACTCGTTGTAGACTACCTGATGAATAAAACCTGTATAACCTTTCCAGTTGTCGTCAGGATGTGGTTCAGAAAGCGCAATATTGAATTTGAAATTAGGGAATTTTCTTTCGATCTCCCTGAACTCCTCCTCATAAAATATTTCACGTTTTGAACGTGCGCCATACCAGTAGGTTACTTTACGGTCTGATTTAAGAGTATGAAACAGGTGGAAAATGTGAGAGCGAAGTGGAGCCATTCCTGCGCCACCGCCGATATACATCATTTCCCGATGAGTATCTTTAATAAAAAACTCACCATACGGGCCCGACAGATTTACCTTATCTCCAGGTTTTCTTGAAAAGATATAGGATGAACAAATGCCAGGGTTAACCTTCATGAATCCGCCTTTAGCTCTATCCCATGGAGGTGTAGCGATACGTATGTTCAGCATAACTATATTTCCTTCTGCCGGGTGATTGGCCATAGAATAAGCACGGTATGTTTCTTCCGTATTTTTCATTTTCAGATCAAAGAGCTTAAATTTATCCCACTCGTCGCGGAATTGCTCTTCAACTACCATATCTTTAAAATTCACTTCAATTTTAGGAACATCAATCTGAATATAGCCTCCAGAATTAAATTTCAATTCTTCGCCTTCTGGCAGTTGAACAATAAATTCCTTTATAAAAGTTGCAACATTGCGATTCGAAATAACTGTACATTCCCATTTCTTAATTCCTAATACTTCTTCAGGAATTTTAATTTTGAGATCTTCTCTGATTTTAACCTGGCACCCAAGTCTCCATTGATTCTGTTGCTCTTTGCGAGTAAAAAAGCCTGTTTCAGTAGGTAAAATACTACCCCCGCCTTCAATTACCTGACACCGGCACATACCGCAGGTGCCACCTCCTCCGCATGCAGAAGGAAGAAATATTTTCTGTTCTGATAAGGTTCCAAGAATTGTTCCACCTGGAGAAACCGTAAATATTTTTTCATCATTTATAGTTAGTGTTACTTCACCTTTCGGGCTGAGTTTTGCTTTTGCAAATAAAAGCATACTAACCAAAGCCAGAATTACCAGGAGGAAAACAACAATGCTAACCATTATGATTTCCGATTGTGCTGCAAGAATTGTCATCGTATCTAAATTATGCTTCAGGTTAACTTATAATTTGATTCCCATAAACGACATAAAGGCAATAGCCATAAGTCCGGTTGTAATAAATGTAATTCCGAGACCTTTTAAAGGTGCAGGAACATTTGAATAGGAGATTTTCTCATTGATGGCTGCAACACCTACGATAGCCAGAAACCAGCCTACACCTGATCCGAGTCCGAAGGAGGTTGCCTCAGCAATGGTTGCGTATTCTCTTTGTTGCATAAACAATGAACCTCCAAGGATTGCACAGTTTACAGCAATAAGAGGAAGAAATATACCGAGGGATTCGTACAATGCAGGGCTGAATTTTTCAATAATCATCTCAACAAGCTGAGTCAT
>Ga0105047_10004025_pt1 | contig 25760 bp, 23 predicted proteins | sample MAT04_FD_78384 | JGI IMG/M metagenome (GOLD analysis project Ga0105047, IMG submission 78384) | Freshwater microbial communities from Lake Fryxell liftoff mats and glacier meltwater in Antarctica - MAT-04 (megahit assembly) | ecosystem: Environmental > Aquatic > Freshwater > Ice > Liftoff...
GCATCACGGCCGCTGTCGCGGAAGTATTCACCCATGGTGCAACCGGCATACGGCGCGATGAACTGCATCGCGGCGGGGTCGGAGGCGGTGGCCGCGACGATAATGGTGTGGGCCATTGCGCCATGCTCTTCCAGCTTGCGCACGACGTTGGCAATGCTTGAAGCCTTCTGACCAACTGCGACGTAGATACACAGTACGCCAGCACCTTTCTGGTTGATGATCGCGTCGATCGCAACTGCGGTCTTTCCGGTCTGGCGGTCGCCGATGATCAGCTCGCGTTGTCCGCGGCCTACCGGCACCATTGCATCGATCGCCTTTAGACCTGTCTGCATCGGCTGCGAAACAGATTGCCGTGCGATCACGCCAGGCGCTATCTGTTCAATTGGGGATGTTTTCGGGCAATCGACCGGGCCTTTACCGTCAATCGGCTGACCAAGCGCATTAACCACACGACCAAGCAGCGCTTCACCAACCGGGACTTCCAGAATTCGGCCGGTGCATTTGACCGTATCGCCTTCCGAAATATGCTCATATTCACCCAGAACCACGGCGCCAACCGAGTCGCGCTCCAGGTTCAGTGCCATGCCGAAAACGTTGCCGGGGAACTCCAGCATTTCGCCTTGCATGACTTCGGCCAGGCCGTGCACACGCACGATGCCGTCGGTGACGGAGACTACGGTCCCCTGGGTACGCAGTTCAGAACCGGATTCCATGTTCTGGATGCGGCTCTTGATCAGTTCACTGATTTCAGACGAATTGAGTTGCATGAGAACTCCAAATTTCCTAATTAAGCTTTCAGGGTGACGGCAAGGGCATCAAGCCCGCCGCGCACCGACGCATCCATGACTTCATCACCAACCTGGATCACCACACCGCCAATCAGCGCGTCATCCAACGATTGGGTCACCGTGACCTTGCGACCAAATCTAGCCTCCAACTTGGCAACCAGTCCGGACATCTGCTTGGCATCCAACGCAAACGCGCTGGTGATGTGGGCGGCCAGTTCACCTTCCTGCTCCGCCTTCAATGCTTCAAACGCAGTAAAAATTTCAGGCAACAGAGTCAGCCGCTTGTTGTCGACCAGCAGGCGGGCCAGATTTTCACCCTCGGCCCCGAGCTTGTCGCCGCAAACCGCCAACATGATTTCCGCGACGCGAGACGAAGGAATCGAAGGATTGCCTGCGATATCCTGAACCTGGCTATTGCTCGCAACCATGGCGAGCAAAGTCAGACGCTCCGACCATTGGTTCCAGGATGATGCTTCCGCGGCAAGCTTTGAGATCGCTTCTGCGTAGGGGCGGGCTAAGGTTGCACGTTCCATGTCAGAGCTCGTTCTTGATGGCTTCCAGGAGATCGGCGTGGGCTTGCGCGTTGACTTCACGCCGCAGCACCTTGCCTGCTCCAGCCACCACCAGGGCGGCCACATCACCGCGCAACGCTTCACGTGCACGGTGCGACTCCTGCTCGATTTCAGCCTTTGCGGACACGATCATGCGATCGCCTTCAGCCTTTGCGACATCCTTGGCTTCTTCAACAATCTGCATGGCACGCTTTTCAGCTTGCGCAATGATGTCGGAAGCCTTCAGCTTGGCTTCATGCAACGTTTCGCTGGCACGTTTTGCAGCCAGCTCAAGTTCATGCCTGCCACGATCCGCAGCCGCCAATCCGTCGGCAATCTGTTTCTTGCGCGCTTCCAATGCACTGACAATGGGCGGCCATACAAACTTCATGCAGAACCATACGAATATGGCGAAGGTGATGGACTGCCCAATCAGGGTCATATTGATATTCATGACCGCTCCTCTTACTGGTTATTGCGGAGGTTGTTCAAGCCGCAACAGCGAAGAGGACGTACATGGCCAGACCGACAGCGATCATCGGCACAGCATCAACCAAGCCCATGACGATGAAGAACTGGGTGCGCAGCATCGGGATCAGTTCCGGCTGACGCGCGGCGCCTTCCAGGAAACGGCCACCGAGGATACCGATGCCGATAGATGCACCGAGTGCGCCCAGGCCCATCATGATGGCGCCGGCGATGAACAGCAGAGCTTGAACTTCAGTCATTTGGTTACTCCTGTATCAACAATTTAAAAAATTTTAATGGTGTTCCTGATGCGCCATGTCGAGATAGACGATGGTTAGCGTCATGAAGATGAAGGCTTGCAAGGTAATGATCAAAATATGGAATACTGCCCATGCCCATTGCAGCACGCCACCGGTCAGGGCCAGAACAGCGCCGCCGGAGAACATGATCGCGATCAGGATGAAGATCATTTCACCGGCATACATGTTGCCGAAGAGTCGCAGGGCCAGAGACACTGGCTTGGCAATCAGGTTCACGCCTTCCAGCAGCAGATTGGCCGGCATACCCCATTTACCGAACGGTTGCAGGGTCAGTTCACCGACAAAACCGCCGACACCCTTCATTTTGATGCTGTAGTAGATCACCAGCGCAAACACGGTCAACGACATACCGAAGGTCGCGTTCGGGTCGGTGGTTGCGACCACTTTCATGAAGGGCAGACCCAGCATGCTAGCCACACCAGGCAACCAGTCGATCGGCACCAGATCCATCAGGTTCATCAGGAAAATCCAGATGAAGATGGTCAACGCCAGCGGCGCGACCATCGGATTACGCGCAGAGAATGAGCCTTTGACGCTGGAATCGACAAATTCGACTATCCATTCGACAAAGTTCTGCAAGCCCGAGGGGACGCCGGTTGCAGCCGATTTGGCAACTTTGCGAAAGAAGAACAAAAACAGAACGCCGAGCAGAATCGAAAAACCCATGGTGTCCAGGTTGATCGCCATGAAACCCATGTCCTTAGCCTCTTGCGCCGTATGCGCCAAGCCCCAGGTGCCATCGGTATGCTGGCCATAGGTCAGGTTCTGCAGGTGATGCTTGATGTATTCCGTTGAGGTGTGCGCTTCCGCGGACATGGCTCTAACTCTTTGTTTTGCCTTGAGTTTTCACACAAAGCTTGAATCCATATTCAGAACAGCCGCCGGGTCAGCACCATTGACACCACCCAGGCCAGTTGTCCCACGATAAATCCCGACAACATCACAAACTGGGGCAGATTCAGCACACCGAATCCCACCGCCAGCAACACGCCGACAACAAAAAACCGCTCCATCATGGAACGGTTGAACGACTTTAAATGACGCTGACCATCGCAATGATGGTCCCGCAATCCACGCTGCCAACGTATCACCAGCAAGGCCGAATTAACCAGCGCGACCAAGCCACCATAAAGCAGCGCCAAAGAGAAGCGGCCGTCTTGCGTGAACCATCCCATTGCCCCAACAAGCATAACAACAACACATTGGAGCATCAGGGCTAAAAACATTAGCGGACGATAATATATTAATTAGCGAGGCTGATGCAATCATCAATGGCTTTGATATATCGACTCGCCGCATCGGGTTGCATTATTGCGCAAAGTCAATTGATGCGACGCAACAAATCGTCCAATTGTTCCAGACTTTCAAAACTTATCGTGATTCGGCCTGCGCCGGATTTGTTGGCGCCGATTTTGACGATGGCGCCTAAACGCTCGGTCAATTCCTCTTCCAGCCGCGCCACATCACGGTCTTTCCTTGGGGCCGATTTTTCCATTGGCTTTGCCATCCGCGCCGCCAATCGCTCCGCTTCGCGGACCGACATTCCCTTGCGCGCCACCTCATGCGCCGCGTCAACCTGGCGGGCATGGGTCAATGCAAGCAATGCGCGCGCATGCCCCATGTCCAACTCGCCGCCCATCAACATGGCTTGAACTGGTTTGGCCAGATTCAACAAGCGAAGCAAATTCGACACCGCGACGCGTGACCGACCGACTGATTCAGCGGCCGTCTGGTGTGTCATGGAAAACTCTTGAATCAGGCGATGGATACCGAGTGCTTCCTCCAGCGGATTCAGGTTTTCGCGCTGAATGTTTTCAATCAACGCCATTTTCAGCGCTGCTTCATCTTCCACCACCCGAACCAGAACCGGCACTTCCTTCAAGCCCGCCAACCGGCTGGCACGCCAGCGCCGTTCGCCAGCAATGATCTCGAATTGACCGCCTGGAATCGCCCGCGCCAGGATCGGCTGCATCAACCCTTGGGAGCGAATCGAAGCCGCTAGATCATCCAGCGCAGCTTGATCCATGCGAGTTCGCGGCTGATATTTTCCGGGCACCAGGCTTTCCACCGGCAATGTCAGCAAACGCTCGCCATCGTTGGTATCACCTTCGCCCAACAGTGCATCGAGTCCACGCCCCAAACCCTTCAATCTAGCCACGTCCTGTCCCTCCGATAACGACGGCCTGTCTTTTCAGCAGCTCGCGTGCCATCTGTAGATATGCCTGCGCGCCCTTGGAAGCGCGGTCATACTGCAAAACCGCCAGACCATGACTGGGCGCTTCTGCAAGGCGAACATTTCTCGGCACGACAGTGTCGAATACCTTGGCGCCGAAATGCGCCTTGAGTTGGTCGGAAACATGCTGCGCCAGGGTATTGCGGTTATCGAACATCACCCGCACCACGCCATCGATCACCAGGTCAGGATTCAGCCGCGCCTTGATCTTCTTGATCGTGTTGACCAGATCGGCAAGCCCCTCGATGGCGAAATACTCGCATTGCATCGGGATCAACACCGCATGTGCACAAGTCAGCGCATTCACAGTCAGCAGATTTAATGCCGGTGGGCAATCGATCAGGATGAAATCGTATTCCGCAGTCGCCTTGTCGAGCGCCGTCTTGAGGCGGAATTCGCGTTGCTTGCCGTCCACCAGTTCGATCTCCGCCCCGGCCAGCTCGCGATTCGCCGGCAACAGGTCGAAGCCGCCGGCTTCGGAACGCAATCTCACGGCGGCATAGCTGTCTGCGCCCAGTAACAGCTGATAAACCGTCTTGCTCAAACTCTGCTTCTCGGCACCGCTGGCGGTGGTCGCATTGCCTTGCGGGTCAAGATCGACCAACAGCACTTTCATGCCCAGACTGGCCAGACTGGCGGCAAGATTGACGGCGGTCGTGGTTTTGCCGACGCCGCCCTTTTGATTGGTGATTGCAAGTATGCGAGCCATCAAGCTGGTTCCATAATGATCAAACTCCGTTCGGCGTCCAAGCCAGGAACCTGCAGCGGCAGGGCTCGTAGCACATGTACCGCCTTGAGTTGCGCAATTTCCGCCTGCGGCAATACGCCCTTCATTGCCAGCCAATGCCCGCCGGGCGCCAACAAATGCGCGCTAAGCCGGACAAAATCGGACAGTTCAGAGAATGCACGCGAGATGATCTGGTTAAATTTTTCCGGCGCCTGATAGGCCTCGACGCGGGCATGCACCACTTTGACGTTCACCAACTTCAATTCGATCATCGCCTGCTGCATGAAGCCGCATTTTTTCTGGCTGGCATCCATCACAGTGACCCGCAAATCCGGTCGCACAATCGCCAAAGGGATGCCAGGAAATCCGGCGCCACTGCCGACATCAAGCAAGCGGCCAGACTCAACATGCGGCGTCAGCACCAGGCTGTCGAAAATGTGATGCGTCAACATCCGCTCCGGTTCGTGGATTGCCGTCAGGTTGTAGGTCTTGTTCCATTTGATCAGCAAGGACAGATAGGCAAGTAATGCCACTTTTGCCTGAACCGGCAACTCAAGCGCCATTTCCATCAAACCAGCATCAAGCGAGGCAGCCAAGGTCATGCCGACTCCTTGGCGCATGATTGCTTGGCGCATTCGGAACGATCACCCAATTCACCGCGCTTCAAATAAACCATTAATACCGAGATCGCCGCCGGCGTCACACCGGCCACACGCGAAGCCTGGCCCAATGTCGCCGGTTTCGCCTGGTTCAGCTTTTGGCGCACTTCGATCGAGAGGCTGCCCAAACTCATGTAGTCGAAGTCGAGAGGCAAAGCCTGATGTTCCTGACCGCGCTGCCGCTCGATTTCATCGAGTTGACGTGTCACATAGCCGGCATATTTAGCCTCGATTTCGACCTGCTCCGCAGCTTCCTGGTCGGCAATACCGGGGCCGGCATTGGGCAGGCTGACCAGATCGGTATAAGCCACCTGCGGCCGGCGGAGCAGATCGAACAGACTGTATTCACGCTCAATCGACTGGCCGAGCAAGCGCTGCGCATGCTCATCCGGCAGATTATTCGGATTCACCCAGGTCGCCTTCAGGCGTTCGCTTTCAAGCGCCATCGCCTCCCGCTTTGCCTCGAAGCGCTGCCAGCGAAGATCATTCACCAAGCCGAGGCCGCGACCGATTTCGGTCAACCGCTGATCGGCGTTATCTTCCCGCAATGACAAGCGATATTCGGCGCGACTGGTGAACATCCGATACGGCTCAAGTACACCGCGAGTAGTCAGGTCATCGACCATGACGCCAAGATAAGCCTGATCGCGACGCGGCCACCAGGCCGCCTGCTGCTTGACCAGCAAGCCGGCATTCAAGCCGGCCAACAAACCTTGCGCCGCAGCTTCTTCATAGCCGGTCGTACCATTGATCTGTCCAGCAAAGAAAAGACCGGCAATGGCTTTGGTTTCAAGGCTCGGCTTGAGTCCGCGCGGATCGTAGTAATCATATTCGATGGCATAGCCCGGACGCAGAAGATGTGCTCGTTCCAGGCCTCGAATCGAACGCACCAGATTCAGTTGCACATCGAATGGCAGACTGGTGGAAATGCCGTTGGGGTAAAACTCATGCGTGGTCAGGCCTTCCGGCTCAAGAAACACGTTGTGGCCGGTTTTATCGGCAAAGCGTGAAATCTTGTCTTCGATAGAAGGGCAGTAACGTGGCCCGACACCCTTGATGACGCCGGTATACAGCGGTGAACGGTCCAGCCCCTGGCGAATGATTTCATGCGTCGCTTCATTGGTCGATGTGATCCAGCAAGGCAATTGGGCTGGATGCATCTCACGCCGGCCCATGAACGAGAAAATGGGTACCGGATCGTCGCCTGGCTGCACTTGCATCAACGAAAAATCGATGCTGCGGCCATCGATCCGAGGCGGCGTTCCCGTCTTCAGGCGGCCGACCGGCAGGTTCAATTCACGCAACCGCGCGGCAAGCGACACGGCAGGCGGATCACCCATGCGTCCAGCCTGAAAATTAGCCAGGCCTACGTGTACCAGACCGGCAAGAAAAGTCCCGGTGGTCAGCACCACCGTCCGCGCCTTGAACACGATGCCAAGCTGGGTACGGACACCGGCAACGCGGTCCGATTCCAGAACAAGGTCATCCACCGCCTGCTGAAACAGGGTCAGATTGGCCTGATTTTCAAGCCGGCTTCGAATCGCCTGTTTGTAGAGCAGACGGTCGGCTTGCGCTCGCGTCGCCCTCACCGCCGGACCTTTGGATGAATTAAGCGTGCGGAACTGAATCCCGGCTTCATCGGTGGCAATCGCCATGACGCCGCCGAGGGCGTCGACTTCCTTCACCAGATGGCCCTTGCCGATGCCGCCAATGGAAGGATTGCAGGACATCGCGCCGAGTGTTTCGATGTTGTGACTGAGCAGCAGGGTCTTTACGCCCATGCGTGCCGAGGCGAACGCTGCCTCGCAGCCAGCATGGCCGCCACCCACCACAATGACATCAAAAACTTCGGGGAAAATCATGGCCTTGCTGACGCTTCATACACTTTGACAGGCGGCGGATTCTACGCCATGCGGACACCGGTTTCTGTTGTGTTTCACGTGAAACATCGTCAAGCGTGCGCATACAGCTGGTGATACAGACCGCCGCTCTGCATCAGGCTTGCATGCACGCCTTCCTCGACGATGCGGCCATTTTCGAACACCAGAATACGGTCCGCCTGGCGCACCGCTGAAAGCCGATGCGCAATGATCAAGGTCGTCCGATGGCGCAGAAAATCGGCCAGTGCCACATGCAGATCATGCTCGGTCTTGCTATCCAGCGCCGAAGTGGCCTCGTCCAGGATCACCACCCTGGGTTGTCCCAAAACCACCCGGGCAACTGCCAATCGTTGGCGTTGGCCACCGGACAATCGGACACCGCTCTTGCCGATCAGGCTATCCAATCCAGCCTCCAGATTGGCGATAAATTCTTTCAGTTGAGCGATCCCCAGAGCGTGCCACAAGTCGCTGTCGCTGAATTCCCGCCCCAGCGTCAAATTCTCGCGCACGCTGGCATTGAACAACACCGGGTGCTGCAACACGACGCCCACATTTTCCCGTACCCGGTCCCAGCCGATATCGGCAACATCAACGCCGGCATAACGAATCACCCCGGCACGCAACGGATATAGCCCGAGCAGCGCTTGCACCAAGGTCGATTTACCTCCCCCAGATGCGCCAACCAGCGCCACCTTTTCGCCTGGCGCAATCGAGAGATTGACCTCATCCAGAACGGTTTCGCCATCGCCATAGGAAAAACTGACGTTGACCAGATCAAGTCCGATCGACTCCGATGTCTGGAAAGGGTTGCGAATGGCCTCACCCTGTTCCGCCGGACGCAGTGCCAGCATGCTATTGATGCGCCCAATTGCCGCATTGGCGGCATACCAGGAATATTGAATATTGATGATCTCCTGGACTGGCGACATCATGAACCAAAGATAGCCGAATACCGCCAGCATCTGCCCGATACTCAGATCGGAGAAAACCACCATCAACATCGCGATGGCACGAAAAATATCAAAACCGGCAAGAAAGATGAAAAAGGAAATCCGGTTCATCGCATCGGATTTCCAGGCGAACGCCGCCGCGTGCACGCGAATATTCGCGGCTTTGGCCAGAACCCGGCTGAGGTAATGTTCCTCCCGGTTCATCGCGCGGATCTGATTCAGCGCATCCAGGGTTTCGCTGAGTGCTTCCTGAAATACCTCAAAAGCACTGTTCTCGCTTTTCTTGAGTTCTTTCACCTTCTTGCCAAGGCGGGTCGAAAAAGCGATCACCAACGGGTTTAGAAGAAGAATGAACAAAGCCAGTTGCCAGTTCATCCAGAGCAAAACTCCGGCAACGCCGACCAGCGATAAAACAGCAACCAGAAAGCCGGAAATTGACGCCCCCAGGAAACCATCAACCGCATTCAGGTCGGTGACAAAATGCGAAGTCACTCGGCCTGAACCCAGCGTTTCATATTCCGACAGCGCGATCTTTGAGAGTCGGTCGAGCATGCGCGCACGCATGCGATAGACCACGTCTTTTGAAATCAGTGAGAAAGTGCGTGATTGCCAGACATTGAGCAGGATGGACGCCAGGCGCAAGCCAAGCGTCAAAGCAAGCGCAATCGAAATGAACAGAATCGGGCCATGCCAGCCGACCGGAAACCAGGGTGAGAAGAAGGCAATAAACCCGCCCGGCTGGCGTAAAAGCACCTCGTCCACCAGAACCGGCAGGAATAGTGGCACCGGTACAGCGCACGCGACAGCAATGATGGCAATCAGATTGCCACGGATCAGCGCACTTCGGTGCGGTTGTACATCCGCCAACATGGATTGCCATGAAAGAAAGGGAAAAACCGTGTAACGGGTTGTCATGATTTCGTCATGCCTGTCAGGATCAAATCAAATAGGGGTTGAAATGCGTATGCATCGACATAAACAAGTTGATAACAACTTGATAATCAAGGGGAAATATAAAAATATGGCTGGCGCGCTTATTGCTTAAGGATAGTACTAAGCCAATTTTAAGGAGCTTGATCATGCTCACTTGCACAGTACTCGCACCCAATATCCAACGTAAGCTTTGCCAAGATGTGGCAGAAGACGGTAGTGCCCTGGAACAACGCTATATGCGCATTGCAAAAACGGTTTCTTCACTTTGGCATACTCCAGCTATCGACCTTTACCTCGATGGGTTGCTACTGGATGATCGTGGCGATCGGATGGGGTTCCCGATCGATGTGCTGGATGACCTGATGTTCCTCGCCAGCATTCGTTGGCACGAAACCCATCAATGCGGAACGCTGATCGAAACAACCTCTGCCGATGCGTTCAGTTCATCGGGCAACCGGTTCGAACGGTGTAGTTCGAATTCAAATACCTGGGTGCTGCTGTAACTTGCAAAATACATCCTGGTGGTGATGACCTGCGTCGCCTGCAATACGGTCATTTCCCGATGCAGAACTGACTGAAGATCACCCCCAGCAGATCATCTGAACTGAATTCCCCGGTAATTTCCGAGACTGCATCCTGTGCCAGGCGAAGTTCCTCGGCAAAAAACTCCAGTTGCTTGCCGGCCTCAACCGCAGCCTGAAGCCGGTCGCCTGCTCGTCGTAAAGCATCCAGATGGCGGGCTCGGGCAATGAACATCCCCTCGCTCTGACTGTGCCAGCCCACCACTTCAAGCAACTGCCTTCGAAGTAAATCGATGCCAGCGCCGGACTTGGCGGAGAGCCAGATTTCCTTGCCATCTTCAGAAACTCTCGCGGTAACACCCAAGATGTCGATCTTGTTGTGCAGCGTCAGCCAGGGAATCGGCGGCAATTGCGCCAATATCTTCGCCTCCTGTTCACCGATGCCGTGATTGCTGTCGATCAGCAGCAACGCAATATCCGCTTTCTCAAGCACCGTCCAGGTCCGCGCAATGCCAAGTCGCTCCACCGGGTCTTCTGTTTCGCGCAAACCGGCGGTATCTATCAGATGAATCGGCACACCTTCTATCTGAATTGCTTCACGCAAGGTGTCACGCGTCGTGCCGGCATATTCGGTCACAATTGCCGCATCGTAGCCGGCAAGTTGGTTCATCAAACTTGATTTGCCGACATTCGGCTGGCCGATCAGGACCACATTCAGGCCTTCGCGCAACAATGCGCCTTGTCGCGCTTGCGCCATCACCTCGCCAAGGCGAGCCTGCAAAGCGGCCAATTTTCCCCAGGCATCGGCCTGTTCGAGAAAATCAATGTCCTCTTCGGGAAAATCCAGGGTCGCCTCAACCAGCATGCGAAGTTGAATCAACCCATCGCGTAATTGATTGATCTTGCGGGAAAACTCACCTTCCAACGTACGCAACGCAGATCGCGCCGCTTCACGGCTACTGGCGTCGATCAGGTCAGCAATCGCCTCGGCTTGAGCCAGGTCAAGTTTGCCGTTGAGAAAGGCACGCCGGCTGAATTCACCGGGTTCGGCCAGACGCGCACCAAGTTGCAAACAGCGTTCCACAACCAGTTGCAATACTTGCGGGCCGCCATGGCCCTGCAATTCAAGAATATGTTCACCAGTGAATGAATTCGGAGCGGGAAAGTAGAGCGCGATACCGTCATCCAGCGATTCGCCCTGCGCGTCCAGAAAACGCACATGACTGGCATGTCTGGCATGCAAAACTTTGCCAGTCAACCCGCCAATATAGGGATCAAGATCACGACCTGAGAGCCTGACAACGCCGATGCCACCGCGACCTGGCGCGGTGGCAATAGCGACGATGGTATCGCTGGCTGTCATGCGTGACACACCAGACCAGGCACCATGGCGAACTCAGTGCTTGGCGTCGTTGGCCGCCTTGCCACCCGCTTCAATGATCGTGTTGATACGCCATTGCTGCAGGATAGAAAGCACGTTGTTGACCAGCCAGTAAAGCACCAGTCCGGCCGGGAAAAACAGGAACATCACCGAGAAGATGACCGGCATCGCCATCATGACTTTTTGCTGGACAGGATCCGGTGAAGCGGGCGACAGCTTGACCTGAATGAATGAAGTAATCGCCATGATCACCGGTAAAACGTAATACGGATCAGGCTTGGAAAGATCCTGTATCCAGAGCGCGAATGGCGCCTGACGGAGTTCGACCGCCCCCATCAACACCCAGTACAAAGCAATGAAAACCGGAATCTGAACCAGAATGGGCAAACAACCTCCCATCGGGTTGATTTTCTCTTCCTGGTAAATCTTCATCATGCCTTCGTGCAACTTCTGGCGATCGTCTCCATAACGTTCTTTCAGATTCTGCAGGCGCGGCGCCAGCTTGCGCATCTTGGCCATTGATTTGTAACCGGCGGCGGACAGCGGATAGAACACCAGCTTGATCAATACTGTCAGCAGGATGATCGACACGCCCCAGTTGATGACCAACTTGTTGATCCAGTTGAGCAACACGAAGATCGGATAAGCCAGTATGGTCAGCCAACCGTAATCGACCACCAGATCAAGGCCAGGCGCCAATGATTTGATTTTTTCCAACTCTTGCGGCCCAGCATATAGCCGCATCGATACGGTTTTTTCTTCACCCGGATTCAACTTGATAGCGGGGAAAATCATGCCAGCGCTGTATTCGTTGTCACCGACTGCACGGGTATAGAACTCACGCTGACTGGCATCTGCCGGGTCTGTTGTTACCCAAGCCGAGACAAAGTGATGTTGCACCAAGCCGACCCAGCCATCCTTGGCTTCTTTGACAAACTCGGTCTTTCCCTTGCTGATGTCCTCGAATGTAATTTTCTGAAACTTGCCGACATCGGTGTAAAGCGCAGGTCCGGTAAACGTATGCATCAGTGCTGACTCGCCCTCTGGCGGCTGACCATGACGCAGTATCTGATAGTACGGAAAACCTTCTACAACAGCGGCACCACGATTGATGATCTGTGTTTCCACATCAATCACATAACTGCCACGTTGGAATTTATACGTGCGCACCACGTCGGCATTGTTGACGCTGGCCTTCAAAACAACTTTGAGTTCATTCTGGCCATCTTTCAGGCGGTACTCGCCCGGAACCAGTTCAAACACCGTTTTGTGAGTCGGCAAAGTGCCACCGACAAAACCCATTTGAGCAAAGTAATTTCTTCCCGCTCGTTCTTCCAGCAAAACAAAAGGCTGTTCAGCTGCGTCATTCTGGCGATAGCGGCTGAGTACCACTTTGCGAAGATCACCGCCGTTAGCATCAATTTCCGCGTCAATGACATCGGTAACGATGCGCGCGCGCGCGCCTTGAGCAATCTGACCACTATCAGCCAGTTCGGTGGAATTCGGCTTGAGTGACTGTCCAGGCTGCGGAAGTTCAGCCTTGGCCGGCTCTACTTGCTGATTTCCTTTGTTGGCCTGAACTTCAATCGCTGGCTTCGGATTGTCATAGCTCTGCCAGGACTCCCACAGCAGCAAGATTGAGAAAGAGAAAATGATGAACGCGATGATGCGTTGGGTATCCATGATGTCGGCTGATTTGGTTAATGGCAGTAAGAACGCAGCTAAAGCCTAGCGGCTTTGGCAACTTGAATAGTCCGGGGTGCAAGACATGATTTGCATTGTTTCAGACCCAATTGCAAAGCATCAATCAGCTTTGCATCTTGTTTTTTTGATTTGATCCGGGCGACTACATCAAGGCCCGCCAATTCGGACTGATTCAAGCGAAATGCTTCACGAATCAAACGTTTGACACGGTTTCGTGCTACCGCTGTAGCAAGAATTTTCTTGGGCACAATCATGCCCAACCGAGCGTAATCGAGACCATTTGGCGCAGCCAGAAAATCAATCCCTGCAATCGCCCGCACACAGCGGAAACGAAAAACGGATGAGAACTCATCCGTTTTTCGCATTTTTTTGTTTCGCCCGAAAGTTTTTACCAAATCTGGGGCTATGGGCAGCAAGCCCGGATCTGAAATCAAATCACGGACTCAAACAGCCAGACGTTTGCGGCCTTTGGCGCGACGAGCATTGATGACGGCACGGCCGCCAACAGTCTTCATGCGCGCACGAAAGCCATGCGTACGCTTACGGCGAACTACGGAAGGTTGATAGGTGCGTTTCATTTCAGGTGCCCCAAAAGATAGGATTTGACTTAAAAAAGCAGCTAATTAGACTGCTAGCCCTCTGTTTTGTCAATCATTTCCGGCTCCATCCGGGGCGGTGATAGAATCTCCAACCTTCCCCCATCTGTCCGCTGCCACGCTGCTCATGCACGAATTCTGGAGCCATTGCATCGCCCACTTCGAGCGGACGTTAAACGCCCAGCAGCTTAATACCTGGATCAAGCCGCTTGCCGTCGAGGTGAGTGAAGATCAGATACGGGTCAGCGCACCGAACCGATTTGTCGCGCAATGGGTACGCGAAAAATTTCTGCACGATATCGAACAGCTATCGAAGGAATTCTTTACTTCTCCGCCGCCGATCCATTTGCTGATTTCAGAAACACGTACTCAAGCAGCAACACAACAAGCTGCACCGCAAACCGAACAAGCTGGACTGGCCAGCCCAGCTGCTCTCCTGAAAAGAAACCAAACAGTTCCTCTTCCTGAACTGGAAACCCTCAAACCCAGGGAAATCAGGAACAACACCCCGAAGAATGAAAAACCCTCTCCGCTGGATGAAAGCCGTCTGAATCCATTGTTCAACTTTGATTCTTTCGTCCCCGGCAAGGCAAATGATCTGGCGCGTGCGGCAGCACTCCAGGTCGCGGACAATCCTGGTGCCGGCTATAACCCGCTGTTTGTCTATGGCGGCGTCGGCCTTGGTAAAACGCATCTGGTGCAAGCTATTGGCAACCACATGCTGCAGCTAGATCCGAAAGCGCGCATCCGTTACATCCATGCCGACCGTTACGTGTCTGATGTGGTCCGCGCAGTGCGCACAAATTCGTATGATGATTTCAAACGCCGTTACGACACCCTGGATCTGTTGTTGATTGACGACATCCAGTTTTTCTCTGGCAAAGAAGGTACTCAGCAGCAGTTTTTCTATACCTTCAATACCCTGATCGAAGAACACAAACAGGTCATCATCACCAGCGATACCTTCCCGAAAAATATGGAAGGCATTGAGGAACGCCTGAAGTCACGCTTCAGTTGGGGCCTGACGGTAATGCTGGAACCGCCAGAACTGGAAATGCGGGTCGCCATCCTGCTCGATAAAGCGCGCATCGATAAAGCCGATCTGGATGAAGGAACCGCTTTTTTCATTGCCAAGCAGATTCGCTCCAACGTGCGTGAACTTGAAGGCGCACTGAAACGGGTGATTGCGTATGCCCGCTTCAGCAAGCTGCCAATTTCGGTGGAACTGGCAAAGGAAGCACTGAAAGACTTGCTGGCGGTGCAGAACCGGCAGATATCTATCGAGAACATCCAGAAAACCGTGGCCGACTATTTCAAGATAAAAGTGGCCGACATGTATTCCAAGAAACGCACCCGGATCGTTGCCAGACCACGTCAAATGGCCATGTATCTCGCGCGCGAGTTGACCAATCTGTCCTACCCGGAAATTGGGCTTTCATTTGGTGGGCGCGATCACACTACGGTGTTGCATGCCTGCGCCAAGATAGAAGAACTGAAAGCCAGCGATCAGACCTTGAGAAAAGATTACAACCTATTGATTCAAGTACTTACAGGATGAAATTGAAATTCTGCAAAATCTCTTGGCTTGGAGATAACCCTGTGGACAGGGACTGACTCGTTTGTGGATAACCCCACTCAAGTGCTTTCAGAAAAAACTTATCCACAATTCGAAGCCATACCATACACAACTTGTCCAGCCTCTTTTTCCACAGCTTAAATCAATGATTTTGATAGAATTTATCGGCTTATCCCAAGAAATCGCTGTTACCTATTACTACTACCAGGAATTTATCTAAATGCTTGTACTTAAAACTTCCAAGGACGCCTTGCTCAAACCCCTGCAAGCAGTGGCCGGGGTGGTGGAACGCAAGCACACGCTTCCTATCCTCTCCAATGTATTGCTGGAAGTTGTAGGAGGACGGGTTGCCTTTACTGCTACCGATCTTGAATTGCAAATCACCACCTGGATGGAAGACCAAGGCGCAGCGGACGCTTCTTTCACCGTATCGGCTCGCAAGTTGCTCGATATCAGCCGTTCATTGCAAGACGTAGAAAACATCTCGCTTGACCTGAACAATGACCAACTGAAAGTGCAATCTGGGCGCAGCCGCTTCAATCTGCAAACGCTGCCGGCGCGAGATTTTCCAAAACTTCAGATTCCTGAAGGCCAGGGATTCAACTTCAGTCTGCCGCAAGGGTTGATCAAGCAACTGTTGTCGCGCGTGCAATACGCGATGGCAGTGCAGGACATTCGTTATTACCTGAACGGCATGCTGTTCTCAGTGCAAGGTAAACGCTTGACTGTGGCGGCCACCGATGGTCACCGGTTGGCAGTTGACGGAACTGATATGGCGGAAGAAGTCGAGCAGGGAGTCGATGTCATTCTGCCGCGCAAGACAGTGCTTGAGTTGGGCAAACTGTTGAACGATAGCAATGATCCGGTGCATATCCAGGTGAATCAGAATCAGGTTGTATTCAGACGTCCGGACTTTGAACTGCGCAGCAAAGTCGTCGATGGAAAATTCCCCGATTGGCAACGCGTGGTTCCTGTTGGGCACGACAAATGTTTTGCCATCCAGCGCCAGCGTTTGTCGCAATCGCTGAACCGCGCCGCCATTTTGACCAATGATAAATATCGTGGCGTTCGTATTGCCTTGACGCCTGAAAGCCTTCGCATTGCCTGCAGCAATAACGAGCAGGAAGAAGCGCAGGAAGAACTTGATATCGATTACCAGGGTGATCCGCTGGATATTGGTTTCAACATTCAATACTTGCAGGATGTCCTGAATAACATCGAATCGGAATCAGTTTTATGTTCCTTTGGCGACCCCACCAGTTCTCTTCTGATCACCGTGCCGGGAGAAGATAACTTCCGCTATGTGGTGATGCCGATGCGGATTTAGGTTGCTGTCAAGCCTGACGGGATTAGGTTTCAGTCGTAAATCATGACAGTTTTAAAGCAGTAGCAGTTCAGCAAAGAGTTTTCCGCTTAGTGGGTCAATGCAGCGCGGGAAACTCGCTCAATCTACAGAAAAGGTTTCACGTGGAACATCCAAGCGGTAACGGCGGCTACGACGAGGACAGCATTCAGCAACTGGAAGGCCTGGAGGCGGTGCGCAAACGTCCCGGCATGTACATCGGTGATACCTCGGACGGGTCCGGTTTGCACCACATGGTGTTCGAAGTGCTGGACAACGCCATCGACGAAGCGCTGGCAGGTTACTGCGACGACATCAAGGTAATCATCCATCCCGATAACTCCATTTCCGTATCCGACAACGGTCGCGGTATTCCGGTCGGCGTAAAGATGGATGACAAGCACGAACCGAAGCGTTCGGCCGCCGAGATCGTCATGGTCGTGCTGCATGCCGGAGGCAAGTTCAATCAGAACAGCTACAAGGTGTCAGGCGGTTTGCATGGTGTCGGTGTGTCCTGCGTCAATGCCTTGTCGAAATGGCTGCGTCTAACCATTCATCGAGATGGCAAGAAGCATTTTATGGAATTCAATCGTGGTGCGCCGATCAACCGGTTGATCGAAGTCCACAACGGCATCGAAGTCTCGCCATTGAAAGTGGTTGGCGATAGTGTGCGGCGAGGTACTGAAGTCCATTTTTCAGCTGATGAAGAAATCTTCGGCAACGTCATCGATTTCCACTACGACGTGTTGTCGAAACGCATTCGTGAACTGTCCTTCCTGAACAACGGCGTCAAGATTGAACTGATCGACGAGCGCGACGGACGCACCGAGAACTTTGCCTTCTCCGGCGGCGTAAAAGGCTTCGTCGAGTACATCAATCGCGCTAAAACAGTGCTGCATCCCAACGTGTTTTACGCCACCGGCGAATCCAAAGTGGGCGACAGCGGCGTCATGATCAGTAGCGAAGTCGCCATGCAATGGAACAGCGGCTACCAGGAACAGGTGCTCTGCTTCACCAACAACATCCCGCAATCCGACGGCGGTACCCACCTGACCGGCCTGCGCGCGGCAATGACTCGGGTGATCAACAAGTACATCGAAGAACATGAGATCGCCAAGAAGGCGAAAGTGGAAATCACCGGCGACGACATGCGCGAAGGCCTCGCCTGCGTGCTGTCGGTGAAAATGCCGGACCCGAAGTTCGGCTCGCAGACCAAGATGAAACTGGTCTCCTCCGAAGCGCGTCCGGCGGTGGAAGAAACCGTCTCGCAAAAACTTTCAGAGTATTTGCAGGAACGTCCGGCCGACGCCAAGCTGATCTGCGCCAAGATTGTCGAGGCGGCTCGCGCCCGCGAAGCAGCGCGCAAAGCGCGCGACATGACCCGCCGCAAGGGGGTACTGGATAACGCCGGTCTGCCCGGAAAGCTGGCTGACTGTCAGGAAAAAGATCCCGCCCTGTGCGAGCTTTACCTGGTCGAGGGCGACTCCGCCGGCGGCTCCGCCAAGCAAGGCCGCGACCGCAAGTTCCAGGCCATCCTGCCGCTGAAGGGCAAGATCCTCAACGTCGAGAAAGCCCGTTTCGACAAGATGCTGTCGTCGCAGGAAGTCGTCACGCTGATTACTGCGCTTGGCACCGGCATCGGCACCGGCTTGGGCAAGGACGACTACAACCCGGCCAACCTCAGATACCACCGCATCATCATCATGACCGACGCGGACGTTGATGGCTCGCACATCCGCACGCTGCTGCTGACCTTCTTCTATCGTCAGATGCCGGAGCTGGTCGAACGCGGCCATATCTACATCGCCCAGCCACCGCTGTACAAGGTCAAGCAGGGCAAGCGCGAGACTTATCTGAAGGACGATTACGAATTCAAGCAATACCTGCTGCGCGAGGCGCTCAATGGCGCCGAATTGATCCCAGCCGCCGGCGCCGAAGCGTTGAGCAAGGAAACTTTCGAGCGCATCGCGCGTGAATTCCTGCTTGCCGATGCGATGATCGAACGCCTGGCACGTCGTATAGACTCGGATGTGCTGTACAGCCTGCTGAAGATTTCCACCATCAGCCTGAACAGTGAGACGGATGCCCAATCCGCTGCGCAACAACTGACCACGCAACTAACCAAGCTCGGTCCGGTCAAGATCAACCCGCTGCAATATGAAGGCGACCTTGGCTGGCGTCTGGAAATAATCCGCAGCAAGCATGGCATCGGCCACACCAGTTACCTCGACTACAACTTCGTCGAGGGCGGCGACTACGACCAGCTGCGCCGCACAGCGGAAGTTCTGAGCGGACTGCTGTTGCCTGGCGCCGAAATCCGCCGTGGAGAAGCGCGCGCGCCGGCATACGATTTCAAACAAGCACTCGACTGGCTGCTCAACGAAGTCAAGAAGAACCTCGGTGTACAGCGTTATAAAGGTCTAGGCGAAATGAACCCGGAACAACTCTGGGAAACCACCATGGATCCGCAAGTACGCCGTCTGCTGCGTGTCCAGATCGAAGACGCCATCGCCGCCGACGGCATTTTCACCACGCTGATGGGCGAGGAAGTGGAACCGCGGCGTCAGTTCATTGAAACGAATGCGTTGGGTGTGCGCAATCTGGATGTTTGATCGGAAAACTTTGTATTGCTGCGGCTGAAAAGGCCGCAGCAATGGCTTACTTCTTCCGCAAATGGCTGATTTTCAATGTTAAAACCACGCTGGCCAGGATCAGTGTGATCAGGTTGGCGAGGATCATCGGCCAGCTATGCAGCAGAATTCCGTAAACCAACCACAACGCCACGCCGAGTGTGAACAAGCTGTACATGCTTAATGACACGCCGGAAAGATCGCGGCTGCTCCACGATTTCAGCGCCTGCGGCACGAAAGCCGCGGTGGTGAGAATGGCCGCGCCATAGCCGATGAGATCGGGTGACATAATTCAGGCCTGACCCAGCAAACGGACTTCACGTTGGGGCAAGGGAATCGAAATGCCGCCATCCCGAAAACTGCCCAAAATCGACTGATTGATCTCTCCTGCAACAGTAGAAAATGCTTCAACCGAAACCCAGGGCCGGATTGCGATATTGATCGATGAATCACCCAGCGCCGCGACCTGAATCAGCGGCGCAGGTTGCTGAAGCACTTGCGGGTTGGCGGCAAGCAAGCCGTTGATTCGTGCCAGCGCGGCATTCAAATCGGTGTCATAAGCAACGCCGACAGTCTGTTTGACCTGCCGAATCTGGCCATAGTTATGCAGAATTTCGCCGGCAATCTTGCGATTCGGCATCACCACCCGTGACAGGTCGGGATGGTTCAGTATGGTACTGAACAGACTGATCGCTTCGACCTGGCCTTCTTCCCCGACGATCGAAATGTATTCACCCACTTTGAACGGCCGCGTGAAGATGATGGTCAGCCCGGCGGCCAGATTTGACAGCACGCCCTGCATGGCTAAAGCCAGACCGGCGCCGGCGACGCCAAGACCGGCAATCAAAGGCAGCAATTCGACACCGAGATTTTGGAGTGCAAGCACGCCGAACAGGCCAATAACCAAGAGCCGCACGATGCGCACCAGCAAAATACGCAAGGTCACGTCGAGTTCAATTTTCAGCAGCACGCTATCCGTGATGCGACCCATCCATCTGCCGACGTAATAGCCCGCAAGCAAGATCAGGCAGGCGACCACGAGTTTTGGACCAAAGGTGAAGGCGAGGTCGATGGCGGTTGTCTGAATCTGATCCAGGGTCTTGATGTTTTCGACGATGGGACTATTCATGACATTCTTCCAAATTTGAAGCAGGCTGATTTTAAGCCTTGCCAAGTTAAAATCCGCAGCCTTGCTGATCACCCTCGCCTTTGGCTGCATGCCAAGCGCGCTCCATCATGTTGCGGCTCACTGAAGTCAAACTCCCACTCGACCATCCAGCTGACGCGATTGAAACCGCCATTCTGACGAAATTGTCGCTGCCAGCCGGGCAACTGCAACGCTTCGACATTCATCGTCGTGGCATTGATGCACGCAAGCGCGGTGAGATCACGCTGATCTATACGCTGGACATCGAGGTGAAAAATGAAGCCGCCGTGCTGAAGCGGTTGCGCGCTGACAAACATGTCATGCCGACACCGGATATGGCTTATCGCTTTGTAACGCAGGCGCCGGCAGCCTTGCGTTCACGGCCGCTGGTGATCGGCGCCGGTCCGTGTGGATTGCTCGCCGCCTTGATTCTGGCGCAGACGGGATTCAAGCCGATCGTGCTGGAGCGTGGCAAAGTGGTGCGCGAACGCACCAAAGACACTTGGGCGCTTTGGCGCAAGGGGGTGTTGAATCCGGAATCGAATGTGCAATTCGGCGAAGGCGGCGCCGGCACGTTTTCCGATGGCAAGTTGTACAGCCAGATCAAGGATCCACAGCATCACGCCCGCAAAGTACTGGAAGAGTTCGTCAAGGCCGGCGCGCCGTCGGAAATTCTCTATGTCAGCAAGCCGCATATCGGCACCTTCAAACTGGTGACGATGGTCGAGCACATACGCGAAACAATTACCCAACTCGGCGGCGAGATTCGCTTCCAGAGCCGGGTCGTCGATCTGGACATCCATGATGGCCAGATCCGCGGCGTGACGCTGGCCGATGGCACGCACATCGCCGCCGATCATGTCGTACTGGCGTTGGGTCACAGCGCCCGCGACACCTTCCGCATGCTGCATCAACGCGGTGTCTACATCGAACCGAAGCCATTTTCGGTTGGATTTCGCATCGAGCATCCGCAATCGCTGATCGACCAGTGTCGTTTTGGCGATTACGCCGGCAATGCGCTGCTCGGCGCGGCCGATTACAAGCTGGTTCATCACGCCGGCAATGGCCGATCCGCCTACAGCTTCTGTATGTGCCCGGGCGGCACTGTGGTTGCCGCGACCTCGGAAATCGGACGCGTGGTGACCAACGGCATGAGCCAGTATTCTCGCAACGAACGTAACGCCAATGCAGCGATCGTGGTGGGTATTGAACCGCAGGACTTTGGCGGTGACGTAAAGACAAATCCGCTCGCCGGCATGGATTTTCAGCGCCATTGGGAAGAGCGCGCATTTGCAGCCGGCGGCGGCGGCTATCTCGCGCCGGCGCAGAAGGTGGGAGATTTCCTGGCCGGAAGGCCATCAACCGGACCAGGATCGGTAATTCCGTCCTATACACCCGGCGTGCACTGGACTGATCTTTCCACCTGTTTACCGGATTACGTGATCGCCACCATCCGCGAGGCATTGCCGGCATTCGACAAGCAAATCAAGGGCTTTGCGATGGACGACGCGGTGCTGACCGGCGTAGAAACCCGCACCTCAGCGCCCATCCGCATCACCCGCGGCGAAGATTGCCAAAGCCTGAATACGCGCGGCCTGTACCCGGCCGGTGAGGGCGCGGGTTATGCCGGCGGCATCCTGTCCGCCGCAGTCGACGGCATCAAAGTGGCTGAAGCGGTGGCGTTGAGCCTTGTTGACCAGTCAATCCGTTAAACCTTGAATCCTCTGTTGAACGCGTCCGAGTGCGGGCCTGCCAGGTCGGCTGGCAAGGCGCGACGACGCGCGTGGCCGCTTCCCGCAAGGTGGAGCAACGCGGCCAGACGGCCTGGCAGGTCTGCAATCAGACGCGTAGCGGGGTCGCCCAATTGGTGAGCATGATCGAAGGCGCCAACGCTTGTATTCATGGGACATTACGTGGGTTGAGAAGCGGTCAACAGAGGATTCAAGGTTAAAAGGTCATCCTGGATACGGGGAGGAACATAGCCTTTGCGCTTATCTTGGACGAAACTCGCGATGTTGAACCCAATCCAGGCAGGGCAGCCTGCGTGTTTTCGCATCATTGCTGGTCCAACTATTCGAAGCTAGCATTGCTGCAAGATTACGATCTTTCGCTCTGGGCGGTAACACAACAGAAGGTGGAGAACCATGGAACCGACTGCCTACTCAGGAAGCACCCAATGGGACGAGCTTGAAGTCAACCGCATCCCCCTCGGCCAGCCTTTTAAATGGCTTGCCAAGGGCTGGCGCGACATAGGTTCGGCAGGAATCTACAGCCTGCGCTACGGGGCGGCCATCGTGGTGATCAGCGGGCTGATTACCTGGTTGGTGTGGAGTACGGACAGCCTCTTCCTGCTTCCCTTCCTGGTCGCCGGCTTTTTTATCATCGCGCCACCCCTGGGCATCGGTCTTTACCTGATGAGCGCCCATTTGGAGCGGGGTGAACCCCTCTCGGGCTGCAGCGCCTATCAAGCATGGAAGCTCAACCAAAGCCAGGTCGCCATGGTCAGCACCGGTTTCACCATTCTCATGAACATCTGGCTTGCCGCCAACGTCGGACTGTTCGCACTGCTCTATGAGGGCAGTTCGCCGCCGCTTGACAACTTTTTCACCAAAGTATTTCTGTCCGATGCCGGATTTAAATTCGCTCTCGCCAGCATCGTGGTCGGCTTTCTTCTGGCCTGGTGTGCCTTCGCCATCAGCGTCATAACCGTGCCCATGCTCATCGATCGCCAAGTGGATGGCTTTACCGCAATCCGCTTCAGCATCAAATCGGTGCTTGGCAACATGCCCGCCATGATGCTGTGGGCCGGCCTGATCGTACTCATCGTCGGGCTGGGTATAGCCACTTTCTATTTGGGGCTGATCATCGCACTGCCACTCATCGGGCACGCCAGTTGGCATGCCTACCGCGACTTGGTGCCGGCCGACGAGTAGGGCAGTACGGCCTGTTCATCGCGTTGTTAAGGTAGGCAAAAATGCGGCTCGCTTCCAGACTGCTTCCTGCCACAGTCAACCGTCATCCGATTTCCGCCACAGATTCAGCGCGAGCATCGGATCCCAGATACTTTCAAAAATTGTCCGCTTCAATCTCCAGATAGGCTTTGTTGATGTTGTTGCCCATCTGTTCATCGAAGTTATGCAGTTTATGCCACTCGGTCAGATCAAGTTTCTGGCGGATTTCGCTGTCGGTCAGGCCTTCTTTGACGCCCGCGGTGATGCCGTCATACAGGCTGACCATGCGTTGATGCATGGCGGCGGCTTCCTGTTTGCTCATCAGCGGACCATGGCCGGGGACGATGGTTTTGATCGGCAGGTTTTGCACTTCAGCCAGCGTGTGTATCCATTCCTTCAATTTGGCGTCGCGGAAACTGGGGGCAACCTGATTCACCAGCACGTCGCCGGACAGCAGCACCTGGTCATCGGGCAGCCAGATCATCATGTCGCCGATGGTATGGGCGGCTTCCGGCACCCAGAACACCATCTTGATGCCGGCCAGGGTCAGCTCGGTGTGGCTGTTTTTTGGGTAAGTGGTATCGGCCGCGATGATCTTGGTATTGGGGAATTTGCGCTCGTTGATCGATTCGAGGATGGAGATCCAGGTCGGGCCGTCTTCCAGCATCAGTTGGCGGCATAGCTCGGAACTGAGGAATTTGGCGGCGGGAAAGGCGGCGTTGCCCAGGGTGTGGTCGCCATGATGGTGGGTGTTGATGACGTATTTGATCGGCTTGTCGGTGAGCTTGGCGAAATGCCGCGCCAGCATGGCGCCGATTTCGTCGGACAGGCCGGTATCGATGACGATTGCGCCGGTATCGCCGATCAGCAGAATGCTGTTGACCATGTAGCCCTGATTCTGTTTGGTCGGCATTTCCATCGGGCCGAGCAAGGCATGGATGCGGTCGTTGACCTTGACCACCTTGGGGGCCGGAATTTCGGCGGCGCTGGCAAGCGATACGGTGAAAAACAAACCGATCAAAATTGAAAAAACTCGGGTCATCGATAACTCCTTTTTATGGCTGAATAAAGACTACACATTCGATTTCAATGCCACCAGATCATGCTCGGTCAGCCATTTCCATGCCCCCGGCGCGAGGTCGTCTGGTAAGGCATAACCCCCGATCGCACACCGATGCAGTGCTTCGACGCGATTGCCCGCCGCAGCGATCATGCGTTTGACCTGATGATATTTGCCTTCCTGAATGGTCAATGTCAGACGCCGCTCGTTCAGCGCCTCGCAATGCCTGGTGTGCAGCGGTGCAGGTTCGTCGTGAAGCTGGACGCCGGCCAGCAATTGCTCGATCAATGCGGCGGAAAAATCATGCTTGCAGGTGACCAGATAGGTCTTGCCGATCTGCTTTTTCGGCGAAGTATGGTCATGAATGAAGCGGCCATCGTCGGAAAACAGCAGCAAGCCGGTGGTGTCCTGGTCGAGTCGGCCAACGCTCTGCACGCCGCGCCGCAACAGGTATTCAGGCAGCAATGAAAACACGCCGGGATGATCGCGCGGCTGTTGTGAACACTCATAACCAGCAGGCTTGTGCAGCACCAGATAGGCGTGCGGGCGGTATTCGAAGGCGGTGCCGGAGACACTGAACTGCAAACCGTCGGGGACGAAATTCTGCTCCGGGTCGGTCACCAGCAGGTCTTCAACCTTGATCTGTTGGCGGCGAATCAATTCAACGCAGTCGCGCCGGGAGCCGATACCTTGCGACTGCAGGATGCGAAACAACTGCATGGCTTGCTTCAAAGCACCAGCCCGGGTTTGCGGCATTCGCAGCCGATGCCGTCGGCCGGTTTGGCGTTGAAGGCAATCCAGCCGGCCAACCGCGTTGGAAAATCCGGAACAAAGGGAAATAGGATGCGACTGCGCATAGCGACCCTTGAGTCATGTTGTAAAGCCGAAATTGTCACGTTTTGCTCGCAGGTGGAAGGGCATGGATGGACTATCGACCAGTCCGGATGATTTTTATTTGGTCTGACCGCCCAGGCATGATCAAGCCACGCGGATAACGAGGTCTTCAGCCCGCTCGCAACATAAATAGATTGGATAACCAGGCTGGCGTTGCAGCAGGATAATCAGCATTTTTTTGTACTGGGAGCACCAGAATGGCCGAGAACAAACCGATCGACTCCGAATCCCCGCTTGCCGCAAAACCGCCTCGCCGCCGCGCCGCGCCGGTCAAAAAGACGGTAGCGGTTGAGGTGTCCGAGGTCTCTCCCGACACCTCGATGGAAACCCCCCAGGTTGCCGAGACAGCGGTTGATGTTGCGACGGACGCGGCGCAATCACCCAACCCCAAGGCGGCAGCCGAAATCGAGGCGGTCAGCCATGATCCGGTTGCGATGGCCGTCGCGCAC
>Ga0105047_10004026_pt1 | contig 25758 bp, 25 predicted proteins | sample MAT04_FD_78384 | JGI IMG/M metagenome (GOLD analysis project Ga0105047, IMG submission 78384) | Freshwater microbial communities from Lake Fryxell liftoff mats and glacier meltwater in Antarctica - MAT-04 (megahit assembly) | ecosystem: Environmental > Aquatic > Freshwater > Ice > Liftoff...
CCGACGTGACAGTGCCGACATGTCAGCGGCGGGGTTGAGAATCGCTCATGTTGGGTAGTTGACGTGAGACACGTTCGCGGCTTGCGGGTGGTGCCGAGGCAAGGGGTGCCACATGACGGATCGGGCCGAAACCACAAACTCAGTGACCGCAGGACCTGCGATGACCGACCTCGTCGACATCTTCTGGGATCGAGTCGATCGGGCGCCCATGCGCACCGCGATGCGTCACCGCGTCAAGGGAGAGTGGACGGCAGTCTCGTGGGGTGATTACGGCCGCGCGGTGGAAGAGGTCGCCGCCGGCCTCGTTGCGCTGGGGATCGAGTCGGGCGACCGTGTCGCACTGCTCGCCTCGAACCAACCCCGATGGCACGAGGCCGACGTCGCGATCCTGGCGTCGGGATCCACGTCCGTCCCGGCCTATCCGACCAGTGCATCCACCCAGGTCGCCCACATCGTCGGCCACTCCGGTGCCCGAATCTGTTTTGTCGGCGATCAGGACCAACTCGCCAAGGTGTTGCTCCGTCGACACTCGCTGCCCGCGCTCGAGCACGTCATCATGTTCGACACGCCGCCGGACGGTCTCGACGACGACTTCCTGCTCAGCTTCGACGACCTCCAACAGATCGGCCGCGATCGTCTCAGTGAGGAACCCGACCTGGTTCGACATCGTTCTGCTGACATCACACCCGATGCCATCGCCACGATCGTCTACACGAGCGGCACCACGGGACCACCCAAAGGGGTCATGCTCAGCTACGCCAACTTGGCCGCAACGATCGGATCGACGATCGAGGTCGTAAAGATCGGGCCCGATGACCGGTTCTTGTCCTTTCTTCCCCTCTCCCACATCGCCGAGCGCACGGTCAGCCACTTCGGTCAGATCGTGTCCGGCGGCGAAACCTGGTTCGCTGACGGCCTCGCCACCGTTCCGACCGACCTCCGCGAGTGCCGTCCCACCGTGTTCTTTGCAGTGCCGCGAGTGTGGGAGAAGTTCAAGTCGTCGATCATCGACCACGTCTCCCGTTCACCGCGCGTCGCTCGGTCGCTGGCAGGTGCCTACTTTCGGAGGGGCCTGGTCCGTTCCGATGCGCTGCGATCCGGCACGAGGCAGCGACTCGCCGATCGCGCCATCTTCGCCATTCTCGACCGACTGGTCGGATCGAAGATCCGCCGACAGACCGGCTTGGATCAGGCACGGATCCTGGTCTCCGGGGCAGCCCCGATCCACCCTGACTTGTTGTGGTGGTTCTCGATGCTGGGGTTGCCGATCGCTGAGGTCTACGGCCAAACCGAAGACGGAGGGCCGACCACGCTCAATCCTCCCGGAGCGATCGTCATCGGGTCGGTGGGTCAACCGATGCCGGGGCTCGAAGTACGGATCGCTGAGGACGGCGAGATACTCGCCCGTGGTCCCGCCGTGTCTGCTGGGTACTTCGACGACCCAGAGCGCACCAAGGAGCTGGTGGATCGAGACGGATGGATGCATACGGGAGACCTGGGACGTATTGATCACGCGAACTATGTCTTTGTGACCGGCCGCAAGAAGGACTTGATCATCACGTCGAGCGGGAAGAACATCGCGCCCCAAGCAATCGAGACCAAGTTGCTCGCCGAGCCGTTGGTCGCGCACGCCGTCGTCGTGGGCGACGGACGTTCATATCTCACGCTGCTCCTCGGCCTGGATGCCGAAGCCGTCACACGATGGGCGACCGACCGCGGCGAGCTGGCCGAATTCTCGATGCTGCTCGACGACCCGGCGCTCCACGCAGAGGTCGACGCCATGATTGATCGAGTCAATCAGGGCCGTGCCCCGATCGAGCAGATCAAAGCGTGGAGAATCTTGCCGCGTGAACTCACCGTCGCTGCCGGAGAACTCACCCCGACCTTCAAACTGAAGCGGGGGGTCGCAACGGCCAAGTTCGCCGATCTCATCGAGGAGATGTATCAGACGACGCAGCGGCCTTCCGCGGCGGTCACGCTCCCCCGGGCCGTCCCCGCGGTCGTCAGCACATGAGTCCCGCCGACACGAGCGACGAGGTGTAGTGGAGCTTGCCTGCGTCGTTGAGGTGCAGGTTGTCACCGAGAAACCAGTTGTCGGGATGCACGGTGTGATGGTTCGCTGACTCGGCGGCGAAGTCCCTCAGCCGGAACCAGTCATTGGGGTTGACTGCCGCAACGTATCGAAGCCAATTGTTGATCTGCTGCGCGGCCCATGCGTAGTACCAGGGACTGGACACGCCGTAGTAGTTGGCGAGGGACTCCGGTCCGGTGACGGACACGACACATATTCCGTAGGTTCCGAGTTCGTTGACGATCGTCGTCAGCTGCGAGAGCACACCCGAGAGCCGCGACTGCCGAATGGCATCGGTGGTGCCCGAAGCAACCCATCCAGCGTCGTTGGCGCCGAGCGCCACGACGATTCCTCGGGGAGCGGCAGCTCGAAGGCCTCTGATCTCGTCAAGCAGGGTGCTGTTGGCACGACCGAGCCCACTCTGGTTGAGATCTGCCGTCCAACGACGCCCGCCTTGGCCCTCGACCTCGGCACGACGACCATTGGCGTTCAAGTTGCCCTGAACGAACCCCTGGAGATAGGTGGCGTTGTAGGTCGGATCGTTGAGCTGTTGGGTGAGACTGTCACCGACCACGGCGATCTTCGGCCAGGTCGAGGATCCGTTGGCGAACGGGAACGCATAGGCGTCGCATCCACCGTCAGGGCTGACCCAGCGCGGCGAGAGGTAGACCGCCGCTTCGGTGGATGCCAGCTGTGATGCCGTGCCGAGCACTTCGACGAACGGGTTGACCCACGCGCCCGCCCAGACGTTTGGTGTGTTGTCCCATCGCATCGCCCACGTGGACGAATTCGCGCTCGTCCAGGCGCCGGTGCCGACTCGCTTGTAAAAGGCTGTGGGTTTGGCGAGTTGGCCGTAGATCGTCGCTCGGGAACTCCAGTCGACTCGCCATGTGGTGTTCGTCGATGGGTCGACGCACGTCGCCGTGCCCGTCGCCGCTCCCGCCGCGGGCGTGACACCGACCACCGTGCCGACGACCATCGCCAGACCAACCACCGCGCTCAGAGCGCGTCGCGGTGGCGTCATCAGATGGCTCCCGTTCCGCTCGGTTTCGCCGCGTTGTCGTGACGTTCGAGTCAACCGACCGATCATGTGGACCACCCCCTGCGCGTTGGCCACGCTCGGCCAGCAGGGCGAACCTATGACTGGTTCGGTCTCGACGCCATGGGGACAACTCCCCGGTCAGGCTCCCTCTCCGTCAAATTCTCCCCGAGCGATGGGGTTTCTGGCAGCCTGATGTTGTCGGCGACCGACGGAGCTCGCCATGCGCTGGGAGACTGCTCGAATGAACACAACAGAGGTGGATGTCGTCGTCATCGGTCTGGGTCCAGGCGGTGAGGACGTCGCTGGCCAGCTGGCCGAGGCGGGGCTCTCCGTGGTCGGGATCGAGCAGCACCTGGTTGGGGGCGAGTGCCCGTACTACGGCTGCATTCCCTCGAAGATGATCATTCGAGCAGCGAACCTGCTCGAGGATGCGCGGCGGGCGGACGTGATGTCCGGGTCGACAACCTCGGCGCCGGACTATTCGATCGTTGCACGACGGATCCGAGACGAGGCCACCGATGATTGGAACGATCAGGTCGCCGTCGATCGATTCGTCGGCAAGGGCGGTGAGTTCGTTCGCGGCGCGGGGCGATTCGACGGTCCTGGCAGAGTCGTCGTCGGTGACACGACGTACGTCGCCACACGCGGAGTGGTGATTGCCACGGGCACCTCGCCATCGATCCCACCGGTACCTGGTCTGGCTGAGTCTCTCCCCTGGACCAATCGGGACATCTTCAAGATCGACCGCTTGCCGAACTCGCTCGCGATCCTCGGCGGGGGAGCGATCGGACTCGAGCTCGCACAGGCCATGTCGCGTTTCGGCGTCAAAGTGACCGTCATCGAAGCGTCCGACCGGATCCTCGCTCCCGAGGAACCCGAATCGAGCGACCTGCTCACCAACGTCCTACGGGCAGAGGGTCTCGACATCTTCACGGGTGTCGCAGCGGCGGCGATCGTCCGCGACGGCGATGTCGTCATCACCCTCGCCGATGGACAGGAGATTCGCGCCGATGAGATCCTGGTCGCGGCAGGTCGAACGCCCAACATCCGCGGGCTCGGGCTGGGCACCCTCGATGTGGATGAGACCGCACGACCGGCATTCATGGTGGACAGCCGAATGCGCGTCAACGGGCTCGACAAGGTCTGGGCGGTGGGCGACATCTCTGGCATGGGGGCGTTCACCCACATGGCGGTGTACGAAGCGGGCGTCGTGGTCGACGACCTGCTCGATCGATCAACTCCTCGGGTCGCTGAGACTCACGCCATCCCCCGAGTGACCTTCACCGACCCCGAGGTCGGATCGGTCGGGCTCACCGAAGCCCAGGCACGGGCCGCAGGCCTCAACGTCGGGGTCGGACTCTCCAACAGCGCAACCTCGAGTCGCGGTTGGATTCACGGCGAAGGCAACGCCGGTCTGATGAAACTGATCGCGGACGTCGACCGCGGAATTCTCGTCGGGGCAACATCTGCCGGACCATGTGGCGGAGAGGTGCTCTCGATGTTCAATCTGGCCGTACATGCTCGGATCCCCATCGGTCAGCTTCGAACGATGATCGCCGCGTACCCGACGTTCTACCGGGGAGCGATGGATGCCTTGACCGCTCTCGAGAACACCGAAAAATGAGTCGGATCGATGATCCGCGTCGGTCGCCAGTCCAGGCGCAACTTCTCTGTTCGTGACTCCGAAATCCACCCGATTGCAACACGATCGCAATATGGGCGACCGCCCGTGAACGACACATGAGCGACGTCCTCATCGATGAAACGGTCCAAAATGGGTCGGAAGCACTACAGATCGGCGTAGGCGCGGCCGATGGAATGAGGTCCCCTCTCAAAGGATCTCGCTGTGCCTCGAACCCGAATACGCCGATCTACCATCCTCTCGACCCTGCTGCTGTGCGCCTTGGCGCTCGCGGTCGGGTCGCCCAGCGGGGGCCTCTCCGCTTCCGCCAAACACCGCGATCGAACGTCGAACGCGTCACGCAACCGTCATGATCACAAATGGTGGGGCCGCGATGCCCGCCATTCCACACCCACGACGACGACCTCAGCACCCACGACCGCTCCACCGAGCACGACACCCGAAACCACCGCTCCCGTGACCGTCGCACCTCCCACGGCTCCCCCGACCACAAGGGCACCCAAGCGACCCACAACGGCCAAGACCCCTCGGCCCACCACCGCCCCACCGACGACCACCCCCCCAGCCGCCAACGCTCCAACGAATGGCGGAGCCACCTCGGGAGGCTGGGAGCTGACCGTGTACTACACCGCCGTGGAGTCCTTCCACAGTGGAGCGACCACCGCAGTGAAGGGATGCCCGGACCAGGACTGTGCCTTCGGCAACTCGGCGCTCGGCACCTACCCCTCGACCTTCGTGAAGGCCGTGAAGGACGAAGGTGCCGGACGGATCACCTCCGGCGCACAGGCAGGTCGCTACCTGAACTGGTCCTACGATGTCGGGTACTGGCTCGATTCCGTCCCCTGCAACACTCATGGCAACGCCCTCACCCCGTGGGTATCGGCGGCGGCCGATGGCGGCGTACTCCGACAGGGCGCCCGGTTCCGTTTGCAGGCACCACTCCGACAGGATGACGGCAGCGCCGTCGACGGCGGGTTCGCTGCACAGTTGGGTGCCGCCACATGGAACGTCGACGATCAGTTCACGCCCGGCCTCGGCGGAGCGGGACACCTCGACCTGTACATCGGCGAGGAGAACCAGGTGAACTTCATGAGTGGTCCTCGCTACATCACGATGTCCAACGCCACCATCATCATGATGTAGGTCTGTTTCGCTGCTGCTCGGCAACGATGGTCCGAACGTTTCGGATCATCGTTGCCGCGCTCGCTGCTGCTATCCGCGTTGGTTCGACCCTGCGCGCCGTGACCAAAGCTTCTTTCACTCGGTCGGTCAACAAGCAGCAAGAGCTTGGGTCCCGACGAATCGGACGCCAACTACGGTGAACCCCGTGCAATCAGACGTCGACTTCCTGGGCCTGACCGCGGGAGAGGGCCCTGGCGAGTTCCGCTTCACCGTCCAGAACCATCTCGCCCGACTCGACCGGCGGCTCTATGGCGGCACAGCTATCGCTGTCTCGATCGCCACGTCTGAACTGGTCACCGAACGGTCGGCGTTGTGGATGACGACACAATTCGTGGCGACCGCTCCCCCGAACGAGGAGATCCATGTCCTCACTGAAATCCTGGCGCCCGGTCGCCGAACGAACCAGGTACGCGTTACCGGCTCCACCGCCAACGGCGACGTCATGTTCGCCTCGCTTGGCGCCACTGGCCGCGCGCGCGAGGGGGGTCTGACCGGCACGTTCGAGACAGCGCCGGTGGTGTCCGGCCCTGACGAGTCCGAGCCGTGGGGATCGCCATTCGAGGGAATGGCTCGCCTGGCCGGCATCGACAACCCCCTGCCCTTCAATGCCGACGGGATCGGGTTCACCACCGTCATCGAGTTCCGTCAGCCCGACGTCCACTCGCATCCCGATCCTGGGCCCGGTCGGTTGTGCTTGTGGGTCCGCCGCATGGACCGAGTTCCGATCACGCCAGCCCTCGCTGCCTACATCGCCGACATGGTCCCCATGTCGATCGCCTACGCAACAGGCGTCGTGGCGGGCGGGATGAGCCTCGACAACACCATTCGCATCGGTTCGTTCGAGGAGACCGAGTGGGTGCTGGTCGACCTTCGACCGCACCTGGCAGTCGGCGACTACGGCCACGGCAACGCGCACCTGTGGAGCGAGTCCGGTCATCTCCTCGGCACCGCCAGCCAGACTGCGTCGATGTTCCAGATCGATCTCAGCGCCTTCAGCTGACGTCGGACGCCGCGCCAAAGCGACGATGTCGGAATGCGTCGAGGGACGCGACAACTGCACCGACAGCGGCCCTCGAGAACAGCACGCCGAGCCCGAGTCAGCGGACGATTCGTCCGTAGGGAGGGCGACGCTGGCGAATTTCTGCGAGCCCGATGAGGCCCGTTTCGGGATCGATCTGTCCGAGCTTGGCGCGACGAGCGAGGTCGTCAACCGCTTCGACCTGGCCCAACCGCAGGTCGGGTTCACGGATGGACCAACGGCGCGATCGCACACGACCGCTGGAACCTGAAGAGTCAGTTGTCGTCCGTGGCTCCTGACGACCGCGTCGCCCGGCATCGAACCGCCAAGGTCAGCGAAACTACCCAACTCGACCCGCTACAAGATGCTGAAGCGCAGTCCGGCGTGGGCTTCGAGGCGCTCGACCAGCCGATCCCCGAACGCCGTTGCCGGCGTCCAGAAGCCACCCCCGACCTCGGCTCGGGGCAGCTCGATCAACGACACGGCTGCTTCGCCGAGCATCCGTCCGGTGCCTCCGTACCCCGGGTCGCGGTCGCCAGTGACCTGGGTGCGGATCGTTCGGCCATCTGGGGTCGTTCCGAAAAAGCGCAGATCGAAGAACCCGGCCTCTTGGGCTTTCGGTGACGGCCCGGCACCCGGCTTCGGAAGCACACGATTCAGTGCCTTGCGTGTCGGTCCGAGCGCAGCCAACCCCATGAAGGCGCCGAGGCCTGCCGTGAGTCCACCTGCCTTGGCAGCACCCAACGGACCCGAGCCCATCAGCATGGCCTCGTCATAGGTGAACTCCGGACCCCACGGCCGGCCCAACAATGCATGGGTTCGCTGCACGATTCGAGTGTTGACCGCCGCCATGACAAACGGAGCGACCCACTCCCCCGAGACGGAGTCGCGAGTCGGACGCATGATCTCCGGTTGGCGAGGACCGGTCCGCATATCGGCGGGCGCCAAGACGTACGGATCGGCCAGCAACTTCCGGAGGCCCGGATCCTCCGCTGCTTCTTCCATCAGGTTCATCATTGATGCCGTGGTTCCGCCGCTCACCCCACCGCGGGTCTTGGCCACCCGCATCGATACCGCCGTACACGCCACTCCGAATTGCTCGAGCGCTCGCTGCTGGGTGAACCACACGCCGAGATCGGACGGGATCGAATCGAACCCGCAGGAATGGACGATTCGCGCGCCAGATGCCGTGGCGACATCAGCGTGAGCATCGATCATCTTGCGGATCCACTGGGTCTCGCCGGTGAGATCGCAATAGTCGGTGCCCGCTTCCGCCACCGCCTCGACCAATCGCGATCCGTACAAGGCATAGGGGCCGACCGTCGAAACGACGACCTTCGTCGACTCGGCGAGCGCCTTCAGTGCATCGGCATCGGTCGCGTTGGCAACGATGCGTTCGACGTCAGCTCCGGTGTCGGCGGCAACCGCGTCGAGCTTCGCAGCATTACGCCCCGCGATCGCCCACTTCAACGGCCCGACGACTCCGTGACGCTCAACGAGGTACCGGCAGAGGATCTGGCCCACGAAGCTCGACGCTCCATAGACGACGAGGTCGAGTCGGCGTTCTGACATTGCCGAACTCTACGCACCCGCACCGCACTCGACATCGAAACGAGACCGAACTGAGCAGACTTGACCACACCACAGGTGCTCAACGATGCGCGGTTCAGTCGGGCCGGGGGCCACGAAACAACGTACGACCCCGATAGCGGAGAGGAAGCTCGTCGGCTTCCTCGATCGCGTGAGCACACCAGCCCGCCGTGCGAGCGATCGCAAAAATCGCGTCGGTGGCGCCGATGTCGGTCCGAGCGACGAAGCCCAAGGCGCCGAGAGCCGAGTCGACATTGGGCGGCGGGGCCCCGCGTCGACGGGCATGGGCACGGTCCACTTCGATCACTCGTCGAGCGGTCGGGCTGGCGATCTTGGCAACCGCCTCCATCAATGGCTCATAGCGCGGGTCACCGCTCCGATGAACCATGTGACCGAACCCCTCCAGCGCATTGGTCGACGAATCGTTTGACAACGCCTCGACGGATTCCAGTGGGCCCTCGAGGAGTCGACGATGCACGCGGGCGGAGGCTCCACCGTGCAGCGGTCCGCTCAACGTTCCCAACCCTGCGAGCAACGACGGAGCGAGGCCCGCACCAGTCGAGGCAGCGACTCGGACGGCCAGCGTCGAGGTGGCCAGCTCATGCTCCGCCAGCAGCACCAGAGCGCGATTCATCGCGTCGATTCGAGCTGGCGTCGGCTCCAACGGCGAGCAATGAACCCACAAGCGCTTGGCGACCGATGCGCCGTCGAGCGGCGTCGATCCGTTCAACGTAAGGCTCGCCAACATGGCATCGATCATCCGCTCAGCCACGGTGTGCGTCTCGCTGGCGTTGACCGATACCGGGTCCATCGTGCTCGATGCCGCCGCGACCGCCACCGTGAGACGAGCCATCGATGATGCCCGCTGCCCGAGGGTCGACGTCGCGTGAACAGCCGCTCGCCGCGCGCCGGAGCCGGAAGGCCCCTCAGGGGCGGACGTCATTGCGCGATCGGGGAACGCGCCGCTCCACAACAACCGAGCCACATCCTCGAAGGACCGTTCGGTAGCCAACTCGATCGCGTCATGGCAGCGATAGCGGATCCATCCGTCGCCGATCTGGCTGATGGTGGTGCCTATGACCACATCCACGGCTCCGGGAGCGCGCCGAATTGATCGCGGCCGACCCTTGCGTGCCAGCAGCTCGACCTGGTCCGGGTCGTAGTTGCTTCGCCGACCGTCGGGACCTATTCGCCGTGTGAGCGAGCCTCGGCTGGCGTAGGCGTAGACCGTGGCGATCTGGACGCCCAGACGTTCCGCCGTCTCCAGGGCAGTGAGCCCCGAGCTCGGCTGCTTCTGAATCACCACCTCACGATACTCCCGTTCGAACACATCAACATGGACGATGATCAACGTTGATTTGGTGACGGCGGAGGCGCACGATCGAAAGATGACAACGTCGCTCCGATACGCCCCAACCACTCGGCTCGAATCGCTGTGGAGTGACGTCGGTGGCAGCCCGACCCACCTTGATCGGGTCACGACCGGCGAACCGGAGCCAGTGCTCCCTTCCGTCTTCGACGTCACGGGTTTCGCCGTCGACACGGTCGCTGTCGCCCTGCTCGCCGTTGCAGAACTCTGGGCCACCCGAACTGGCGGTGACATGCCGACGACCGCTATCGATCGACGGTCGGCTTCGGCATCGTTCAAGAGTGATGCGCTCCTTCGAGCGGTTGGCTGGGACCTCCCGCCCATCTGGGATCCAGTTGCCGGCGATTATCGAACTGCCGACGGATGGATTCGTCTCCACACGAACTATCCAAGCCATCGTCGAGCGGCACTCGAGGTGCTGGGCACCCCGCCGATTCGGGACTCCGTTGCCGACGCCGTTCGAACCTGGATCGGCGACGACCTCGAATCGGCGGTCGTCAACGCCGGCGGCTGCGCAGCGACCATGCGAACCCAGGAATCATGGCGCGCCCACCCGGCCGGACAGGCCACCAGCAACGAGCATCCGATCGGTGTGGGTGAGCCCGTCACCATCGGCGGGCACGTTCCCGACCTGGCCACGTCTCCCGAAGCACGCCCGCTCGAAGGCATTCGCGTCCTCGATCTCACGCGGGTGATCGCGGGGCCCGTGGCGACACGGCTGTTGGCCGGATACGGAGCCGACGTGATTCGCATCGATCCCCCCGGCTTCGAAGAAGTCGGAGCGTTGCTCCCCGACATGACAGCAGGCAAACGATGCGTCGCGCTGGATCTGACATCGACACCCGATCGCGATCGATTTCTCGAGCTCCTCGCTGATGCGCACGTCGTGGTCGGGGGGCTCCGACCAGGTGCTCTAGCAGCGCTCGATCTCGACGTGGACTCCATGCGGGGGATCAATCCGTCAATCATCACGGTGAGCCACGATGCCTACGGTTGGGATGGGCCCTGGAGCCAACGCCGTGGGTTCGACAGCTTGGTACAGATGAGCACCGGCATCGCAGCGACGGGCATGGCTGAAGCGGGCGTGGAGCATCCGGTGCCCCTGCCAGCGCAGGCGCTCGACCACGGCATCGGTCATCTTCTCGCCGGCGCCACCTGTCGTGCGCTCGTTCGCCTGGCGACGACCGGTTGCGCCTCCGATGTCCGGGGTTCACTCGTCGGCGCCGCCAACGCCGTGATCCAGGCGCCGACACCCGGTGGACTTGGCCACCCGGCTCCCCTCTGGACCGACCGCGACACCGTCGAGGCGCAGTCCGCATGGGGACCGCTTCGCCGTGTTCCACTTGCCGGTCACGTCAATGGTCACGAGCCCTCATGGTCGATCGAGGCCGGGCCACTGAGCCTCCACGCGGCAACCTGGTCCTGAGCGCTCGCCTCTCAGAAGATCGGGAACGACGCCGGTAGCCCGAGATGCATCTGACCGACCGTTTGGTAGGTCCGATTCTGTCCCGCCAGATGATGCGACATCGTGGTCGTGTCTCGGCGGAGGCGCTCCAGCCGGTTCGATGCGTAGACCGCTGAGGTGCCAGCCTCGTCGCACAGATCGTCCACCATTCGCTTGACGGTCTGCGTCACCCAGATTCCCATGGCACCGATGTCAGCTCGTTGGCGCATCGTCGGCTCGTCACCAGCGCACAGCGTGTCCCACATGCTGCCGAGCGCTTGATCCGACAGTGCCCGAGCAGCGGCGAGATCGGCCTCGGCCCGTGCAACCGCCACCTGGATCCGGTACTCGTGTTTGATGGGCTGAAACGTGGGAGGCGCCACCTTCGTCTCCGCCAACTCGCGGAGCTCGTCGATCGCCCGACGGCCCGCACCGATCACCACGCCCACCATCTTCGTGAAGAACCACCCGTGATAGCGGTACAACGGGCTCGTCCGATGACCCGGTTCGAACGGCGAGAACACGTGCTCGTCCGGAACGAAGACATGGTCGACGGAGTAGTCGTTGCTTCCGGTGCCAGCGAGCCCCAAGGTGTACCAGGTGTCATGGATCTGGACGTCCTCGTTGGGGAGGAACCCGACGAGCAGGCGCGGCATCCCGTTGTCGCCCACGACGAGCTCCCCGTCTCGGAACGCCAGCATCCCGCCCACGATTCGGTCGGCATGGAGGATGCCGCTGCCGAACTGCCAGCGTCCGGTGACCCGATAGCCACCCTCGACAATCTCCGCTCGTCCTACCGGGCTCAACCACCCCGAGGTGATGTGGTCGAGATCGGGATACAGCTCGCGCGCGGCGAGCTCATCGCGGAGAAATCCGGTGTAATAGCCACCATCACAACAGATCATCGAGATCCATCCAACGGCCGTGTCGTGGTAGGCGAGTTCCTCGAACACTCGCAGCTGACTGACGGGATCGATCTCCGGACCGCCCCAATCCGTCGGCATCGGCAGGCGGAACACGCCGGTCGCTCGCAGGTCAGCGAGGAGATCGTCGGGCAATCGACGCGTCGCCGCGATCCCATCAGCAGCCGTCTCAATCGCCGGGCCGAGTCCCTGAGCCCGTGACAGGATGTCGTCGAGGTTCATCATCGCCAGAACCTATCCGGATTCTTGTCCCGATCGACAGGCGACTCCGCACAAACTGAACGCTGTTAACCTCAGCAGACAATGCGGACGCCGCTGCTTCGCTCCCCGGAGGACACGCACGATGAACTCGCCACCGCTCTTGACCGGCCGTGTCACGAACCAGGAACACCAACCGGATCTCGAGGGCAACCTGTTCCCCGTCGGCAACGAGGTCGACGACGCCTCGCTCGAGGTCACGGGCGTTCTCCCCGAGGGATTGCGGGGCGCCTTCGTCCGCAACGGTCCGAACCCGCTCTTCCAGCCGATCGGCCGCTATCACATGTTCGACGGTGACGGCATGCTGCATGGAGTCACCTTCGACGGAGGCCGCTTGTCGTATCGCAACCGATGGATCCGCTCTCGCGGATTGAACGCCGAGATCGATCTCGGTCGCGCCGTCTATCCCGGTCTCAGCGACGTGATGAGTTTCCCGGACCCAGCGCTGGTTGGCACTGCGGGCCCCGTGAAGAACCCGGCCAACACCCACATCGTCCGCCATGCGGGCCGCTACCTGGCGCTGTGGGAGGGCGGCCTCCCCACCGAGGTGACGGCCTCACTCGACACCGTCGGCGAGTTCGACTTCGGTGGACGACTCAGCGGATCCATGACCGCTCACCCCCGACTCGACCCGCGCACGGGCGAGATGTTCTTCTTCGGTTACTCGGTGTTCGAGCCGGTCATCCGCTACTACGTGGTGGACGCGCAGGGATCACTCGTTCACAGCGTGACGCTCGATGTCCCCGCACCCGTGATGATGCACGACTTCATTCTCACCGATCAGTACGTCGTGTTCCTCGATTCGCCGATCGTGTTCGACGTCGCCAACATCGGCAAGGGTCCGATGGTGGAGTGGCGCCCTGAGAACGGCACGCGCATCGGCGTGCTCCCGCGGCTCGGCGGAGCGGATGAGGTGCGGTGGTTCGAGATCGAGCCTGGCCATGTCCAGCACTTCTGGAATGGCTGGACCGACGGCGACCGCATCGAGTTCTCGGGCACCCGATTCGACCATCCCAACTTCGGACTCGATGGGACAGCCGAACTGAATGAGTCCACCGTCGACGATACGCCGCCGTTGCCAGCGCGGTTTTTCGTCGACATGGCAGCGGGCACCGCAGGATGGACCCAACTCGACGACCTGGGCGGCGACTTCGCCCGCATCAACGACGACTACAACGGCGTGCGATCTCGCTATCACTACATGTCAGCCGCCATGGCTCCGAACCGGCGACTGGGCGATTTCGACAGCATCGTTCGCTACGACGACGTCACTGGCGAACGCCACGTCTGGAACGCTGGGCCGACAGGTCACGTCGGTGAGAGTGTCTTCGCTCCCGATCCCGACGGCCAAGCCGAGAATGACGGGTGGTTGCTCAACGCCGTCTATGACTCGGCGGCAGACCACACCGATCTCTTCGTGCTGGACGCTCGCGACATCGAGGCAGGCCCGATCGCACGGGTCCATCTCACCCAACGCGTGCCCTTCGGATTCCACGCCAACTGGTTCTCGAACGACCAGTAGACCTCAGCCCAACTCGTCGCACTCCTCGGCAACCTCTCGGGTGGCGGAGCGAAACTCCTCGGGGACCGTCGACATGAACTCGTCGGACAACTCGTCGGAAAACCGCAGTCGCTCAGCATCAACAAGCTCGTCGTGGTTTGGGTTGCCGTTCACGTCGAGGTCATCGGGCTTCATGAAAAAGGCGCTTCCGGTTCCAACGAGAGTCGACACACCGCGCCCAGTCGAAGATGCCGTAGTCGAGCGGGGAGCAGCGTTGCGGCGACGAGAACAACATCTGGGGTCACCCATCCTCACCCGATGAGTTCCGGCGACGGCGAGGCACACACCATGCTGAGGATCACCGTCACGACTCACCCCGGTGCGAGTCGTAGCCGTTATCGGCGTTGACCGGTGGCGCCGGCGCCGCGCTGATGACCCTCCCACCGGTGCTGGCATCTATTCGGCCCGAAGCTGGACGGTACACCCGATCAAGCGTCCCGCGATCGGTGGGGCGGCGATGCTCATCTTCGCTGGAGCGGTTGCAGTGATCGCTACTCCCAGCGCCGCGTTCGGCCTCGGCGGCGGGGCCATTGTGTGGGCGGTGGCCGCCCGTCAACCCGCCGTGCGTCTCCTCGCAATTGCGATCCTTCGACCGATGACGACCACAGCCGCCGTCGCGGCTGGTGGAGGTGGAGGCGTGTTCGTGCCATTCCTCGCCATCGGCGATTTCGCTGTCCGGGTGGGTCATCACCCGAATCACAGCGTCACGAGCCGCAGGCTCCCCGACCTAGTGCTTCCGGGCCGGGGTCGAGGCAGGGGGCTCACGATTCTTACGAATCGTTCACCTCTCGTCTCGACTCAGCTCTGACGTTCGATGGTGAACGCCGGGATGATCCGGGGCGCCGCGGAAATGACGTACTCACCGAACTGCGGCATCAGTGCCGCTTGCGACTGGAGCTTCGCCGCCGCGATGTCTGCCGGTAGTTCGCTGAGCCGACCCCGGAACTTCTCGGTACCGAACTCGATCTCGACCTCAGGAGTCTTCAGGAGGTTGTAATACCAGTCGGGGTTCGTGGGGGCACCACCTCGGGAGGCGAACACCGTCATCTCATCACCTTCGACGAGCGCTACCAGCGGGATCTCTCGAACCTCTCCGCTCTTGGCGCCGATCGTGTGCAGGATCACGAGAGGCGAGTCCCCGAACTGACCGACCTTTCCCCCCGAAGCTCGAAACTCGGCGATCACTGATGCGTTCCAGTCGCTCATGGGTGCAAACGTATCGCGAAACTAGTTTGAATTCGAGCAATCTGTGGACGTGACCCCTCGTCAGAGCAGCCGATCGTCGAATCGGAAGGAGTGCCCGCCGTCGTCGGCGACGGGACTCAAAGTGCCAGTCGGGGCGACTTCGAGCCGTGTCGGCCGTTCAGCCGTCGAGCGGATGGATCCAGCGAAGTCCCGGAACGCCTGCAAACCCACGATCCGCGCTCACCCACGTCGCTCCTTGTTCAATCGCCATGGCTGCCAGGAAGAGATCAGGGATGGTGTTACCGATGGCATCAAGTCGCCGACACATCTCGGTGAAGATCGCCCAATGACGGTCGCCAGGGGACATGGGGATCACGGTTGGCGAGCTATGGAGCGAATCGATGAAGTCGAGTGCGACGGCAAGGGGCGACGGGTCGTTGAAAACCCGTGGGTGGGTCACGATCCGCAGAAATCCGCTCGCCACGACCGGAGGAATCCCGAGCGGTTCGATCCCGTGTCGTGCCGCCTCGAGCCACGCCCGATGGCCCTCGTGGTTCGGTGATTCCGGTCGATGGGCGTAGACGAGGATGTTCACGTCAACGGAGAGCATCGACCGATTCGCCTTCGTCCATCGCATCGAGCAGGGCCGATAGGTTGCCGAGGTCCACGCCGGGCATGACACCGCTTCCGCCGTATACCGGCAACTCGGAGTGCGCCGCGCCGACCATCGATTTCGGCCGCAGCGACTCGCGTACGGCGTCCTCGATGACCTGGCTCACCGTCTGCGCAGTGAGTGCGGCGCGAGCCTTGGCGTCCCGGTACACCTGCTCGGAAATGTTGATCGTGGTACGCATCGTCTCACTTTATCATCAGCCCATGATGTAAAAGCATCAGATCGCTCGGCCACGCTCGAACTCGAAAACTCTTGACATAGTCCAGATTTAGATAGAGAGTGCATCTATGTCCGCTGAGCAGCTCGTCACTCCCGCCCAGCTGCTCCGTGAGTGCGGACTCCACGTCACGGCGCAACGGCTCGCCATCATGCGGGCAGTGAGCGACACACCCCACGGCACCGCCGATGACATCGAAGAGATCGTGCGTGGCGACCTCGGCGTGATCTCTCGTCAAGCCGTGTACGACGCGCTCGGAGCACTCACCGAGAAGGGCCTCATCCGACGGATCCAGCCCGCTCGTTCCCCGGCTCGCTACGAGGACAGAGTGGATGACAACCACCACCATCTCGTGTGCCGATCGTGTGGCCGAACGGTCGATGTCGACTGCGCGGTCGGCGGTCGACCGTGCCTTGAAGCGAACGACGAACACGGCTTCGTCATCGATGAAGCCGAGGTCATCTATTGGGGCATCTGCCCCAATTGTCGATGAACCACCGTCGGGCGGTCGTCGCCCGAACCGTGGCCAACACTGACCAACCCATCCACTCTCTGACCATCACATCGAACCATCGAGGAACATCATGAGCAACACCGAAGAACCCGGCAGCGGAGCTGTCACCACCACCGACGAGTCAGTCGCTCCGTCGGCCAAATGCCCCGTGCTGAGCCAACACCACACGGCGGTCGGCTCGAGCGCGAACCAGCACTGGTGGCCCAACCAGCTGAACCTTGGCCCGCTCAACTCCAACTCGCCGCTGATCGATCCCATGGACGCGGACTTCGACTACCCGTCAGAGTTCGACAGCATTGACTTCGCTGAGCTCAAGGCAGACCTCGTCGCGCTCATGACGGATTCACAGGACTGGTGGCCGGCGGACTACGGCCATTACGGACCGTTCTTCATCCGGATGACGTGGCACAGCGCCGGTACCTACCGGATTGCTGACGGTCGCGGTGGTGCCGCGTCGGGCTCCCAACGGTTCGCCCCGTTGAACAGCTGGCCCGACAACGCCAACCTCGACAAGGCGCGTCGCCTGTTGTGGCCCATCAAGCAGAAGTACGGCCGCAAGATCTCCTGGGCTGACCTGATCATCCTGACCGGCAACGTGGCGATCGAGTCAATGGGTTTGGCAACCTTCGGGTTCGGCGGCGGCCGAGAAGACGTGTGGGAACCAGAGCAGGACATTTACTGGGGTCCTGAAGACACGTGGCTCGAGGACGAGCGGTATTCCGGCGACCGGGAGCTCGCCGATCCGCTCGGCGCCGTACAGATGGGCCTCATCTATGTGAACCCCGAAGGACCCAACGGCAACCCAGACCCGGTTGCCTCCGCACGGGATATCCGCGAGACGTTCGCTCGGATGGCCATGAACGACGAGGAGACCGTGGCACTCATCGCCGGCGGCCACACATTCGGCAAGACCCACGGTGCCGCCGACGCGTCGCAGTACGCCGGGCGCGAGCCCGAGGCGGCCAGCCTCGAGGAGCAAGGGTTCGGTTGGACGAACTCGTTCGGCACCGGCAAGGGCGCCGACACGATCACCAGCGGACTCGAGGGCGCTTGGACCACCGCTCCAGCCACCTGGGACAACAACTACTTCGAGAACCTGTTCGGTTTCGAGTGGGAACTGACGACCAGCCCGGCTGGCGCGCATCAGTGGCGTCCCACCGACCGCGACGCTGATGACACGGTGCCCGACGCCCACGACCCCTCGCGACGTCATGCCCCGATGATGCTCACGACTGACCTGGCGCTGAGGTTCGACCCAGCCTACGAACCGATCTCCCGCCGATTCTTCGAGCATCCTGAGGAGTTCGCCGATGTCTTTGCTCGGGCATGGTTCAAGCTCACCCACCGCGACATGGGCCCGGTCACCCGATACCGCGGCCCTGAGGTTCCCCAGGAGGAACTGATCTGGCAGGACCCAGTTCCGGCGACGGATCACGACGTGGTCGACGACGCCGATCTCGCGTCATTGAAGGCCACGATCCTCGGATCCGGTCTCTCCATTGCGCAGCTCGTCTCCACAGCGTGGGCGTCGGCGTCGACGTTCCGCTCCAGCGACAAGCGCGGCGGCGCCAACGGGGCCCGCATCCGGCTCGCACCCCAAAAGGATTGGGATGTCAACGCTCCGGCCGAGTTGGCCTCGGTGCTCGGAACCCTCGAAGGAATCCGCGCCGACTTCAACGACGGACAGCCCGGCGGCAAGCGAATCTCTCTGGCTGACCTGATCGTGCTCGGCGGATGCGCTGCCGTCGAGCAGGCAGCCCACGATGGCGGGCAGGCGGTGACGGTTCCGTTCACTCCGGGCCGTACCGATGCCTCGCAAGATCAGACCGACGTCGACTCGTTCGCCGTGCTCGAACCCAACGGCGACGGTTTCCGCAACTACTTCCGAGCCGGTGACAAGCGTCGGCCAGAGGAAGTGCTCATCGATCGGGCGAGCCTGCTCGGTCTGACGACTCCCGAGATGACCGCACTCGTCGGGGGCCTCCGGGTGCTCGGCGCCAACGCTGCCAACGCAACGCACGGCGTGCTGACCACACGGATGGGGGCCCTCAGCAACGACTACTTCGTCAACCTCTTGGACATGGCAACCGAGTGGAGAGCGTCCGCCAGCGAGCATGTCTTCGAGGGTCGCTCCCGGACCACCGGCGAGCACCGCTGGACGGCAACCGCCGTCGACCTGGTGTTCGGTTCCAACTCGCAGCTGCGAGCGGTCGCCGAGGTCTACGCATCGGCCGACGCCGGGCCGAAGTTCGTCAAGGACTTCGTTGCGGCCTGGGACAAAGTCATGTTCGCCGACATGTTCTGACCATCTTCCCGACCATGGCGGAATTCGGCCGCACCATCTGGCCGTCAAGCGCCACGAACGAAGAAGCCACGGTGATTGAGCGGCCATCAGGCACTCGGACCAACGCCCTTCATCATGAGCTCCAGCTTTCGGGCAAGCCACGGCCACGGGTCGTCGACCAAGGCGCTCACGAGAACCTCGACCATGTCCTCGGGCACGTCGACAACGTGGGCGTTCGCTTCCTCGGTCGGCATTTTCAGAGCTTGTTTGATCACGGCGCCACGCTGAGCGGAGCGGTGGAAGATGTCGTGGACCAGGTCCATCACCAGGTCGACCATCAGGATTGCTTCGTCACTCGGAATCCCGAGGCGATTCAGGTGAACGGCCACGTTGATGGCTCGTCGGCTCATGGGCGACGGCATGCCCGGCGTGTTGGCCAACGCGGTCGCGAACCCAGGGTGCTGTTCACAGAACGACCACCACGCACGGGTTTCGTTCCACACCACCTCGCGCCAGTCGTCGACAAGCTCCGGCCACTCGTAGCTGCTCGCCGCACGGACAAGCCCGGCACGCATCATTCCGTCTCGATCTCCCACGTAGCGGTACAGGGCGCCATTCGTGAACCCCAGATAGCGCGCAACGGATGAGATCGTGGCGCTGTCGAACCCCACGACCAGTACTGCGTCAGCGATGAGATCGAGGCTGAGGCGCGGAACCGGTCCACCGCGGCGTTGCCCAGTGTCGCGTTCCCTTGGCCCAGTGGAACGGTCGCTCATGTCCACCAGATCACGATATGCGGGTTGGGCCCCTGACACCGCCACTCATCGAGTGGCCGATCGCTGACTACTGAGCGACGAGCTTCGAAGGCCACGTAGCGGCCATCGTTGGAGACCACGATGACGCGCTGCTCCGATGCCGACGGCGGATCAATTGTTTGGTCCGCCAGCGTCGGGGCAGTCCGTTCCACTCGCCGCGTCGCCGGAGGTGACCCGAGTGATCACACCAGTGATTCAGTGCAACGGGAACACGTCGAAGTGGCCCTGGGAAACTTTGCGTCGAGGTTGGTCACTTTCGATGCGAACGAAACCCAGTTGCCGTCGGCGGAGAGTGCAGGATTGACCACTGCGGCGTTGGCAACGAGCACGTCGACCTCCGCCAGCGACGAGGCGGATCGTAACAGGGTGTCACCAACTCGGGTTCAGGAATCTGTTGATCGACTCGGCAGAACCCAACTCGGACACGATCACACCCCTACGCTCGGGTGATCGTCGTCAATCGAAGCAGACCGGCCAAGGCCGCCCGAAAGCGCAAGCGTCGCATGGAGCGTGTCAGCCACGACCTCAGCGACGAACAGTGGACTGCGCTCAAGGTGGCGTGGGGCGGCTGCGCGTACTGCGGCGCAACGGACCGAGCGCTGCAGCGCGATTGTGTCTTGGCGATCTCCCGTGGCGGGCGTTACACGCTCGACAACATTGCACCGGCCTGCGGGTCGTGCAATGCCAGCAAGTGCAACGACGAGGTCACGAGTTGGATGCGCCGCAAGCGGCTCGACGAGCGAGCTTTTCTGCTGCGGCATCTGACGATTCAGTCGGCGCTTCGAACTCGATTTCCTGAGTCTGAGGGGCCGACGACGATCGTCGAGTCGTGACCGACTTTGCCGCCGCGATGGCACTCTCCTGCGGAAATGCTGTCTCGGAGTGTCGTTGAAGTAGCGGTCGTCGACGACGGGTTCGTCAACGAACGGGCCTGGAGCTGGTGGTTTGTGTGAGGTAGGCGGCGGATGATGTTCCGAGGTGGCGCCGAAAGTCGCGGGTGAGGTGGGCTTGGTCGGCGTATCCCAGCTCGGCCGCGACCGCGGCCCATCCGCTCCACTCTCCACCGACCGCGATGGCCCGTTGCGCCGCTTCGGCGGCCTCGATGATTCGCCATCGTCGAATGACGAACGATGGGCTCACCCCGAGGGCCCGACTCCGGATTCTTCGATGCCGAGGTCCCAGTCCCCGATGACGCCTCACCGTTCGACCGACTCCTCGGCTTCGCAGGCCGCGATCCGCAGTGGCAAGCCGCCTAGACCACCGGAGCGGACTTGGCGCCACATTACTCCCGAGAGGTCAGGTGCCCACGTAGGCAGCGAGGTGCTCGCCGGTGAGCGTCGAAGGCGCAGCGACGAGGTCCGCAGGGGTTCCTTCGAAGACAATCCTGCCTCCGTCGTGGCCGGCCCCCGGGCCGATGTCGATGATCCAGTCCGCATGGGCCATGACCGCCTGGTGATGCTCGATGACGATCACCGACTTGCCCGAGTCGACAAGGCGATCGAGCAGGCCGAGCAGGTTCTCGACATCGGCGAGGTGAAGACCGCTCGTCGGTTCATCGAGCACGTAGACGACGCCCTTCTCAGCCATCTGGGTGGCCAGCTTGAGGCGCTGCCGTTCGCCACCTGACAACGTCGGCAGCGGCTGGCCGAGGCTGATGTAACCGAGCCCGACATCGACGAGCCTGGCAAGGATGGCGTGCGCCGCTGGCAACTTCGCATCGCCATGGCTGAAGAACTTCTCGGCGTCGGAGACTGACATCGCGAGCACCTCGCTGATGTTCTTGCCACCGAACGTGTACTCCAGTACTTGGGCCTGGAATCGCTTGCCCTCACATTCGTCGCAAACGATGGCGACGCCAGCCATCATCGCCAGATCCGTGTAAATGACACCCGCACCGTTGCAGACGGGGCAGGCGCCGTCGGAGTTGGCGCTGAAGAGTGCCGGCTTGACTCCGTTGGCCTTCGCGAACGCCTTGCGGACGGGATCGAGCAGTCCGGTGTACGTCGCCGGGTTGCTCCGTCGCGAGCCCTTGATTGCTCCCTGGTCGACCGTCACCACGCCATCTCGGCCCGACACCGATCCGTTGATCAGCGAGCTCTTCCCCGACCCGGCGACACCCGTCAACACCACGAGCACGCCGAGCGGGATGTCGACATCGACGTTCGCGAGATTGTGTGTGGTGGCACCGCGAACTTCGAGCGTGCCCGACGGTTCTCGCAGGGAATCCTTCAGGGTGGCTCGATCGTCGAGATGCCGTCCGGTGATGGTGTCGCTCGCCCGCAGTCCCTCGACGGTGCCCTCGAACACCACCTCACCGCCCGCAGTGCCAGCGCCGGGGCCGAGGTCGACCACGTGGTCAGCGATGACGATCGCCTCCGGCTTGTGCTCGACAACCAGCACCGTGTTGCCCTTGTCCCGCAACTGCAGCAGCAGGTCGTTCATGCGGGCGATGTCGTGGGGGTGCAGCCCGATCGTCGGCTCGTCGAACACGTAGGTGACGTCGGTGAGTGCTGAGCCGAGATGGCGAATCATCTTGGTGCGTTGCGCCTCGCCACCCGACAACGTGCCCGCCGGCCGATCGAGGCTGAGATACCCCAGCCCGATCTCCACGAACGAGTCGAGCGAATGCTGAAGTGTCGCGAGGAGCGGTGCCACCGACGGATCGTTCACACCCCCCACCCACTCGGCGAGGTCACTGATCTGCATCGTGCAGGCGTCGGCGATGTTGATCCCGTTGACCTTCGATGATCGCGCCGCCGCGTTGAGCCGGGAGCCGTCGCACTCGGGACAGACGTCGAACGTGATCGCCCGTTCCACGAAGGCGCGAATGTGGGGCTGCATTGCGTCGACGTCCTTCGCCAACATCGACTTCTGGATCTTCGGGATCAGGCCCTCGTACGTGAGGTTGATGCCATCGACCTTGATCTTGGTCGCCTCCTTGTAGAGCAAGTCGTGAAGTTCCTTCTTGGTGAACTTGCGGATCGGCTTGTCCGGATCGAAGTAGCCGCAGCCGCTGAAGATTCGACCGAACCAGCCGTCCATGCTGTAGCCGGGGATCGTGAGCGCCCCCTCGTCGAGCGACTTGGAGTCGTCGTAGAGGGCGGTCAGGTCGAAGTCGTTGACCGAGCCCATGCCCTCGCATCGCGGGCACATGCCGCCGGCGCGCGTAAAGCTGCGCTTCTCGGTGGTCTTCTCGCCGCGCTTCTCGATCGTGATGGCGCCGGCCCCGCTGACCGTTGCGGTGTTGAAGGAGAAGGCGTTGGGCCCGCCGATGTGGGGAGTGCCGAGTCGGCTGAACAGGATGCGCAGCATGGCGTTGGCGTCAGTTGCGGTGCCGACGGTGGAGCGAACATTGGCGCCCATTCGCTCTTGGTCAACGATGATCGCTGTGGTCAGTCCGTCCATCACGTCCACGTCGGGGCGAGCCAGCGTGGGCATGAAACCCTGCACGAACGAGCTGTAGGTCTCGTTGATCATCCGCTGGGATTCGGCGGCGATCGTGCTGAAGACCAGGGAGCTCTTGCCCGAGCCGGAGACGCCCGTGAACACGGTCAGTCGGCGTTTCGGAATCTCGACGCTGACGTCTTTGAGGTTGTTCACCCGAGCGCCCTGTACGCGGATCAGATCGTGGCTGTCGGCGACATTGCCCATCGTCGGCTTGGCATCCTTCTTCGTCGCGACCACCAGTTCTCCGGAAGCTTCTCTGTTGTCAGTCAGGCTTGAGCGATGCGCACGAGGTTGCCCGAGGGGTCGCGGAAGGCGCAGTCACGCGCGCCCCACGGCTGGGAGACGGGCTCTTGGAGCACCTCAGCGCCCGAGGCACGGACCTTCTCGAACGTGGCGTCGAGATCGTCGGACCGGAAGATCGCCGCCTGCATCGACCCCTGGGTCACCAGCGACAGGAGGGCATCGCCTTCGGTCTGCGAACGTCCGCCGTGCGGCTGGGACAAGACAATGGCGACGTCTTGGCCCGGCGCGCCGAGGGTGACCCATCGGAAGCCGTCGGACGCCACATCGTTGCGAACCTCGAGACCGAGTGCGTCGCGATAGAAGCCGAGCGCGATCTCAGGATCGTGAACGGAGATGAACGAGGTGGAGAGGGTGACTGCCATGAGACGACCATAGGAGCACCGACCGTCGAGCGCTTCTCCGATCCTGCTCGATGTGGCTGGGCGGATCAGGCACCGGCGTTCACACGGCGACTCGCGAGCGGCGTGGCCGAGTCGCGACCATGCTCACACAGGACGGAACGACCTCGAGCTCGCGGTGGTCGTGCGCGCGGTACTGCGAGGGCGTCTCGCCGACGATCTCGGTGAAGCGGGAGCTGAACGAGCCGAGCGACGTGCAACCGGCAGCGAAACACGTCTCGGTGACCGACATCCCCTGACGCAACGAGGCCTTCGCTCGTTCGATGCGTCGGGTCATGAGATAGGAGTACGGCGTCTCGCCATATGCCGCACGGAACTTCCGAGAGAAATGCGCTGGCGACATGTTGGCCGCGCTCGCCATCGCCAGGACGTTCAGGGGCTGGGCGTAGTTGCGGTCAATCAGGTCGCGCGCTCGACGCAGATGTACGAGGTCCGCAATCGCTTCCGGTGTCATACCGACGATGTTGCCACGCCGACAAGGGGCAATACCTCAGCCGTCAACTCGATCGCAGCATCGATGCCGTCAGTGAGCAGCGTGCCGCTCGATGGTATCGCACTACCATTTTGGTAGAGAGTTGGTACCGTGAGCGCATGAAAGTCACCATGGACCGAGCTGGACGGGTGGTTCTGCCCAAACCCCTCCGCGACCAACTTGGCTTGGAGCCCGATGAGGAGTTCGACATCGCCATCGAAGGAAGTGGCATACGACTCCAGCCGCTGCCACGGGCCGAGCGTGAAATCACCACCATCAATGGATGGCCCGTGATCAGCCCGGCAGGATCGCGAACGATCAGCGACGCTGACGTGAGGGCATTGCGCGATGGCGACCAGCGCTAATCAGTGGTGCATCGACACGAGCGTCGCGGTCGCAGCGCTCGATGCAACGCACGAAGCACACGTCGCGTGTCGGACAGCGGCGCAACTGCATCGACCTGCACTTGCAGGTCACGCAGCATTCGAGACCTATTCGGTTTTGACACGGCTCCCCGGCGTCGCGCGTGTCTCGCCGCTGGTCGCCGCGACCGCGATCACCTCCGCATTTCCTGATCGATGCTGGCTCACGTCCGCCCAACACGAGCGGTTGATCAATCGGCTCGCCAAGCTCGGAATCGAGGGCGGCATGGTCTACGACGCCTTGGTGGGCGAAGCCGCCCGAAACTCAGGGCGACGCCTCCTCACTCGTGATGTTCGAGCGCTGCGCGTGTACGACCTTCTCGAGGTCCACGTCGACTTCGTGAACTGACCACGGCCGACGCGGTGTCAGGCCGCCGTTGCGGCGCCGAACCGATAGCTCGATGAGGTGATGAATCCGGCGAAGTCGTTCTGGTAGTAGATGCGAACACCCGCTTCGTCCTCGGCGGAGCCGACCGCCACCATCAGCGGGATGAGGTGATCCTCCATCGGGTGTGCGGCGCGAGCGCTCGGCGCTCGGTCCCAGTCGCGGAGTGCCTGCGTTCTCGCGGCGGGCGGCGACTCCGTCAGCGTGCGTGCCAGCCAGTCGTCGAAGTCGCGGGAGGTGTGAGCGCCGCTCGGACCAAGGTTGCGCAGATCGTGATACGTGAGCCCGCTGCCGATGATCAGCACATTCTCGTCACGCAGGGGCGCCAGCGCTCGGCCGAGTGCCAAGTGTTGCTCGGGGTCGTAGCCAGCCTTGATCGAGAGCTGCACAATGGGAACGTCGGCATCGGGGTAAGCGACATAGAGCGGTGCAAACACACCGTGGTCGAAGCCGCGATCGGGGTCTTGTCGAACGGCGATTCCAGCGTCACCGAGGAGTTCCGCGACCCGTGCGGCCACAGCCGGGGAGCCCGGAGCTGGATAG
>Ga0105047_10004030_pt1 | contig 25737 bp, 20 predicted proteins | sample MAT04_FD_78384 | JGI IMG/M metagenome (GOLD analysis project Ga0105047, IMG submission 78384) | Freshwater microbial communities from Lake Fryxell liftoff mats and glacier meltwater in Antarctica - MAT-04 (megahit assembly) | ecosystem: Environmental > Aquatic > Freshwater > Ice > Liftoff...
AGCACGAGCACCAACGACGATAGCAGACCTGGCGATCTGACCGGCGACGCCGGGATGGAGAGCCGCGTCGTCGCGTTTCTGCCCGAACTCACCGATCGAGCAAGCAAGATGCGGGCCCCAGACTTCGTACGGAGGGCCCCGGGACCCCCATTCCTTCGTCCAGATGGGATTGCGAGAATATCGGCGTGTGAGTTCAAGTCGCGTCGGTGGTGGGTGATCGACAAGTCCGTCGGTCGTTTGACCGAGGTTCGCTACCCGCTGGGCACGACCGCTCAGGTCGGCGTCTATCGCGTGCTCGCCTATGATTCGATCGGCCGAGTCACCCAGGAGCAACGGGTGATCGACGCGACCAGCGGCGTTCATTCGTACGTCTATGACGATCTCGATCGACTCATCGCCAAGACTTTTCCAGACTCGACGGAGCAGAATAACACCTATTTTCCGGCCGGTGGCCCGCTGCGCTTCGTTCGCGCGATCGCCAGCGGCGTCACGACGGTCATTGCCGAGTTCCCGCTGTACTCTGCCACTGGTCAAATCCTCAAGAAGAGGAGCGGGGGAGTGACGACGGACTACGTCTACAATGACAAGTTGCGACTGTTCACCTTGGTCGCGACGGGACCCGCCGGGGCCATCCAGCAGTCGTATCGTTATACGTATGACCCGGCGGGGACGGTATCGTCTCCGGCTTGGACGTTGATTTATGAAAAACCCCGGCTGTCTGTGGGGTCGTTCTCGGACGATGAGACCGAATTGGAGAAGTTACTTCTGGAACCAGACCGCGCCTCTGCTGTGGACTTGGATCGCTTGGCGCATCTCCTTCGCCGGCTCTCGGACCAAATCGCGTTCTGATCTGCCGATTGGGAAGCACACCTCCACCACGAAGGTGGACGTCCGTCGATGCCGCCTTCGCGGGGCGCGGCGGCGCGTTCCTGAATGAGCGCCCTCCATCACGATGACGCGCGCCGTGGAGCACACGATCCATCGCTGCGGCAGCATCAGCGGATCTCCGAACAGCGCGCCGAGCTCGGTCACGCCGCCCTCGACGTGATGATTGTCGAAGCGCGTTCGTACCGCGCCCGGATGGTCGCATACAGCCACAGGCTCGTCCCGAGTCACCGGCCGCAGCCCGAGGTCGTCGACGATGAGCAACTCGGGCGTCGTGAAACGAAGCAGTCTGCGATCGTAGCTGTTGTCCCCGCGCGAAGCCGCCCAGCATCTCGTACGCAGGCGCGTACAACGCAGATGCCTGGGTTGCGGACGCGCGCCCGGTCGAGTGCCACCGCTACCAGCACGAACGCGAGACCAGGAGGTGACCCCGCCAGGTCTCGGCGAACCCCATCAGCACCAGCGCCGAGACCAGCGGAAATGCCCAGAGCCCGAGGCCGAGCAGCGAAGCCCACCGCACGCAAGGTGAGCCTAGGGTGAGATCGCGATCCCGTCGAGCGCGCGACGTCCCGTCCGCGAAGTGTTGCAAAATGAAGACGCCCCACGACATTCGACGCCCGAAAGAGGCTATCGAACAGCCACGTTGCCCAGGGGACTGGCACGGAACACCTCCTGCTGATAGGCGACCCACATGTTCAACAGACTATCCCCCTCCCGCATGCTCGCGGCTGCGCTTGCGACCGCGACCCTTGGCCTGTCCGCCTGTGGCGGCACCGAAGATCCACCCGTGGTCACGCCCCCGGTCGAGAAGGTCGCCCGTGGCGTCCTCGCGACCTCGAACCCGGCCGGTCGCGGCAGCGACAAGCTCGTGCGCCTCGACGCCAAGCTCACCGCGACGCAGTCGACGTTCGCGGACATCGACGTGGTGACCAGCATCCAAAGCGTCACCATCGACACGGTCGGTGACGGCTACGTGACCTTCGACGGTCGCAACATGACCGGTGGCATCAGCGTGTACGCTGGCCTCCGCGATCAGGCCGTCAGCGCGGCCCTCGGCGGCGGCGCGCGCACGATCTATGGCGCGAAGACCAACCTGGTGGCGCCGAAGGGCATCATCGTCGCCAACACGCTGAACCTGATCATCGTGGCCGACTTCGGCGCGAAGAACATCAAGACCTATCCGATCGCCGCCGACGGTGACGTCGCGCCGAGCAACACGATCGCGCTCGGCGACGCCACCCGTTCGGTCTGGGACATCCACTACGATGCGGGCGCGGACATCCTGTTCGCGTCGGGCACCGACGGCGTGATCCTCGCGTACGACATGTTCGGGCAGAACAAGGGCGCGACCGGCCCGTCCCGCACCATCACCCCGACCGGCTTCGGCAACGCGAAGATCTCGGTCAACCTCCACGGCATCGCCTACGACCGCACGCTCGATCTGATCATCGTGTCGGACGTCGGTGACGCGGCGAGCGCGACGGACGGCCAGATCATCAGCGTCGGCATGGGCTCGACGGCGATGGGCAACACGCTCGCGACCGTGCAGATGAAGGGCGGAATGACCGGCCTCGGCAACCCGGTCGACATCTACTTCGAGGGCGCCAACCTCTACGTCGCCGAGAAGTCGAACAACACCGTGCTCCGCTTCGACGCGTTCGGTACGGCGGTCGGTGCGCTCGAAGGTATGGCCAACGTCACCCTGTCGGTGCCGAAGGTCGAGTCGATCGCGCTCGCCAGCCGCGGTGGCATCGGCGGCGGCGCGCTGCTCGTGACGACGAACCCGGACATGATCGAGTCGGACGCGATCGTCCAGATCCCGTTCACGCTCACCAGCAGCCCGGCCTCGTTCGGCAACATCGGTATCGTGACCAGCATCGAGAACGTGACCGTCGGCGCCAACGGCGAGGGTTACGTGTCGTTCGACTCGGGTCCGAACGGCGGCGTCATGCTGCTGGACGGGCTCGACGACGACACCTCGAGCGGCACGCTCGGCATCGGCGACGGGCTGCTCTTTGGCCCGTTGACGACGCTCAAGGCTCCGAAGGGCATCGACGCCAGCGGTTCGAACCTGATCGTCGCGGACTTCGGCGCCAAGGCGATCAAGGTCTTCGCCAAGGCGGCCGGCAACACCGCGCCGCTCTTCGCGACGACCAACCTCGGCGCGGGCAGCATGCGCAGCGTCTGGGACGTGCAGCTCGACGTGGCGGGCGACCGCCTCTACGCCGCGGGCACCGACGGTACGCTCCTCGTCTACGACGCCTGGTCGGTCAACAAGGGCGCCGCCGGCCCGACCCGCACCATCAAGCCGATGGGCTCGGTCAACTTGCACGGCGTCGCGTACGACAAGGCCAACGACCTGGTCTACCTGTCCGACGTGGGTGACGCGATGAGCGCCACCGACGGCCAGCTCTTCGTCATCGCCAACGCGTCGACCGCGGGCGGCGACGCAGTGGCGGCGCAGGCGAACATCAAGGGACCGCTCAGCAAGCTGGGCAACCCGGTGGACATCGCGCTCGATGGCAAGAACCTGTTCGTCGCCGAGAAGTCGAACGACGCGATCCTTCGCTTCGACGGCGTCGCGGCGCTGATGGGCTCGAGCGACACGGCCGCCGCGGCGAGCAACGCCACGGTGAAGCCCGAGTCGGTGTTCGTGATTCCCGCCGCTCAGTGAAGATTAACCGTGAGCGACGCCTGTTTTCGCGGGCGTCGCTCCGGTACCGTGCCCCTTCGTGGGCAACTCACTCCGAGTCCTTCCGAGCGACGCACTCAAGCTCGGCCCCGATCGGGCTCCCGCCCGCGCAATGCTGAAGGCAACCGGCCTCAGCGATGCGGATCTCCAGAAACCTATGGTGGCCGTCGTCCATGGCTGGACGGAGGTCATGCCGTGTAACCTCCACCTGCGCCGGCTCGCCGAGCAGGTAAAGGCGGGGGTTCGCAGCGCCGGCGGAACGCCGATCGAGTTCAACACCATCTCCGTCTCCGACGGCATCTCGATGGGAACGTCGGGCATGCGCGCGTCCCTGGTGTCGCGCGAGGTCATCGCCGACTCGATCGAGCTCGCAGTGATGGGTCACCTCTTCGACGCCGTGGTGGCTATCGTGGGCTGCGACAAGACCATCCCCGCCGCGATGATGGCGGTGGCGCGGCTGGATCTGCCGTCGGTCATCCTCTACGGCGGCCCGATCGCGCCCGGCCGCTACAAGGGCAAGGACGTCACCATCCAGGACATGTTCGAGGCGGTGGGCGCGCACTCCGCGGGCAAGCTCCCGCTGGAAGAGCTGCACGCGCTGGAGAACGTCGCCTGTCCCGGCGCGGGCGCCTGCGGCGGGCAGTACACTGCCAACACCATGGCCACCACGCTGTCGCTGATGGGCCTCTCGCCCATGGGCGCCAACGAGATCCCGGCCATGCACCCATCGAAGGACAAGGCCTCGTTCGACGCCGGCGCGCTGGTGATGCACTGCCTCGAGCGCGGCTTGAACGCGCGGCAGCTGATCACCCGTGCGTCGCTGGACAACGCGATCGTGTCGGTCGCCGCGATGGGCGGATCGACCAACGCGGTGCTGCATCTGCTGGCGGTCGCACGCGAGGCGGGTGTGCCGCTAATGATCGATGACTTCGATGGCATCTCTTCGAAGACGCCGCTGCTCGCCGATCTCAAGCCCGGTGGTCGCTTCACCGCGGTCGATCTGCACACCGCGAATGGCGTCGCTTTGATCACCCGCCTCCTTTTCGAAGGTGGCTTCCTGAAAGACATCCCCACGGTCACGGGTCGCACGCTCCTGGAAGAGACGCGCGCGGCCGAGGGTCCCGCGGGGCAAGAGGTGATTCGTCCGCTCGATCGCCCGATCGCCGTCGGGGGTGGGTTCGCGATCTTGCGCGGCTCGCTCGCGCCCGACGGATGCGTGGTGAAGCTGGCTGGCCACGATCGGCATACTCATACCGGCCCGGCGCGGGTGTTCGATCGCGAAGAGGCCGCGATGGCCGCGGTGACGCAGGGGCTGATCGTGCGGGGCGACGTGATCGTCATTCGCAACGAAGGCCCTCGCGGTGGCCCCGGCATGCGCGAGATGCTCGGCGTGACCGGCGCGATCATCGGCCAGGGGCTCGGAGACTATGTCGCGCTGGTGACCGACGGTCGCTTCAGCGGCGCCACGAAGGGCTTCATGGTCGGCCACATCTGCCCCGAGGCGGCGATGGGTGGACCGATCGCGCAGCTCTGCGAGGGTGACGAGATCACCATCGACGTACCTTCTCGCAGGCTCGATTTCCGGGCCGTTGCGACCGATCGCACGCAAAAGCCGCTCACACGGGTGAAGGTCGGCGGCGTGCTGGCCAAGTATGCCGCGATGGTCGGGCCCGCCTCCGAAGGCGCCGTCACGATGATCAAGGAGACCGAATGAATCTCACGGGAGCCCAGATCATCTGGGAGGTGCTGGCGCAAGAAGGCGTCGACGTCGTGTTCGGCTATCCGGGCGGCGCGATCATGCCGACCTACGACGCGTTCGCGGCGGTGAAGAACATCCACCACGTGCTGGTGCGCCACGAGCAAGGCGCGGCGCACATGGCCGATGGGTATGCGCGCGCTTCAGGTCGCGTGGGCGTCGCGATCGCCACCTCGGGCCCTGGCGCGACCAACCTGGTCACCGGTATCGCGACCGCGATGCTCGACTCGTCGCCGGTCGTATTCATCACCGGCCAGGTCCCTTCCTCGCTGCTCGGAAGTGACGCTTTCCAGGAGACGGACATCACCGGCGTGACCTTGCCGATCACGAAGCACAACTATCTCGTGACAAAGGCGGAGGACATCGCGCCGACCCTGCGGGAGGCGTTCTTCATCGCGCGCAGCGGGCGTCCGGGCCCGGTGCTGGTCGACATCACCAAGGACGCGCAGCAGGCCACCGCCGAGTATGACTCGACGGTCGCTGCGCCGGTGAAGTTGCCGGGATATCGGCCGGTGTTCGATCCGCGCCCCGAAGATCTCGAGGCCGCGCTGGACCTCATTCGCAAGTCTTCCCGACCCTTGATCCTCGCGGGTCACGGCATCGTCGAGTCGGCCGCCACGGCGCTGCTCATCGAGTTCGCCGAAAAGGCGGGCGTCCCGGTGGCTTGCACGCTGCTCGGCCTGGGCGGATTTCCGGCAACTCATGCGCTGAGCCTGGGCATGATGGGTATGCACGGCGAGGCTTGGGTGAATACTTCGATCCAGGAGGCCGACCTCTTGATTGCCCTGGGGATGCGCTTCGACGATCGCGTCACCGGGCGCCTGGATAAGTACGCGCCGCTCGCGCGCAAAATTCACGTCGAGGTCGATCCCTCCGAGATCAACAAGAACGTGAGGGTCGACGTCGCGCTGATCGGCGACGTGAAGCAGACCCTCAGCGTGCTCGTTCCGAAGCTCGAAAAGACCGGTCAGACGAAGGCGTGGCTGGACCGCATCGACGGTCTCCGCGGCAGGAGCGCGGTGATCGACATCCAGTCGCTGCCCTCCAGCGGAAAGCTGTACGCCGCGCACGTCATCCACGATCTCTGGCGGCTCACCGAGGGCCGCGCGCTGGTGGTGACCGACGTCGGCCAGCATCAGATGTGGGAAGCGCAGTATTACAAGCACGACTATCCGCGGAAATTGATCACGTCGGGTGGGTTGGGGACCATGGGCTTCGCGCTCCCGGCGGCGATGGGCGCGCGTTTCGCGCACCGAAAAGCCTCCGAAGATATCTGGGTGATCGCCGGTGACGGTGGGTTCCAGATGACCGCCTGCGAGCTCACCACCTGCGCGCAGGAAGGCATCAAGGTGAACATCGCGATCATCAACAACGGCTATCTCGGGATGGTCCGGCAGTGGCAGGAGTTCTTCTACGGCGGCCGCTACGTCGCGACGCCGCTCAAGAGCCCCGACTTCGTGAAGCTGGCCGAGGCCCACGGGCTGGTCGGCCTGCGCGTGACCCAGCGCGAAGAGGTGGCCGACGCCGTGGCGCGCGCGAAGAAGGAGCCGGGCACGGTGGTCATCGACTTCCGCGTCGAGCAGGAAGACGCGGTGTACCCGATGGTGCCTTCGGGCGCCGACCTGGGCGATATGATCCGCCGGCCGAGCATGAGCCCGATCGTCGAGACGGGCGAAGATCCATGAGCAGAACATTCGTCACCGACGTCGAGGACGTCCCCGGCGTGCTGAACCGCGTGGCCTCGCTGTTCCGCCGACGCGCGTACAACATCGAGTCCCTCACCGTGAGTCGCACGGAGCGGCCGGGCGTCTCGCGCATGACCATCGTCATGACCGCCGACGACGACACTGCCAAACGCGTGGAGGCCAACCTCTACAAGATGGTGAACGTGCTCTATGTGCAGGACCTCAGCGCGCGCGCGTCGGTCGTGCGCGAGATGGCGCTGATCAAGGTCCAGTCCGAGGCGTCGTCGCGCGCCGAGCTGCTGCAGATCACCGAGGACGCTGGCGCGCGCATCATCGACGTCTCGGAGAGCTCGTTGACGATGGAGATGGCGGGCACCCAGCAGGGGCTCGATCGCTTCGTCGCCGCGTTGCGTCCGTTCAAGATCATCGAGCTCCTGCGCACCGGCGCCGTCGCGATGGCACGCGGCGCCGCACCGGTCGCAGCCCCCAACAAGGAGAAATGAGTCATGGCTAAAATATATTACGACAAAGACGCGGATTCGAAGCTCATGGACGGCGTGACTGTCGCCATCCTCGGCTACGGTAGCCAGGGCCACGCGCACGCGCTGAACCTCAAGGACAGCGGCGTGAAGGTGGTCGTCGGCCTGCCGCCCGACAGCAAGAGCAAGCCACGCGCGGAGGCCGCCGGCCTCACCGTGAAGACCCCGTCCGAGGCCGCGCAGTCCGCCGATGTGATCATGGTCCTCACGCCCGACACCGGCCAGGCCAAGCTCTACAAGGAGAGCATCGAGCCCGCGCTCAAGCCGGGAAAGACGCTGATGTTCGCCCACGGGTTCAACATCCGCTACGGCACGATCGTCCCGCCGAAGGACGTCGACGTGTCGCTCATCGCGCCGAAGTCACCCGGTCACCGCGTGCGCGAGCTCTTCCAGGAAGGCGCGGGCACGCCCTGTCTTTTGGCCGTGCACCAGGACGCATCGGGCAAGGCCAAGCAGCGGGCGCTCGCCTACGCCAAGGCGATCGGCGGCACCCGCGCGGGTGTGCTCGAGACGACCTTCTCGGAGGAGACCGAGACCGATCTTTTCGGCGAGCAGGCGGTGATCTGCGGCGGCGTGAGCGCGCTGATCAAGGCGGGCTTCGATACTCTGGTGAAGGCCGGATATCAGCCGGAAATTGCCTATTTCGAGTGCCTGCACGAGCTGAAGCTGATCGTCGACCTCATCCAGCAGGGCGGCCTGACCTATATGCGCCATAGTATCTCCGATACGGCCGAGCACGGTGACTACACCGGCGGCGCGCGGCTGATCACCGACGAGACGCGCAAGGAGATGGGTCGCATGCTCGATGAGGTGCGCGACGGTACTTATGCCAAGAACTGGATCGCCGAGAATGAGAACGGCCGTCCCTGGTTCGAAGGTCAGCGCAAGGCGGCGCGCGGCGAGCAGATCGAGAAGGTCGGCGCCGAGCTGCGCAAGATGATGCCCTTCGTGAAGCCGAAGGCCGTCACGGAAGACGGACAGGTGATCGACGCGGGGGAGAAGAAGTAGTGCAGAGCGAGTTCACCTGGATGGACGGGAAGCTCCTTCCGACCGCCGAGGCCACAGTCCCTTTCCTCACGGTCGGTCTGCACTACGGACTGGGCGTATTCGAAGGCATCCGCTGCTACGACACGGCGCGCGGGCCGGCGGTGTTTCGGCTTCCGGAGCACGCTCGCCGCCTGATCGACTCGGCGCGCATCCTCGGGCTCGAGACGGCATACACGCCGGAGCAGATCGTCCAGGGCTGCGTCGACGTGGTGGCATCGAACAAGTTCCGTGAGTGTTACTTGCGCCCGCTGATCTTCGCGAAGGGCGGCATGAACTTATCTCTGGTCGGCGCGCCGACCGGGGTGGGTATCGCGGGCTGGGCGTGGGCCGCCTATCTCGGCGAAGAGGCGAAAAAGGCTGGAATCCGCGTCAATGTCTCGAGCTACACGCGTCACCACCCGAACGTGGTGATGACCAAGGCGAAGGCGTCGGGCAACTATGTCAGCTCGGCGCTCGCGAAGAGCGAGAGCGTGCGCATCGGCTGCGACGAAGCGATCATGCTCGACCCGCAGGGGTACGTCTCGGAGTGCACCGGGCAGAACCTGTTCATTGTCAGGGACGGCACCCTGATCACGCCGTCTGCGGCGTCCATCTTGGAAGGCATCACGCGCGACTCGATCCTCGAGCTGGCGACGGATCTCGGGCACCCACCGGTCGAGCGTACGGTGTCGCGCGACGAGCTCTATCTGGCGGAGGAGGTCTTCGTCTGCGGCTCGGCGACGGAGATCATCAGCGTGCGGGAGATCGACGGGCGTCGCGTGGGTGATGGGAAGATGGGGCCGGTCACGACGAAGCTGCATCGTGCGTTCACGGATGCGGTGCGGGGCAAGACGGCGGCGTACGAGAAGTGGCTGACGTTCGTGCCTTGAGCTCAGGCGCTCTTCAGCATCCGGCTACGCACGTCGAGCAGCTTCTCCCGCACGCCGTGGCGCACCGCAGGCCCGTGCCCGGCGCAGAGCGTGTCGATGCGCGGCATGACGTCGAGGTAGCGGTCGACCGCGCGGTGGCACGCCTCGGTGTCGAGGCTGAAGCCGGTCTTCGCAGGGCGCAGCCCCTCCACGCTGCGGAGCAGCATCGGGCTCGCGAGGATGGCGTCACCGGAGAAGAGGCTCGCGCTCGGCGCGTGATAGAGCATCACCGAGCCAGCGGTGTGTCCCGCGGTGGGGATGATGTCGAAGCCCCACTTCCACGTGCCGGCTTTGTCGAACGTATCGTCGACCGGTGAGCGCGCCGGGAAGACGTCCTCGAAGCGGCACAGGATGTCCTCGTGGAGCGCCGCCCCCCGGCGGGAGAGCGGGGGCGCCGGCTCGGCGCCGCTGAGCACGCGCGCGTCGGAGGCGTGACAGATGACCGGGCAGCGAAACTTGTCGCGGATCCAGCGCGCGTTGCCGGCGTGATCGCTGTGGCGGTGGGTGAGGATGACCGCGGTGAGATCGCCGGGCTTGATGCCGGCGCGACGCAGCGCCCGGTTCAGCAGCGGCCGCTCGAGCGCGTGGCCGCTGTCGATGATGAACCGCCGCCCCTCGTCCTCGAGTAACCACACGTTCACGAACCAAACGGCATCCAGGAGTGTGAGCTTCATCCGCCCGCCGAGTATCGCACATCACGTTTGGTGAATGCAGAGATCGTCCGGAGCTTCCGTGGCGACCGCACCGGTTCGTACACAACGAACCGTGCGCCCATGGCCCATCTTGCTGTCAGAAAGTCATTCGTTCACCGGGACGCGCCCGCGTGAGCGCCAGCATCAACTCGCCGCAAGCCCAAACTGCGTGGGATGACACCCGCGTGCTGGAGTGCTCGTCCGGTGGTAATCGCTTCCCGTCGCGTTGAACCGCCCCCGTCCATGGCATAGCGTCCCTCCGTGCAAGGCCCCCACCGCGGCATCCGCTACATCCATCGCGCCCTCATGCGCGACATGAAAGCCATCGACGAGGCCGCGCACGGCGACGCTACCGACTTCCGCGCGCTCGCGGTGCGGGTCGAGCACTTCAGCCGGGTGGATGCGCTGCACCACCGCGCCGAGGAGATCGGGATGTTCGCCGAGATCGAGCGGAAGCGGCCGGGCGCGACGGCGATGCTCGTGGCCGATCACCACGACGACGAGCCTCTCGTGGATGAGATCGCAGCCCTGTGCCGAACCGCCTCGACGGCATCGGGTGACGAGCGCTGGGAGACCGTCGCGTGGTTGCGACGCCGAACCTCGGCTGCGCGCGAGCTCTTGCGGCGCCACATTCACAAGGAGGAGGACATCATCGTGCCGGTCGCGGAGGCGCTCTTTTCGATCGAGGAGCAGGGCGCGCAAGTCGGGACCATGCTCGCCCAGTTTCCGCCCGAGGAGATGCAAACGATCATTCCGTGGATGATCGCGCTGATCGGGCCGAATGATCGCGTCGAATACGTCCGATTGATGAAGACGGGCATGCCGCCCGATCAGTTCTCGACCGTCGCGGCCTCCATCCGCGATCGCATTGGCGCGGAGGACTGGGCCGCGATCGAGGCGGGTCTCTGACTCAGTCACTCATGATGAAGATATTCGGTCGCGGGTCATCCTCGGGCGTCGAATCCCAGTGCCTCAGCAAGATCTGATACACCAGTAACCCCGTCTCGCCCTCTCCCCAGATCAAGTACCGCAACGACTGCCGGACCAAGTTCTGCCGCGTGAGTCCGAGGAAGATACTCTTCGGGTCGATCAGCTCCGAGAGATACGCGATCGTATTCGCCGTCGCCACCGCGTTGCTGATTTCAAGGCGATAGTCATCCCCCTCGCGCTCGATCCGCATATGCAGCGTGGTGTCGAAGCGACTCCGATCCTTCCCCAGCGTGACGTGCACGCAGGCGAGCGGCCCATCCACCCTGTAATGCTTCTTGATGCGGGTCTTGATGTCCTCGATCGATGGCCTCTCGCTCCGGGTCGGGAGCAGGTGGACTCGCCGCACGCGCATCTCCTCGAGCAGCGTCGCGCACTCGGCCGTGGCGAAGGTGAGTGTCTCGACGCGGAGCTCGGTGGCGCGCCAGTAGCGGGAGAGCGCCGGCGACGAAGCCGAGCGCGATGAAGAGGCCGTCGGGGCGATCGACGATGTTCTCCACGAACGCGAAGGCGAACAAGAGCGCGATCAGCCCGAACGGGAGCACCATCCACGGCAGCCGCTTGGCCTCGCGCGCCTCACTCCAGTGCGCGAGCGTCACCGCGACCGCGCCCGAGACGAAGAGGGCCAGCACGCCGGTCGCGTATGCGCCGCCTTGGGCTTCGACCTGGGCGTCGAAGGCCAGCGTGACGATGATGCAGAGCCCGAGCACCAGCAGGATGAGCGGTCGCGGAAAACACACCCAGGTCGGCGCCATGCCGAAGCGCGGTAAGGCGGCTGGTCGAAATAGATTTACCACCTTGGCCGCCGATCCATCCCGCCCAGCGGCGTTGCGCCGCCTCGCCAGACAACGAGTATGACTTCGGACGGCGCGCCTTGCTGGACGGGCGCCTCGGCACCCAAGATGGCAAATCAATTTCGACCAGCCGCCCAAGTATCGCGGGATGATGCCGAGCAGCGCCGCCATCGCGCTGGCGCCAGCGAACCACAGGATCGCGATGGTCGAGATGTCGTAGATGGTCCCGAAGACGGGGCCCAGCGTGTGGTGCGCCGCCCAGGCCAGCGCGCGGCCCGCGGCGTCGCCACCCTCGCGCCACGCCTCTTCCGGGATGAGCAGCGTTGTGACGACGCTCGAACCGATGAGCACCACGCTCATGATCAGCGCCGCGGTGATGAGTAGCTTCTCGGTGTTCTTGATGCGGCCGACCGGCGGGCCCTCGAGGGGATCGGCATCGCTCGCGTCGCCTCGCACCAGAGGCATGACCGCGACGCCGGTCTCGAAGCCGGACAGGCCGAGCGCGAGCTTGGGAAAGGCGATCAGCGACAGGAGCGCGAGCGAGCCGGGGCCCCCGATCGACGAGATGTGGCGGGTCCATTGGTCGAGCACGTCCGGCGTGTGCACGATCTGGATCACGCCCGCGACGATCACCACCAGGTTGAGCACCAGGTACGGGATCGCGATCCAGGTCGCCAACCCGATCGCCTCGCGGAAGCCGCGCACGAACACCACCGCCAGGACGGTGAGCATCGCGATGCTCAGGACGGCGTTCTTGCCGTGGAGGTGCGCGCTCAAAAAGGGGTTCTCGACGATGTGCAGCGCGGCATCGGCGGCCGACAGCGTCATCGTGATGACGAAGGCGGTGACCGCGAAGCCCAGGAGCGCGAGCGTCAGAAAATCGTGATCACCACGAGGAGCGCGGTCGCCACGGGAGCCAGCGCGCCCGCGGCGAGGAGCGCGATGCCGGGCTGGTATCCGAGTGTGGAGTAGTCGTCGACGCCGGTGAGCCAGAGCACCTTGTACCAGGGCTCGGTGTGCGGGATGGCGGTCTTGCTCTCGGTCCCGCCGCGCAGCCAGCGCCATATCGCGGACTGCGATTCGGGGCGAGCGGCACCGGCGGTGTCGCGCCTTCACGCCCGGCCGCGCGCGCTCAGGAGGGCGCGGCACCGCTGTGCGAGAACTATTTCACATCCGCGACGAGCTCGATGATCACGACCTCGGGCGGCACGCCGATGCGGATCGGCATCCAGCTGGTGCCGAGCCCAGTGGTGACGAAGAGCTTGCGGCCGTTCTCCTCGATCAACCCGCGCGCGTAGCGCTGTCCGAAGCGCGACGGGACCCGCGGCGCGCCGATGAACGGGAGCCGAATCTGACCCCCGTGCGTGTGACCGGCCAGCATGAGAGAGACGCCTGGCGGGACCTCGGGGAACAGGTCGGGGGAGTGCGTGAGGAGCAAGATCGGCGACCCCGCTGGAGCTGCGGCCAGCGTGCGCGGCAGATCGGGCTTGCCGCGCACGCAGTCGTCGGCGCCGGCGATCTGGAGCGACTGCCCGCGGACTTCGTGCGCGTGACAATCGTTGACCAGCACCGTGATCCCCGCGCCGGTCAGCGCACGCGTCACCCGCGCTGCGTCGAGCTGATGATCGTGATTGCCGAGCACGGCGAAGGTGGGCGCACCCAGATCGGCGAGGATCTTGGAGGTGACCTCCGGCGCCACGAAGTGACCGCCTTTCACGCGATGCACCACCAGGTCACCGAGCACCACGGCCAGGTCCGGCGCACGCAGCCGCACGCGATCGACGATCCGACGCAACGCTTCGGGCCCCATCCGCGGCGCGCCGATGTGTAGGTCCGACAGGACGGCAATGCGCAGGCCGGACAGCGCTGCAGGCCATGGCGACACAGTGATCTTCACGTCGCGCAGCACCACGCGTCCGAGCGCCCGCCACCACAGCATCAGGCCCAGCAGCAGGACACCGAAAATCGCAAGTATCGCGCTCATCTACGTGCTGTCTGCGCCATCTTGACAACCCCAAGGCCGGTCCTTAGGTTGGTGGGTTCGAACCCAACATGACGAAGGTAATACTGTTCGAGATCAACGAGATAACCTGGGACCTGGTCGATCCATGGATCGCTCAGGGCAAGCTGCCCAACTTCAAAGCGTTGAAGGAAGCGGGAAGCTTCGGGCGCTCGCATTCTCCGGACCTCGGTGACGGCCTCGATCCGTGGGTGACCTGGACGACGTTCTACACCGGCAAGCCGCAGAAGGAGCACAACGTGTTCTTCCTCGAGCAGCCACAGGACGAGATCAAGTCCAAGCGGGTCTGGGAGATCGCGGCGCAAGCCGGCAAGAGCCTCGGCGTCTTCGGCTCGCTGAACTCGCAGCCGATCCCCAGTGCGCGCGGCTTCTTCATCCCGGGCACCTTCTCGGTCAAGCCGGACACGCATCCCAAGTCGCTGCTCCCGATTCAGGAGCTCAACGTCAAGTACACCCGCAACTACGGCCAAGGGAAAAAGGACGACACCCTCTTCAGCTACGCGAAGCAAGCGCTGCAGCTGAAGATGCTCGGGCTGTCGAGCAAGACCATCTTCCGCATCACCCGCCAGCTCGCCGAAGAGAAGCTCGACTCGGGCCTGTACTGGAAGCGCGCCTGCCTCCAGCCGCTGATCAACTTCGACTTCTTCACGAAGCTCTATCGCGAGCACCGGCCCGACTTCGCGACCTTCCACACCAATCACGTCGCCCACTTCATGCACCGTCACTGGCGCGAGATGAACCCGGCGGCCTTCGATCTCAAGCCGACCGAAGAGGCGCGCCGCCAGTTTCAGGACGTGATCCTGTACGGGCATCAGATCGCCGACGAGCTGCTGGGGCGCATGCGCGAGCTGGTCGATGACGACACCGTGTTGATCGTCGCTTCGTCGATGGGGCAGCAGCCGTTCAACCCGCCGCGGCTGAAGGAAGGCAAGAAGCTGGTGCACGTGAAGTCGTTGCCGGCGCTCCTGTCGTTGCTGGGCGTCGGCGAGACCGCCACCGCCGAGCACATGATGGCCGACCAGTTCAACGTCTACTTCAAGGACGAAGTGGCGCGCGGCGTGACCGCGGATCTCATGAAGCGAGCCTACCTCGGGACGCCCGACCGCAAGCTGTTCACGGTGATCCCGGTCGGCAAGAGCATCACCAGCACCATCTCGCGTTACGACGGCGTGAAGGAGTCCACGCCGTGCGTCTTCCCGCACGCGTCGGGCGATCGAGTCATCGAGTACGGCGATCTGATCCGCACCACGGATGGCGAGCTGAAGTCGGGCTGCCATCATGAGAAGGGCGTGTTCATGTTCTTTGGCAAGGACATCCCGGCCAACCGCGACATCGGCGACGTGAGCAACATCGACTTCTTGCCGACCATGCTCGATGTCCTGGGCGTCGCCGCACCGGCCGATCTGAAGGGCGTGAACGTCCTCGCCGCGGCCGGAGTGAACGCGTATCGCCGAAAGCCGATGTTCACCGCCGAGCTCCCGGCCTACCGTCCGCTCGATGCGCTGATCAGCGAAGACGTTCGCCGCTTCGACGAGCGCCGCCGCGCGCCGGACAGCACGTCGGACGCGGGTGGAGCGCTCGGCGAGTCGCCGCAGCCGACCAGCGTCGACCTCCCGAGCTGAGCAACGCGAGCGCGACGACGCGAATGCTCAGAAGGGCGTCGGCGCTCGCAGATAGCTCATCACTCTGAAAGTATCCAACCGCTGATAGTTGGCGTCCAGAGTGTGAACCGCATCCACCGGGCAGCAGGTGGTCCCGGGCTCGTCGATCCACAGCCCGTGCACATCGTGCCCGAACGCCTGCATCGGCGGCGAGAGCAGCAGCCAGAACTGGTTGTTCCAGTTGTGGTGGACGCCGGCGTAGATGATCGACGGGTGGCCGTCGAGGCGGCGCGTGACGCCGCCGAGGGTCACGTCGGCGCCCACCGGCATCAGAGGCCCGGAGCCGGCGAAGGGGACCTGGTGGCGATACTCCATCCGCAAGCGGTCGCCGTTCCCGAGATCGGCCTCCGCGAAGTACAGCGGCAGGCCGCGCGGATCGCAGCTCTCGAGATGCACCACGTCGTCGTTGGTCATGCCGCCGTCGATCAGGCCGTAGATCTGGACGTCCGACATGAAGGGCTCGCGCAGGATGAGCGGGCGACTGGGATCGGAGATCGACATCGTCATCGCGATGAGCAGGTTGCCGGCGTGCACGGTCTGCTCCAGTGACCAGTAAGTCGTGCCGCCCACGTCCATCGTCATGACGCGCGCGTCGCCGTCGGGCGTGACTGCCACGCGGCCCGGGCCGTGAACGCCGCCGGAAATGAGCGGGATCGTCGCGCCGTTCGCCAGGCGGTGGTTGCCGGGCGCGAACGTGAGGCGGGTCTGGCGCAGGTGCTCCGCCTGGATGCTGCGGTTGTCCTGGAAGCGGGTGCACAGCTCCGCGCCCTGCGGCACGACCACGCACGGGCCCGCGCCTGCCGCGCACGTCTCGCCCGGGCACGCTGCGGGCAGGTGGACATCGAAGCTGACCTGCAGCGACTCCGCCTCGCGGATGCGCGAGTAGAGGCTCGGCGCGTAGCCCAGGGGCAGCGCGAACGTGCGGCGCAGCGCGGTGGTGACCGCCGCCAGCTCGACGGCGCGATCACCGCCGCCCACGCCGAAGTATCCCGACTCCTGGAGATCGAACGCGTACCGCACGGGGTCGCCGATCAGCCGGCGGATCCGGCCGACATAGTACTGGCGCATGTCCTCGCGCTCGAACGTGCGAAAGAAGGCCTCGACGTCGATCGTCGCGTACGTGCCGCCGAGATCCGCGCGGACGAAGTCGAGCACGTGGCGATGGGCGTTCGCGTCGACATAGTACGTGTCCTGGAGCGGCGAGGTGCCGTCCCTCGGGAGCACGAACATGATCTCGCGATCGAACTGGCACGCGCCGGCCGGTGATGGGCGCGAGAGCTGATCGAACTCGGCCGCGACGCGGATGCGATCGAGGCACGCCCGACCCGCGCACGCGCCGCTCGGCAGGCTCGCGTCGGGCGAAGCCGCGCTCGCGTCGGCGAACCCGGCGCTCGCGTCGGGCAGCGGGGCCACGCTGGCGTCGCGCAACGCCGTGACGCTCGATTCACACGCGCAGAGGACCATCAGGACGGCCGCGAACGCTCTCATCGGAGGTCATATACCCCAGTCGGTCGGGCCCGGGCAGCGCAGTGCGGCAGAGTTCCCCGTCTTTGGGCGAACTCTGCCGTGATTTCGTGTGCCTCGGCGCTTGCAGGTCGGAGGGCCCATGAACCAACGCGCTCACCTCATGTCACTGCTCGGCGATTTCGATACGGGCTTTCTCGCGACGCACACGATGCACGGCGGGATCCGCGGTCGGCCGATGGCGCTCGCCGAGGTCGAAGACGACGGAGATCTCTACTTCGCGGCCGGCCTCGACAGCCCCAAGGTCGCCGAGATCAAGACCGACCCCCGGGTGGCCACGTTCTTCCAGGGCAAGAGCAGCTGGATCTCGCTGACCGGGCGCGCCAAGGTCGTGACCGACCGTGCGCTGATCCACCGGCTCTGGAAGGACAGCTGGAAGCTGTGGTTCCCGGAGGGCAAGGACGATCCCAACATCTGCCTCATCGCGTTCGACGCGACCGACGGCGAGTACTGGGACAACGGCGGCGCGGCGGGCGTGCGCTTCGTGCTCGAGGCCGCGAAGGCGGCGCTCACCGGGACCAAGATGGATCCGGCCGGCGAGGGGCAACACGCCAAGGTTAAAATGTGAGTTAAAAAGAAAACGCCCGGCGGACGAAAACGTCCCCGGGCGCACGGCACTCCCCGTCGTAGAATTTCATCGTCGCGAGCGGAGAGACGGGCGAGTCACCTCGACCATCTCGTGTCTCTCTCTCTCGAAGTTGCGCCGGCTAGAGTGTTGTATGCAGGGACGTTCGCGGTTCATCGGTTCACCGCGATTTGATGGCGCTGGGCATGTTTCCAAGCCTGCGACACCGCTTTTCGATCCGCTGCCGTTTCCTCCGGTATTCCCGAAGGGCATCCTCTTTTGCCGCTCGCTCTTCCGCAGAGCTCCTTCACTCACTTCACTGCTCGCCTCTTTCGAGGCTCACTTTCCTACCAGGGTCTCGACCCTCATCACGACCTCACCCGTTCGCGTCCACTGATCATTCGCTCGGCTCACGCGGGCCTCGCTCCTGATCTCACCGGCACCCGCGCAAGGCACTCCAGTGTTGCGTGAGGTTTCCAAACCTCCCGCTTCGGTCCGTCCCCAGGCGTTCTCAGCCTCTCGACGGTTTGCTCCGCGATCGGGCTTGCGGGCTTGTTTCGTCCCGCAGCCATGTCCAGGATCCCTCCGTTCAGGGGCTTCTCTCTCCGTGCAGCAGCGCTCTCTCGTCGACAGCGCGTTGCCCCCTTGCCTTTCGTTCCGTGCGAGCTCACCGGTTGCCCGGCTGCCACTCGCCCGAAGCTCGGCTTCGAGGCTTTTCTCCACACGAAGCAGCGTTGCACCAACAAAGCGGTGAGCCCCGCCAGTGCCCGCTCCCCTCCACGGTTTCCTGCTCCTCCAGGTGCTCAGTCTCTCGCTGGCCGGGCCGTCTTACTCGGTCCGTTCCACTCCTGGCGTTCATCATCGAGAGTCCCGCGTCCGGTCTGCTCGATGAGGGCGCCTACAGCGTCTTCACCAGCGCGAGCCCGACACTCTGTCTCCAGAATGCCGACCTGCTCGAGCTTTTCGGCCCCCCGATTCCACGCTCTCTCGAGCCTTTCCTCGGCTAGGCCGCCGTGCGCTTGCGTTTGGATTCGTCGTCCAACCGCCGAACGCGAGGTGAGAAATGCCACCGGCCATGAACGATTGCAACAGCAGATCGACGCGCACATGAAACAAACTTTTCACTGTGTTTTGGCTGTGAAATGCCTGTGAATTGTCTGTGGGAAGCGCGCGTCGATCTGTGGACTGACAGTGAATTAGCCTCTCATGGACTGGATGACGTTCTTCGCCGACTGGTCGTAGCGCTCCATGATCTTGCCCATCGTGTCGAAGAGCTGGCTGCGCTTCGTGATCATGCGCTCGAGCTTCTTCGATTCGATGTCGATGCTCTTCTCGGCGTCCTGTCCGCCCGCGCCGCCGAGCTTGCTGCCCACGCCCGCGCCCATCTTCGCGCCGGTCGGACCGCCGAAATATGCGCCCGCCGCGGTGCCTGCGAGGCCGCCGAGCTTGCCGACCTTGTCGCGGTTGCCTTGCTGGTTCTGAAGAGAGTTGAGGTACTCGGTCTGCCGTTTGATGTCGTCGTCCATCTTCGCGCAGATGAGCATCATCGCGAGCATGATCTTGTCCTCCATCGTGAGCGACGGGTCGCTCAAGATCGAGTGCACCTGATCGCTGCTCGCGTTCTCGCGCATCGGATTGCTGCCGTTGATCTTGCCCGGCTGCGCGAGCGGGTTCCACGACGCCTGGCCCACGCCGAACAGCGGCATTCCTTGCACGCCGCCCTGGAAGCTCGCGAAGCTCTGCGGGCCCATGCCGAGCTGGTTCGCGAGGTTCGTGAGGCCACCGAGCGCGAGCGCGGCGAACGGGTTGGCGGAGAGCGCGGCGCCGGCCATCTGCTGCGTGATGCCTTGGAGTGCGCTGGCGAGCGGGTTGATCGCGCCGCCGGAGCCCTGCTGCGGTCCGGCCGGTGGGAAGCGCTCGATCGTGAAGCGGCCATCGCACGCGCTGCCGAAGCTGACGATGCGACCGCCGACCGCCTGCTCGAACGCCGTACGCGCGAACGGATCTGCGCGCAGGCCGAGCTCCATGCGCGCCGCCTCGCGACGATTCGGATCGAACGCGCGCGCAAAGAAGTCATTGGGTGAGAAGGGCGCGAGGTCCACGCGCTGCTGGGGCGCGTAGCCGCCGCCGGCGATCGGCGCCATCGCGGAGAGCACCGACGCAGGCGACGGCATCGCCAGGAACGGCGGCAGAAACGGGTTGGTGAGCGCCTGCTGGGCGAGCGGTGCCGCCGCCGTAAAGGCGTTCAACAAGGCGGGGAGAGCGAACTGTGGCAGCTGCGCCGCCGCGTTCATCACCGCGGCCTGCGGAAACGCGAGCGGGCCGAAGAGAAGTGGGCTGGGGGGTCCGGGGTTGATCATGAGTTGCTCCTCGAGTCGGTGTGTCGTCCGCGGGAATCGCGGCGCAGCGTCGTCGAGTGCAGCGCGCATGCCATGAGGGCGCGTTCTATCGTGGAGGCACAGCGTCTCCGTGGGTAGACGAAGCCGCGTCTCCGCCCGATGACGTGGTATGGACGTCTCGCATGGGCAAGCGGGTGATCGGCGAGAGCCGTGAGCGCGCGATCGCGACGCTGACCGAGGCATTCGCGCGCGACGATCTGGAGCTCGAAGAGCTGGAGGAGCGCCTCGCGAAGGTGCAGGCCGCCGAGTCGCTCGACGCGATCGCCACGGTGGTCACCGATCTGGTGCCCGCGACCGCGCCCATGCCGACCCGCGCGATCGTCCCGGCCGCCGATGCGCAGCCGGCGCAGCGCATCCTCGCGATCCTCGGCAGCACCGAGCAAGGTGGCTCGTGGACGGGCGCCCGCCGCATCCGCGCGATGTCGATCCTCGGCTCGACGGTGATCGACTTTCGTAATGCGCGGCTGCCTGCCGGCGTGGTGGAGCTCGAGGTGAGCGCGTTGCTCGGCTCGGTGGAGATCATCGTGCCGCCCGATCTGGCGGTCGAGATGCACGGCTCGGGGATCCTGGGGAGCTTCGAGGCCGTCAATCGCGCGCCCGCGTCACCCGACGAGGATCGACCCACGCTGCGCATTCGTGGGTTGGCAGCGCTCGGTAGCGTGGAGGTGATCACGCGGCTGTCCGGCGAGACCGAGGGCGACGTGCGAAAGCGGCTCAAGGCCAGCGAGAAGAAGCAGGAGCTCAAGAGCCGCACCCTGTCGCGTGCTACGCTCCTACGTGGTGCGTTCGCTGGCGTTGCTCTCCCTGCTCATCGCGACCGAGGCCTCGGCCCAGGCGGTCCCGACGTGTACTGGGTCGACTGGACCACCGTGTTCTCCTCGTCGGTGACGGGCACGCTGGTGGTCGACGGTCAGCCGGTCGAAGTCGTGTACACCGGCGAGCGCGCGTTCGTGCAGACCAACGGCGGCGCGGACTACTGGAGCCCTTCGGCGGGATTCATCAGCGCGACCGTACCGAACCGGCCAACCACCACCGACATCATCGCGCTCAACTTGATCTCGGCGAAGCGGCTCGACTTCTCGCAGCCGGTCACCAACCCGCTGTTCGCCGTGGTGAGCCTCAATGGCAATGGCTACCGGTTCGATCGCGACTTCGACATCCTCGGCTTCGACTGCGGTTACTGGGGCTGCGGCACGCTCACCAAGCGGATCACGCCACCGCCCGGCGGCGTCGAGGGCGATCCGGGCACGACCTACGATCTCATCGGCTCCGGCGAGCCGCATGGCGTCACTCCAGTTCATCGGATCATTCAGCAGCGTGAGCTGGGACAGCCTCACGAACGAGTACTGGAACGGGTTCACGATCGCGGTGACCAACCTCGCGGTGAACGTGCCTCCGGAGGTCCAGGTGTTCGACGGCGCGGTCGAGATCTTCGACGGGCAGGCGGCGGTCGACTTTGGCCCGCTGATCGTCGGATCGAGCACGCTGGCACGCACATTCCGCATCGAGAACAGCGCCACCGGACCGCTCACGCTCGGTGGGCTGAGCATCAGCGGGACCAGCTCCGCGAGCTTCGCGTTGCGCGCACCGCTTCCGCCGGCGATCGCGGCGGGCGCATCGGTCGCGTTCGAGGTGGTGTTCACCTCGAGCGCCGCGGGTCAGCACCGCGCGATGATCAGCATCGCCAGCGACGACACCGACGAGCCGATCTTCGATTTCCCGGTGATCGCAGGCGATCGGCCGGTGACGCCACCGGATGCCGGCGTGGTCGCAGACGACGCGGCGACCGCGGACGACGCGACGGTCGCAGCCCATGAGGACGCTGCAGCCAACGAAGACGCCGCGATCGCAGCCAACGACGACGCTGCGGCGGCCGCACGCGACGCGGCGCCCTTCCAGTTCGACGGGAACGACGTCGTCTTCCACGACGCCACCGCAGCCGGCGCGACCGACGCCGGCCTGCGCAGCGACGCGCTCGCGACCACCGAGGAGTCTGGCTGCAGCTGCAGCACGCAGAAAGATCCGATCTCCGCAGTACCGGAGATCGTGCTGCTCTTCGCGCTGGCTAGATCGCGCCGCCGCCGCGCTCGCCGGTCCTGATACGGATGACCTCTTCGAGCGGCACGACGAATACTTTGCCGTCGCCGACCGCGCCCGAGCGCGCGCCCTGCACGATCGCCTCGACGGTCTTCTCCACGTAAGCGTCATTCACGCAGACGGTGAGCCGCGTCTTCGGGACGCGCGTCGATCGCACCTTCTGGCCGCGGAAGATCTCCACCTCGCCTTCCTGGCGGCCATGGCCTTCGACGGTGTCGACGGTGAGCCGATAGTGGTCGCCTTCGTCGAGGATGGCGCGCAGCGCTTCTTCCACCGCTTCGAGTCGCTCGGGGCGAATGATGCCGATGATCATCTTCATTTGCGTTCTCCTAGGCCTGATCGAAGTGATAGCCGCGCTCGCCGTGGACCAGGAGATCGAGGCCGTCGCGCTCGGCGTCGTCGGGCACGCGCAGGCCCCAGACCGCCTTGATACCCATCGCGATGACGAAGGTCATGACACCGGCGAACACGGCCGCGACCGTCGCGCCCAGGGCTTGTTTCCCGAGCTGCTCGAAGTTGCCGCTGATCGCGCCGGCGACGGGCGTGAAGCAGAAGACGCCGGTGAGGATCGCGCCGAGGAACCCGCCGACGCCGTGCACGCCGAACGCGTCGAGGCTGTCGTCGTAGCCCAGCTTGCCCTTCATCTGCACGGCCCAGTAGCAGACCGCCGACGCGGCGACGCCGATGACCAGCGCCCATGCGGGGCGCACGTGGCCGGCGGCAGGCGTGATCGCGACCAGGCCGGCGACGAGGCCCGACGCGAGGCCGAGCGACGTGATCTTCTTGTTGTGGAAGTGCTCGATCAACATCCAGGCGAGCGCCGCCGAGGCCGCAGCGGTCTGCGTGCTGGCGAACGCGAGGCCGGCGATCGTGCCTGCGACCGGCTTCTCGACCGCGACCGCAGATCCGGCGTTGAAGCCGAACCAGCCGAACCACAGCAGGCCCGCGCCGGTCAGCGTGAGCACCAGGTTGTTGGGGAGCGGGACATGTCCGCGGGCGACGTCGCGGCGCGGTCCGATGATCAGCGCGAGCACCAGCGCGGACACGCCGGCCGAGATGTGCACGACCGTGCCGCCGGCGAAGTCGAGCACGCCCATCTTGTAGAGCCAGCCATCCGAGGCCCAGACCCAGTGCGCGAGCGGGCAGTACACGATCGTCGTCCAGATCAGCATGAACACGAGATAGCTGCGAAAGCGCATGCGCTCGGCGATCGCGCCGCTGATCAGCGCCGGGGTGATGATCGCGAACTTGCCCTGGAACATCACGAACACCAGCTCCGGGATCCCGCGGTCCGGATACAACTTGGTGTGCTCGATGCCAGCCAGCGCGAAGAGCGACGGGTCGAAGCCGATGAACCCGCCGGCGCTCTTGCCGAACGCCAGCGCGTAGCCGAACAGCACCCACTGCACGCCGATCACGGCCATCGCGACGAAGCTCATCATCATCGTCGAGAGGACGTTTTTCTTGCGGACCATGCCGCCGTAGAACAGCGCCAGGCCCGGCACCATGAGCAGCACCATGGCCGAGCTGCAGAGCATCCAGGCGGTCGATCCTGAGTCGATGGTCTCGTTCATTTCGGTTGGTCGCGGTTATGACGCAAAGAGACGTTGCGCGATAGCTCGGCCACTTCGAATGTCCACGCGTGTTCCCACGCCGGCTTCCACGCTCCGGAGCGATTGTCCTTACATGAGCCGCCCTTCTCTCCCGTACAGCCAGAACCGAGGCATACGGTTCATCGATATCTCGACCACGCAGGCGGAGGCCGACCGCATCAAGGTGGACGCCGTGAAGCAGAGGCAGCTCGGCTTTGCGCACTATCTCCTCTCGTTGATCCGGACGCAGAAGCGCTGACCCGGGGCTGATGTCCGCTCGCCCCGCGGATACGCCGAGGTGTCCCAGGTCGACACGGTCAGTCCATTCCCTGCGCATCGCGTCGATGAGCGCGGCATGAGCTTCGCCGCGATCACAGCGCTCGTTGCGATCGCCAGCTCGTCCACGACTTCGGAAGGCCTCGCGATGCTCGATCCGCCGGAGCAAATCGAGCCCGCCTGGGAAGGGCAGGACTTTAGCGCCGAGCAGTCGATGTTCGAGGACGATACGCCCATGGTCACCGGCGCATCGCGCCGACGCCAGACGCTCTCGGAGGTGCCGGTCTCGGTCTCCATCATCACCGCCGACCAGATCCGGGTGCACGGCTGGAACAGCCTCGCGGAGATCCTGGGCCACGTGCGCGGCTTCTACGTCGCGAACGACCTCAACTACGACTACGTCGGCGTCCGCGGCTTCATGCGTCCGGGCGACTACAACGCGCGCGTGTTGCTGCTGATCGACGGGCACGCGATCAACGATCCGGTGTACCTCGCGACCAGTATCGGGCGCGAGGTCGTCGAGCCGACCCGCATCGAGCGGATCGAGATCATCCGCGGGCCCGGCTCCGCGCTGTACGGCGGGTCCGCGCTGCTCGCGGTGATCAACGTCGTCACCCGCACTGGCCCCGATCTTCGATCGGCCGACGGCGCCGGCGTCTCTCTCTCTGTCGACGCCGACAGCCAAGGAAAGGGCAGCACCACGATCGGCTTCGATCGCTGGATCGGCGCCAAGACTCGCCTCGCGCTCTCGGTGGCCGCGTTCGGTGGCCTCGGCCAGGCCTACTCCTTCCCGGAGCTCGGCCTGGATGGTCCCACCGCGCGCCACAGCGATCGCGAGGGCGGCCTGCGGATGTTCTCGCGCTTCGAGCACGGCCCGTTCTCGCTCCAGGCCGGCTACACCGATCGCAACAAGCAGGTGCCCACCGCGTCGTACGACACGCTCCCCGGAGAGGAGCTCGCGACCCAGGATCGCCACCTCTACGCCTCCGGACAGGTGCAGCTCGAGCTCGCGCCCAACGTCGGCTGGTCGGCCCAGCTGGCGATCGACAACTATTACTATTACGGCGTCTATCCTTACGCCGAGGCCGACGGCGGGTTGCTCGACGACTTCGCCAACGGCACCTTGCTCACGCTGGAGACCTCGATCGTCGCCGAGATCCAGAAGAACCTGGTGCTCAACATCGGCGCCAGCGCCCAGCGCACCTTCGCCCTCGACGCCTGGTTCCAGTACCGCGGCAGCACGGCGCCGGGCCGCGACTTCGGGTACGGCGTCCTCGGCGTGTTCGCCGACGCCGAGCTGCGCGTCATCCCCGGCCTGAGCGTGTTCGCGGGCGGCCGGATCGACTTCTACGAGACGTTCGGCGCCCACGCTTCGCCCCGCGCCGCGGTGGTGATCGAGCCCTGGACGGGCACCATCTTCCGCGGGAGCTACGGCACCGCGTTTCGCGCGCCGAACACCTTCGAGCTCTACTATGGCGATGGCACGCAGGCCCGCGGCGCCACGAACCCCAACCTCCGGCCAGAGGTGCTGGAGCAGTTCGAGGGCAGCGCGGAGCAGACCTTGCTCGATGGGCGCGCCCACGTCGGCGTGGCGGTCTTTCGCTTCGACATGCGCGAC
>Ga0105047_10004032_pt1 | contig 25735 bp, 15 predicted proteins | sample MAT04_FD_78384 | JGI IMG/M metagenome (GOLD analysis project Ga0105047, IMG submission 78384) | Freshwater microbial communities from Lake Fryxell liftoff mats and glacier meltwater in Antarctica - MAT-04 (megahit assembly) | ecosystem: Environmental > Aquatic > Freshwater > Ice > Liftoff...
CTTTGGTATTTTGAATATTTAATTTTACTCCCAGTTTTACTGCATCATGCATGACGTCTTCTGGCACGTCATGCATGATGGCCATTAGTACTTGTAATTTCCCTACATCTTCAGATACTGAATAGTTACTATCTATTTTTCTTATCCTTTCTGATATAAATTGTGCTTGCCTATCCGGCGACAGGAAAAGGTGCAAGTACTCAGCCGTTTCTTCTACACTGACGTGCAATGAGGTCACTACCAAACTTTTTAATAAGGTATCCTGCACCTCAGATTGTGATAATATCTCTGGAGGTATCTCGATCACATCTACAAGACGTAGTAAGGATTTTATGTTCTTCTCTGATAGATTTAAAATGCTGTCTTTAATGAATTCTAAGGTAGTTTCTGTTTTCTCAAAAGCCTTAGGAGAATGAAGTGCTTTTGCTACCCTTGCTGCAAATTCCACTTTCCACGTATTTTTATCCTTAGAAAAAATTCGCAGAGAATGGAAGACGTACTCCTGTCCTAGATATTGTAGACTTGGATCCTGCCAGATAAGTTCTTGTTCTTCTTCAGAGAGCTCATCTAACTTTTGCAAAAAAGAATTGGTGTCATTGTTTTTTCCATCAATTTTCTCTCTTAAATTTTGCTCAATTTCAACCAATACAGCCACTGATTGAGGGTGCTCCTTCTCAAGTGCATAGCGATAAGCTCCTACCTCATGTTGTCTGCGCGCCTCTGCAGCACGCAGCTGTGATTTATTTACTTTAAGTATTTTGGGGGAGCTTTGTATTTCACCTTCTGGCATATAAAAAAAGAGACAGTACGTCTTCTTTTATCGTATATTACCTACTATGACAAAGCAATCTTAGCTTAGTAGAATTATACCTCAAGGATAATAGGGAGAACCAGAGGCCTCCTGCGAAGCTTGTGATAAATATGTTTATTAGCCATCTCTTCAAGTTGACGTCTGATATGAACCCAGTCAGTTACTCTTCCACGACGCTTTGATAAAACTGTTTTAATCTCTTGTGTAAGCGAAAATTCGAGTTTTTTTGCTTCGTTGGGCAAAACACCCCTGATAATAAGGTCTGGCTTATTCACCAACTGCCCATCGGATGCACTGACTTCGACCATTAAAATAACAATACCGTCCTTAGCAAGTCGCTCTCTGTCACGCAATACAAATCCCTCAACCTCTTCTCCTGATATTTGGTCAACATACACATTTTTTGTCGGTATTTTTCGTCCCAACTTATAACTTCCACGACTAAAAATTACTTCCTGTCCATTCTCGAGAATAAGAACTTGCTTATCAGTATAATCCAACTTTTTTGATAGTTCTTTATACATCGCTAGGTGCTTATAATTACCACTTATGGGTATAAGATACCGTGCTTTTAGAAGCGACATCATGAGGAGATGGTCATCCTGCGAGCCATGTCCTGAAACGTGGAGAAGAAGTCCGCCTTGAGAAGTCATGGCCTTTGCGCCGGTTTTAGCAATGCTATCAATAAGTCCATTAACTGCTTCTTCGTTACCAGGGATTGGATCCGAGGAGAAGATTACCACATCTGATGGATTCATTTTGACTTCTCTATGTTCACCACCTGCAATCCGTGTTAAAGCTGAATTCTCCTGACCCTGACTCCCAGCGACAATAAGCACAATCTGACTTTCCTTATAATTTTTAACTTGGTCAAAATCAATCACTGTTCCATCCTCGACGTGCAAATAACCCAGACGCTTAGCAACGTCCGTTACTTTCACTAAAGATCGACCAACAAATGCTACTTTTCTCTTTGTTTTTTCAGCCGCTGCAATAACCTGATTAATTCGTGAAACATTTGAAGAATATGTAGTAAGAATACACTTTCCTACACACTCATTCATAATCCTCTCAAAAGTCTTGTCCATACCTTGCTCTGACGGTGTATGACCAGGTCTATCTGAACCAAGCGAGTCACTGAGGTGCACAAGGACCCCTTCCTTACCAGCAGCTACAATACTTCTGAAGTCCATTAGTTTCTTATCATAAGGCGTGAGATCTACTTTAAAATCACTCCCGTGATAAAAATTACCGATTGGAGTTCGAATAAAAATGTGTGCAGTATCGGGCACAGAATGCGTTACTGAAATAAGATTAAAACTGAAACTTCCAAGAGAAATGGGGCGGTCGGTGAAAGCAACAGAGACAATATTAGCAGGAAGCTCGAACTCTTTTAATTTTTCATTAGCAAGCGCTGCGGTAAATGGTGAAGCAAAAATAGGCATCTTAGGGAGCTGCGGCAGGAGAAATGGCAATGCGCCAATATGATCCTCGTGACCATGAGATAAAATTAGTCCAACAATCTTCTTCTTTGTCTGTAAAAGATAAGTAATATCGGGTATAAGTAAATCAACGCCAATTGCCGATGCATCAGCAAATCCAATACCGCAATCAACAATTAATATCTCATCTCTATATTCATACACATACATATTTTTTGTAACATCTTCCATGCCACCTAGCGGTATGACTGATACAGTATCCTGTTGCGGTGCTTCGTAAAGCGATGTTGATTTAGTTTTTATATCCATGTGTCTATTATATACTCCTTGATTGATATCCACAAACAGCGTATTCTACCGGACGCTTTTGTATGAAATACAAAACGGAGTGTTGTACCCTATATAGTACTTTAATGGGGGTGGTTATACTTACCAGGTTGGGAGATACGATTTAAGATTAGCATCTGTTACACGAATCGCCTGCGCTTTCCCCTCGACAATTTGCCTTGCTACTCGCCTGCACAGACCTTCAACTGTTCTCTCAAGGGATCGTATTCCTGAATCGAATCCAAGTGGTCGAATTATCCCCGGCCAGACAGACTCATCTACTATCAGCTGCTGATCTGTCAGCCCTGCCTCTGATCTAATCTTTGCAAACAAATAATTTTTCGCGATAACTATCTTCTCCTCATCGGTATACGAAGGCATCTGAATTATCTCCAAACGATCGAGGACAGCAGTTGAGATATTGCTTGTATTATTTGCAGTTGCTACAAAAAGCACATTCGAAAGATCGAATGGATGATCAATATAGTGATCAGTAAATGCAAAATTCTGCTCAGGATCAAGAAGCTCAACGAGTACTCCCATTATGTCTGCTCGAGAAGACTCAGTTACTCTATCTAACTCATCTAGAAGGATAACAGGATTTTTTCTTTGAGCATGAAATAATTTTTTTACAATATAACCCGGTTCAGCATCGGGAAAAGCTTTTGACTGACCACGAAGTGCTCGTGAATCTGCCATCCCTCCAAAAGGAATACGCTCAAATTGCTTTCCCAATGCTTCTGCGATTGATTTAGCAAGTGTTGTTTTACCAGTACCTGCGAGCCCTACAAGACAGAGGATAGGCGCGCGTTGAATTACGTCCTGCCTCGACTGCCTCGTATTAAGAATTATAGTAGCTAAATAATCCAGTATTCTCTCCTTTATAGCAACGAGACCATAGTGATTACGATCCATGATCTCTTTCGCCTTGATTAAATCAAGTATGTCATTACTGGTAGCATTCCAAGGAAGTCCAACAATCCAATTAATATATGATGCAGTATTTTCATATTCTAAAATGTAATCAGCGCTCATATATCCAGCACTTGCACGGATAAGCGCTAGACGAGAGACACGCTCAAGAAGATTTTGCTTAAGAGCATCTGGTAGCTCAGCTTTCTCGACCCGCTCCCCGAGCTTTCGAATCTGATCAGCTGACTCACCCTTTCCTAGGGGATTAGCGGGTGTATTTGAAGTAATGGTGGGCAAGACAGAATCGGGCATAAATCTATAGTACAGAAATTTAAGAAAAAGAGAAAGAGTATAAGGTGTTAATCCCACCTATGCGGAATTCCAAATCACAGTCCCTGCAAAAGTTCCGCCTCGTCGGGATTTCGGCTTTTGATAAAATGATTATTGTAGTCTTTTTTCGAAAGCCTCAATAATGAGGGGTTCGACGTCGAGCTGGCCCACCTGTTCGAGCAGGACCACCTTTTTCCATTCTTTCTCGTCGAAACTGCTGAGCAAGAGGATGTTCACTTTTAACCCCCGCCGCTGAAGCTGTTGGTGTCTCTACCCTATTAAAATCACGTCGTGGCTCACGAGGCTGGTAAGCACTCGCACCTGCAGGACGCGGCGGCCTGGAATCTGGACGAAATTCTCTAGCGGGTGTCGCGCTGTATGATGGTCGAGAAGGAGCATTTTGAGGCTGGCTTTCACTGTCTGGATTTGATTGCCCATCCGAGCCAGGTGTTTCAGTTCCAAATTTCATCGTAAGATTGAGACGACCTTGATCATCGATCTCCTGCACTTTAACTTTAACAACCTGACCAAGCGATACCACATCTTCAGGACTCTTAATAAATCCTTCACCCATCTTAGAGACATGTACCATCCCTTCTTTCCCAGGAAGAATTTCTACAAATGCACCAAACGGAAGAATTCTCTTAACTGGCCCTTCGAAAACTTCACCAACCATTACTTCTCGAGTTAACCCCTTTACCCAGTCAATTGCCTTCGTAACAGCCTCTGCATCAGTACCAGTTACAGTAACTGATCCATCGTCCTCAACGTCAACCGTTGCGCCAGTCTGAGCAATAATATTCTTAATGATCTTACCTCCTGGTCCTATAAGCTCACCGATCTTTTCAACTGGGATCATAAGTGTCTCAATCTTTGGAGCATAGACAGATAACTCTGCTCGAGGAGCTGGCAATGCTTTAGCGATCTTTTCTAGGATACTAAGTCGTCCTGCTAAGGCTCTATCTAAGATTTCTTCAACCTGCTTATCTGTTAAACCTGGGATCTTAACATCTAGCTGAATTGCTGTTACTCCAGTATCAGTTCCTGCAACCTTAAAGTCCATGTCTCCAGAGAAATCTTCAAGACCGATAATATCAGTAATAAGAACGTAATCCTTTTCAGTTGACATCATTCCCACAGAAATACCTGCAACTGGCTTTGTGATTGGAACTCCAGCATCCATAAGCGCAAGTGTTGAGCCACAAGTGGAAGCCATAGAACTAGATCCATTTTGAGAAAGAACCTCAGATACAACTCTAATAGTGTATGGGAATACGTCTTTTGCAGGGATAACTGCTTCCAGTGCTCTCTCAGCAAGTGCTCCATGTCCTGTCTCTCGTCGAGAAACAAATCCAAATCTACCAGCCTGCCCAAATGAATATGGCGGACCTGAGTAGTGATGGATATATCGCTTTGATTCTTCTCCTTCAGCTGACTCCAGAAGCTGCTCCATACGTGGAGACCCAAGAGTTACAATTGAGAGTGCCTGTGTTAAACCTCTGTTAAAGACTGCTGAACCATGAGTTCTAGGAAGAAGTCCTAATTCCATAGAGATTTCTCTGATTTCATCAATTTTTCTTCCATCTGGACGAGCTTTTTTAGTCACCACATTTGATCTAATGATCTTAAACATGACATATTCAAGTGCTTTTCCAAGAATTTTCTTATCAAGAGTTGTCTCAGGATCAGCTTTTTTTGCTAGCTCAACTAACTTAGCGAGTAGTTCGTCTGTTTCAGATCCACCACCTTCTTTATTTGCACTACTTTCGATGAGAGACTCTATCTCAGCTTCATGATCCTTCTCTACAAATGTGATTGCTTCCTGAAGAATCGGATTCTTAACAACTTCTGTCTTCTTCTGACCATGCTTCTTTGCAAGATCTTCAATAAACGCAACCATCTTACTGGTCTCTTCGTGTGCCTTTACGATAGATCCATGAACAAGACTCTCCTCAACCTGTAAAGCTCCAGCTTCAATCATAACTGTCAGATCCTTACTTTGACTTGCCACGATATCAAGCTTTGAGACCTTCATCTCAGAACCAACTGGATTAAAGATATATTCCCCTGATTCTGAAAGCCCCATTCGAATAGCTCCAATAGGACCAGCCCATGGAACTGGAGAAAGAGCTATAGCTAAAGAGACTGCATTTAATGCGAGGATATCAGGCTTATGTTCGCCATCTGCTGAAAGAAGTGTTACCACGACCTGCACTTCATTTTTATATTCCTTTGGAAACAGAGGTCGAATAGAACGATCAATAAGACGTCCAATCAGAATAGCTTCATCTGTTGGTCTACCTTCGCGCTTTACCCATCTACTACCCTTAATACGTCCACCAGCATAGAGCTTTTCAGCGTATTCAACACTAAGAGGGAAATAGTCGATATCGTCTCTAACGCGTCCTGCAACGAGCGTTACAAGCACGACGGTTTCACCAAGTCTTGCAAGTACAGATGATGTAGCTTGTGGAGCTAGGTGACCTATATCGAAGGATATTTTTTTACCGGCGAAATCTAATGAGGCTGAGGTTTTTTGCATTAGTCTTTAAGTCCAATCTTTTTGTTCATGTCTGATGCACGAACTTTATCAACCTTAACAAGGAAATTAAGAAGACGACGTCTTTTAGCAATCATTGAGAGAAGACCACGCCTACTGTGAACATCGTGCCCATGATCCTTAAGATGTTCAGCGAGTCGTGTAATGCGATGAGTGAGTAGTGCAATCTGCACTTCAGGACTTCCCGTGTCTCCATCAACAGTCTGAAACTGCTTTATAATGTCTTGTTTTTGTGTAGTTGATAGTGGCATGAGTACGTATTATAACATAGTGGATAGCACTACTACAAGTATCTTGGTTTTATTAGATTTAAGTCCTAATTATTGCCTATAATTTGCTTACAGAAAATCCCGTGTGTGAAATTAAAAAAACTAGACAGAGGATGAACCCTTATAAACCTTAGGAGTTAGCCAGTCAGATGGAGGCTTTTGGTCTGATTGCTGCTGCCTAGTAGGCTCGCTTTGTTGCATTTGCTGACTTTGAATCTGTGGCTGCACGGACTCTGGACGCTGTTGCTGCTGTGGTTGGGGACGATCATTCCTTGGAGTAAATGGACGCTGTTCATTTCTCACCTGTGATTGCGCTCTCAACGCATCGCGAATGGCATCTCTACGATCCTGGCGATCTTCACGCTGTTGAGGAGCCTGTTGAGACTGAGAAGCTGGGCGTGGAACATTCTGTGGTCTTTGTAGATTCTGTCGTGGGAACATTTGTCCTGCAGGTTGAGTTGGCGCACTTTGAGATGGAGTAGCCTGCGCTCGTGTTGCGCCACGCTTTAACAAAATTCCCGCAATTTCAAATGCAAGATAAGATGTTGAAGCATTCTGAAAATTATTTGTGCCTGCTATAAGACCAAGCATTAAATTCTGAGCTATATCAGCATCCATCTCAAGCTCCAAATTAAGCATCAAGTCAGCAACTTGCTCAGAAAGAGATGAGAACTTAGGAGAAACAAGCACCATTGATCCAAATCCTTCATTCTGACTACTATTATCAATATTTATGATGGCAACATCTTTCATTATGTCTTGTGATAGCACATCGCTCACACCGCTTAACTGAGAGACTCCAATTGTGACAATTAGATCTATCTTATCAGAGCCACGTTTAAATACCACATCCTGCTCTGAGAATGTTAATCCTGCCTCACCTGCTTTTACGACGATATTTAAAGACTCACCTTCAATTGTGTAGGAAACCTTCTCGATTTCTCCTTCTCGATAAGGAAATGATACCACTAGATCTCCGCCAGATCCCTCAGGGTTCATTTTCACTTTATCAATGCCAACGAGTGAGGAGAGCTCAACAATAGGCTCTGTAGGAGATATAACCGTAGCCTTCTTACCTTTAGCAGCCAGAGAGAGATAGAGCGATAGTGCAGCTGCCATATGATCAACTGAAGGATTTTTACCCACTATGAGGGTTACCTGCTGACTAGAAGCGAAAGTATCGCGAATTTTTTGGAGCGCTTGATTGTCCATAATAGTATCCTATATTATTCATGGGATAGTAGCATATCCCCGACTATAAAGTCAAGCATTGGTGCAATTACAACACCGGCTTCGTGCCCCTTTTCTACCTTTGAAAGAACATTTTTACCTACACGAAGAGAGGTGATCTGGGCTTCTCCTATGATCTCTTCTCCCCTTATAATACGCACTTTATCTCCTCTAGCAACTCTCCCATCCGTTACACTAATGCCCAAAACTATTGTTTTTTCAAAGGGAAATGATGCCAAAATTTTAGCTGTACCATAAATTTGCTCAATCTGAGCCAGCCTCTTCCCTTCAATGACATCCGCAAGCTCATCGAGGAGTTCATATATAATCGTATAATTTTTCATGAGTACTTTTTCGGTTCGTGCTAATTTCGCCACATCTGGTCTAACCTTAGAATTAAAGCCTATGATAAGTGCGCCTGTAGATTTGGCGTGCATAACATCACTCTCTGTCATTTCTCCTGTTTTTTGCTCTAAAATATTTACTTTTTCAGGAAGTGCATTAGTAATTGCCTCAAGCGATCCTTCAGAATCTCCCAAAAGAATAATAGGTAGCTCATCCTTGTTGGCATCAGGAGAATACTCAAGAACTACCTTCTCATCTGAAGCCTCAACGCTAACCTGAACTATTTTTGAATCAGTAATTATCGCACCAACTTGAGGTACCTTTATAAATCCCAGAACCTCAACTGCGTCACCAATCGATGCACTCTGAATCATCTTTCCATCCTCATTCATAATCGAACGTGCCTTGCTCACCCCATCTTCATTGAACAGCTCTTGCCTTGCATTTATGGTTCCATCTTTAATGATGAGGGTCGCACGCGGCCCCGCTTTCTGATCAAGATGTGACTCAATGACTATTGCATTGAGTGGATTAGTAGGTGATAGTTCACCTACCTTACTGGCAGCATCTGAAGCATGTAGCTCTTGAACTAACAATATGAGGTCAAGAAGCTCTTTTATGTTCTGCTTAGTTGTTGCTGCAACCTCTATTACAGGAACTTCTCCGCCCATCCCCTCTAACATAACCCCCTCACGAAGTATCTGACCTTTTACCTTTTCAGGATTTTTTGTCGGAAGGTCTGACTTGGTTAGTACTACTATTAACGGAATACCCGACTGCTTTAACACTGCAATACTCTCCCTTGTCTGGGGCATCACACCATCAACTGATGAAACAATAAGCAATCCAATATCGGCAGCTTGTGCTCCTCGTCCCCGCATCTTAGCAAATGCTTCATGACCGGGAGTATCTATAAATGTTATCTTGCGAGTTTTACCCTCGTGAGCTATCTCAACCGAAGATGCTCCAATTTTTTGAGTAATCCCGCCATGCTCTCTTTCAGCTATGGATGTGCTGCGAACAGCATCAAGAAGTGTAGTCTTACCATGATCAACATGGCCAAGAACGGCTACGACAGGAGGGTAAGTAGTGAGAGTTGATTTTTTATCTGTATTTGCCATAAATTATTGCAGTTCATGATAATTTCTAATTTATTCACTATCAGTTTTTGCACCCTCAGCAGCTGGTGATTCCCCTACGGGTTCTGAGACAGCTTCATCAGTCACGACTTGTATTTCCTCAGCTTCATGCTGCGCATCAGCCTCCTTACCGTCATCTTTAACTATCTCTGGGTCCTCAGTGGTCTCAATCTTTGAAACTTTTTTAGTCTTAGCAGCCTTCTTTTCAGGCTTTTTAACTGACTCCTCTTCTACTTCTACTTCTACTGAGGCTTCAGGTTCATCTACAGCCTCAGCCTTAGGAAGCTCAGTACCTTCAATTTCAATACGAATGTCTGTTAACTTTGCCGCTAAACGAACATTCTGACCATCTTTCCCGATAGCCAACGAGAGCTCTTCTTGCGGGACAACTACTCGTGCCATCTTCTCTTCCTCATTAAGGTGAACCTGGACATTTTTCGCCGGCGAAAGAGCAGCCGCAATATACGCAGTTAGATCCTCCTGCCATTGAATAATATCAATCTTTTCAATTCCACCAACCTCTTGAATTATTGCCTGTACACGGACACCTTTTTGACCCACACAGCTTCCAACTGGATCTATTCCACTCTGAATAGAAGCTACTGCTACCTTCGCCCGATTGCCTGGCTCACGAACAATTGATTTAATAATAACACTCCCCTGAGCGACTTCTGGTACTTCGCGTCGGAATAAACCTTCAAGAAGACCTGTATCAGCACGTGAAACAATAACTTCCTCACCTTTTAAGCCTTCTCTAATTTCCTTTATATAGACAACAAGACGAAGATTTTGATAATATTTCTCATTTTGGATCTGCTCAGTAGATGGCATCATGGCTTCGGCCTTTCCAATATCAACGATTATATTTGGACCAGCAAAGCGCAGCACTGTACCATTAACTATCTGACCCATCTTGTCTTTATAGTCAGAGATTATCGCCTCTTTTTCCTTCTCTCGAATTTTTTGAAGAATTACTTGCTTGGCGGTCTGTGCGGCGATACGGCCAAATCCTGGAGGGGTGACATTTTCACCATTGTGCACAATACTAGCTTCGCCTGTATTAGGATTAAGATCTGCGACGAACTCCTCGACTTCAATTCCTGGATGATCCTTACGATATGCAGCAAGAATAGCGTTCTTAACTGTCTCTAGTACTACTTCAACATCCACGCCGCGTTCTGTTGCGACTTGATTGAGGGCGAGGGCAAATTCACTTCGTTGTATTGCTGGCATAGTCTGGTAAGTATACCAGATCTCTCAGCTTCATTCAACAAGGATTAGAAAAAATTATTAAGGGAGCGGACAAATATTTTCGGCAATTTTTTCGTATGCAGCAGTAAGATTTGCGGTTGATGGAGAGCTGATAAAGTATGTCGAATCAGGGTCACTTGCTAAGTTTTGCATGAAACTTCCTGTCTTATTAAAAACATCTGTCTCATAAGTATAATCTGGGTCACTTGGATTGGGTTGAGTGCGGATGGAAAGCGCAAATAATTTACCGGTATTTTTAATTACTCTTCCAGGTATAATAGGTGACCATTTATGGGTAAAAAATGTCGGTTGCTGACCTGTATCAGGTAGGGTACAAAATGGAGGAACAATACCAGTAGTTTTAGGATCACCACTTTGATACCAATTGTGTGGACCGTCATCATATCCATCTGACCCTGAGTACTGTCTATATTTACAATCTCCTGATTCAGGAACCCCGTCACTCATAAAAACAGTGTATTGATTATAATTAGAATAGGTTGTTCTAGCTGCATCTAATTGGGTAATCGCCTTATCTAATCCATCCTTCATATTTGTAGATCCACCACTATCATCAGCAATGCCAGCGATAGCAGTATCTAGCTTTGCACTGATTTGACTTTTCTTTCCAAAAGGCACGAGGACATCTCCGCTGTTAGCAAATTCAATGAGAGTGAGTGCTGAATCAGGCTTAAAAAGCGATATAAATTTTCTCAGTGCATCTTTCAGTCTTAAAATTCTTGTTTTTGTCTGACCTGGATCAATTGCATTCATCGAGCCGGATGTATCTATAACAATTGCAACAGCTGCTTTATTAAAGCATTCTACAGGAGGCGTAATTCCAGGTGTTATACCAATTGTCGGAGTTGGGGTTGCAGTTGGTTTAACCTTGATATCTACAAGCTGAAGCGCACTGGTACTACTTTGTTTTGCAGATGCCTCATCTATCTCTACTTGATCTGCGGACGTTGGATTTTGGCTAAGCGTAGGCAGAACACCGCCCGATAGAGCAAAAGCAGCCGCCATAACAGTAGCCAAAATAAAAATAACATAAATTCCACCATCGCCTTTAAAAAATGAGATGACGTGATGATGTAATCTTTTTGGCTTTCTTACTTGAGATAAATGGCGTCTTTTCGTAACTACTCTCTTTTTCATTGCAAGTATCGATCTGCTATTAGGTTAAGGACTAAAATAATTTTTGTCAAGAAATTTACACTGCTTTTTCTATACTAAGCTCCCCACTGGCCATAAGCATTATCCTCGCACTATCACCACGACTCAACTCATTCTTAAGCAATTTTTGCGAGATCATTTCTTCAATTGTATCCTGAAGATAGCGTTTTATCGGTCTGGCGCCAAACTCTTTACTATATGCATTTTGGCTTATTTTATTAATCACATCGGATGCGAAGGAGAGCGTAATATCTTTGTCAGCTAGTCTCTGCTGAAAGTCCTGAAGAAAGAGATTCGTCACTTGACTAATTTCCTGCTGGGTTAATGGCTTAAATGTTACAATCGCGTCAAATCGATTTAATAATTCTGGTCTATAAATATGATTTTTCTCCAGATATTGGAGCAACTCACCACCAAATACTTTATCAATCGTCCTTCCCGACTCCATGGCCTGACGAATAAAATCTGACCCAGCATTTGACGTGGCAATAATAATCACGTTAATAAAAGAAACAGTTTTCCCTTTGTTATCAGTGATCCTTCCATCATCGAGAATCTGCAGAAAAAGATTAAGGATAGCTGGATGAGCTTTTTCTAACTCATCCAAGAGAACGAGACAAAAAGGATTATCACGAACTTTTTCTGTTAGTTCTCCTCGCTCTTCACCCTGACCAGGAAGTGACCCAAGTAGCCTTATCTGACCACCTATATCAGCATACTCACTCATATCCAGACGAATCATAGACTCCTCGCTGCCAAAATATGCACCTGCCAAACTTTTTGCTGTTTCTGTTTTACCAACCCCTGTGGGTCCAAGAAAGAGGAATGAAACGGGCCTATTTAGATCCTCAATACCAGAACGAATGCGACGCATCGCTTGCGAGATCATGGTGATTGCCTCATCTTGTCCAATTACTTTTTTATGAAGGGTCTCTTCTAGGTGCAAAAGCTGATCCTTCTCGGTCTGTGTGGGCTCACCTATGACGATCCTTGTTTTCTGTTCGAAGTTTTTAATGAGCACCCCCTCTGTGAGTAGTCGCTTCTTGGTCTTTCCATAAAAAACCACCTCTTGATGAGCAAGCCCACTGACAGCATCTAAGAGAAAGGTGATCGCACTCCCCGGCAAAACCGTGCTCTGACTGTATCTATCAGCATATTTGACTGCAGCTTTTAAGGCAAGATAGGTTACAACAACAGAATTCTTTTCTTCGACCTCGAGCATCTTTTCCATCACCATTTTTTCTGACTGATCAATTAACGGCTCTGTAAGCATGATAGGTGAGAATAACTGACTCAGGGGACTTTTAAGAAAAAATGTTTTAAAATTTCCAGCTGTTGAACTTCCTATAATTGGCAAGGTGCCATTCTTAAGATAAGGCGCGAGTGCTCCCGAAAGATCTAAAGAAAAACTCCCAGCCCCAAGAAGATCTTGTAGTTCAGGAATATACAAAATCACATTTCCAGCGTGCGATACTTCTCCAATTATCGACTGTAGCCTACTTTCTAGATCGCCCTGGGTTGTTGCCCCAGCTAGCAGGTTCCCTACTAATAATTCGATAATGATCTTGTATTGCAGCGACCTATCTATGCCTGCGCTATAACAGTCGTAAGCGAGCCTTTGAACAAGTTGCTCTTTGCCGACTCCTGCTTCTCCGACCAAAATAACATTATTATTCTCAGTTTTACAAAGAGTATCAATCATATTTTTGTATTCAGCCTCACGACCCACTATAGATACAGTATCCTGAACGGAAAAGCTAAGATCTCTGGTATAAAGCTTGGTTTCAGGAGTCCACCCCGTAATAAGAAATTGACCAATTCCTCCACCATGCACCTTAATTGATAATTTTTTTGTCTCTTCTTCATAAGGATAGATAAGCCTACTCCAACGAAGTAGTGCCATAACATCATCTTCTTTTAATTTCTTTTGAAAAAGTAGCTTACTATTTTTTTCTTCCAAGAGAAGATAAGATGCCATTAAATCCATCGTAGTAACTCTTCTACCACCTAGCGTTTTGGCAAGCTTAAATGCCATTTGCACTAAAATCGCGTTTCCCATGCTGCTTTTTGGTAATTCTTCTGGAGCAATCGCAGCACGCTCTAAAAAGAATAGTGTCTGGGGATAGCTCAAAAGATGCTTGATAATTTCCCTCGCACTTGTCGAATGATAAGCAGCAGTCAGTGCTGGAAGTGTCATAACGGATAACGCCTCATTGTCACTTACCTGACTAATGACTCGCACAGACTGATGACGACCGACATCATATCTATAGAAAATTTCAAGCATAACTTGAAGATTTAGTAAAAATATAAATAATGTGGGGACATTTCCCGCTACTATTTGTAGAGGAATAACAGCTGATAAAACCAATACAATTACACAACGCAAAACAACTACAACTTTTGTCCGATATATCTGATAAAACGTTATTACGTGGAAATCCATATAGTTACCAAATAAGCAATGCCATCGTTGCTATAGGAAAAACAAAAAACGCACAAAAAAGTACTACTTCCACAGCCAACACACCAATAAAAAAAATAAGAGATGTAAAGATAATCAAACTTTTTAAGACTATTCCCATCCCTATTGAAAAGCCGACCAAGCCTTTTCTGTATTCATTTTTAATCGGGTAAAAAAAGGTGCGAAGCAATATCGGCACTGAGAAGAAATCAAAAAAGGCTCTATTAAATACTCCAAAATAACGCAGCAGAGAAAGTGGCGCATGACCAAACCAAAAAGAGAGAAGATAAAATGGTAAAAATAGGTAGGCAGACATACGTTAATTTAAAATTAAGAATTAAAAATTCAAAATTAAAAATGAAGGTACTCTCATCTTAGTATAGGAGGGAAGAAAACTCAAACATAGGATAATCTATGACAAACAACTACTTAATTTACAGAGGTGGATTGAACTACGCCATTTGCTGGTGGTGGATTAGTAGTACCATTGATATTAGTATTATCCTCTGATTTTAGGAATGGTGGATTAAAATCAGGCGCAGCGAACTGCGGGGCAGCAGGTGCAACTGAAATCTCCTGAGCCATACCTGAGCCTGACGGTAAGCTTATAGGATCTAGGCTAGTAGACTGTCCACTAGACGCTTCATCTGTTGGTTTATCCTCACCACTCTTGGGAGTCCCTACACCTTGAGCTCCTACACCAGGTGTATCTTTCCCAAAAGTGAATGCAGCTTTAGTAGCATCATAATCAATAAGTATTGTATCCCCAGGCACAAACTGCTTACTTATTAGAAGAAGCGCAACTTGATTTTCAATAGCAGACTGAATCAATCTTCGAAGTGGTCGAGCACCATAAGAGGGCTCATACCCTTCCTTTGCAAGCTCGGCAATCGCAGCATCAGTTGTCTGCACATGATAACCCTGGTCCTCAAGCAATTTAGCTGTTTTAGCTATGCCTAATTTAGCAATCTTACTCATATCTGCCCTACGTAATGGCTTAAAGATTACAACATCATCAAAGCGATTGAGTAGCTCAGGCCTAAAGAACTTTCGCAGCTCCCCATTAACCATTGTTGAAAGCTCTGCAAATTGTTTACTAAATGTCTCCTCAGACTCATTACCTCCGGCATCTTTCTCTGAAAGCTGTTGCTGAATAAGAGCACTTCCAATATTTGATGTCGCGATGACAATTGTATTCTTGAATGAAATAGTGTTTCCTTTATTATCAGTAAGTCGACCATCCTCAAGAAGCTGTAAGAGAATATTAAATACATCAGGATGAGCTTTCTCAACCTCATCAAGAAGAACTATAGAGTATGGTTTAGCTCGCACTGCCTCAGTGAGTTGCCCACCCTCCTCATAACCAACATAACCAGGAGGGGCACCGATAAGCTTTGCCACCTCATGTTTCTCCATATACTCACTCATATCAAGTCTTATGAGCGCGTCATCACGCCCAAAGAGTAATTCAGCGAGGGTTTTAGCAAGTTCAGTTTTTCCGACCCCAGTAGGCCCAAGGAAGATAAATGAAGCTATGGGTCTATTAGCGGGTGCTAGACCTATCCTACCTCGCCTCACTGCCTCTGAGACAGCGGCTACCGCCTCCACCTGATCAATAAGTCGCTCATGAATTTTATCCTCAAGTTTTAACAACTTCTGACTCTCATCCTCTGTAAGTTTGGTAATTGGAATACCAGTCCAATTACTAACCACTCGTTCGATATCGGATTTTAATACCTGATTGCCAGTTGCGAGCGCCTGATCCAGAGCTTGATTTGTGGTTTCTTTAGTCGTATCTGCATTCGAAGCATCTTCATTTGCTACAGTCTTAGCACTAGCTTTCGTAGACGTTCTCCCGAGCTTAACATCAGCCGCTGCCTCATCGATTAGATCCACTGCCTTATCAGGAAGATACCTCTCGCCGATATACTTCTTGGATAATTTCACTGCAGCTACGAGGGTGTCATCAGGAATAACAACAGAATGAAATTTTTCATATTTTGCCCTGATAACTTTTAACATATCCACTGCTACTTCCTCGCTCGGCTCCTCGGCTATAATTGGCTGGAATCGCCTCTCAAACGCCTTATCTTTTTCGAAGTGCTTACGATACTCAGTGGTAGTAGTTGTACCTATAATCTGCATATGGCCACGAGCTAGATGCGGCTTAATAATGTTTGATGCATCCATCGCTCCATCTGTATCCCCAGCTCCAATAAGAGTATGAATTTCATCTACAAACAGGATAATTTTTCCCGCAGATGAGATAGTTTCATTGATAACTCCTTTTAAACGCTCTTCAAACTCTCCCCTATGACTTGCGCCAGCCACTAAGGATGCAAGATCAAGCTGAAAAATCTTTTTGTCTTTAAGATCATCCGGTATATCACCTGAGACTATCTTTTCTGCGAGGCCCTCAACGATTGCTGTCTTGCCTACGCCAGCCTCACCTATAATGATTGGGTTGTTCTTCGTACGTCGAAGTAAAATATGCACGAGACGATCTATTTCTTTATCGCGACCAGCAATTGGGTCTAATTTTCCTGCTTTTGCCTCTTCTGTAAGATCTATCCCGTATTGCTGCAGAACTGACTTTTTACCAGTTGCATAGGTGGGAGATTTAGCCAGCTTTTGTTCTAAATTTGCTTTACTCACACCTTTTTCGGTAAGTGTTTTCGCAGCTGGTATAGAACTGTTACAAATACTTACTAAAAGATCCTCAGGGGAGATAAAACTAACATCACGACTTTTTATATCCCTATACGCTGATTCAAAAAGCTGAGTACTAGAATCACTTAGTGTTGGTTGACCGCTGAATTGCCCCAGTTGCTCCTTAGCCTGCACTTCTTGCGCGAGTTGGGCACTATTCACGCTAAATCCCTCTAATAGTTTAAAAATCTCCTCATCATAAAGAAGTCCAAGGAGTATCTGTTCGGGCTGAATTTTTTCTTGCCTGATTCGCTTAGCTTCATCTTGTGCATGATGCAACACAACTGTCGTTCTTGCGTCTAGATGTGAGAGTGCTGATAAATTTTGCCGCATTGCAGGATCCATCCGCGTCCCCACCGCTGTATCGCCTTGTGACAAGGAAGCATCAGCCTGAGACGGCGTCACAGGAGAGGTTACAGGAGTCGGGGTAATCTCGACCTGTTTTTCGTCCTTATGTTGATTAAAAAGATTTCCTAGCATACAAGTTCCCTGATTAATAATTTAAAATAAACGCAGCACCCGAATTTTTATGAAATAAAAACGAGCGGTAAACTTCCTTCTATTATTTAATACAAAATTTCCAAAAAGAGCAAGTCTACTCTTTGTGAGCATCATCTTCTCGTGCTACTGTCATTACCTGCTGACTTGATACGGTCTTAGCAGAAGCAGTTACCATCTCGGTCTCTCTTCCCTCAAGTAGTATCTGGATTGCCTGTGAGGCTGCAGCAATCTTTGCCTTCAGATACTCAAGAACCTCATTTTGAGAGAACCCCCCAAGCAGCAAGAAAGGAAGCACATCTTTAACAATCTCCATACCTTTATCTATATTCTCTGGATCATCTGAGGATAGCAGACTAAGAGCTTGCTCAGCCATCTTCTTTTCAGAACCAATCCACCCCTCACGCACCTGATCCTTTCCATTAGCATCCTGAGGAACATCACTGTGCAGATACATATCACATAGCATTCGTTTTACCGCCTCATAATCATCAATTGAGACCTGCTGGAGACGATTCTGATTTGGCAATCTCAATGGATAGTCAGCAGGATGGCGAATCGATTTCTTAGAACGATTATTAAGTATTGCAACTAGTAGTTTGGCGAATAGATCAGTATCTGGCTTTGCAATGAACTGCTGATAGAGCGCTGATGCCTCATTGAGCGTTGTCTGCGGAACCACTACATATTCCTTGAGTATTTGAGTCGCCAATGGATCGGCATGCATAGCCGACTCAAAAAGCAGTACCCGAATCTTATTCGCACTAACAGGAGTTATGTCTTTATGTGATGCAGCGAGAATAGCAGATGCAACAATACTTGAGCCTTTCTCCTTTTCAAGAACATCCTTGAGTTTACTATACGTCTCACGCTGCTTATCCTCAACGATTTGCAGCGGGTTATCAATTTGAGAGAGCAATTTGACCACTGACTCTGATTCTTGATGAGAAGCTTTGTCAATAAGCTTCATTACCGTCACAGCAACCCCCTCTTCTTTCTGGCGCTCTATCATAAGCTGTTCACGAGCATGACGGTATGCAGCTTGATCTGCTTGATTACTAAGCGTTGAAGGATCGAGAATAGCTCGCAAAGTCATCAGGAATTGACCCGGATCATCGGTACTAATTTCCTCATCCCTATCTACACCTGCGACTGCGAGAATCGCTTGAGCTGCGGCATTCCCTATTTGAGCCTGAGACTTTAATACGTCTCTAATTTCTGCTGAACGCTGCCTATCCTGAGAGGACAAAGGCTGTACCGAGCCAAGTAATGCCTTGAGAGTGGTTCCAATTTTCTGGCTCGCTGCCATATCCTGCTTAGCAGTTTTCCCCGCCTCATACGCAACGATCTCTTGTAATGTTGGGGGCTGTAGGCCAAGTTGTGTCAAGAGCGATCCGCGTTCATAATCATCACTGGCAAAAGTCTGCTGTAAAGACGAGCTCCCTGTCGGTAAAACTAATGATTGTACCTTCTCCAGAGATTGTACTCGAGTAACGCGAGCTGAAGTTGATAGATCGGGCAAATCATCCTTACCCAGATTCTCTAGCACGACTTTCCCAGCCTCTAATTTGGCTTTTAAGTACCCGACAACTTCATTTTGAGAAAAGCCTCCTAGTAGCAGGAATGGTAAAATTTCACCAACCTGCTCCATACCCTCCTGTTGTTGTTCAGGATTAGTAGACGAAAGAAGGTTTATGCTTTTTGTTATTACTTGCATATCCTGTGCTATCCACTGCTCCCGAGTCATAGTCTGAGATTTGTCTAAATCAGAAGAGCTATAGCTCTCAGTCCACATCTTTTTAACTGTTTCATAGTCTTCCAGACTAACCTGCGAAAGCCTATTCTGCTTTGGAAGACCTAATGGCTGGACACTGCTAATAGCATCAGCTCTCTTCTGCTTAACAAAAAGCGCAAGTATGGTAGAAGCAAGTGTGTTTCCACGAATTTTTTCCTGTTGAAGTTGCTTATAAAGCTTGCCTACATCCTGGGCAGTATCTGCTGAATGAGAACTAAAAACACTTTGAGTAATATAAGCTGCTAGCTGGTCACCCTTGAGCGCCTCACTACTAATAGTGGTGACAAGCCCTGCGACTTTCTCCTTTGTCGTTCCCTCACGAGCAGTTTTAAGAATACTCGAGGCTGTCACGTTCTTATCTTCACTCGCTTGAGCAATACGCTCAACGAACTTACTATAGTGCATTTGCTCAGAAGCAGTAGATAAGGATGTTGGGTTACTGATTTTCTCAAGAAACTCAGATAATTGAATTACGTCACTTTCTTGTATTTTCTGCACCATCCCAAGCATGCTTCCTGCTAGTAAATCTGCCTTCTCTCGAGATGCCAAAAGTTTTTGATTTGCCTGCACATATAGCACCTTGAGTGGGCCACTAATACCTTCAGGCGAGACAATGTTCTGCATTGTCTTAAGAAGTATATTTGACTCAGACTGCTTGAGATCAGAAGATAACTCGCCCACCTGCTCACTCGCTAGTAAAATATGAGTAGCGAGTGCATTTCCCTTCTTACTTTCTGTTACTAATTCTTCCTGCAACAACCGATATTGACTTCTCTCTTGCTCTGTAGACAAGCTATCAACAGAACTAATCTTTGTGAGCACTGTTCGTACCTGCTCTCGCTCCCGCTCCTGAGCTGTCGAGCACGCAGTCTCGAATTTGACAACATCTTGCAACGTAATGCGAGGAAGTTTTACCGAGGCAAGGAGAGAATTCAGCCTTGTCGAGACCGCTATCTTCTCTGATTCTTCTGATATTATCTGCTTTATGGGCCTGATAACAGTAACGCTCGCGCTCTCTGGCATAAAAGTACCAGCTGATTCTTGACTATCAGCGACAGCCTCCACTGATGCTGATAAGTGCCCAAGCGCTATATCTGCAGATCTTTTTGCACTAAGTAGCATATCCTCCTCTTCATTTATTGCTCCGTCCTCAAGCATAGCCTTACCCGCCTCCATCTTAGCCTTGAGATAGGCTATAATTTCTGTTTGAGAGAATCCTCCGATCAGGAGGAATGGCAAGATGTCTGAAACATGCCTCATACCCTCCTCAATATCTTGAGGATTTGCTGAAGAAAGTAGACTAATAGTCTCCTGAATATCTGAAATGTCATTTGTGACCCACTGCTTACGCGATAATTGGCTAGGCGCTTCAGGAACCGAGAGGTTTTTATAATTTTCTTTCCACATTTTCTTTACTGCCTCATAATCATCAAGAGAAACCTGCTGAATTCGATTAACCACAGGGAATGCGCCAGTTTTTAACTTGGTCTTAGCATCAACTGGAGCAGTTTGGACTGATTTCTTTTCAGAAATAAGCATCTGGAGTAGGGTGGTGGCCAAGGGGTTTCCATCCCTAGTTGCAGCCTCAAGCGTTGCTTGTAGGGTGGCAGTATCTTTCTCTGTAGTCGCACTCTGACTTGTGGTCTTATGTAAAATCTCTGTTGCTAGCGGTTCACCCCGAGCTGCTGCCTGGATTAGTTGATCTTGAATAATCTTTACCTGCTCTTGCGATGTGGACTTCTCTAACGAACTACTAAGAAGTGTTGCAACCGTGTTGCCTGATTTACTCGCCTCAACTATCTTTTCACGAAGCGAAGTGTATGCTTGCCGCTCCTTAGTATCTGAAACCTTCTCTGGGTTTGACAGACTTCGGAGTAGGCTTTGGATCTGAGTTATTTGATTATTAGTCACTTCGTTGACTGAGCTGAGAACGTTTTGCGCAAACTTATTGCCAGAAGCCGCCTCCTTTGTCAATTGCTCTCTGATCTGTGAGATCTTCTCGCTCTCTCGTTTTGAAACCACCAGCGCTGGAGCAGCAATATTTTTTATAAGATTAGTAAGTGAACCCGTGGTCGAGGTAGTGACCGACGCATTTTTATAATTGTTATAGGTAGTTGCCGCATTAAGTACGGTAGAAGCAACCTGATTACCTTGGCCAACTTGTGTTACTAATTTTTCTCGAATCTGTTTAAAACGATCACGCTCAACTGAGGATGAGCTTGATTCTGGATTAGCGACTTGAACAAGCGTCTCCTTAGTTCGAAATACCTGTTGTTGGAATCTCGTATCTTTTGAAAGCTTTGCTGTTTCAAATCGCGCAATATCACGCATAGATGGAATTGAGAGGTTGGTCAAATTCATGACTTCCATCTTCTTATTCATCGCTTGTGAAACTGAACGCGGAATTGATTGCATTTGCGATGCTGAAATTGGAATATTTTTTGCTAGATTAGCCGAGCTTGGAATCTGCATGTGTCTTCCAAACGGGACAGTACGCGCTAGCCCTGCTGGCGCTAATGGTCCAGCTGGTAGAATAGGGGGCTTTGGAGGGAGACCAGCTCGTGTATTCATAAACGTATACATTTGCCTCATGAGTGGATTGTCTCGATAATTAAAGGCCATTAAATTATCGAGGAAGATTTGCAGAAGTATAAAGGGAAGTATGATAACAACCCAAAGCATAAGTAAGGCTACGAGATATAAAGCAAAAGTATCTGGCAAATTCAGGCTATTATGAAGAAATACCTTTTGACCAGGCCCTCCTAGCAGTATATTAACTGCCGTCGGATAGGTCTCATTTACTCCAGCTTCATTAAAATTAAATAATAATGGAAGTCCAAAAGGCGATTGCCAGAGCTTAACAAGTCCTGAAAGAAAAATTGCAAAAAGAGGAGCATAGAGCAGCCATCGGAAAAATTCTCCAACCCATATCTTCGCTGTATTACGCAGTGGGTAAAAAAGAAGCAGAAGTGGAAAAACAGGAGAGATAATAATTAAAAACCACAGAATTATTTTTCTAAAAATCAGGAGAATTGCCATCACATAGTAGGTAAATGCCGTTAACTTGACGAGTAGCAAAGACATGAGTGCAGATTCGTCATATGATGCACCAAAAACCCGTATTCCCTGGAAATTTTTATAATCGAAACCTATATACAAAAGATCTTTAGATGAGATGATTTGCCCTTGAGGATTTTTCAGAAAAAATCCTTGAAAAATATCAACAATCTGATAAAGAAACTGCACTAGCGAGAAAGAGAATGTTACAAGTAAAACAACCATAAAAAATCTAGGCAAGAATCTCTTAGCAGAAAGGCTCCTTCCCCTTGTTATGATGAGCATAAAGGCTGTTACCAGAACTACAAAAAGAAAAAGTGCATAAACTATTCTTTGAATTGTTAGCCAGAATGAAACCAAGGAGCTTGTAGAGTATTGCTGTGCCAGGGATGATGCCCACTGATAGTCCTGAAGTGTCCAATCGAGTAGATTCCCTGACCTCACGGCATTCTTACCTATCTTGGTTACCTCATTATCAGTTATCCATGACCCTTCCTGTGGCAGGGTAGCGGCACCACCTATCCCCACCCCTACTCCAACACCACCTAAATCACCAATTGCTGCATAAGCAGGTGGAGCAACAAACAGAACTATAAAGATGAACGTAAAAAACAACGAAAAAAACTTTTTCATACTAATGACCAAATCCTGGAATATGCAATATGTCTGCCAACAAGACCTCTATAAATAGATATCCGAAAATCGCAAGCACTAAACCTGCTATAGCATAGAAAATATAGCTCTTGCCGACATTTACCTGTCCTGCGTTTCCCTGCGAGGTAAGTATGGTATACCCACCGATGATTATAAAGAGCAATGACACGCCCCCAATAAGTCCAAGGCCGATAATATAGAAATCTCCAATAAATTGAATAGGGTCTTTGGATAAGCATCCGATTTCAGTCATTGACTCGCCACTTGGACATTCTTTCACTGCGGCCAGGGTGGTTGAAGGGATGAAAATAGCAATAATAAAATACAGAAGGAGTAAAAGAATTCGATTATTTCGTGCATAAAATTGATATAGTCGGGCAGACATATTTTTCATAGCAGAAAAAACCGTCGAGCGGCATTACTACTGATAAAAGTATATGAGCTTATCATTAAAAAAACAAATGGAGAATTATTAAATTTAGAGAAATTTTTTCTAGTTGAGGATTCAGCTTAGAATCAAGTTAGTATCTGTAATAAGCGGCTTAGTGGTTCTTTTATAGACCACTCTCATACAAAAAATGCGGGGCGAGGACGATCTGTAGTAAGCCATGGTTCCTGAGGAGATCGTTGAATATACGGGAGCTGGCAGGATCTTTCCCATGACTGTCTAATTTTATCAACTCCGATCGTTTTTAAACCTACCCACTCTTTGTTAAGCCCGAGTGCAGGCATAAAGTCTCTAACAATAGCTATCATTCCCTGCTCTGGTGTAGCAGTATTTATCGATTTTTCTGCTTGCATAGCCACAGTCCATGCATGATTTGGTGTCCCTGGATGCTCATATTTAAAAGGCACATCTCCAGCAAAAAAAGCAGCCGGATAAGTATTATGCAATCCAACAATCATTTCCTGCAGCGTAGAGAGTGATTCGTCTGGTGTGTAAACAATTACACCACCTTTATCGATATATGCTGGACTAAAACGAAAATTGCCCTGATCATCACTGCCTTCACTCTTAATCCACCAGTAAGGGATTTTACCCGCATCTTTTAATCTATGGAGTTCATTTACTAACTTGCTCATCATATCTGCTGCCTGCTCTCCGTCTGCTACATTGAGATAAAATCGACTATTGGCTCCAATTCCACTCTCTGGGACCTCGCCAAACTCACCGGAATTTTCAGGGCTCCTAAATCTTTCTATTTGAACAGTTGCTTGCTGGAATTTTGCTAGCTCATTTCCCCCTAGAGATCTTTGGGTAAATTTTTGATCTGATTTTGAAGGCACTGTGATTGCTCCGCTATCCAAATTCCACTTTACTGATAGATCTGCTGTGCCTTGCTCGACCTGATCCCAGGTATCACTATAGTTCTGAAATAACTTAGAAATATCACTTACTGTTTTTTCAGGATAATCACGAAAGACCTGTCCTATGTATTCACGTAGGGGAGATTGGTCTTTCTTACCCCATTGTTCAAAAGGAACTATTGTGGGTATTTGATCAACAACAGGAGACTTATTATTTGCCCATTCACCTGGGAGTACAATCGATGCTTCACCATTTGATTCTTCTGACATGTTTTCATACTAGTAGGCAGTTAAAAGAGTGTCAACACTTATTAATAAAATATCCTTTTTCCTTGAGCTTATGACCCGGAAGTAATTAGAACCAGGTTTTTTTGGAGGAACCTTCTTTATCAAATCCCTACTGAATAAGTTTCAAATAACAAACAAAGGGCTATTGTACGTAAATTGGTGTTATAATCCCAACAATGAGCAAAGAAATTGAATATGACCGAGTATGGCAAGCTTCTCATCCACCTAAGGAGCATCCATTCAATATGAGTTACTGGAGTGCATTTGCTCTTAATTTGGATGACCTTCAGAGAATCCAGAATGATGCTCCTCATCTTATTCAACCAAGAGAATTTGACAGAGTAAAGATGGCATTATGGAGAATATCTATGGCATCCCGTCCAGGACGATATGGTAGCCTTCCTATGATTCATCGTCCCAATCAATTAACCCATGTGCAACAAGCCGCTGACTGGGTTGGAGACATTGCTGATGATATTCATGCCTATGGATACTACTTAGACAAGGATAAAGCGTTGCGGGAGGCTTTCAGCCATGATGATACTGAGATGTGGACAGGTGATATACCAACTGATAAAAAGGCATCTTTTTCCAAGCAGGAATTGGAAAATCTCTGGCAAAAAGAATTTAACGCAGCACAAGCAATAGCGGGGGTTAACTTTGTTTTTGATGCCCCTGCTTTTAATGGTTATATAGCTGAGCAAATAGATATTCATCATCGTATAAGTCTTGAAGCACAAGTAGTAAATCTTATAGATAAAGCACTCCCCGTTGGTGAACAAATTCATGCGCATAGGGTAGGAAACCATGGTTTTCTGAAGATGCTCCCCCGAAGAGAACAGATATTAGGTAGGCTAAGGTCAGATTATCCCTGGTTTGCAGATTTAAGTAGCAGCTCATTGAATTGGATCACTATTCCTTCAGAAGGTGAGATTAAAGAGATACATCCAATCACAATTAATGACCTATCTGACGAACAGTCATGGAAAAAGGTTGTGCTTGCAGGTGAGTTACCAGAGATTTATAGAAGATACCTGAAAACTACACTTAGGCAACCTTTTTCTGAAGTTCGTTTATTTGGTGATTGGGCAGCTGAACTGTGGCAGAGATGGGGAGTGAATAGAACTAATTTGACCATAGAGGAGTTTGCACTTACTGCTTGATAATACA
>Ga0105047_10004033_pt1 | contig 25735 bp, 24 predicted proteins | sample MAT04_FD_78384 | JGI IMG/M metagenome (GOLD analysis project Ga0105047, IMG submission 78384) | Freshwater microbial communities from Lake Fryxell liftoff mats and glacier meltwater in Antarctica - MAT-04 (megahit assembly) | ecosystem: Environmental > Aquatic > Freshwater > Ice > Liftoff...
AACACGCTGCTGATCGCCGGCGCCGGCGCGCCGGTGCTGCGGGTCTTGCGCCGGTTTCAGCAGCGCTTTGCGTTTACCTACCATCCGGTGGCGCTTCAGGAGCCCCGTTGAAGAACGTGGAGAACCTCACGCCAAGACGCCAAGACGCCAGGACGCCAGGCGCCCAACTCGCTGCGCGCCCGATTACACATCCCGTTGCTTGGGTTTTCTGGGTGGCGGCTGTGCTGGTGGCGCTGACGACGACGCGCAATCCGTTTTACCTGGCCCTTGTGCTGGCCATGATCGGCTGGGTGTTGGTGGTGCGCGGCCGGCGTGACCTGGCGTCGCAACCGGCCGCACCGGAAATCAGCGTCGTGCGCTTCGGGCTGATCGTGGTGGTAACCTCGGCGCTGTTCAACATGCTGATGGTGCATGTGGGGGATCACGTGTTATTCACCTTGCCGGAGGCCATCCCGCTATTCGGCGGGCCGCTGACCCTGGAGGCGCTCGTCTATGGCGCGCTCAACGGGCTAGTGCTGGCGGGGTTGTTTGCGGCCTTCACAGTGCTCAATCGTGTGCTGCCGGTGCGCGCCGTGCTGCGCCTGGTGCCGCGCGCCTACTACCCGGCCGCCGTAGTCATGTCGATCGCCGTGACCTTTGCGCCGACTGCGCTGCAGCAGGTACAGCAGATTCGTGAAGCGCAGGCAGTACGCGGCCACCGCGTGCGCGGGGTGCGCAGTTGGCTGCCGTTGATCGTGCCGCTGCTGGAGGGCAGCATGGAACGGTCGATGCAGTTGGCGGAGGCCATGATGGCCCGCGGCTTTGCCAGCGCCGAGGCACAGCCGGACAAACGACCGCAGCTTCTGATGTTAGTGGGGTTGGTGGCGTTGGTGACTGGGTGGTTGATGCGGCTCGTGTGGCAACAGCCGCTTGTGGGCAGTGGCCTGCTGTTGGCAGGCGCGCTGGCGCTTGGCAGTGCGCTGGTGCTGGCCGGCCGTCAACACCCGCACACTGTATACCGGCCCGATGCGTGGCACAAGAGCGACCTCGCCGTGGTAGCCGGCGCCATCCTGACTGCGATGATCTACCTGCTCCCCTGGCCGGGGCTGGACCGTTCTTCGCTCTTCTATTATCCGTACCCAGCCCTGACATGGCCCGCGTTCAACCCAATCATCGGCGTGGCCACGCTAGGTCTGGCATTACCCGTTTTCGTGCGATGAGTACGTCAGAGCCGCGAGCGTAAGCAAGAAGGCAAGAAATGAGGCAAAATGATTCGATTTGATCACTTGACCTACACCTATCCAGGCGCGGCGCTGCCGGCGCTAAACGACGTCAGCCTGGTGCTGCCAGAAGGTGAGTTGATCCTGGTGATCGGCCCCTCCGGCTCAGGCAAATCGACGCTGCTACGCTGCATCAACGGGCTGGTGCCTCACTTCAGCGGCGGCGCGCTGGCCGGCAACGTGCGTGTGCGCGGCCTGGACCCGGTGGCGGCGACCCCCAAAGTGCTCAGCCGCCAGGTCGGTTTTGTCTTTCAAGACCCGGAAGCGCAGTTTGTCATGGACCGCGTGGAAGATGAGATCGCCTTTGCGCTGGAGAACGCCGCCATGTCGCCCCAGGAGATGCGCGTGCGCGTCGAAGAGACCCTCGACCTGCTCGACCTGGAACCGCTGCGCGACCGGCCGCTCAAGACACTCTCCGGCGGCGAGCGGCAACGCGTGGCCATTGCCGCAGCGCTGGCCTTGCGCCCGCACATTCTTGTCCTCGACGAGCCGACTTCGCAGCTCGATCCCAAGTCGGCCGAGGATGTCCTCAACTCACTCGTCCGCCTCAACAGCGATCTGGGGATCACAATCTTGGTGGCTGAGCACCGGCTGGAGCGCGTGCTGCCCTTTGTCGACCGCATTCTCTATCTGCCCGACGACGGGGGGCCGATCCTGATCGACGACCCACGCACGGTGTTGAATCAAATCGAGCTGGGGCCGCCGTTGGTGAACTTGGGCAAGGCGCTCAATTGGCAGCCGCTGCCACTCACGATCAAAGAGGGGTTGCGCTTCAGTCGCACCTGGATGGAAAAACAGACGGCCAGCCACCGGCCCCCCGTCGCCGGCAGCAAATGGCCCGCCGCCGGCGCGGCACGCGGCCTGCTGCACGGGCGAGCGCCCTATCTCCAGGCACAAAAGGTGAGCATGCAGTACGGCAGCCGCACCGTCGTGCGTGGCGTCGATTTCGCCGTGTGGCCCGGCGAGGTTGTGGCGCTCATGGGGCGCAACGGCGCCGGCAAGACCACCTTGCTCAAAAGCCTGGTGGGGCTGGTGCGTCCACAAGCGGGCACGGTGCGCATCGACGGTGAGCCAATTGCGGGGCGCGAGGTCGCCGAAATCTGCCAGAAAGTCGGCTATCTGCCCCAGGATCCAAACACACTGCTCTTTGCCGACACGGTGCGTGAGGAGATGATGGTGACGCTGCGCAACCACGGGCTGGCCAGCAAAACGAACGGCGAATGGCGGGTCGCCACCGGCGCACGCGCCGCCGACCCGGTCGAATTGCTGCGCCGTCTGCGGCTGACGGACAAGGCAGACGCCTACCCGCGCGATTTGAGCGTGGGTGAGCGCCAGCGCGTTGCATTGGCCGCCATCACGATCACGCTTCCGGGCGCGCTGCTGTTGGATGAACCGACGCGTGGCCTCGACTACCTGGCCAAGCGGGAGCTGATCGCGTTGCTCAAAGAATGGCGCGCCGGCGGCATGGCGATCGTGCTGGTCACGCACGATGTGGAACTGGCGGCGGCGTTGGCCGACCGCGTCGTCCTGATGAGCCAGGGCGAGGTGATCGCCGATGGCGCACCCGCCGAAGTATTGGGCGCCTCCCCGCTCTTTGCCCCTCAGGTGGCGCGCCTTTTCCCAAACATGGGCTGGTTGACAGCGGAAGATGTATTGTTAAGCCAAGAAAGATAAGCAAAGCGAGAAGGAATAATGCCTAGACTGACCAAAATCTACACCAAAAAGGGCGACACCGGCGACACCTCCTTGGGCGGCGGCCAACGAGTGCCCAAAGACAACCAGCGTGTGCAGGCGTATGGCACGGTGGACGAACTCAATTCACACCTCGGCGTGGCGCTGGCCCTGGGCCTGTGCGACCGTCTGGCACAGGTGCTGCCGGAGATTCAGAACGAATTGTTTGATGTCGGATCCGACCTCTGCTTTCTCGAGACCGACAAGCAGCAATACCCGATGCCACAAGTGCAAGCACGCCATGTGGAACGGTTGGAAGCGCTGATCGACGAACTCTGGGCTGTCGCCGGCCCATTGCAAAACTTCATCCTGCCCGGTGGCTCGTTAGGGTCGGCGCAGTTACACGTCGCGCGCACCGTGTGCCGTCGCGCCGAACGCGATGTGTCCACCCTGGCCCATGAAGAGGAACTCGGCCCGCATGTGCTAGCCTATCTCAACCGTCTGTCGGACGCGCTGTTTGCCATGGCCCGCTACGAAAACCACATGCGCGGGGTGCCCGAACCGCTCTGGCGCCCACGCGGGTAACGGATTCTCCCGTGCTAAACGAGTTCTGGCTGGCGCTAGGCTTTCTCACCACGCTGCCCACCAAGACGGTGCCCTATCCGCGCGATGGCTTGGGCCGCGCCGGGCGCTGGTTTCCCGCGGTCGGGCTGTTCCTTGGGCTGTTGCTGACCGTGCTGTACACACTGAGTGCCCTGTGGTTCACGCCGGCGATCACGGCCGTGCTCGTGATCATCCTGTGGGCGGCACTCACGGGGGGGCTACACCTGGATGGCCTGGCCGACTGCTGCGACGGCCTGCTCGCCAGCGCACCACGCGAGCGGCGCCTCGAGATCATGCGCGACCCGCGCCTCGGCGCCTTTGGCGTGATTGGGCTGGTGCTGGCGCTGCTGCTAAAGGCGGCGACAGTGATGGCATTGGGCAACCCGCTCCCGGCATTGTTGCTGGCCCCGGTCTGGGCGCGCTGGTTCATCCTCTGGGCGGCGCGCCAGCCGCCGGCGCGCCCGGGCGGACTGGGGAACGCCTTCGCGGCCAGCCTGACGCCGGCCATCGTCGCTCAGGCGTTGATCCTGCCCGTTCTCGTCGGGGTCACCGCGATCTATGTGGATTGGCACAGCCTGCTGGCCGTCATGGTCGCCGCGCTGGTGGCGTTCGGGGTGATTCGGCTAGCACAGGCGCGCATCGGCGGCGTCACGGGTGACCTGTTCGGCACTGTCGTCGAGTTGGCCGAAATCACGATCCTGCTGGTACTGGCGCGCTGAGCGATGGATATCCGTAGCTTGGGTCTACCCTTTCGCGTCGGTGCGACGTCGTACATTGTGCCTGATGACTTGTTGCCCAATGCGCGCTTTCTGGCGCCGTATGTGCAGGACATGCAGCTTGTTCTGTTCGAAGTGCCGAGCGGCCCCTCCAATTTGCCGGCGGCGGCGACTGTGCAGGAACTGGCTGTCCTCGGCCAGGCGCAGGATCTGACCTACACTGTGCATCTGCTCCACGATCTGCGGTTGGCCGACGACCCACTTACTGACGTGCGTGGCGCTGTCGGAGGCCGGGCGCTGTCGCTCGCGCTGCGCAAAGCGCAGCAGATCATCGATCTCACGCGGCCCCTGCGACCGTGGGCGTGGGTTGGCCATTTGGATGGACGCACGGTGCGCGGCGACGATGTCCCCCTGGTGCAGATGGCAGACTGGCAGGATCAGGCCCGCGCGGCGGTAGATCAGGTCGCCGCCTGGCTCGATAGACCCGCACAACTGGCCATCGAGAATCTCGAGGGTTATCCACCGGATTTTGTGACGCCGGTGGTAATGCCCACGGCCGTGAGCCGTTGCGTCGACGTCGGGCACCTCTGGCTGGATGGGCAGGACCCCGTGCCCCCTCTGCGCACGGCCTTGCCACGTCTGCGTGTGGTGCACTTGCATGGAATACACGCACGCGATCACGCTTCGCTCGTGCACATGCCGCCGGCGCACCTTGACCCAGTGCTGGGCGTTCTGCTGGACGCGCGCTTCGACGGCGTGGTCACGCTGGAGATCTTTGGCGAAGATGATTTCTGGTCATCGCTGGACGCGCTGGCGGCAGCGGTGCAACGCATTCGCGGCGCGACAATCGCTCGCTCAACCGAAAGGCTCGTTCGATGGAATATGGACTGACGTTGATTTTGGGTGGCGCACGCAGCGGCAAGAGTACATATGCCGAACAATTGGCAACTGCGCGTGGGGGACCAGTGCTGTATGTCGCCACCGCCGAGGCGTGGGATGAGGAGATGCGTGTGCGCATTGCCGCCCACAAAGCACAACGCCCCCCCGACTGGCGCACACTCGAGGCGCCGCGCCAGACCGGTGAGGCACTGGCGGCGGCGCTCACCCCGGAAACCGCGGTTGTCCTAGTCGATTGTCTGACCCTGCTCGCCAACAACGTGATCATCGCCCTGCCGGAAAAAGCCTCGGAAGCCGACGCCACAACGGCACTTATGACGGAAGTGGAAAGCTTGCTGGCGACCTATCGGGCTAGCACAGCGGAGTGGATCATTGTATCGAACGAGGTCGGCCTCGGCATTGTGCCGGCCTACCCGCTCGGCCGCCTCTATCGCGACGCCCTCGGCCGCGCCAATCAGCGCCTGGCGGCCGCCAGCAACCGGGTGCTCTTGATGGTGGCGGGGTTGCCCCTGACCGTGAAATAGCGTTGGAAGGTAGGTTGGTCTAAAATAGGGTGGCCACTCAACCCAAAAACTAAATTGCCAAGCTTGCGTGCCGCGGGGAGAACCGTTCATGTCGATCAAACCTGACCATTGGATCCGGCGCATGGCTAAGGAACACGCCATGATTGATCCGTTTGTGGAGAACCAAGTGCGTGCCGGTGTCGTCTCGTATGGCCTGAGCAGCTACGGCTACGACATCCGCGTGGCCAACGAATTCCGTATCTTCACACCCGCAACCGGTCAGCTTACCGTCGTTGACCCCAAGCAGATCGACGACCGCGCCATGTTCCACTATTCCGGGGATGTGTGCATCATCCCGCCGAACAGCTTTGCGCTGGCGCGCACCGTCGAATATTTCCGTATTCCCCGCAATGTCCTGACCATTTGCCTTGGAAAAAGCACCTACGCCCGCTGCGGCATCATCGTCAATGTAACGCCGTTTGAACCGGAATGGGAAGGGCACGTGACGATCGAAATCTCCAATACCACGCCGCTGCCGGCCAAAATTTACGCCAATGAAGGCATTGCCCAGGTGATCTTCTTTGAGGGAGATGAACCGGAAGTTTCGTACGCCGACCGCAAGGGGAAATATCAGGCACAACGCGGCATTACCCTGCCCAGGCTCTAAATTCAGGCGTCCCGCTGGGACGAGGAGTTCGTAGCGGGATGCCTATTTGTGGGATCAAACCACGTTTGCCCGCACCGTGCCGGGGGTGCACTGGATGATCACCTCGTCGCTGCGGCGGATCAGCGGTACATCCAGAACTTCATGGGCTGACCAGGCAGTGGCGTCGCTGAGCAGAATACGTTCGCCTGGGAGTTCCAAAATGAACGGGATGCCCCACACCGCAGCCCCACGCATGAAGTTGAAAACCCGGCGCGCCGGCCAGCTTGGCGAGATGACAAAGTCCTCATCGTGCGGCCAACGCTGATACGCACCGCCTTCCGGTTGCGTGCGGTAAGGAATCTCGCCGGCGGCAAGATGGTCGAGCACCTCCACCAGCAGACGGGCACCCATGCGCGCCATGAGACCGGTGGCGTCGATTTCGGTGATGCCGTCGGCCAGCGGAACGGCGCGCTGCTCGGCAATCGGCCCCGTGTCAAATTCGGCGTCCATCCAGTGAACTGTCACGCCCGTGCGCCGCTCACCTTCGTGAAATTGCCAGAAAATCGGCGCTGGGCCACGGTAGTTCGGCAACAGCGACGGGTGAATATTCAAAAAACCACGGCGCGGCACACGCAGCAATTCCGGTGGAATGCGGCGCGGGAAACATGCCACACAGGCCACATCGGCCCCCACCATTTTTAACACACCGGCAGTTTCGGGGGCGCTGAGGTTGCTCACGGCGTGCAGCGGAACACCGTTTTCCCACGCCGTGTGCAGGATGCTGCGCCCCACAAAGGGAGAGACGACCTTGAGCGCATGTTGATCGTATTGAGTGATGGAGGCGTCTTCCGGCAGCAACGCCTGGATCGGCAGATCTGTGCGCACGTTGGATAGACCGCTGGCAGGCAGGATGACGGCGGAGACGCGGTGCGATGCGCGCAGCAGGGTCTGCAGCACAGTCTCAGTATAGAGGCAGTCCGATCCAAAAAAGGCGACGTGTAGAGTCACAGGATTATTGACGATATATCCAACAGCAAACTATAATTTGCCAACGAACATCATTATAGCATAAAGGAGCGTCCAATGGCTCGCATGGTAAATTGCGTAAAGCTAGGTCTGGAGTTGCCAGGTCTGGAGCGACCGCCGTACTCGAATGAATTCGGGCAACGCATCTACGACAACATTTCGCAAAAAGCCTGGGATATGTGGATCCAGCAAGCCACGCTCCTCATCAATCACTATGGCCTGACGCTGGCCGATCCCGAAGCGCAAGACTTCATGAAGCAGCAGGTGGAAGAATATTTCTTCGGCGACGACGCGCCGATGCCGGAAGGCTGGACGCCCGCAGCAGACGCCCCCCCAGGCGCCCGCCGAAAAAAGTAGGCACGCTTCAAGGCGCCAACGGCCGGCGCAATTGCATTGTGCACGCACTCATGTATTCTGTCCACCAGTCTTTACACGCGCGCGGGTCCATGAACATGCCTGTATCGCGCACGACGACTTTGACGCTGGCCCGATCGGCAATGCCCAATACCTCACCATTGCGCAGGGCCGGCAAGCTGTGCCGGCCGGCCGCATCAAGCTGTTGGTAGAGCGCCACCAACTCGGGCGCCACCGCCACGTCCTCCAGATGAATCAAATAGCCGCTCGCCGGTGTATCGTCACGCGTATAGGTGAAGGCGATGCGGCTCGCTTCGGCATATAACACCATCGCCTTGAAACCGCCGGCGTAAATCTGCGGGCCGCGTGACGGGATCGCCACCGGTTCTCCCGGCGTCGTCGCCAACTCGATCAGGGTCACGTTGTACGGCCACGTGATCGGCTCGCCGCGACAACCGTCGGGGGGGGTGCAGCCCCAGTTCCAGTCGTAGACCTGTTGTACACCCACAAAGGCCGGCAGCCGGGCTGGGTTAAACATCGGCGCGATTTGCGGTGCATTGGTATCGGTGTCGCCCCCGTAGTTGACCAGGCCCCGATAGGCATCCACGGGCACATAGCCACGCAGCGCCAAGTTGACGTCGGGACTGTTCTGCGCCGGACGCCCCAGCGAACCACCAGCCACCGGCACGCTGGCATAGACCCGGGGCGGCACGGTGGAGGTCGGCGGGGGAACCACAATCACAGGCAGAAAAAAGGGCGTGGCATCTACCGGGATTGTCTCGTTCGGGGCAGATGCACTCGTTTGTGCCGCGGCCGGCGTACGCGCCCCCAGCAGCGCCAGTACCAACAGCGTGGACAAAACCGTGAAATACAGGAAGAAGCGCCTATGCATCGTTCCCCTCCCAATGAGTCCTGCTTGTGCAGCACAGTTTCCAGGTCACGCAGAGGGTAGATTCAGCACCGAACCGCCGAGATTGATCAGCGCTGCACCGATCTGGCGCAGACAACCATCCAGATCTTGCGCGATGCGCGACGCCGGCAAGTTGAGAATTTCCCATCGTTCGGGGAGCGCAGCGCGACGCCCTTCGCGCGCAATCGCATCCTCACTGCAGGTAACGCCCAGATAGCCACCGCGTGCGCGCAACGCAATATCCATCGGCCAGTCACCGGCCAGCCGGTTCTTCAGCGGGCGCAGCCCATGTTCGCGTAGGGCGTCCCATAACTGCTCAAACGGGTCTTCCTGCCGGAAGAGGTCGCGCACATCCGTGGCCGTCAGCAGCCGGTCCAACGTCGTATGAATAAAGGTGACCCGCCGGAAGGTTGTCGCCGGCACCGGATGTTCCAAGCGATGCAACGGGCCAATGTCGATCCGGTAATAATATTCAGCGGCACGGGGATGCTCGGCTTCCTCTGGCAACAGTTCGCAACGTGTCGCCAGCCGATAGCGGCGCGTCGGTGCATAGTAGGTGACCGCCTGCGCCTCGTCCTGGTCGCGAAAGGCGTTGGTCTGATAGAACGCCAAGTAGTCAGCACCGATCCGGCGCGGCGCGCGGCGCTGGGGAATTCGATACCAGCCGTCGACGGCAGCGCGACGCAGATCGTCGACGTTGTTGAGCACAGCCACCAATACAGTACGGCGACGCGCCTCCGCATCAGGGTATTGCGCAGACATACACATGCCTCACTTTGCGTTGGCGCAATCAAACCACAACGATGGCTCAATTATAGCACAATCTGACCGCAACACTGCCAAATTGGTCGAATTCCGTGATCAGGCGCTGCGCTGACGGAGTTTTTCCCAAACAAAGCCACGGCTGGGCGAGAAAAGAAAGGCGAGGAGAAAACACAACGTAGCGGTCAATACCACGGCAGCCCCCGAAGCGATGTTGAGATAGTAACTGGCGTACAGCCCGACCAGGCTGGAAACAGCGCCCACCATCGCCGAAACGACCATCATCGCCGGCAGCCGCCGCGTGAGCAGATAGGCGGTGGCCCCCGGTGTCACCAACATGGCGGCGACCAGGCCGACACCCACCGTCTGGATCGAGACGACGATGGTGAAGGCCAACAAGACCAGCATCAAGGTGCGGAAGAACTCGACGTTTACCCGCAGCGTCGCGGCCAGCACGGGGTCAAAAGAGATGAGCAGGAATGGCTTGTAGGCAAGAAAGGTGATGACCAGAACGACCACGCCAATCGCTGCCGTCAACCAGAGATCACTCTCACTCACGCCCAACACATTGCCAAAGAGGATATGGCTCAGATCCACGGCATAGGTGCGAATGCTGCTGATCAACGCAATTCCCAGCGCCAGCGCGGCGGTGAAGAGAATGCCGATGGCGGTGTCCTCTTTGATCACACCCTTGCGCGAGAAAAAACTGATCCCTACCGCAACGACCACGGCTGCCGCCAATGCGCCAAAGATCAGATTGCCCCCCACCAGATAGGCAATGGCCACGCCCGGCAACACGGCATGGGCCATGGCGTCGCCCAGAAAAGCCATCGAGCGCAGCACGACGTAGCAGCCGATGATCGAGCACAGCACGCCCACCATGAGCGCGGCCAGCACGCTGCGCTGCATAAAGGTATAGGCAAGGGGCGTCAACAGCCACTCAATCATGATCGGATTCCAATCGGTTCTTCCTCGTGCGGGCAACATTGATCGACAACCACCATGCCGCCCAACACCAGCGCCTGCCCACCAAAAGCGCGTCTCACGTTTTCCGGCACAAACACTTCAGCCGGCGGCCCGTAGGCGACAAAATGCCGGCTCAGCAGCAACACCAGGTCAAAGCGCTCCGCAGCCAGGTTCAGGTCATGTGTGGAAACCATCACCGTGACACTCTGCCCGCGCAGTTGGTCGAGCACCGTCAGCACGGCGTCCTGCGTGGTCACGTCGACCCCCGTGAAGGGCTCGTCCATCAGCAAGATATGGGGCTCCTGGGCCAGGGCGCGTGCCAGAAAGACGCGCTGCTGCTGGCCGCCGGAAAGCTCGCCGATCGATCGCCGTGCCAGGTTGCCGATGCCAAGTTGGTCGAGGCTGTGCGCCACGGCGTCGTGATCGGCTTTGCTGGCGCGCCCCAGCCACCCCTGACGCCCAAACCGCCCCATCATGACGACGTCGGCAACCGTGACCGGAAAACGCCAGTCCACCTCTTCCCGTTGGGGGATATACGCGACACAGTCCTGATGGCTCCCCAACGGCTCGCCATGCACCAGGATGCGCCCGGCGCTCAACGGCAACAGGCCCACCAACGCCTTGAACAGCGTCGATTTGCCCGCACCGTTGGGGCCGACCACGGCGACCTGCGCGCCGTGGGGGACCAAAAAGGTCAAATCGTCCAACACCGGCGTGCCGTTATAACTAATCTGAACGTTCTCGATATCTAGCCGTGCCGGTGCGCTTGTTGGCATCAAACCACTCCTTGGCCAGCCTTCTTGATTGATCCACATAGGTCTCACCCACGCGGATTGGACGCCCGCATCACTTCAGCGCGTCTACGATGGTCTTTGTATTGTACCGCATCATGTCAAGATAGGTCGGCGCCGCACCATCGGCCGGCGTGACTGAGTGGGTGTAAAGATCCGTCACGACCTTGACGCCGGTCTCCTGGCCAAGCTGCTGGGCGAGTTGTGGGTTGGCGCCGGTCTCCAGAAAAATGGCCGGCGCCCCGGTGCTGCGAATGCGGTCGGCCAGGCGCGCGAGTTGTTGGGCAGACGGCGCGCTGCCCGTGCTCACACTGGGCACCACAGCGCCGATGATGCGCAGACCATAGCGGTCGGCATAGTAGCCGAAACTCTCGTGATTGGTCACGAGCAAGCGGCGCTCAGCAGGGAGCTGTTGGATCTGTTCGGTAATCCATGCATCCAATTCGGTGAGCTGAGCAATATAGGCCGCGGCGTTCTGCGCGTAGATCGCCTGGCCGCCAGGGTCAGCTTCGGTGAGGCCGTCACGGATCGCCTCCACATAGGCGACGACTTTGGTAGGGTCAAGCCAGAAATGCGGGTCGCCTTCGTCGTGATGATGACCGGCCGCAGGGCCAAAAACGAGCGGCGTTGCGGCGCCAGCAGCGTTGCTCACCTGAATGATATATTCGCCGGGATCAAGTTCGACCAAAACACCCGCCGTGAGATTGGCGCAGCGCGGCGCAATGCGCTCTTCGATTTCGACAGGCTCTCCCGCAACAGTCGTCAGCACGGCGTCGGCGCCGGCCGCCAGGAACTGGTCACCCGCCTCCGCTACATGCACAGCCACATAGCCGCCCAAGCCGCCGTCTGCCAGCGGCGTTACCTGGAGCGCCAGTAATTCCAGCGTGTGCGCGTGGTCGCCGTCTTGCTCGTCATGGCCAAGTTCGGGTGCGGAGGCTGCATCGGCGCCCGCCGCCAAAGACTCAGGCTGCCTCCCTTCCAACGCAGCGCACAGCGCATCGGCACGCTCTTCCGGCGTCATCACGGCGTCTTCGCCCTCGCGCTCGGTGCGGCTGGTGAGATTGGCGGCCGCTTCGATTATCTGGCGCTGCCCGCCAGCGTTGTCCAAGACTTCCGCCAGCCACGCTTCAAAGCCGGCTCCGTTGACGATCAGCACCGTACTGTCGGCAATGCGCGCCACATCTTGCGGCGCCGGTTCGTAGGCATGCGGGTCAATCCCCAATGGCATCAACGTCTCAACCTTGACACGGTCACCTGCAACATTCTGCGCGATGTCGCCCAGAAACGATTCCACGGCGAGCACCGTGGGCGTGCCCGACGGCGCCGCCGGCTGTGGCGCTGCCGGCTGGCAGGCGGCAAGCACGCCGACCGACACTACGAAGACGAAGGCAAGTATGCGCTTGATGGACATGAATAGTCTCTCCCTGTTCTGAAAACAAACCCCTGCGTGGTACGACGCCGGAATTAAATGAGAAATCGTCTCAACTGCCTGGCGAAGTATAGCCGCGTGGCAAGGGTGTGTCAAATAGGCTTAGCCTGAAAATGGCTCAAGCGTGTGATGCAGATTGGATTGTGGGTGAGTCGCGCGGGAGCTGGTTCCCTATTCCCGGCCCCCTTGAGGGGTTCAAGGGAGAGCCGGGAACAGACTAGTCAAACGTCAGAAGTAGTCGACGCGCAATGGGTTATTGTGCCGGTTCGACCGTGAACTCAAGGGCATGGATCAAGCCGTGGACGGTGGCGGCCAACGGGGCGGCGGTCGCGGCATCGTCTGCTTCCAGTGCCACCTTGAGTTCCGTAAGGGCAGCGCGAATCGGTTCGATCTGTGCTGCGATCGGCTCGGGCCAGGTGATGGCGGCAAGACCGGTCTGCAATTCATCGACCGTGGTGATAAACTCAGGGCTGATCGTCCCGGCGGCCAGCGCCTCGTCCATATCGTGGAGTGCATCGATGGGCAGGGCTTCGTAGGCAGCTTTGACCTCGGCACTGACGGTCATCGTCATGTGACCGTGGTCACCCATTTCGCCCTCGTGGTGCTCGCCTTCCGGCATGGCAGTGCCTTCCGGCATGTTCATCGGCATGGCGGCGCCATCACTATCCTCTTCATGCATGTTCATACCACCACTGTCGTTCATGCCGGGCATGGTGGCGGCGACGTCAAGGACCGGCACTTTGAGCGCAATTTGCTCACCATTGTCGAAATTAAGCGTGAGGTCGACGGTGTCACCGGCGGCGAGCGGCTTGACGAGGCCCATGATCATGACGTGTTTGCCGCCCGGCGCCAGTTCGAGGCTACCGCCGGCCGGAATCGCGAAGCCGTCGGGGCGCGGTTCCATTTTCATGATGCCATTGTCGTTGATCGTTTCGTGAAGTTCAATCGCCGCGGCGACATCACCGGTTACGCCCGTCAGGCGCACGGACTTGTCAAGGCCGTTTAGCACAGTCATGAAACCGGCCGTGTTGCCGCCTTCCAGCGGCGCCGCACGGACGCGCACGTCGACGACGGTGACTTTGCCCGGCTCGGGTTGGGGAGCGGGCTTCATGGGCGCCGCCGCCGGCGCCATCGGCATGGTGGCCGCGCAGGCCGCCAGCAGGAGACCCACGATGGTCAGCGCCAACATGGGTAGGATACGTGCAAAGAAGCGCATGGTTCGAATGTCCTTTCCAATCAATTGATAGCACACGCGTGCGACCCTGAACCAATCAGTGAGCGCTGGGCGTGCAACGATGTTTACCTGGAAGTCAACGGGTGGCGGTCAACCCGGGCGTGGCGGCGGTGTGGGAACACCCAGGATGGGCTGGATGGAAAACAACAGTCCCGTCAGGCGGCGGGCCTCCTGGCGCGTGCGAAAAACATCCAACACACCGGCGATGAGCACAATCAGCAGCAGCAACACAATCGTCACATCGGGCAGGGACTGGCCGGCGATCGGGTTGGGCGCCGCACCCTTGTGCGCGCTGCCGTGTTCGGCGTGGGTCGTCAGCGCCGAAGGGGTGCACTCCACGCCGCTCCCTGCCGTCGCCGTGAGGGCGTGAACAGGCTCCCAAAAGACAAAGTGCGGCCGGCTGTGCGGGTGACACGGTTGCGCCCATGCCCCCCAACAGATGAACGGCATGATGGCCGCAAACAGCACAGCATACACCAGCGCAACGGCCCGCTGCCAGGCCGGTAACGCAGTGCGGGCATGATGGTGTTGCACAGTGTTGATCATGAAACGGCGTTGCTCGGCTTAGGGGCCTCATCCATCCATATTTTGGGGGGGCTATCCGATCGTCCGCTTGGCCTCGGCGCAGATCGGCCCCCATTGGGGCCCCAACTGTGCCGCCAAACGAATGGCTTCCACCAGGCTGTCATCACGCGCGCTGCCCTGGCCGGCGATGTCAAACGCCGTGCCATGGTCGACAGACGTGCGGATCACGGGCAGACCCACGGTCACGTTGACCCCCTCATCAAAGTAGAGCGTCTTGAAGACTGCATGGCCCTGGTCATGATACATCGCAATCACAAAGGCATACTGGCCACGCGCCGCGCGCGGGAAAAGCACGTCGGCCGGCAGGGGGCCGACCACGGGGATGCCCTGGGCTTTGGCCGCAATGACGGCAGGGGTGATCACCTCGATTTCTTCACGCCCAAAGAGGCCGCCCTCGCCAGCATGGGGATTGACGCCGGCCACCGCAATCACTTCGCCGCCCCGCCCCAGCGCGTCGGCCAGCAGATGTGCCAGCCGAATCTGGCCAAGCACGCGCTCAAAGGTGATTAGATCGACGGCATCGCGCAGCGACACATGGGTCGTGACGTGAAAGACAAACTGCCCGCGCGCCGACAACACGAGCGAATAGTTGCGCACGCCAAATTGCTCGGCCAGCAACTCCGTGTGCCCCGGATAGGTGTAGCCGGCCAAATGAATCGCCTCTTTGTTGAGCGGCGCCGTGACGATGCCGGCAACCTGGCCCGCCTTGGCCAACGCAACCGCCGCCAGCACATACTCGACGGCGCCGCGCCCCGCCGTGGCCGAGAGCTTCCCCGGCACGACCTCGCGCAGCGGCGCCCCCGGCTGCACGACCGCAATGGTATTGGGGTCATCCCAGTCCACGGCCGCCGGCGCGTCGACCTGAACTACCGGCGGCAGCGCCGGCCCCGGCCAAAACCGCAGGTGGGCGCGCAGCATCGCCACATCGCCCACCACCAGCGGGCGGCACAACGCCCGCACAGCGGGACGCGCCAGGGCCTTGACGACGATCTCCGGGCCGACGCCGGCGGCGTCACCCATCGTGATGGCAAGACAGGGAAGATCGGTTGCACGCATATTGGAGACTCCATTCTCACTCAAGAACGCTTCACCGTAAAGAACGCAAAGGCACGTTCATCGTTGATTGTGAAAGCACACGCACGGCCTGCACCAGCGCATCCGGCGCGCCAAAACCGCCGGCTTTGCTCACGATGGGCAGCCCGGCATAGGTCCCGCCCACCACAACGCCGATTGGCATGCCCGGCATGATCTCTGCAAGCAGATCGACGCCGCTAGCCCCCCAGGTCGCCAGCAGCGCACGCAGGGTGTCGCCACCCGTCACGACGATACCGGCAAATGATGCCGCCGCTAACGCGACGGTCGCCGCCGCGGCGGCGCCTTGTGTAACCGCGATTGGCGCCGCACCCAGCGACGCACCTGGCGCAGGGGTCTGCGTCGATGGGTGCGGCGTCATCAGCACCACAACCGATCCAGCGCAATGGGGTGCAGCGATACCCTGGGCCATCTGCGCCAGCCAGTTTCTCCAATGCACGCCGCCGGCGACGGCAGCAGCAACATCGATCGCCCAGATCGCCGCGCTTGCGCGCAGCAACTCAATCTGGGCACGTGCGCGCGGATGCAGGGACCCACAGACGACCAGCACACGGCGGCGCTGGGTAGCCGCCAACTGCGCGGCGAGCGGGCGCGCCAATCCGGCCGAGCCGGCAAGCAGGACACTGGCCCCCAGCGGCTGTGCCGCAGCCACAAGGGTCGCAAGGTCGGCCGCGTCCTGTGCGTCACACACCACCAACCCGCCAGCGCCGCCAGCAAAACCCTGCAACTGGCGCTGCAAGTCGGCCACGGCAACCGGACGGCCCACATGCACGACAGGGCGACGCGACTGGCGGGACAGCAGCGTCGGCAAATGGCTTTCGGTCACCGGCGTGATCGGGTCGCCGGCAAACGCACTCTGTGCCACCGGGTGGCCATCGACCGACAATACGCCATTGACAAGAATGCGGCCGTTGGCGGGGAATGCCGGACAAACCACGGCGATTTTGGCCCCACACGCATCCAGTGCGGCATCCAGTTCGGCGCCCAGGTTGCCGCGCAACGTCGAGTCGATCTTTTTGTAAACAAGGTGTGCGTTCGCCGTCTGCAAAGTTTGTATCGCCTGAAAGACGGCGTCATATGCTGCACTTGCCGGCAGCGCGCGACTGACCGTATCCACCACGACGGCGTCGACGCCGTACGGCCACAGCAGCAGCCGAGCGTCACACAGACTGCGCGTGCGCAGGCCCGCACGGCTAAATTGAACGCCGACATCGCCGGCGCCCGTCAGGTCGTCGGCGATGATGGCGTAACGATCAACGCGGGACACCGAAAGTGATGGACTGGACACGTTGGCTCTAGTCAGTGACGGCGGCCGGCAGCCAGAGCGTAAAGGTGCTGCCTTGGCCGTAGACACTCTCAATTTGCAGTTGGCCGCCGTGCAGATCGGCGACGTGTTTGATGAGCGCCAAGCTAAGCCCAGCGCCGGTCGTGGTGCGCTGGGCACGGTTGGGTTGCGCAAAGGGACGCGCAAATTCGGCAAGTTCCGCGGCCGGGATGCCGGTGCCATCATCGGCAATGCGCAGACCCACATAGGTTGCCAGGGTGGTCACCGACACCTGAATCAAGCGCGATTCGGGGCGCCGATAGCGGACGGCATTATCAAGCAGCCGGCGCAGGGCTTCTTCGATCATGTGGGCATCGCCTAGAATGACCGCCGGTATTTCGACCGGCGCCAGCACAATGTGCAGGCCGGCCGCAGTCGCTTCCCCCTCTAACTCCTGGGCAATATCGCGCCACAACGTCACGGCATCCAGTTGATCCAGTTCACCGCGGGCCAGGGTGCGATTCTGCAGTTCCGCCAACAACAGGAACCCCTCGATCAGACGCTGGAGGCGGCGCCCGCCATCCAGAATCGCCGCCGCCGACATTTTGAGTTCGGCGAGATTGATACTGGCGGCGTCCGTATTGGCCAGCAACTCCGCATAGCCCAACACAAACGTGAGTGGCGTGCGGAATTCGTGCTGCAGCATGCCGATGATGCGGTTACGCAGATCATCGAGCTTGCGTTCCACCTCTTCGCGCATGATTTTTCTGCGCTGCAGCGCATTTTCGATGGCAATCACCAAGTCGTTGCTGTCGATCGGCTTGGTAAGGTAATCCTCGATGCCGATCTCCTTGGCGTGACGCTGGTCCGCCGTGGAGGAGCGCGCCGTCAGAAAGATGAAGGGCAGCATGCGCAGATTCACATCGGCGCGCGTATGCTGCAGGAGGGTGTAGCCATCCATCGTGGGCATCATGATGTCACACAGAATGACATCCGGCTTGATCTCGCGCAGAAGGCTCAGCGCTTCACTGCCGTTGTAGGCCGCGCGCACCTGGTAATGATAGGAAGACAAAATCTCGCAGAGGGCAAAGTTTAGATCGGGGTTGTCCTCGACGACCAGAATGAATGCGTTTTCTGTGACGTTCATGCTCACTTCGACTCGCCATCAGGGCAAGCGATCCCCTTGCCCAATCCACCTACAGGTCGCGCTGTGGCTTCAGCACAACCACACCCAAAGGTGGCACGTTGACCGGCGCCGAGAACTTGCAGCTCTGCCAGGGCAGGGTTTCGGCGTTGACACCGCCGGCATTGTCCACACCGCTGCCGCCATAACGTGTCCAATCGCTGTTCAAAATCTCACGATAGTAGCCACCCACGGGCAAGCCAATACGATAACCAGGGCGCGATTGTGGCGTGAAGTTGCAGACGTAAATCAGGATATCGGCCGGATCTTTGGCGCGGCGCAAAAAACTGATGATCGAGGAGTCGGCATCGGCAAAGTCGATCCACTGGAACCCCTCCCAACTGCTATCGATCTCGTAGAGCGCCGGCTCGTTGCGATAGAGGCCGGAGATGTCGCGCACAAAAGAGAGCAATTGCCGGTGGTCCTCCCATTCCAGCAGATTCCAGTCGAGGCTACGCGCTTCGCTCCATTCGGCCCACTGGCCAAAATCGCAGCCCATAAAGAGCAACTTCTTGCCGGGATGGCCATACATGTACGCATAGAGCGCACGCAAATTGGCAAATTTCTGCCACACGTCGCCCGGCATCTTGTCGAGCATCGAGCGCTTGAGATGGACGACTTCGTCGTGACTGAAGGGCAGGATGAAATTCTCGTGGAAGGCGTAGATCAGGCTGAAGGTCACTTGATTCTGGTGGTAGCGCCGGTAGATGGGGTCTTTTTGCATGTACGACAGCGTGTCGTGCATCCATCCCATGTTCCACTTGAGATCAAAGCCCAGGCCGCCCGTGTAGGTTGGTCGCGTGACCATCGGCCACGAAGTGCTCTCCTCGGCAATCGTGAGGACGCCGGGCGCATCCTGATGCACCAATTCGTTAAAGCGGCGAACGAAGTCGATGGCCTCCAGATTCTCGCGGCCACCGTACTTGTTGGGCACCCACTCGCCGGCCTCGCGGCTGTAGTCGAGGTAGAGCATAGAGGCCACAGCATCGACGCGCAGACCATCCAGGTGATACTTCTTGCACCAGAAAATCGCATTGGAGAGCAAGAAGTTACGCACCTCATTGCGCCCATAGTTGAAGATCTTGGTGCCCCAATCCTTGTGCTCGCCCTGGCGCGGGTCGGAATGCTCGTACACGTGGGTGCCGTCAAAGAAAGCCAGGCCATGCGCATCTTTGGGGAAATGGGCCGGCACCCAATCCAAGATCACGCCGATGCCGTTTTGGTGGCAATAGTCGACAAAGTACATGAAGTCGTCGGGCGTGCCAAAACGGCTGGTCGGGGCGTAATAGCCCGTGACTTGATATCCCCATGAGCCGTCAAATGGGTGTTCCGTGATCGGCAGCAATTCAAGGTGCGTATACCCCACATCCTTCGCATACGCAACCAGATCATGCGCGAGATCATGATAGCTGAGAAAGTCGTTTGTCTCGGGCACGCGCTTCCAACTGCCCAGATGCACCTCGAGAACGTTGATCGGTTTGTCCAGCGCCTGGCGCTCCACCCGCTCGGCAACCCACGTGTCGTCGCCCCACACATATTTGTCGATGTCCCATACCCGTGAGTCCTTGGTCGGGCGCACCTCGTTGAAAAAGCCATAGGGATCAGCCTTATCGACCTGATAGCCCATTACGCGCGACTTGATCGAGTATTTGTAGTGGGCGCCTTCGGGTAAATTCGGTATGAAGATCTCCCATAGCCCCGAGCTGCCGCGCTGCTGCATGACGTCGACCCGATCATCCCAGGCGTTGAACTCCCCGATCACGCTGACGCGCAAGGCATTGGGCGCCCACAATGCAAAATTGACGCCCTTGACGCCGTCCAGCACACGGAAGTGCGCGCCGAACTTGGTATAGCTGTCAAAGAAGTTGCCTTCCCCGTGCAGATAGATGTCGTAATCGGTCAACAGCCAGTCGGTGAAACGAAAGGGGTCTTCCAGTTCAAACTCTTCATGGGCGGCGTCGTCTACAATCAGGCGATAGGGGAACGCCGTCTTGCGGCGGGCAAAGACCGCCTCGAAGAAACCGGCCGGGTGCACCTTTTCCATGGGCGTGCGCTTCCCGGTGGCGATCTCGATCACAAATACCTCGGCATCCAGCGGACGAAACGCGCGAACGACAAAGACTTCCTTGCCCTTGACCGTCACTACGTGCGGCCCAAGCGCGTCAAACGGCGAACCGTGATACCCGCCACAGATGGCCTCGATTTGGACCCGGTCGATAGTAGCGTCCGGCAGCGGGGGCGCAGGAGGTGCAATAATGGCTTCTCCAACACTCTCTGCGGGCGGGACAGGCGCACCGGCGCTGGCTTCAAGCCCCATTTCTACCGGAGCCGACGATGCAAGCACAGGCGCCGGGGCAGCAGCGTCAGGCGCCTGTGCAGCGGGTTGCTCCACCGATACCTGCGCGGACGGTTGTTGCGGCGTGCGTTCGTTGGTCATAACGGTTCCCTTAAGAAAACTCAGGCCCTTGGGTTTGCAGAGAATTTTAGCCAGCTTGCCGGCATTGGCCGGTCGAATATAAAGATAGGTGTCAGTAAGTATGCGCTAAATCCGGCAATTTACAAAACACCTATAGGCGGTCTACGTCATGTGATCGGCTTTCGCGAACGCCGGCGGCGCTAATCTCGATAAACTCGGCGTTCTCCTGCAACTCGACGAGGGTGTGGGCGCCGCCGTAGCTCAGGCCGGAGCGCAGACCGCCAACGAGTTGGTAAATGATCTCGCCGACATGGCCGCGGTAGGGCACGACGGCTTCGACGCCCTCCGGCACCACTTTGTCCCAATCTTCCTGGTCTTCGGCGCTCTCGTCTTGTGCATTTTCGGCGGCTTTGCGCCCCATCGCCGCCCCCAACGACGCCATCCCGCGCACGACCTTGAACTTCTGCCCGTCGCGAATGACCGGTGAGCCAGGCGCCTCTTCACAGCCGGCGAACAGGCTGCCAATCATCACGGCGCTGGCGCCGGCGGCCAACGCCTTGACCATATCGCCGGAGGTCTTGATGCCGCCATCGGCGATGATTGGGATGTCGATGCCGGCATCCTGTAACCCAGCCACGCTGTCCAGGATCGCCGTGAGTTGGGGCACGCCAAAGCCCGTGACGATGCGCGTGGTGCAGATCGAACCCGGGCCGATGCCCACCTTGATCGCATCGGCGCCCGCTTCGGCCAGTTCACGCGCCCCCTCGCGCGTGGCTACGTTGCCAGCCACAATCTGCGCCGTGGGCAGGCGGCGGCGCATCGCCTTGACCATGTCGATGCAATGGTCGGCATGGCCATGGGCAATGTCGAGCACAAGCACGTCGACGCCGGCTTCGATCAGCGCCTCGGCGCGTTCGATGTCGCGTTCCTGCACGCCGATGGCGGCTCCCACGCGCAGGCGACCTTTGCTGTCTACGGTGGCACGCGAGGTGTGTTCTACCTTGGCCACGTCACGCGAGGTGATGAGCCCCAGCACGTTGCCTTCTTGGTTGACGACGGGCAGCTTCTCCAGGCGATGCTGGTAAAGGATGTTGCGGGCCTCACTGGACGTCACGCTGGGTCCGACGCTGATCACCTTGTCGGCCGGCGTCATGACTTCACCGACCGTCCTGAGTTCCTCGGGCGCCAACAGGATATCGCGCCGCGTGACCAGCCCGACGAGCCGGTGATCGCCGTTGATGACGATCAGGCCGCCGACACCGTGCTGGTTCATCAGGGCCTCAGCCTGCGCAATCGTGGCGTCGTGGGCAATCGTGTAGGGGTTCTCCACCATGAAGCCCTGGGCCCGTTTGACCTTGCGCACCTGGCGCGCCTGCTGTTCGACGGTCATGAACCGGTGAATGATGCCGATGCCGCCGGCCTGCGCCAAGGCAATCGCCATCGCCGCTTCGGTCACGGTATCCATATTGGCGCTCAGGATCGGGATGTCCAGGCGGATCTTGGGCGTCAGGCGCGTGGCCGTCTCCACATCATGGCGCGAGGCCACCGGCGAGCGTTTGGGAACGAGGAGCACATCGTCGAACGTGAGTCCTTTTTGCGCGCGGATTTTCATGGTGCGTTCCTTCTCCGTGTGGGGTTTTTCTTGTTGAAGTATACCATCAACAGGGGGCAGGACCCTAGCGTCAGGCGGCTAATCGAGCGCTTTCGGCGGCGCCCGGCCGGATGGTTGCTCGCAACGCTCCCCGATCACTTGCCCCAACCCGCATTCAGCCGCTATAATGAGCAGGACTATGTCCATTCTTACCTTGTCCAACCTCAGCTTTGCCTTTGGCGACTACGACGTCTTCCTGGGCGTCAGCGCCAGCATTCCCAACGACGGCAAGGTTGGCCTGGTCGGCCCCAACGGCATCGGCAAAACGACGCTGCTGCGCGTGCTGGCCGGGCTGGTGCAGCCTTCGGTCGGCACGCTCCATATGGCGCGCGGCACACGTATCGGCTATCTGCGCCAGGAAGCGGTCGACGCCTTTGCCGGCGACAGCAACACCGTCCACGACGAGATGTTGACGGTCTTCGCCGGGATCAAGGAAATGGAAGACACCCTCCACGACCTGGAAGCGCGCATGGCGGCCGCCAATGACGCCGCCGTGGATGAACTTCTACTTGCCTACAGCGCCGCGCAGGAAACCTTCGAGCAAGCCGGCGGCTATGAATATGAACAGCGCGTCACACAGGTGCTCCAAGGTCTGGGCTTTAGTCGCAACGAGTGGGATACACCGCTGTCCATCCTCAGCGGCGGCCAGAAAACGCGCGCCCTGCTCGCCCGCCTGTTGCTGGAACGACCGGATTTGCTGATCCTTGACGAGCCGACCAACCACCTCGACGTCGAAGCCGTCGAATGGCTTGAAGGGCTGTTGCGCACCTGGGACGGCGCCCTGCTTATCGTGAGCCACGACCGCTATTTCCTGGACAACGTGGTCAACCGCATCTGGGAAATGGGGCAGGCCGGCTTCGAGTCCTACAGCGGCAACTACAGCGCCTATGTGCGGCAACGCCAGGAACGTTGGGAACGACGCGAGACCGAATTTAGCGCCATCAAACAGCGTTTCCTGGACGAACTCGACTACATCAAGCGCAACATCGCGCGCGACGCCACCAAAAACCAAGCTGTCGGCCGCATGCGCCGGCTGATCCGCGAGGTGCGTGTCGTAGAAGCTGGTGGGTTGGATCTGCTCCTCAGCAAAAACTGGGGCCAGGTGATGGACGAGGTCGACATCTCCGAGGCCAAGTGGGGTGTCGCCGATGTCGAACAGGCGATCAAGGGCCTGCGCAGCCCCGTGGTGCGCCCGCCCCAGTTGAACCTCAAACTCAAGACGACGCTGCGCAGCGGTAACCTGGTGCTGCGCTCCAGCGAGCTGGCGATTGGCTATCCGGGGCACCCGCTGTTTGCCGCCGACCCCATGCAACTGGAACGCGGCGAGTGCGCAGCGTTGATTGGCCCCAACGGCAGCGGCAAGACCACCTTTTTGCGCGCGCTGATGGGGCAGATCGAACCGCTGCGCGGCGAACTGCGCTTTGGCGCCAGCCTCAAGGTCGGTTACTTCGCCCAGGCGCACGAAGGCATGATCGCCGACAATACGGTGCTTGACGAACTACTGCGCCACAAACACATGCTGCTTGGCCAGGCCCGCAACTACCTGGCGCAATACCTCTTCCGCTCCGACGACGTCTACAAGCCAATCCGCGCGCTCAGTGGGGGCGAACGCGGCCGCCTGGCGCTGGCGCTGCTGGCCTTGGAGGGCGCCAATTTCCTGCTGCTGGATGAGCCGAGCAACCACCTCGACATCCCCGCGCAGGAAGTGTTGCAGCAAGTCCTGGAGCAATTTGACGGCACGATCCTGCTCGTGTCGCATGACCGTTATCTGATCGACCGGCTGGCCACGCAGATCTGGGAATTGCGCGACGGCCGCCTGCAGGTCTTTCCCGGCACCTATGCCCAGTTGATTGCCGCGCGCGAGCGCGCCGTGGAACAGGCCAAACAAGTGGCTGCCCAGGATCGTTCGGTCGCGCGTGACGGCTATGCGGCCGGCAAACAAACGCGCGCCGACGACCGCAAACGCACGCGCGCCGTCACCGACGCCGAAACCCGTGTGCACGATCTGGAAGCACGGCTTGCGCGCCTCGAAGACGAACTCCACGTCGCCAGCAGGACGCAGGATCGCGACGCCGTTCAGCGATTGGGCGAAGCGTATGTGGAAACCCAGACCGTGTTGGACCAGGCCATGGAAGCGTGGATGGCACTGAGCGAATTGGCATAAATGCCGGAATTGGACGTCATTTTGGGCGAAGGTACGATGGATCACAGTCAGCGACGCGGCATGTGGCTGGCGATTGGCTGCTACATGGCCTGGGGGCTATTGCCCCTCTATTGGAGGGCGCTGCACAGTGTGCCGGCCGCCGATATTCTGGCTAATCGGATGGTCTGGTCATTTGTCTTTGTGTTGATCCTGCTGACTGTCCGCCGCAACTGGCATTGGATTCGTCGCGCCGTGCATAGCAAGCGGATCCTGTTCACCTTCACCGCCACCGCGCTGCTGCTGTCGGCCAACTGGTACGTCTATATCTGGGCGGTCAATGCCGGCTTTGTCGTAGAGTCAAGCCTGGGCTACTTCATCAACCCGCTGGTGAGCGTGCTGTTGGGCGTGCTTTTTCTGCATGAACGGCTGCGCCCCTGGCAGTGGGCATCGATCGGCGTGGCGGCTGCCGGCGTGCTCTTCCTCACCCTCAGCTATGGCCAGTTACCCTGGATCGCGCTCACCCTTGCCTTCACCTTCGCCTTTTACGGCTTGCTCAAGAAGCAAGCACGCATGCCGGCGTTGGAAGGGATGGCGCTGGAGACCGGCATCATGTTTCTGCCGGCGATCGCCTTTTTGTTTTTCCACGAGTCCACTGGGGTGGGCACGATCGGCCACGAAGCCTGGCTGACAAATCTGCTGCTCGTCGGCACCGGCGTGGTCACGGTGATTCCGCTGATCTGGTTTGCCGAAGCTGCCCAAATCATCCCCCTCTCGATGCTGGGCATCTTGCAATACATTTCACCGACCCTCCAGTTCACCATCGGCATCGCCATCTTTCACGAAGCCTTCAGCGGCAGCAAGTTGATCGGCTTTGGCATCATCTGGGCGGCGCTGCTGCTCTATTGGGCCGAAGGCATCGTCAACCGCAACCGGGTCGCCGCCCGGCTGCAGACCAGCGCAGTCAGCCAGGCGCTAAGGGCGCCGTGATCGACAAAAAATTAGTTAGCGCGCCAAAGGTTGGCAGGTAAGTATGGGCGCCTGTCTATCAGGGCAGGCATCTTGTGGCCTAAATACCGACAATTCTTCTTACCTGCCATCGACGGACAAATAAAGCCGCGTTCACCCCACCGCTGTTGGGTCGCTGACAACTACGCCGATGCAGGCATCCAGGCGGGTGCAGGCACATCTACCACAATCATGGTGCTGTCGGCGTCAAAGGTGATCTCGCTGGCCAGCATGTCTTCTGCGCCGATCTGGAGAGATTCGATCAACTCTGCCCGAGTTCTTTCTTGCCCATTGACACCTGGCAAATCCAACAACCAGCCAATCCACCAATCGTCGCTTTGTTTGATAATCGCCCGATATTTCACACTCACCTCACAAACGGAATCCCAAGGTCTTTGCATATTTTGCGTGCCAACTGGTCAACAATCTCCACATGGCGAGGGATTTGAGTTTTTACATTTCCGCATTGATAAATGCTATGCCTTTCTGCCTTCACGCAGCAGTGAGGCGCCATCGAAGACCGCGCACGAAAAGTCGAGGCGTTCCTTGATATTGGGCGAGTAGGCCGTGCGCCGCAGCGTCACGCCCATTTCCTCAGCCACCCCAGCAAAACGATGCCGGTAGAGTTG
>Ga0105047_10004036_pt1 | contig 25725 bp, 24 predicted proteins | sample MAT04_FD_78384 | JGI IMG/M metagenome (GOLD analysis project Ga0105047, IMG submission 78384) | Freshwater microbial communities from Lake Fryxell liftoff mats and glacier meltwater in Antarctica - MAT-04 (megahit assembly) | ecosystem: Environmental > Aquatic > Freshwater > Ice > Liftoff...
TGACTGGTCGACGACTTCGTTAAAACTGCGCTGCTCATTGTCATATCTCCGTACGTGAAAAGTTAATCATCCGTTCATCCGGATGAATGATTGCAAGGCAGATGGAGAAAGTCAAGAAAGTCTTTTGTCGCCTTGGAACCGGCACCCTAATCCAGCAACTTTTGCTGCACCTGTAAGCCATATACCAACAATTAAAAATCTTTTTAACCAAAATAAACCCAAATATATTTACATCGCTTCGGATCGCAGGTAAGCTCTGCCCACACGTTTTCTCGGATCACAAAACATCGTGCAGACGCCCGGTTCCATCGTAAGGGCGGGGGAACTGGGTTCTTCACCTTGGGCGGGTTTTAAAGATCTGCTTGATGACAGTCGTGTCGATCGGATCATTCCGCGTCGGATTTCTGCAGGTCCAGTGTTTTCACACCCGTCGCAAGGAACAACGCCGGGCCCTTGGCGTGTTGTTCGGGCGCGATGGGCGTTGTCCGCACGTGTGACAGCCCCGCCGTCGTCAGTCGACGTGCCATTTCCCCCGCATCAAAACCGTTGTGCACCTGCCCGAGCTGTCGGCGGAAGTCCTCACGGTCATGCCGGAGCAGGTCCACCACCAGCAATCGACCCCCGGGTTTGAGGATGCGGGTTGCCTCCATCAGTACCGACATCGGATCAACCAGGTAGGTCAAAACTAGCGTCAACACGGCCACATCACACCGGCCCGACGCAAGCGGTAGATTTTCGAGATCAGCCTGAAGCAACTCGACGTTGGACATCGTGGTCAGTCGTTTTTCCGCAGCCTCGAGCATCGCGGGTGAATTGTCGACAGCGATCACACTGGCAACCCGTGTCGCAAGCGTCGCGCTTAGCGCGCCTGTCCCGCACCCCAGATCGGCAACGACATGGTCCGGCGGGATCATGGCCAGAAGACATTCGTTGACGAACGAGTCGCCGTACAGGTCCGCGCGAAGTTTGTCCCATTCGCCAGCAGCGCCCGCAAAGAACGATCGCGTGTCGTCAGCCCGTTCGCGCAGCCGTCGTTGCAGGCGGACACGATCCTGCTCGGCGGTCGCCCAGGCGTCGGTCTGCGCGCGGGCCAGAAGCCAGAGTTGGCGCGCGGGCGATTCCAGCTCGTCCAGTAGCATGCGATAAAAGTTGATCGTCCCCTGCCTGCGACTCACGAGCCAGCCCTGATCAATCAGCACCTTCAGGTGATTGCTCACTGTCGACTGCTTCAGTTGCAGAACGTCGCAGAGTTCAACAACGCCCAGCTCCTGCCCTTCTAAAAGCCGGAGTAGCCGCAATCGCGTTGCGTCGGCCAACGATGCCAGTTGGTCGACTACATGTTCGGGTTGGCCGGACGAAGCGCTCATAGAAGGTGCAATCGTTAAGACTATCCACGAATCGTACGAATGAAGAATACACATTCGGACGGGTCAGGTGTGTTCGACGCGGTTGATCGTCTCAAAAAAGATGCCCCTGCCTCGGGTCGTCGGCCAGTGACTCGATGACCCCCTCAGCGACGCGCGTCAGCAACCGATCGCCTGGTTTGACTTGATCGGGACGACGCACCGCTTCTCCCGTCCTCTTGTTCGTCGTGATCGAATATCCACGATTCAAAACATTGACGGGCGAGACGGCCTGCAAGTGTCGAGCGCTACCGTCCAACGTCAGTCTTCGTCTGTGAAGCAACTCTGCCAGCGCATGCGTCAGGCGTGCACCCGACGAGGTCTGGTCACGACGCCTGAGAATAATGGCAGCCCGCGGGTCGATGCCTGACAGGCGGGCCTTCATTGCAGAGAGTGACTCGCGATACTGTCGGAAAGCGCGGTCGAGGGTTCCGGTCAATCGTCGTTCGATCAACAAGAGTTTCTCGCGACGGCGATTTACTTCTGAATGGGGACGGCCACGTTGCAGGCGCGTCTCCAGGTCGCTCAGCCGGCGATGCCGGGCTTGCAGTGCATCACTTGCCCGCGTGCGCAAGGCGCGCTGACGTTCGTCGGCAGTCTGGCGCATTGTCTGGATGCGATCGAGCGGGCGGCGAAAGACTTCATGCCTTCCCATCGCCTGCAAATGCCTGCCCGCGTTGCCGATGATCTGTCGCACGGATCGGCCGACGCGCCCGGAAGTCATCTCCAGATCCGACCGGGCGGTTTTCCACAATCGGGTGACCACCTGTGCAGCCTCCGTCGGCGTGTGCGCGTGATAGTCGGCCACCAGATCTGCAATGGATGTATCGACTTCGTGCCCGATGCCTGTGACAACAGGTATCGCGCAGCGTGCGATTGCCCGGGCCAGGCACTCCTCATTGAACTCCCACAAATCTTCCAGCGACCCGCCGCCCCGTCCCAGCAGAATGACATCGATATTGCCGACGCTTTTGTGGTGTGCCGACAGATGATCGAGCGCGTCGGCCATCTTTTCAGCGCATCCGTCTCCCTGCACCGAGACGTGGTAGACAAACACCTTCAGCCAGGAAAATACACGCAGCACCTTCAGCATGTCCTGGACCGCGGCCGTCTGTGTGCTGGTCACCAGTGCGATACGCAACGGATAGGCCGGCAACGGGCGCTTGCGGTCGGCAGCGAAAAGTCCCTCGGCCTCCAGGCGCGCCTTGGTCTGCTGAAACGCAAGTTCGAGCGCGCCTTTGCCCAGCGGTTGAATGTTGGACACGACAAGCTGATATCGCCCGCGTGCCTGATACACGCGCACATTGGCAGCGACAAGGGCTTCCATCCCCTCGGTAGGTTTGAACTTCAACGCCGACGCCTGCGGTTTCCACATCGCGCAATCGATGCACGCCGTCGCATCTTTCAGGGTGAAGTACATGTGCCCGGAGGTTGCGTTGCGATTGAGATTGCTGATCTCCCCTTGCACCCACACCGTCCGCGGAAATGTCCCACGCAGGGCCTTGTCGATCTGGGAAGTCAGTTGGGTAACGGTGATCGCCTGCGAGCCCGTGTTGACGGACGACGCGTCTGCCGCTGTGCCCGAGGTGCCAGATGCGCCCAATGTGCCCGGGCCGCTTGCTGCAGGGAGCACCCCCGCCTCCAGCGCCAGCTCCACCGGCGCCGCCTTTTTCCGCGTCATCTCTTCACGAAATTCAAAAAAACCCTTCGACATATTCGCTGCGATGAACTCACGGATTCAAGGTCTCCATGATCTCACGAAATCTCACTTCTGTATGCTCGTACGGCACCTCATGCTTGTGATACGGATACACGTCAATTCGCTTCTCCGCTGCGATGTGATGATAGGCGGCGAAGATTGTGCTGGGGGGGCAGATGTCGTCGCAGAGACAGTTGCTGATGATCGTGCGCGCCTTGATCCAGGGGGCGAGATTCACATTGTCGAAGTAGCTCAGCGTGCGGATGGCTGTCTCATACAGATGGGGATACGTCTTGAGAAACAGCGGGATTTCCTGATACGGATGCGTGGGCGTGATCTCAATCGCGCGACGATAGTCACACAGAAACGGAACGTCCGCCAGCGCCAGCACCGGCCTCTCCGACAACGCCGCCACCGCCAGCGTGATGCCCCCGCCTTGGCTCACACCCGTGATCGCGAGCCGGGATTCGTCGACTTCCTCGCGTCGCGCGAGCAGCTCCAGCGCCCGCAGCGCGTCGGCATACACGTATCGAAAATAGTACGTGTTGGGATCGCGAATCCCCAGTGTCATCCAACCGCTTTGATGCCCTTCCGGATAAACCGCAGCGTCGGTTGATTCACCCGCTTGCCCGCGAACATCAAGGCTCAGGACGGCTACGCCTTGCGAGGCAATGGACAGCAGATCCAACGGACGGGGCGCGCGTCCCGAATATCCATGATACACGCACAGCCCCGGCCGCTTGCCGCGCGTTTCAGGTTGCAGATACCAACCCGCCAATCGCCCGCCTCCAAATCCGTCGAAGCGCACGGCATAGGCGGTCACGTTGTTCGCATGCAGGTTGTACGGAATGAGCTCCGCATTCAGCGGTTGCTTCATCGCCTCGGCGACCGTGTGATCCCAGAAGACCTCGAAGTTTTCCTGACGATACAGCGACGGTTTGTATTGACGCAGCTGATCCAGCGGCATGTCCATGGATGGCATGAAAAATCTCCTCGATTCAGAAGGGGCAAATCGTATCCCGACGAGGCATAAAATCCCAGCGTGTGTTATGTTGACCAGTCGATGGAAATTCGTCCGCTGACATCATCGGACCAACCGCTGTTGATCGATCTGGATGCGACGATCGAATCGTCGCAATATCTCCACCTCGATCGAAGCGGCGAAGGGTTGAATGTCGTTTGGAAGATCGAAGAACGCCCGCTGCGTTCGCGGTTGATCGACAATAATGCGATCGACGACGACCTGCGCTTCCGGCTGAAGCAGGTGACGGCTGGGATCGAAGAAGGGCTTGCCCTGGCGATGGAACTGGAGGGTGCGATCGTCGGGATTCTGCTGGCCGAGCGTGATGCGGAGCGCCGGCTGCTTAAGCTGGTCGATGTTCGCGTCGATTTTGAATGGAGACGACAGGGCTTCGCGTCGGCGATGGTGTTTCAGGCGATCCAACACGCGCGGGACACGGAGATGCGTGCGATGTACGCGGAGTCCAGGACGAACAATCTCCCGGCTGCGCTTTTTTTGAACAAGCTCGGTTTTGAAATGTCAGGGCTCGATGGCAAACGCAATTCAAACCACGACGTGGTTAAGGAATCGGCGACGCTGATGTGGTATCTGACGTTGGAATAAATACGGGTGGTCGAACGGATTGTACCCAAGCCGCACCCCGGTCACCTGCAAAAGCACGTCCGCTTCGTGATGCGGTCCGCCGAAGGTATGAAAGTCTCCCGTAACACGGGCTTCCGGCCCGTGCCGAGCAACACGCAGAGTCGGCAGTCGTCGCCTTCCGGAGTTCGAACAATCCGCGGCACGGGCCGGAAGCCCGTGTTACCGGAGACTTGCCACGCGGTCGACGGCGCATGCGTCAGCGAAAGTTGAATCTCTGATACCTACATGAGCGACACCACCACATCTTCAACCGACGCCGATCGCCAGGCGCTCCTCGCCAGCGAGCAGGAGTCGCAGGCGGTTGCGGATCGGGTGGAGGACATCTCCGCCGCCGACGGGGCCGCCGTCCTGGGCGACCTCACCAGCGACCGCGCCGCCGACGTCGCCGAAGTCCTCGACCCCAACACCGCTGCCCGAATTTTATCGGAGATGGATCCAACGCTTGCTGCGTCAGTCATCGCCGACATGGAGCCGGTCGAGGCGTCGGTGGTGCTGGGCGCGATGGACCCGGACGATCGCGTCGACATCGTCCAGCGCCTCCCCGCTGAGTTGCAGCAGGAATTGCTCGGGGAGATGACCCCCCCCGACGCTGCCGAGACCCGCGCGCTTCAGAAATATGACCCCGACAGTGCCGGCGGACTGATGACGCCCGAGGTGACGGCATTGTCGGAGTATCTCACCGTCGAACAGGCGATCATCGAGCTGCGCGATCTCAGCCAGCGGCTTGAGCAGATGTTTTATGTGTATGTTGTCGACCGGCGCGGGCACCTGGTCGGCGTGCTGTCGATGCGCGACTTGATCCTTGCCAAGCCGGATAAACTGCTATCCGAAGTCATGCGTCCGCGCGTGTCGAGCATGCCCGCATCCATGCACAAGGAGGAAGTCGCACGGCTATTTCGCAAGCACAATTATCTGGCCATGCCCGTGGTCGACGACGAACACCGGCTGCTGGGCATCATCACCATCGACGACGTAATGAGCGTCATGCAGGACGAGGCCACCGAGGACGTACAAAAGATGTTCGGTGCCGGTGCCGAAGAGCGCCTGACCAGCCCCTGGAGCTTCAGTTTCCGCAAGCGCGTCTGGTGGTTAATGGTCAATCTTGGAACCGCGTTTCTGGCGGCAGCGGTCATCTCACGATTTGAGAACAGCATCAAAGCGCTGCCCATCTTGGCGGCTTATCTCACGATTGTTTCCGGCATGGGCGGGAACGCCGGCGCGCAGGCGATGGCCGTCGCGATCCGTGGGATTGCCCTGGGGCAGGTGGATAAAAACCGTTTCAGGCAATTGGTCAAGCGCGAGTTTCTGGTTGGCCTTTTCACCGGATTGATCGTTGGGCTGGCCACCGCCTGCATCGCGATGATTACCCATCACACGCAGCAAGGCGTAGTATTGGGGCTGGTCATCTGGGTAGCCCTGGTCTTCAACCACATCAACGCCTGCGTGACAGGCGTGTCGATCCCCTTCATCATGAAAAAGCTCGGCTTCGACCCCGCTCAGTCCTCGTCCATCATCGCGACGACATTTACAGACTGTGGTGGATTTTTGGCGACGCTCGGCCTGGCGAGCCTGGCAAGCAGGTGGTTGGCCGGGGGGTAGGCCGACAAGCCCGCGTCGTCGGTCGCACAAGTTCCTCGCCTCCCGCTCATCTTCCCGTCAATTTAGCCTTGAGCAATGTGTTAACCACCGCCGGGTCGACGGCGTTACCGTGCTCTTTTCTGAAGGCGCCCATCGCCTGCCCGAACTGCTTTTCTGTGAAGGTGTTTTTCGCCAGAAAGTCGTCGACCAGTTTCTCCGTATCCTCAGCCGATGCGCGTTTGGGGAGATACTCCTCGACCACTGCAATCTCCGATTTCAGCTTTGTCACCTCATCGGCTTTCCCTAGCTTTTCATACTCCTCGACACTCTTGCGCAGCTTCTTGGCATAGCTGTCGACCACGGCCTCGGCGGTCGGCTTTTGCGGGTTGAGGTCGATGTTTTTGACATCGCTCAGCAGCATGCGGATCACCTGCAGGCGGTCCTTTTGCCCGGCCTTCATCGCCAGCTTCATGTCGTCGGTCAGTCTTTCCAATAGTCCCATAGTTGCTCCCTGCATAAGTTCGGGTATTATACGGCAAGCTTCCGACGGACGAAAACCCCTCGTGAGCTTTGCAGCGACCTTTCGTTCTGTCGTATCTCGGTCGCTGACCTCCCTTCTTAATCTGATTCGATCAGGCGGAAACGAGAGCCTTTGCATGCAGACCTCCACCATTGAGGGTCTCCTTCAGTTCACCGACGAACGACAGGATGGCCAACTTCGCGATCCCATGAACCCCATGCGACCGCTCCCCGGACACTTCGTTGTCCCACGTCAGGTCATCCGTGAAATGCACCTCCGCCCAGGGCTTTTGCTTAAGGGTGATCCGCGCGGGAGAGCCCTCAATCGTATCCAATCCATCGAGGGGCGTGACCCGCACGACTACACCGATTGCACGCCTTTGTACGATTCGACCGCACTTGATCCTCAGCCGATGATCAAGCTTGAGCACGACCCAAAGGAGATCACCACGCGCGTGATCGACATTCTCGCCCCGGTGGGTTTCGGGCAGCGCGGGCTTATCGTGGCCCCGCCGCGCACGGGCAAAACGATCCTCATGCAGAACATTGCCAAGGGGATTCATGCAAATTATCCCAATGTCGAACTGGTGCTCCTGCTGATCGATGAACGCCCGGAAGAAGTCACCGACATGCGCCGAAACGTCCCCGGCACGGTGTACGCGTCGTCGAACGACAACACCATCGAGAAGCATCTGGATCTTGCACAACTGGTCATCGAACGCTGCAAGCGCAAGGTGGAATTCGGTGCGGATATCGTCGTGCTGCTGGATTCGCTCACGCGCGTGGGCAGGGCATTCAATAGTGGCGGAGTGAGTGGCGGGCGCACGATGAGCGGCGGGCTGGATAACCGCGCGCTCGAAGTCCCTAAGCGTCTCTTCGGGGCTGCTCGAAAAATTGAGAATGGCGGAAGCCTCACCATCATGGCGACGTGCTTGATCGACACCGGCAGCCGGATGGATCAGGTGATTTATGAAGAGTTCAAGGGCACGGGGAATATGGAACTCACGCTCGATCGAAACCTCGCCAACCAGCGCATCTACCCCGCCCTCAACATCCTTCAGTCCGGCACGCGCAAGGAAGAAAAGTTGATCGAAGAAAAGTCCCTCAACGCCGCCCGCGCGATTCGCAGACAGCTCGTGCAAATGCAACCCGCGCAGGGAATGAAAACACTCATCGACGCGTTGCAGAAAACACCCACGAACGAAGCGCTGTATGCCGGGACACGGGTGCCGTGAGTTTCCAGAGGGTGTTGGTTGTTAGGGTGTAAATCTCCAGCTGTTTCAGCAACGTACGATAACTGGCACGCCCAAGAGCCGCCCGTGACACGGGCTTCCAGCCCGTGCCAAAAAGCTTTCGGTTGATCGGTAGCGCAAATCTCTTACTTTGAAATCACCTCGCAGGGGTGGAAGACCGTGTGGCGCGACCACTGCGAAAGCGCCACGACGAACAACAACCCTCAACCAATACATTTCCCCCCCATGAAAATCTGCATTGTCGGCGGTAGCGGAAATATCTCGATTAGCATCGTTCGGCGGTTGCTCGAACTGGGGCATGACGTCGCGTGCTTTAATCGTGGCAAGTCAACCGGCCTGCCGGATGGGGCCCGAGCGATCACGGGCGATCGCGCGGATCGGGATGCCTTTGAACGCACGATGCAGCGAGAGAAGTTCGACGCCGCCATCGACATGATCTGCTTCAACGCCGACGAGGCACGCTCCAGCATCCGGGCGTTCACGGGCGTGCAGCAGTTTGTGCAATGCTCGACCGTCTGCACCTACGGTATCCAGTACGACTACCTCCCAGCCGATGAAAATCACCCGCTGCGCCCCATCAGTGACTACGGCCGCAACAAGGTGGCTGCCGACCATGCGTTTCTTGAAGCGCACCATCGGGATGGCTTTCCAGTAACCATCATCAAACCGTCCACAACGTACGGCCCGAAGATGGGTGTGCTGCGTCAGATCGCCTGGGAGTTTTCGTGGATATCGCGCGTCCGCGCCGGTCTGCCCATCGTGGTGTGTGGGGACGGTAACGCTTTGCACCAGTTCCTGCATGTCGACGATGCCGCAATCGCTTTCGCTGGTGTGCTTGGCAAGCCCCACTGCATCGGTCAGACCTACAACATGACGCGACGCGGATTTACGACGTGGGCCGACTATCACCGTACGGCCATGAAAGTGCTCGGGCGCGAAGTCGATCTGGTGGGCGTGCCGTTCGATGTCCTCAAGCGAATGTCCGTCCCCAACTTCGGCATCTGCGAGGAAATCTTTGCTCACCATATTTATTTTGATTCAGACAAACTCTGTCGGCATGTCCCGGAGTTTCAGCCAAAGGTGACCCTTGAAGCCGGGCTGTCGCAGGTGATCGAGTCGCTCGACCGTGACGGCCGTATCCCCACCGTACAGACGAATACGTGGGAGGATCGCCTGGTCGACTGGGCGCGACGTGTATAATCAGGCCGGTAAAACGAAACGTCGATCCGCGTGCATCACAACAACATGCGCGGGTTCGCAATTGTGAGCGCGTCGACCTGCTCGCTGCCGACAAGGTCGATCGCGTGACGCAGGCCTTTCATCCGCGCGGGGAGAGATTCAAGGTGATGCGTATCGGATCCGAGAAATGTGTAAACGCCCTGCCGCATCAGGTTATCAATCGTTCTGCGCGTGGCTGAAGTTTGCGGGTCGCTCAGGCATTGCAAGTTGCCCTGCAGCAGCATTCCGAGCGACTGAAAATACGTCACCAGTTTCGGATCGTCCTGCACCGCCCGGATGCGCTCCGGGTGCGCGAGGATCAGCGTCAGACCGTTTTCCTGCAGCCATCGCACCTGTGATTCAAACCACTTGGGCAGAACGTCGACCCAGATATCAATCAGAGCAAACTTGCCGCCAAGGCTATACGTGACAATGCGATCGGGGGGCGTGGTGTCCAGCAGGTCCGCGCGGAAGTTCATCTCTCCGCCGGGCATCAGCTTGAGGAGAACACCTGCGTCGTCCAACGCAGTCTGCACCTCGGCACAGCGTCGCGCGATCTCGGGGGGATTATTCTCGGGGAAACTCGGCCAGATGTGCGGGGTCACAAAGCTGTGCGTGTATCCGTTGGCGACCAGCACCTTGGCGCAGGCGATTGACTCGGCGAGTGTTTCGCAACCGTCGTCTATGCCGGGCAACAGGTGTGAGTGAATGTCGATTCTGCCAGTCAAGCGCGCTTCCACAAAACGACCGTGCAATCCCCGTCAAGATAACCATCCCAGACATTCACGCGGCGGGCAAGGCGCAATGCGAACGATTCGACCTCGGTCGGGCGATGCCAGGTGAGATAATCCCTGCCCGCCAGGTTGGAGGAACAAAGATAGTTGAACGCCACGCACTCACGTGCGACATCAAAAGCTGCCTGCAGTGACTGATAGAATTGCGCGGGCGCGAGCGTGTTGAGCGACCCGCTGAAGACGACCACATCCGCATCGGCAAACGCCCGCTGCGGCTCCGTGAGAAAATCCTCCCGCCGAAGGACAGCGCCTCGATCAGACTTTGCCGCCGCCTCATCCGCCAGCGCATCGACGGCCTCGACGCCGACGTACGATCGCGGACGAATGTTTCGCTGCAGGAGATAATCGAGCAGGTCGGCCCGTCCGCACCCGGCATCGACAACCGCGCGGTCGTTCAAATCCACCGCCTGCGTCAGCGCATCAAACCGTAACGCCTGTGTATGCGGACTCGCCCAGAGCAGCGATTCAAACGCCCCACCATACCGGGCGACGGCCTTGGCGTAGGGGGCGAGATAGACGGGGGCAGTCACGGATCACGCCCCCACTTCCAACGCACGCTTCCGTCGCTTGACGTCCTCGGGCATGGCATCGATCAGCTTCCGCCAATATCGCGCGGGCGTGGTCGGGTCGCCTTTGAATACGAACCCGTCATCGCGCAATTCCATTCGGCTGTCATTCAGATCCCCATAACCCGCTGCCTTGCGATCGGCGATCATCTTTCGCACCTCTTCAATACCCTCGGACGAAAACGCCTTCTGCTTGTCCGGCCACATCGCATACGACGTGCTTAGCACCTCGAGCGGCATATAGTGGACATAAAAAATTCGACGCGTGGTGCCCGTCTTGTTGCCAACCGACCCATGCGGGGCCGACAGACAATGGAACAGCACATCGCCGGGCTCCATCACCATCGGGACCGCCCCCTTGTCGAATAGTTCCTCCTGCGAATATTTGGAGAGATCGACATGGCCGACCAGATGTTTTCCGGGGATGCCCCAAACGCAGCCGTTCTCAATGGTCGAAGCATCCAGATAAATATCGGTATCAAAATTGGGGATCTCAAACGTCTCAGCCGGCGGGTCGGACATGAAACCGTAAGGCGGATCCTGATGCCAGTTAATCGGGACATCACCGTAGGGCACCTTGCAGACGAAGCTGTCATTCACGGGGAGAAACGGGTGGCCGTAGCATTGTCCGATGCATTCCAGGAGGGCCGGGTTGACTGTGCTGGCGCGGAAGATCGGATCGCGCGACCACATATTTTCAGATCGGAAATACATCTTCTTCCCATCCGGACGCGTGTGATACGCATGCTGTCCGACGCCCGCGAGGCCCTCGGCCATCACCTTGTCCGACGCCTGCTGGAGAGCGGATAATTCCTTCCCCTTGATAAGCCCCCGAATGATGAGAAACCCGTCGCGATGAAATTGTGCAATCTGGTCGGCAGTCAGCATGGAAGTCCTCGGTTGGGAAAAATTCACGATTGTTGATGTACCCGTATCATCGCGTATCACCCCGGAAAATTCCATGCCGGCTCGTAGGCTTTTATCGCCCCGCCGCCAGCGCGGCAACGCTGCTTTCATGCTAGATTTCGCTGATGCTAACGGCCTTCATCCGCTTTGGTGATAATCGCATTTCGACCGACGCGTCCGACGCAAACCTCGCTGCCGCGTTGCGAGATCCAAAGGCGACGTTCTGGGTGGACATGCTTAAGCCCACCGACGAGGAGTTGTCCAAGCTCGACGACGTTTTCGGCTTTCATCCGTTGGCGATTGAAGACACCATCCAGTACAGCCAGCGCCCCAAGATTGAGAGCTATCAACACGTCGGCGAGGCCTGCCGGGAGGGCTATTTTTACATGGTGATCCACGGGCCCGACCTGGAGAGCTTTCGCGAAAAGGTGCGCACGAAGGAAGTCGACATCTTCATGTCGGCCCGATATCTCGTCACCATTCACGATGAGGAAATGCTGTCCATCTCGGACGTCCTCAGGCGTGCCCAAGGCGATCCGGGAAACATCTTCGACCACGGGATCGACATGCTGCTGCACACAATTCTCGACCGCCTCGTCGACAACTATCAGCCGATCCTGGATCACATACAGGAGTCGCTCGATGAGCTGGAGGAGGCTGCCATCAGCGCCCCCACGCCCGACCTGCTGCCAAAAATCGCCCACAAAAAGCGGGAGCTGCTGAACCTCCGGAGGGTCATCAATCCGCAGCGCGACGTGCTGGCCCAGTTGACGCGCGGTGAAGTGCCGTTCATTCGAGAATCAAGCCGAATCTTTCTGCGCGATGTGCTGGATCATCTGAATCGGGCGGTGGAAATGGTCGAACTGTATCGCGACCTGATTGTCGGCGCGCGAGACATTTACATGTCGAGCGTCAGCAACAATCTCAATCAGATCATGAAGACGCTGACGACGATCACCGTGATCGCCTTGCCGCTGACCGTCGTCACCAGCTTCTTCGGGATGAACTTTGAATCCCTGCCGGGCATCCACAATCCCATTGCGTTCTGGATCGCCATGGGCTTCATGCTCAGCACCGTGATCGGACTGCTAATCTGGTTCAGGATGAAGCGGTGGATCTGAAAGACGGCTCCCCGCAGATTCGCAGAGGTCATTCAGGATCGGATGAAGTTATCCCGTGACACGGGCTTACAGCCCATGCGAGAGACTTTCTAATTTGCAAACGCGTCGGCCCTACGGTGAATCTTTACCCACGCCCCAGTCGATCACGTCGATGCAATTTCCGGGGCCTCTATCACGTCGGCCGCGTCCTGGTTCATCTTCCACAACGCGTGCAGCGAGGCGAAGCCCACATAGAGATATCCGCCTGCAAAAATCAGCAGGAACGGGACACTGGCCATGCCGAATTGCCACATCAAACTGATCAGCACGCAACAGACCATATAACAACCGAAGAGGATTTCGATCATGGGCAGCATCAGGCGTTTGAAGGTGAAGACGTTTTCCTTCCGCCATTGGTTTTGCGTCGTCCCGGTCACGCCATATTTTGGAGTCCGCACGAACTCGCTGGGCTTTTTGCGGACGTGCGTCCAGACCGCTTCGATGACGGCCTTGGTGTTGTTGATGCACATCCCCACACCCAATGCCATAAGGAAAGGGAGGTGAAGGATCGTCTTCCAACCGGCCACCTGCCCAAAAAGCTCACGTTGCCCGAATATGAAAAACGTGCTGGCCGAGCAGGTCGCAAGGACAAACAGGCTCGCGGAGAAAATGAAGTGGCCCCACACCTGGTCCTTCAGCGGCGCCCAGAAGTTGTAGAACGCGGGGTACATCAACAGCGTCATCAACACCATCAGGGGGTAGACCACCGTGCTGGTCAGATGGAAGAACGCCTCAGTCTTAATCCGGAACGGTAACGCGCGCGTTTTCAAAATACCGGGGAGGAGTTTCAGACAGGTTTGGAAGGAGCCTTTGGTCCAGCGATGCGCCTGCTGCTTGAAACTGATCATCTCAGGCGGCAACTCTGCCGGGGCTGCGTATTGGGGTAGATAAACAAACTGCCACCCCTTCATCTGTGCGCGATAGCTTAGATCCAGATCCTCGGTCAGCGTGTCGTGATGCCATCCCCCCGCATCGTCGATGCACGTGCGTCGCCACACGCCTGCGGTGCCGTTGAAATGCATGAATCGACCGGACCGGTTGCGGGCGGTGTGCTCGATCACAAAATGCCCGTCGAGGAAAATCGCCTGGCTCTTGGTAAGCAAGGACGCGTCGCGATTCAGGTGGTCCCAGCGCACCTGGCACATGCCGATCTTGGGATCGGTGAAATAATCAACCACGTTATGCAGCATCTCGCGTGGCGGAACAAAGTCCGCATCGAAGATCGCGATAAACTCGCCCCTCGCCTGCTTTAGGCCCGCTGCCAGGGCGCCTGCCTTATACCCCTCGCGATTGTCCCGATGCACATACTTGACCGGATACCCCTTGGCCGCCCATTCCTCGCAGCACCGCCGCGCGATGTCGGCTGATCCATCGGTGCTGTCGTCGAGCACCTGAACCTCAAGCTTGTCATGGGGATAGTCAATCAGGCACGTCGCCTTGATGATGCGCTCAGCGACCGTGTGCTCATTGAACATCGGCAACTGGACGGTGATCTTAGGGAGGTCCGTATAGCGGGCCGACGGTTTGTAGGCCCGGTGTCGGTATTTCACATACAGATAAACCAGGTGATACCGATGAATACCGTAAACTGCGACGGCACCGAGAACTGCCAGATACAACGCAACCAGGATTTGGTGAGGAACGTGTTGCCACATAGGCGATCAGTCTGTCAGGAAACATGCGGCTGATGAGATGACATAAAATGCCGCATCAACGTAAGCGATGCCGGGCGACGAAGAACCAGCCCGCGCTTGAATATGCCCACACAAGATACAAGCCCTCAGGGAAAGGTCCGCCACCCTTTTTGGCTCGATCCCGCTTTCCAAAGTGGGCAGCCAACCTTGGACGACGGTCTCGAGGTGCGTACAGATTGTAGAGAACAGGCCCGATCACTGTCAACAAAAGATTGCCGTTGCGCTAGTTAGCGGTCGCCGACGCAGATTATATTTGCCTCGAACGGCCTTGGGTTATTACACTCGCCAGTCCCATGTCGACCACCAAAACGCGACCCAACGTAGCCGTCCGTTACACCTGTTTATTCAGAGGGCGTGTGCAAGGTGTGGGTTTTCGGTTCACCGTCCATAATATCGCGCATAACTTCAATGTGAGCGGATACGTACGCAACCTGCCCGATGGACGCGTCGAGGTCGTTATCGAAGGGGATAAACCCGAATGCGAGGCCATGACCCACGCCATCCGCGACCGCATGGCCCCCTTCATCCGGGAAGCCACAACTGCCCCCACCCCCGCCACCGGTGAGTTCCCCACTTTCTCCATCTGTCGATAAAGCGCGGCTACAGCCTCTGATTGCGTCGGGAGACACCCTGACTTGCCGGTAAGTGGCACTGGCCAATCACGCCTCTTCGTGCGTTTGGTGTGCTTCGTGCTTAACCTCTGAACTACCCCTACCCCATCACGGTTTGCGCCTTCTCACTCGACGCCACCATCTTCAACACGAAGTCGAATGCACGAACGCAAAAATCTCACGACGCGGGTCAGCGAATCGTCACTTGCAGGATGTCGAATGTCGCTGTTGGCTATAGGATGTCAGGAATCCATCATCGCAGGCAGCCAGCGATCAGGACGATCAACGGAGGCGGAAGGATTCGAACCCTCGCTACCCTTTCGGGCAGACCGGTTTTCGAAACCGGCGCATTCAACCACTCTGCCACGCCTCCAAAGCGCTGGCGATGACGATAGCCGATCTGAGTTTCGTGGTCAAAAGCTCCAATTTGCCCGCGAGCATCCGTTTTCCTCGAACCCCCAACTAAACTGACTTCTGACACATGGAAGCTTCTGGGATTTCGAGAAAAGCTTCTTGTTGCGCTCTGTTGATCTGGCATTTTTATGTGGATCAGGAGCTATACGTTTGAAGACGGGTTGTGGTATCGCAGAGGCACGAATACGGTGTTCCGACTGCCGAATGTTTAACGCCGTCCGCGGGCTACTTTTTCAGAAGTCTCTCGCGATAAAAATCAATCATCTTTTTCAGCCCTTCCTGCCTGGGGACTGTTGGTTGCCAGCCGAGGATCTGCTTGGCCCGGGTGATGTCGGGGCATCGGACGCGCGGGTCGTCGGGGGGCATGGGGTGATGCGTGATCGTGCTCGTGCTTTCCGGGATCAACGCCAGCACGTCTTTTGCGATTTGCACAATCGTCACCTCGTCGGGATTGCCGAGATTGATCGGCTCGACAAAGTCGCTTTCCATCACCAGGTTGATTCCACGAACCAGGTCCAGCACATAGCACAGCGAGCGCGTCTGCTTGCCCTCGCCGAAGACTGTCAGCGGTTCGTTGTGCAGGGCCTGCTTGATGAAGCTGATGACCACGCGCCCGTCGTACGGGTCCATCCGCGGGCCGTAGGTGTTGAAGATTCGGATGATGCGCGTGTCAACTTTTCGTTCGCGCATGTACGCCATCGTGCAGGCTTCGCTGAAGCGCTTGGCCTCGTCGTACATGCTGCGCAGACCAATCGGGTTGACATTGCCCCAGTATGATTCGGGCTGAGGGTTGACCATCGGGTCGCCATAGCATTCACTGGTGGATGCCATCAAAAATCGCGCGTTTTTGCGTTCGGCCAGCTCAAGCAGATTCCACGTCCCCTGGCTGTTGACCTTGAGCGTAGCCACCTGATGCTTGACGTATCCGATGGGCGATGCCGGCGAGGCCATGTGGTAAATGCGGTCGACCGTGCCGTCGATCTGCACGGGCTCGATGACATCACCACGCACGAAGGTGTAATCTGCGCGACCGACGAGATGGGCGATGTTTTCTTCCCGGCCCGTGACGAGATTATCGACCCCAACGATGGTGTGCCCCTGCGCGAGCAGCAGGTCGGACAAGTGAGACGCCAGAAAACCAGCCGCCCCGGAAATCAAGATACGCATGGCAACTCCTCAGATGCATTCAAACCAACGGACACGCGCGATAGTGCCCGCGATCAGGCATCACCCATACCTTATCGGATGATCGACAGTCTGGCATGGACGGCCGAGGAAGTTTATGCGCTCCGATAAACGCGGGGCAAACGTCACTGCCCGGCGCGTCGCAAAAACTCGGCTTCGTCGATCACCTCGATCTTCAATTCCTTCGCCTTTTCCAGCTTGCTGCCCGCCTTCTCACCCGCCAGGACGAACGAGGTTTTTTTACTGACACTGCCCGACGCTTTCCCGCCAAGTTTCAGAATCATCGCTTCGACATCGGCGCGTTCCAGCGTGGGCAGTGTGCCGGTGACGACAATCGACTTCCCACTGAACGGCAGACCCGCCTGGCCAGCAACATCAGCAGGCTTGCGCACCTCCGAGACGGGCTTAATCCCCGCGGCCATCAGCGATGCGAGCGCCTTTTTCCCATCGCGGTTGTGGAAGAAATCGTACACGCTTTGCGCGATTATCTTGCCGATCTCGTGGACGGTTGCGAAGTCGTCGACGCTTGCCTCTTCAATCGCATCGAGACTTCCAAAATGCGTGGCCAGCACAAACGCAACGCGCGTCCCCACGTGCGGAATACCCAGCCCGCCGAGCAGGCGATCCAGCCCCTGCTTGCGACTCTCTGTGATATTACGAATGATCTTGCTCGCGACCTTTTCGCCGACCGTGCGCTTGATGGTCTTTTCATCCTGCGCGGCTTCCGATCCGAGTTTTGCGATGGTGGCCTCATCCAGCCCGTACAAATCCGCGAACGTTTTTACGTGCCCGCCATCCACGAGCTGCTCAATGAGCTTGTCGCCAAGCCCTTCGATATCCATCTGACTTCGCCCGCAAAACCAGCGCAGGCGTTCTTTCAACTGAGCCGGGCAATCCGGGTTGATGCACTGGATATATGGCGAATCCGTCTCGCGCTCGACCGGGCCGGCACAGCTTGGGCAGGCGGTCGGCTCAGCGACCGGTCTCGCGCCGCGCGGGCGCTTTTCCTCAATCGCTTCAACCAGATAGGGAATCACCTCGCCCGCCCGCTCGATCACCACCGTGTCGCCCAGATGCAACTCCAGCCGGCGAATCTGATCGATGTTGTGCAGCGTCACATGCGTGACCGTCACCCCGCCAACAAACACCGGTTCCAGATCACCCACGGGCGTGAGATTGCCCCCTTTGCCGACCTGCCAGCGCACATCCCTCAACACTGTCTGTTGCTGCTCCGTTTCGTACTTATATGCAATCACCCATCGCGGCGATTTGCTGTTCGCGCCGAGGATTTCCCGCTGGGCAAACGCGTCGACTTTCATCACCATGCCGTCGGTCATGTATGGAAGTTTGGGTCGGATCGCTTCAAAGTCGTGGATCGTTTTGATGGCCTCGTCGACCGTTTCCACGCGCGAAATCTCCCGGGGCAATGGCAATCCCCAGCCGCGCAGCAACTGCGTCCATTCCCAGTATGAATCCGCCGGCATCGGCTTGACCTGCCCGACCCCATGCGCCAAAAACCGCAACCGACGCCTCGCGACAATTTTCGGATCCAACCGACGAAGCGTCCCTGCACTGAGGTTGCGCGGATTTGCATACGCTTCTTCACCGGCTGCAACGAGGTCCGTGTTGACGCGCTGAAAATCCACATTGTCCATGTAGATTTCGCCGCGCACCTCAAGGATCGCTGGAATATCGGGCAGTTTTGAACGGGCGGGCTTGCCTTCTGCAACGTGTCCAAGTGTCAGAGGAATCGACTGAATGGTTCGCGCATTGATCGTGATGTCATCCCCGACATTCCCCCGCCCGCGCGTCGCAGCCAGCACCAGCTTGCCGTTTTCATAACGCAAGCTGACGGCTGTTCCGTCGATCTTCGGTTCCAGCACATATACAGGTGATTGACCGTCGAGAGCGCAACGCACACGCTCATCAAACGCGCGCACCTCCTGTTCGCTGTACGTGTTTTCGATGCTCATCATCGGGACAGCATGGCGGACGGATTTGAGTTCCGTCTGCACATCGCCACCCACCCGCTGCGTCGGTGAATCAGCCGTTGCCAGATCGGGGTGGGCGGCCTCCAGGTCGATCAATTCCTGCATGAGCGCGTCATACGCGCGGTCGCTGATCTCCGGCTTGGCATCAATGTAATACAGTCGATTGTGGTGCGAGAGGGCCGACCGCAACTCGTTAGTACGCTGCTGAATGGAGTTCGCCATGGCCATGTCCCACGTTGGTTGAATCTACGATCGTTGCCATATCCCTGCCGCATCGAGATGGCGTCTGATCTGCGCGACCGGATCGCTGTCGATTGCAATCTGGTGGCCTTGCCACCCCCGCGCCCTGGCTGCTGCGACGTTTTCAGGCAGATCGTCAAAGAACATAATCTGCTCGCCGCGAAGTTTGACTGCGTCCTCCACTTTTGCATAGATCGACGGATTCGGCTTGCGATCCCGCAACAGGTGTGAGGCAAACCGATGATCGAGCTGTCGCAACGCAGCGACATAAGGCTCGGCAGGGTCGTCCATGATCCGCCAATGATTCTCGTTGGTATTGCTGAGGCAAGCGGTGGGACGACCCGCTGCCTTGAGGTCGCTCAAAAGCTGTGGAACACCGTCATAAACGCCGAGGATATATGCATCAGAAATGAGCTTGACGTCCTGCGGCCTCAGCCCCAGCACCGGCGCGCAGCGTCGTGAAAACTCATCAATGGAAATCTCTCCAACCTCGCTCCGACACACCGCATCATGCAAAGCCGCATTCGCCGTCGAATCAAGCTCGCCGGTGGGCGCGGCAATGCCGGCGGCGGCGCAGGCGTGCTTCCAACCGTCGCAAATCCGCACAAGCACGCGACCGAGATCAAAACAGATCAACTGTACATCGTCATTCATAGTGGATGAAGCTTATGCGAGTGGAGCATCGGAAAACACTCCCCCAACCCGCCCCACTGACATGTGCAAACAACCCCCTTGCAAATGCGTACATCACCCAGGTTCCGCCGCGGGGCTTGCCCCGCGCTTCCGTCGCGCGAAAACATTCTCCTACGATACAGTTTCCAAGCTACATCGCCCGCAGCACTTCAGACCCAACCGGAAACTTTCACTGGGTCGGGTGTCTCCACACCACCCCGCGGTTTCGACCACATCCACTTCAGATCCTCGATTAACTCGCTCTCCACGCGCGCTGAAGGCGTGACATTGTGATCCCCATCTGGCAGGTTGATCACCCGCTTCTCCCCGGCGAATGCATCGAAAACCCGGCGCTGATACTTGGCCGGCACTGTCTGATCCAACTGAGACGAGATAAACACAGCCGGTGCGTGAACGAGCCGCGCGTTGGCAAGGCTGTCGAGTTCATCGGGAATCTGCAGCGCAACCGGCCCGGCTACCAGCCACAGATTCCACCACCCGTAATGACCCAGCAACATTTGTCGCAAGGGAGGCGGGTTCTGGAGTAATAGACCAGCGATTGATCGGTGGGCGGCCACGTACAGCGCGGGGGCCGTCCCCAGGCTGTTGCCTGCGACGAAGACGGGCCGGTTGGCCGCTTCGTTGTGCAGCGCGTCGAACGTCGCCAGTGCTGCCGGTGCGATCGCGCCGATGGTTGCCTTGCCGCTGCTCTGCCCATATCCCGGATAGTTCATCACCCACACTTCGACGTGCGCCACATTCCCCCACCGATCGGCGACAAACCGCGCGATGGATTCTGCCCGGGTTGCGTTCCCGCAAAACTCCAGGACGAACGCCTCTGGCTCGACCTCGGGATGCGATCGCGCGACCAAAACGTCGATCCGTTGCTCCCCCACCCATATCGCCCGATGCTCCGCCCCCTGCGTCGCAAGCACCTGTGTCGTCGGAAACAACAGGAGCTTGTCGCCGCAACACCCAAACAACATGGTGATCGCATAGGCGCCCACCAGCGCTACCACGATCATCAGCTTCCGCCGGCTACGTCTTGTCATCGACATTAGGATAATGCCCCGGTAGCCCGCGTACGACCCCCCGGACCAATCTCGTTTGCCCCTCGCTTTTGACAGAATCCGCCCATTCCTGTAGCTTTGCCCGACTCACGATTTTTGGAGGATTTATGCCTGAACCGCTTAAGATGATCTACGAAAAAGACGCCCCCATCGATGCCCTTAAAGGCAAGACCGTGGCAGTGCTCGGTTATGGATCGCAGGGGCACGCCCACTCACAAAACCTTCGCGACAGCGGGGTGAAAGTGGTCGTCGCCAACCGCAAGGACAGCGCCAACGGGCGGCTGGCGATCGAGCATGGCTTTGCGCCTGTCTCCGTCGACGAGGCCGTTAAGCAAGGGGATCTGATCATCATCACCCTGCCCGACGAAGCGCAGCCTGAAATCTGGAACAAGAGCATCCTGCCGAACCTCACGCCGGGTAAAACCATCGGTGCAACGCATGGATTCAACTTCCATTTCAAGACAATCGTCGCGCCGAAGGAAAACGACGTCGTCCTGATTGCCCCCAAGGGTCCGGGACATCTCGTACGTAGCGAATTTGAAAAAGGAGGCGGCGTGCCCTGCCTGCTGGCCATTGCCCAGGACGCATCCGGCAACGCACGCAAAACGGCGCTCGCTTGGGGCGCTGGCGTGGGTGGCGCGCGATCCGGCATCATCGAGACCACCTTCAAGGATGAATGCGAAACCGACCTGTTCGGCGAGCAGGCCGTCCTGTGTGGCGGGCTTTCCTCATTGATCAAAGCGGGCTTTGAAACCCTCACCGAAGCCGGCTATCCCCCTGAAATGGCGTATTTTGAGTGCGTCCACGAAGTGAAGCTCATCGTCGACCTGATCTACCAAGGCGGGCTCGATTACATGCGCTACAGCATCAGCAACACCGCTGAATATGGCGACCTCACCCGCGGACCACGCATTGTCAACGCCCAGACCAAGGCCGAGATGAAGCGAATCCTGACAGAAATCCAAAGCGGCCAGTTCGCCAAAGAATGGCGGGCCGAATACGAAGGTGGGATGAAGAACTTCAAGCGCCTGTACGAGGCCGACAACTCTCACCCGGTCGAAGTCACCGGGCGCAATCTTCGAAAGATGATGCCCTGGCTCAAAGCCAAAGAGCCACCCAAGGCTTAAGCGTTGGGCAACATTGAGTCTGTATCAACGTGACGTCAAGCAAACCCCGACGGATGGGCGACCCGCCCATGGTGACGGTACGCCGTCACGCAAAGATGACGACGTCGCCGGCACGTCCTTGTCCCAGCACCCCTTCGCGATCAGGACGAGCAGCACCGGAACGGTCGTCGACATCGACATTGACGTGCGAATCGGCTGAAAACGCTTGAAAAATCGACAAGTTGAGGGGTGGCAAGATCCTATAGCGGCGGCGGGTGTGTTGCCAATGTCGCTCCCTTCTACAGCACGTCGAAGCGGGTACAATCCGCGCCAATGTATCGCAAGTTAGACGCGTGGATGCTCGTAGGAACCGCCCAGGGACTGGCAGCCCGGATGGCGGAGCGCTTCCCCGATGCGGGCCTGACTGCCGTCGCCCGCGACCTCGTCAGCGTCGCCGAGCAGGCGGTCGACACGTCCAAGCGCCTCGCCCGACCTATCGTCCTGTTGCGCATCGGGGCAGCTGGCGCGACGATCCTGTTCATCTGCCTGCTTATTATGACTAGCTCGTTTGTTTTCACGCCGCAGTTTTGAGGGCCGGGGGGTTGTTTGTAAAGAGAACTCTCCGTCAGCACGGGTTTAAGCCAATGAAAAAACCCTGCGCACGTGCCAAGGGCTGTTGGTTTCAATGGACGGGCTTCGTAGCGTTTGATCTAACTGCGAATCATCGTCAGCATCATCTTGAAGCGGCTGATAGCCTTCAAGGCGTGAGGCTGGTTTGCAGGCATGATGACTATCTCCCCCGCCGTAACTCGAATCGGTGCGCCCGAGATCGTGATCTCAACTTCGCCTTCAAGCACGTTGGCCAAGGCATCGAAGGGGGCGGTGTGTTCGCTCAGTTCCTGACCGGCATCGAAGGCGAAGAGGGAAACGTTCCCCGTCTTCTGCTTCACGATGACTCGGCTGACCACCGTGCCATTCTGATACGTCACGAGATCAACAAGCTTCAATGCCTTCGCCGTCAAGGATTCCGTTGGTTCGGTGCTCATGGGGGACAGCTTACGTGATCTGTCGCATCGGCACACGGCCTAAATTTAGCTGCGACCGGGCAGATTCCACTGGCGTATGCGGAGTGAAGGGAAACTTGACCTCAACCCCGACCGACTTTCTCGTTTTCTGTTATCTTTTCAGCGATGCGGACCACTCCCCTGCAAATCAAGCATATGGTTCTTGATCAATTGGGACTTGGTGAAATGCGCCCGCTGGTCCTTCTCGTCGCCGTCCGCAAGGCAATCGACGTGTCGTCGTCTTTCTCGGGCGACCTTTCCGCAACGGTCAGCGTTGCCCTGCGTCAGTTAGTAACATCGAACGCCGTGGTGGACGACGATGGGGTGTACTCGCTTTCCCATGCGAAGTAACCAAGTTGTTTGAAGGGATGGAAATGATCTACAGCCGTTTCGGGACAAAACTCACGATGCTCAGCAAAGACATCGACGGCAGCGGCCAAGTCCGAATCCAAGCAAAGGCCGAGGGGACGGACGAAGTGCGAGATTACGGTTACCTTGACCTCAAGGCAGACGATGGGCGCACCGAAATAGATGCCGCCATCGCAACGCTGCCTGCTAAGAAACCTCCAACTGCCTCCACCCGTCCACGACCTCGGCGTTTTTGAAATGGCGGGCCATAGAAAAATCCCCGTGCCTTCACCTCACCGATAGAGTTCGACCGACTCAAGGGGACGGACCGACTCAAGGGGACGGATCTCTTGCTGGCGGGGAAGGAAAAAGAGTCAGAAGCCAATCCATCGCCTCTCTCAAGCAGATTCACCACCTCAACTTCAGTCGGTCCACGGTGTTCGCAGCCCGCTTTGATTGGGTCAATTTGCGCCGGAAGGATGAGGAAGTCAAAATAAAACTGGCGATGCGCGCGAGGAGGCTCTCGCACGCAACTGGGGTTATGGCAATTTCATAAAATGTCTTGATAGAAGGTGTTGTCATTGCTCGGCTGACGAATCGGCGGTGTGCGCTGGCGGCGCGTGGTGGTGCAACATCGGGTGGGGTATGGAGGATGTTGCGCGGGCAGACGTTACATCGACCGGACGGGAAAGGGAGGCGAATCTGTGGCCGACGAAACGAAGCGAATTCTGGGGACCGGCAGTCCTGATCTTTGGGGGTTTCAAAGAGATGGGCGTGGGGGGTGTTGGGGGTTTGTCTTGCTCGCTTTGGCTTGCGTGCGTAACGTAGGACGGACATGTTTGACGCATTAACCGACAAGTTCAGTTCTGTCTTCCGCAACCTCGCTGGCCGGGGGCGCATCTCTGAGGAGAACATCCGCGAATCGATGCGCGAAGTTCGGACCGCGCTGCTGGAGGCGGACGTCAATTTTAAGGTCGTCAACGAGTTCACCGAGCACGTTGTCGAGAAGGCGATTGGGCAGGAGGTCATCAAGAGCCTCGAGCCCGGCCAGTTGTTGGTGAAGATCGTCTACGACGAACTGGTGAACCTGATGGGCCCTGTGGATACACGTATCTACACGGTGCAACCGGGGCCGACGGTTGTGATGATGTGCGGGCTGCAGGGGGCGGGCAAAACTACGACGTGCGGGAAGCTTGCGAAGTACCTTGTGGGCAAGGGGCATCATCCGTTGCTGGCGGCGGCGGACTTGCAACGTCCGGCAGCGGTGGAGCAGTTGCGCGTGCTGGGCGAGCAGGTGGGCGTACCGGTCTATCTGGATCAAACGAAGGTGGCCCCGCACGGGCAGGTTGCCAAAGGCGCGGCCGTCGCGGTCTGTCGGGCTGCGGTCGCGCACGCGAAGGCGACCGGTCGCGACGTGGTGATCCTCGACACAGCCGGTCGTCTGGCGATCGATGAAGAACTGATGGCCGAGCTGCAGGAAGTAAATCGCCAGCTCAATCCGCATCAGGTTTTTCTCGTGCTCGATTCGATGACCGGGCAGGACGCAGTCAACAGCGCCAAGGCTTTCAATGAAAAGCTGGAACTGGATGGATTGATCCTAACGAAACTCGATTCGGACACGCGTGGCGGCGCGCTCCTGAGCGCGAAGATGGTGACGGGCAAGCCGGTAAAGTTCCTCGGCGTGGGTGAAAAGCTTGATGGCCTGGAGGAGTTTCGACCGGAGGGCATGGCCCAGCGCATCCTTGGGATGGGCGACATCGTCGGACTTGTCAGCGAGGCGATGGAGAAGTTTGACAAGGACGAATCCGAACGTCTTCAGGCGAAGATGGAAAAGGGGACGTTCACCCTTGATGACTTCATGTCGCAGATGACGCAGATCAAAAAGCTCGGGCCGATGGGGAAAGTGATCGGCATGCTGCCGGGCATGGGCGAGATGACGCGCAAGATGGGCATGGACGATGGAGTGATCGACGGACAAATCGTGCGCATGCGCGCGATCTACGATTCAATGAGTCGCAAGGAGCGCCTGAAGCCGGACCTTTTGGATGGCCCGCGCAGGCGTCGCATCGCAGTGGGCGCGGGTGTGCCGGTGAATGAGGTCGGGCAGTTCATGAAGCAGTTCGAGATGATGCGCGACATGATGCGAGCGGTGGGCGGGCAGGGAATGCTTGGCAAGTTCAAGATGATGAAGAGCCTGATGGGCGGCGGTGGAGCGGGCCTTGCCGGCCTGGGCAGCGCACCGCTTAAGCTGAAAAAGAGCGGGTGGCAGGCACCGAAGGATCGGAATAAGAAGAAGAAAAAGTGAGCGATCAATCCGCTAGCGATATAGTCAGCGGACCGCCTTCTCAAGGTCACGCGCATTGACTTCCCAAGCGCGTGAACTGCGATATGCCGCTGATCACCCAAATCTCTTCCCAGAAGCGTCGTGAGAATCGCCGCAACATCTTCCTTGATGGCAAGTTTGCCTTCGGTGTGAACGTCAATGTTGTCGCGACGTTTTTGTTGCGCGAGGGGATGACGCTTTCGCCTGAGCGCGTGCAGGAGATCGAGCGGGGGGAGCTTCGGCAGGAA